>WNFW01001053.1_pt1 | contig 18721 bp, 20 predicted proteins | sample 5400131 | NCBI WGS metagenome assembly WNFW01 (sample SAMN13153362, study PRJNA577476) | soil metagenome | isolation source: 20 cm soil or saprolite under grassland replicate 1 | place: USA:California | collected 2016-06-15 | reverse complement strand
CCGCGCTTGGCGAGCGCGACCGCGCGCTCGACGGAATGGCAATAGGCACCCATGACTTTGCCGGCCTTGTGCGCCGCGCCCGTGATGCGGTCGAGCTCGCGGTCGACGTCGAGCGACATGGGATCGACATCGGCACCGTTGCTGAGCGCGATCGAGAGGTCGGCGGGGCCGAGAAAAAGCGCATCGATGCCGGGCGTGGCCGCAATCGCCTCGACATTCTCCAGCGCGGTCCGCGTCTCGATCATGGCGAAGGTGACGGTGACTGCGTTGGCTTCGCGCAGATAAACCTTCTGGTCCGGCATGTTGGCGAGCGTGGTCGCGCGGTGCGGACCCCAGCTGCGCTCGCCGAGCGGCGGGAACTTTGCAAACGAGACATAGGCGCGCGCATCGGCCGGCGTGTTGATCATCGGCGCGATGATGCCTTCGGCGCCGAAATCGAGCGCGCGGCTGACGGTTGCGAACTCGCCCACTGGAATGCGCACGATCGCCGCTGCGCCACCCTGGCGCACCTGGGCGATGCCGGCGAGCAGCGAGGCGGTGTCCCATAGCCCGTGCTGCGCATCGAGGGTGACCGCGGGAAAGCCTTCGCGGCCGACGAGCTCGGCGACGATCGGGGCGGGCAGGCCGCACCAGCCGCTGTGGACGGTCTCGCCGGCCTTGAGCCGGCGCGCGAGCGAGAAGGCGGTTGCAGTGGTCATGAGATCGTCCCTTGCTGTGATCGCGCCGGCGGACGGGGTCGCGTCGCGATCCTCAGCGGGCCTTGATCTCCGCGATCGCTTTCGCCATCAGGTCGATCATCGTGCGCTGAATTTGGTGATCGGATTCCTTCACGCCCTTGGCATCGAAATCCCTGCGGATTTTACGGAACACGTCGTGGTCGCCGGCTTCCTCGAAATCCGCCAGCACGACGTCCTTCGCATAAGCCTCGGCCTCGGCGGCGGAAAGCCCGAGCTTCTGCGCCGCCCACAGGCCGAGAAATTTATTGCGACGGGCGGTCGCCTTGAATCGCAGTTCCTCGTCGTGAGCGAACTGCTTCTCGAAGCCTTCCTCGCGCTTGTCGAATGTGGTCATGGCCTCCTCGCTCGTTGCGCGCAGCCGGATCTCGCGCATTGGCCTTTCGGCCAGGTGGCCGCCGACGCATTCTCGCAGTTTCAACAGCCGGCGTTGAACCGAGCGCGCGGCCTTGCATAGCGGGACGCGATGGTCAAGGCAACCGAAGAACTGATTCGCGCCGCCGGTGGAACAGCCACGACAAAACTGTTCGCCGCGATTGTGCTGGTCACCCCGATCGGCTAGCTTTCCGCCGTGGACGCGTTTTCGTCGAGCCGCCACGCGCCGTCGCCGCGGACATCACCTCGAACCGGAGCCACGGTCGCCAGATGGACAAACCACGGTACACGCCGATGAGCCGCCGTCGCCGCATCTATGAAGGCAAGGGCAAGGTCCTCTACGAAGGGCCGGAGCCCGGAACGCTGATCCAGCACTTCAAGGATGACGCGACCGCGTTCAATGCGAAGAAGCACGATGTCATCGAGGGCAAAGGCGTCCTCAACAACCGCATTTCCGAATACGTCTTCCAGCACTTGAACGACATCGGGGTGCCGACGCACTTCATCAGGCGGCTCAACATGCGCGAGCAGTTGATCCGCGAGGTGGAAATCATTCCGCTCGAAATCGTGGTGCGCAACGTCGCGGCGGGCTCGCTGTCGCAGCGGCTCGGGCTCGAGGAGGGCACGCAGCTGCCGCGCTCCATCATCGAATTCTACTACAAGAACGATCAGCTCGGCGACCCGATGGTATCGGAGGAGCACATCACCGCCTTCGGCTGGGCCACGCCGCAGGAGATCGACGACATCATGGCGCTCGCCATCCGCGTCAACGACTTCCTGTCCGGCCTGTTTCTCGGCGTCGGCATCCGTCTCGTCGACTTCAAGATGGAAACCGGCCGGCTGTGGGAGAACGATCTCATGCGGATCGTTGTCGCCGACGAGCTGTCGCCCGATTCCTGCCGGCTGTGGGATATCAAATCGAACGAGAAGCTCGACAAGGACCGCTTCCGCCGCGATCTCGGCGGGCTGGTTGAGGCCTATACCGAAGTCGCCAAACGCCTCGGCATCATGAGCGAAGGCGAGCGGCCGCGCGGCATGGGCCCGGTCTTGGTGAAGGGGTGACCATCACTGGCGGGCCGTAGCTCGGATGAGCGCAGCGACATCCGGGGTATCCCGCATTTCGCCATAGCGCGTCCTTAAGGGCGTTCACTCCCGTCTTCGACGGGCTATGGACGCGCGTAAACGCGCTTATGGCTCGATGCGGGCTACCCATACTTCAAGGTGTCCCGGATGCGGTGCAGCGCGAAACGAAGTGTAGCGGTGCACCGCTGATCCGGGACCGCCACGGCCCGGGACGATCCCGGGTCTGCAGCGCACCGCTTCGTGCTGCGCTGCGCCCGGGACACACACACCGCGAGGAGAAGACATGCACAAGGACGTCACCATCGGGCTCGTGGTCCCGTTTGCAACCGACACCGTGCCGGAGGAAGGGCTCAAGATGTATCCGGGTGCACGGTTCGTTGCGCGCGGCGTCGGCGTGCAATCGCTGACGCCGCGGGGCTACGACAGCGCGTGGGAGGGAATCATCCCCGCGGCCGAACAGCTCGCCGCGCGCGGCGTCGATGCCGTCATGGTGATCGGCACCTCGTTGACGTTCTATCGCGGCGCCGAAGCGCACGCAGAGCTCCTGGAGACGTTGCGCGCGACGACCGGTTTGCCGGTGAGCACCATGAGCCAGGCGGTGGTCGAGGGGTTGCGCGGCTTCGGTGTGCGGCGCATTGCGGTGGCGACCGCTTATGCCGACGAGGTGAATGCGCGGCTCAAGGCCTTCCTTGGCGCGCACGGTTTCGACGTGCTGGCGCTCAAGGGTTTCGGCCTGTTCGGCTTCAACCAGCCCGACACGATGCGCGAAGCCGACATTATCGCGCTCGGCGCCGAGGTCTGCGGCGAAGCGCCTGCCGCAGAGGGTCTGCTGATTTCCTGCGGCGGCTTGCGCACCCTGGGCGTGGCAAAGCCCCTCGAAGCACGTCACGGCATTCCGGTCGTCGCCAGCACGCAAGCGGCGTTTTGGGCGGCGCTGCGGCTCGTCGGCGAGAGCGGTCATGTCGCGGGCCGCGGGCGGCTGCTCGAGCAAACGGCGGCCGCCCCTGTGCATTGACACCATTTCTGCGTAAACTTTTGGGTATGAGCCGCGCGCGGGCACGCTGCGCGTTTCTTCGGCTTGCGGTTTAAGCGATTCGCGCCATATCGATACTCGCAGGACAGGCGATGAAGGCCCGCGTCACCGTCACCCTCAAATCCGGCATCCTCGATCCCCAGGGCAAGGCGATCGAGGGCGCGCTCAAATCGCTCGGTATCGCCGGCGTCGCGAGCGTGCGCCAGGGCAAGGTGTTCGACATCGAGATCGAGGGAGGCGACCGCAAGGCGGCGAAGGCCACGCTCGAAAAGGCAGCCGAGAAGCTGCTCGCCAACACGCTGATCGAGAATTTTCAGGTCGATGTGAAATGATCGCGTTACGCGCCGGTATCGTCGCGCTTGCACTGGGCCTGGTCGCGGGCGCGACCACCCCTGCCCGGCAATCGGCGGCAGACCCCGCCGTGTGGACCGAAATCAAATGGCCGTTCCCGCTCGACCAGTGGGGTACCGGGCGCGCGTTCCGCTGCCGCTCCGCCGATTGCGGGGCGGACATGGAGCTTTACCTGCGCGCCAAGCTCGGCTTCTGCAACTGCACGACCGGCGTGGCGGATGACGCGGAGCTTGACCGCGTGGGCGACCTCGAACTGCTCAGCAGCACGTTCAAAGCACTCGGCGACGGGCGGCCGGTGAGCGTGGGCTCGATGAAGGGCCGCAGCCGGCCCTATCGCGTCGCCAGACCCTATAGCTCGGCACGCACCGCGCTTGCCATCGCCTTCAACGACAAATGCGACGTGGTGGTCGCAACCGTCGTCACCGACGATGTCGCCGCGGCCGAGCCCGCCGCCTTGGGCTTTCTCAACGGCGATCTCGTTCTGCGCTGGGCCGAGAAGGAGCTCGGGCTGTGATGAAGTCCGCGGTCGTCGTCCTTCCCGGCCTCAACCGCGAACGCGACATGGCGCGCGCGCTCAAGCTCGTCAGCGGCCGCGAGCCGGCCATGGTATGGCATGCAGACACCGCGCTGCCGGCGAGCACCGACCTCGTCGTGATACCCGGCGGCTTTTCCTATGGCGACTATCTGCGCTGCGGCGCCATTGCGGCGCGCGCGCCGATCATGGCGGCGGTGCGCGCCCATGCTGCGCGCGGCGGGCTCGTGCTCGGGGTGTGCAACGGCTTCCAGATCCTGTGCGAAGCCGGACTTCTGCCGGGCGTGCTGATGCGCAATGCGGCGCTCAAATTCATCTGCCGCGACGTCTATCTGCGCGTCGAGCGCTCCGATACGCCGTTCACGCGGGGCTATAATGCGGGACAGGTGATCCGAGTGCCGGTCGCGCACGGCGAGGGCAATTACGTCGCCGATCATGACACGATTGTGCGACTCGAGGATGAGGGCAGGGTCGTGTTCCGCTATGCCGCCCCCGATGGGTCGCTCGACCTCGCCTGGAACGTCAATGGCGCGACCAACGCCATCGCCGGCGTCCTCAACGCGCAAGGCAACGTGCTCGGCATGATGCCGCACCCGGAGAACCACGTGGAGCCGGCGCTCGGTCCGACCGACGGCCGCGGCCTGTTCGCGGGTCTCGCCGATCACTTCAAGCAGGCGGCATGACGCCACGCGCGCAGGTTAGCGCCGCGCACTCGGTGCATTCCCTCCCCCGCTTGCACCGAACTCGGGTTTACCCGAGTTCGGCCACTCTTAATCGGCCGAAGTCGGATATATCCGACTTCGGCTGGAGGGATAGGGAGGGGGCATGCAACAAGATGGAAGGGGGCGTGCAAAACGTTTCATGTGCACAAGCTCACCCCCCTCCCCAATCCTCCTCCGCCAGCGGGGAGGGAGCAGACCGAGTTCGCCGCTCGCTGATTTCCAATCGCCACGAACAGGCTCTAGCCACGGTGAAGCTTCTCTAGGACTATGGCAGCGACACCCAAGAAACGCTCAGCACGCGCACACAGCAAGCCGCCGGCGGCAAGAGCGAAGCGGCCGAAAACCGCCAAGCGGGAAAAAGTCAGCCCCGCGCTCGTGGCGGCGCACGGCCTCACGAGCGAGGAGTATCAGCGCATCCTCGCCCTCATAGGCCGCGAGCCTTCCATCACCGAGCTCGGCATTTTCTCGGCGATGTGGAACGAGCATTGCTCGTACAAGTCTTCGAAGATCTATCTGCGCATGCTGCCGACCAAAGCGCCCTGGGTGATCCAGGGGCCGGGCGAGAACGCGGGCGTCATCGATATCGGCGACGGGCTTGCGGTCGTGTTCAAGATGGAGAGCCACAATCACCCGAGCTACATCGAGCCCTATCAGGGCGCGGCCACCGGCGTCGGCGGCATCTTGCGCGACGTCTTCACCATGGGCGCGCGGCCGATCGCCTGTCTCAACGCGCTCTCCTTCGGCGCGCCGACCCACCCGCAGACGCGGCATCTCCTCGCCGGCGTGGTCGCCGGCATCGGCGGCTACGGCAATTCCTTCGGTGTGCCGACCGTTGGCGGCTGCGTGCGCTTTCACACCCGCTACGACGGCAACTGCCTGGTCAATGCAATGGCGGTGGGTCTCGCGCCGCGCGATAGGATTTTCTACGCCGCCGCCTCCGGCGTCGGTATGCCGATCGTCTATCTCGGCTCCAAGACCGGCCGCGACGGCATCCACGGCGCCACCATGGCGTCGGCCGAGTTCGGCGAGGGCACCGATGACAAGCGCCCGACCGTCCAGGTCGGCGATCCGTTCTCGGAGAAACTCTTGCTCGAGGCCTGCCTCGAAATCATGGCGAAGGACTGCGTCATCGCCATTCAGGACATGGGCGCGGCGGGGCTCACCTGCTCCGCGGTCGAGATGGGCGCTAAAGGCGGCCTCGGCGTCACCCTCGATCTTGACGCGGTGCCCTGCCGCGAGAGCGGCATGAGCGCCTACGAGATGATGCTCTCGGAAAGCCAAGAGCGCATGCTCATGGTGCTCAAGCCGGAGAAAGAGCGCGAGGCCGAAGCGATCTTCAGAAAATGGGGCCTCGATTTCGCCGTGGTCGGCAAGACCACGCCGACCAAGCGATTCGTCGTGCGCCATGGCGGCAAGGTCATGGCCGACCTGCCGATCAAGGAACTGGGCGACGAGGCGCCGGTCTACGACCGGTCGCATGTGGATACGTCGAGGCAGCCGGTGCTCGCGGCAGCGGATGTGGCCCCGCCCGTTCCCATCGCGGAAGCGTTGCTGCGGCTGATCGGCGCGCCCGATCTGTGCTCGCGGCGCTGGGTGTGGGAGCAGTACGACCACGTCATCCTGGGCAACACGGTGCAGCGGCCCGGCGGCGATGCCGCGGTGGTGCGCATCAATGACGGTCCGAAGGCGCTTGCGCTCACCACCGACGTCACGCCGCGCTATTGCGAGGCCGATCCGTTCGAAGGCGGCAAGCAGGCCGTGGCCGAGGCGTGGCGCAATCTCACCGCGGTCGGCGCGCGGCCGCTGGCGCTCACCGACAATCTCAATTTCGGCAATCCCGAGCGGCCGGAAATCATGGGCCAGCTCGTCGGCGCGATTCACGGCATTGCGGACGCCTGCGAGGCGCTCGACTTCCCCGTCGTGTCGGGCAATGTCTCGCTCTACAACGAGACCAACGGCCGCGCGATCCTGCCCACGCCGACCATCGGCGGCGTCGGGCTGATCGACGACTTCACCAAGTCGGCGACACTCGCGTTCAAGCGGGAGAACGAGGCCGTTTTGCTCATCGGCGAGACCGCAGGCTGGCTCGGTCAGTCGCTTTACCTGCGCGAGATCTGCGAGCGCGAGGAGGGCGCGCCGCCGCCGGTCGATCTTGCCGCCGAGCGCAACAACGGCGACCTCGTGCGCGCCTTGATCGCCGAAGGCATCGCCACCGCCGTTCACGATGTTTCCGACGGCGGGCTCCTCGTGGCGATCGCCGAGATGGCGATGGCGTCGGGTATCGGCGCCGAGCTCGATCGGCCGCCGCTTCCCGCCCACGCCTTCTGGTTCGGCGAGGACCAGGGGCGCTACCTCCTCACGGTCGCGGCGGGGGTAGCCGAGACGGTGATGGCGCGCGCGCGCGCTGCCGGCGTTCCCGCGCGCCAGCTTGGCCTCACCGGCGGCGACGCATTGACGCTCGAAGGCGAGCGGCCCATTCTGATCGCCAAACTGCGCGAGCGCTTCGAGGGCTGGCTGCCGGCCTATATGGCGGGCGCTGCTGCGCCCTGACCGGTATGTTCGCGTCAGACGCGTTTTCCGCGGCGAATCGGCTACGTTTCGCCGGAACGCGCTGTGGGAGATAGAGCCATGCCGATGGCTGCAAGCGAGATCGAGCGCTTGATCAAGTTGCGTATTCCCGATGCCGAGGTGATCATCCGCGACCTCGCCGGCGACGGCGACCATTACGCCGCCACCGTGCTCGCCGAATCGTTCCGCGGAAAATCGCGCGTGCAGCAGCATCAGATCGTCTATGAGGCGCTCAAGGCCGAAATGGGCGGCAAGCTGCACGCGCTCGCGCTGCAGACCGGCACGCCGGAGCGATGATGCGCGGCGCGGTGAGCTCGCGATCGAGGGCGCGGCTGTGCTGATCGCGCCGACCGGCCTCGCCGCTGGGCAATCGTCGGAGCGCGTCAAGACCTTGGCGCCCGAAGGCGAGTTCAAGCCGACCGGAACGTGGGCTCTCGGCGCGCGCGCCGGCGATTTCGTCTATGTCGCCGGCATGCGCGGCATCGACCCGAAGACCAACACGCTGGTTCAGGGCGAGGAGGCGCGCATTCGCCAAGGTTTTCTCAACATGCAGATGATCGCGGAATCGGAGGGAGCGAGCCTGCGCGACTGCGTACGCATCGTCGTCTATGTCACCGACATGTTTCGGTTCCGGCCGCTGGTGAACAAGGTGCAGGAGGAGCTGTGGGGCAGGGGGCCGTATCCGCCGCGCACCATCGTCGAGGTGCACCGCCTTAATCAGGACGACATATTCGAGGTCGAGGGCACCTTCTACGCGCCGGTGAAAAAGTGACCCAAGGGCAGTCGGGGGGTCTTGGGCTCGCGGCACCGCTACGCTACATATAGCTTGAGGTTGTAAGGATTTGCGCGCGCCGAAGCGCGCCAGGAGATGAGGGATTCCATGGCGATCGAGCAATTCATCGACAATGAAGTCAAAGGCAATGACGTGGTGCTGTTCATGAAGGGCACCCCGCAGTTCCCGATGTGCGGATTTTCCGGGCAGGTGGTGCAGATCCTCGATCACCTCGGCGTGACCTACAAGGGGCTGAACGTGCTCGAATCGGACGATCTGCGCGAAGGCATCAAAGCCTATTCCAATTGGCCGACCATCCCGCAGCTTTACGTGAAGGGCGAATTCGTCGGCGGCTGCGACATCATCCGCGAAATGTTTCAGGCGGGCGAATTGCAAGGCCTGCTGAAGGACAAGGGCGTGCCGGTCAGCGAACGCACCTCGACCTGACGCAGCGTTTCCGTATTGCGACTCTGAAGCAGCGGACTCGGATACCCTCTCCCCGCGCAGCGGGGAGAGGGTGCAGGCCGAGTTCCCGGCTTGCCTTAATCCATTTCACGCGAATTCGCTCTAGACTGTTTGGCCATGACCGCGATTTCTGGCCCGCGCATGTCCGTGGTGATCCCGAACTACAACCACGGGCACCTGATCGAGGACGCGCTCGTCGCGATCTCGCGCCAGACGATGCCGCCGTCCGAAGTCGTCGTGGTCGACGACGGCTCGACCGACGACAGCCTCGCGCGCCTGCAAGCCCTGGCCGCGCGCATGCCGTGGCTGAGGATTCACACCCATGGCGAGAACCGCGGCGTCAATGCGGCGTGCAATACCGGGCTCGATCTCGTCAGCGGCGATTTTGTCCTGTTCTCCGCCGCCGATGATCGGCTCGATCCCGAGACCGTGGAGCGCGCGTCTGCCGCCGCCGCCTTTCCGACCTCCGGCATCGTCTTCTCCGATCAGGCTGAAATGAGCGCCGACGGCGCCAGCAAGAGATTGATGCCGCTCGATCTGCCGCCGCAGCGTGGGCATTTTTCTGCCGACGAATTCGTTCGGCTCATGCAGCGCAACTTCTTCTACTTCCACGTCTCCAGCGTCTGGTTCAACGTGAAGCTCCTGCGCGCGCTCGGCGGCTTTCCGCCCGAGCTGCGCTGGCACGGCGACCTGTTTGCGGCCTACGCCGCCGCCTTCGAACAAGGGGCGACCTACACGCCCGGCGCCGTGTCGTATTTTCGCAAAGGACAGGGTGACCGGCGCGCGCAGCCGCGCCCAACTCGACGTGCTGCGCGCCTGGCTCGCCGTGACCCGCCAGCCCGGCTGGGAGCGGCGCCGCGCAGCCTTCGTGGCCGCGGCAATCTGGCCGGAACACAGCGTGCGCGCGGTGCCCATTCTGTTGTCCGACCCTGGCTACGTGACGCCGCGGCTCGTGCGCAGGCTTCTCTGGTTCGCGCTGTGGAGCAAAGTCGCACCGCTGGTCGACGCGAGGCTGCGCAACTGGATGCGAGGTATCAGGTCACGCTACCGCCGCTGGCGATCATCGGCGGGATAGGCGGTGGCGGCGCGTGCGCGCGCAGAAATTCCTGCGGCGCAGAGGTAACCTGCCGGCCTCTCGGAAATTGGTCGATTACGATTCGCTAATCGGAGCCCTGTAGGCTGGTTTCGGAACCAAGACCCAAAGGCGCCGCCATGAGGCTCATCGTTGCCGCCGTCCTCGCGGTGCTGGCCGTGCCTGCTTACGCCGGCGGGCTGTGTCACCGTGGCTCGAGCGGTGGCCTGCCACCGTTATACGGCGGCGGCTACACGCCGCTCGATTGCGCGGCGACGGTCTTTCCCGCGCCGCGCTGGTGTCGCTGCCGGGTATCGTCTCGCGTGGTCTCGGTCACCCGGCGGCCACGAGCCGCCCACCGTGCCTGGAGGAGGCCAGCTTGTGCGGCGAAAACGCCGGACTTGACGCGGAAGCGCACGTGCGGGCCCCCTGTTTTGCGCCGGAATTGACCGCCGCTCTGCCGCCGCCGCCCGCCGGCGCCGATTCAGAACATTTCAGGTTTACCCCAAGGACTTGTGCGCCGGTTGGGTGGCAGGCTGATCGCGCGGAGATTGGTGCATCTGTTTGCGACCGAAGGAGGTCCACCATGAACGAGCAGGCCGTACAGGAGCGGCGCGCCCCCGATGTCGCCGCAGTCGCCTTTTATTCGGTTCTCTTCCTCCTCGTGATGTTTCTGTCGGTCTACGTCCCGGCGTAATGCTGACGCTGCTGGCGACAGGCGACGTCCAGCAAACGTGATGATCTCTGTGCTTAGTTCGTTGGCGGGGTCGAGCGCCCTGGCGCGAGAGCCAATGTTTCGGCGCAAGATGTGTTGGGTCTCGCTTCGCTCGATCCAACCGACCCGCCCAGCCGACCAAGCAGCCGTGAGCACGGGCGCGATCTCGAACGCCGTATCCGAAGATCAGCGTGAATAGAACTCGACCACGAGGTGCGGCTCCATCTGCACGGGGTAGGGCACCTCGGTGAGCTGCGGAACGCGGGCGAGCTTCGCCGTCATTTTCGAGTGGTCGACCTCGATGTAGTCCGGCACGTCGCGCTCGGCAAGGGCGACCGCCTCGAGCACCGTGGCGAGCTGCTTCGACTTGTCCTTGACCTCGATGACATCGCCGACCTTGACGCGGTAGCTCGGGATGGTGACGCGCTTGCCGTTCACCTTGATGTGACCGTGGCTGACGAATTGGCGCGCCGCGAACACGGTGGGCACGAACTTTGCCCGGTAGACGAGGGCATCGAGTCGGCGCTCGAGCAGCGCGATCATGTGCGCGCCGGAATCGCCGCGCATGCGGATCGCTTCGTCGTAGATGCCGTGGAACTGCCGCTCGGAAATGTTGCCGTAATAGCCGCGCAGCTTCTGCTTGGCGCGCAGTTGCACGCCGTAGTCGGAGAGCTTGCCCTTGCGGCGCTGGCCGTGCTGGCCGGGGCCATATTCGCGGCGGTTGACGGGGCTCTTCGGGCGGCCCCAGACGTTTTGCCCCATACGGCGGTCGATCTTGTACTTCGCCTCGTGGCGCTTGGTCATCGCGTCCTCTGTCTTGGTTGGTCGAGGATCGCGCCCTCCTCTGTCCCGGCTTGCCGGAACCGACAGACCTTGGCCGAAGCGACGGACAAGACCGCGGGTCGCGAAACGCCGCGCGGCAAAGCCGCGCGGCGCGGGGTTTCTAGGAGCAAAGCAGGGTCGAGTCAAACCGCTTTTGCGTCCTGTGTCAGTCTAAGCGAAAACCCCCGCCACCCTTCGCGCATGGGCGCTAAGCCAAAGATACTCCCCTAGCCCGTCATGCGCGGGCAGAAGCGCGTCGAAGACGCGCGTGAACGCGCTTATGACCCGCGCATCCATCTCCTTGGCAAGAAGTCTTTACGAAGATGGATGGATTGCAACGGAACTCGGGCTCGCCGGAGTTCCGCAATTTTGAAGCGCCGCAAGTCGGGCAGGCCCGACTTGCGGGGTCAAGCCCGGCAACGACGACCTTAGCTACTCGATCTCCTGATAGACGTCGATTTCGACGGAGCCGGGAAACATCGAGCGCCACGTCTGCATCGAGGCCTGCACGCGTGGATCGCTGGCGACGCGCTGGCGGTTGACCTCGATGAGCTCATGGGTTTCGTACTCGATCTCGTGAACGAAGCGCGCCGGGTCGTCCACGTTTTGCAAAAGCCGCATGCGCCGCGCGCCGAACGCCTCGTAGAACGGCGCTGCCGATTTGAGCAACGAGACAAGTTGGTCGGAATTTGCCGACGGCAGCGTGAATTTGAACTGTACGGTTCGCCGCACCGTCTGTGAGTCGTTCGCCATGGCGCCCCTCCCGGGTTCTTGATCGGCGATGATGCTAGAGCATTTTCGTTTGTGCTGGATGCATAATTGGGCCGCCCGCTCGGCTCTTCCCACACCGGAACTCGGGCTGCCCGAGTTCGGGCACTTTTGCAGGGGCTGAAAAATCCGCTGCCGCCGCCTTGGCCCGCAGGTTTTTGTCCTCAGCGCCCGATGCCGAAACGCGCCAGCGCCGCGGCGAGCGCGGCCGACGGCGCCCGGCCGGAGGTGAACATGATGTGTGGGGGGGAAGGCGGCTCGGCGCTCGCTGCACCTCCCAGCAAATCGGCGACACGGCGCGCGATCGCCGGTGCGGGATCGACGAAGGTCACCGGCCAGGGCGAAAGGCGCTCGAAGCGGTCGAGCAGCAGCGGATAGTGGGTGCAGGCGAGAACGATCGTGTCGGTGCGCCGTCCGCCGGCATCGATGAAGCAGGGCGCAATCTCGCGCGCGATCAGATCATCCGCAACCGGCGCGCCATTGAGCTCCTCCTCCGCGAAACCCGCGAGCCGCGCCGAGCCGACCAGCGCGACATCGCTGCCGTTGGCGAAGTCGTGGATCAGCGCACGGGTGTATTCGCGGCTGACGGTGGCCTCGGTGCCGAGGACCGCCACGCGCTTGGTGCGCGAGACGGCGCAGGCCGGCTTGATCGCCGGCACGGTGCCGACGAACGGCACGCGAAAGCGCGTGCGCAAATGCGGCAGCACCAGCGTCGAGGCGGTATTGCAGGCAATGACGATGAGCTCAGGACGGTGGGTCTCGATCAGCCCGCCCATGAGGGCGGCCACGTGTTCGACAAGCTCCGCCTCGCCGCGACTGTTGTAGGGAAAGAACGCGTCGTCGGCGACGTAGACGTAGCGCGCATCGGGCCGCGCCTTGGCGACTTCGCGGAAAACGGTCAGCCCGCCGAGACCGGAATCGAAGACGAGAATGGTCGTTGCCATAGCGGCTATCGGTACGAAAAGAACCTGGCAACTTTGAGTACGGACAGCGAGAGGGCTTCTGTGCGCCGCAAGAGGTCAGCCGCCGGGCGGCAGCCGAGGCTTGGCACAACTATTGCGTGTAGTGCCCGATGAATCTAATCCGGTCTGCCTTCGGATTCGATCGCCGTCTTGCCGAACACGCGCTCGAAGATCGTATCGACGTGCTTGAAGTGATGATCGAGATCGAAGTTCTGCTTGAGCTCGGCTTCGCTGAGATGCTTGCGGACGTCCTTGTCGGCTGAAAGCAACGACAAGAAGTCGCCCTCGCCCTGCCACACCCGCATGGCGTTGCGCTGCACGATGCCGTAGGCGTCCTCGCGCGCCACGCCCTTTTGGGTGAGCGCGATCAGCACCCGCTGTGAGTGGATCAGCCCGCCGAGCCGTGCGAGATTTTTTTGCATATTGGCGGGATAAACCACGAGCTTGTCGACGATCGAGGTGAGCCGCGCCAGCGCGAAATCGAGCGTCACGGTCGCGTCGGGGGCGATCATGCGCTCGACCGAGGAGTGCGAAATGTCGCGTTCGTGCCAGAGCGCGACGTTCTCGAGCGCTGGCGTCACGTAGGCGCGCACCATCCGCGCGAGCCCGGTGACGTTCTCGGAGAGAACGGGATTGCGCTTGTGCGGCATGGCGGAGGAGCCCTTCTGCCCCTCGGAAAAGAACTCCTCGGCCTCGAGCACCTCGGTGCGCTGCAGGTGGCGAATCTCGGTGGCGAGCCGTTCGACCGAGGAGGCGACCACGCCCAGCGTGGCGAAGTACATGGCATGTCGGTCGCGCGGGATCACCTGCGTGGACACCGGTTCGACGGCAAGGCCCATCGCGTTGGCGACATACTCTTCGATCCGCGGATCGACTTGCGCGAAGGTGCCGACCGCTCCTGAAATGGCGCAGGTCGCAACCTCGGTGCGCGCGCAAATGAGTCGCTCCTTGGCGCGGAAGAATTCCGCGTAGGCATAGGCGAGCTTGAGGCCGAAGGTCGTGGGCTCGGCATGGATGCCGTGGGAACGGCCGATGGTCGGCGTCAGCTTATGCTCGAACGCGCGCCGCCGCAGCGCCGCCATCAGCGCATCGACGTCGGCGATCAGGAGATCGGCGGCGCGCACCAGCTGCACGTTGAGGCAGGTGTCGAGCACGTCGGACGAGGTCATGCCCTGATGCACGAAGCGCGCTTGCGGCCCCACGATCTCGGCGAGATGGGTGAGGAACGCGATCACGTCGTGCCTCACCTCGCGCTCGATGGCATCGATGCGCGCGAGGTCGAATTTGGCGTGCTTGCCCTTGTCCCAGATCGCCTTGGCCGCGGCTTTGGGAATGACGCCGAGTTCGGCCATGGCGTCGGCCGCATGCGCCTCGATCTCGAACCAGATGCGGTAGCGCGTCTGCGGGTCCCAGATCGCGGCCATTTCCGGCCGAGTGTAGCGCGGGATCATGGGCGGCCTTGGCGAGTCATAGCCGCGCTGTAGCAGATCGCTGGGGCAAGCTCAATTCGCGCACCCGATGAGCACCAATGCGGATGCCAAATTGCCGGCCGACGCCACGTTTGCTAACCTTGGCGAAATATCGTTGGCCTCGTTTCCAACAAAACGAGAGAGACCGTCATCATTAGATCATCGTCAGCCGTCGCGATCGCCGCCACCATCGCCGCCATGCTGTGCCCCGCGCAGCCGGCATCCGCGCAAGACGAATCGGATCAGCGGCTCGGCCGCGTCCACTTCGTCATATCGTGCAACGAGACGGCGCAGCGCCGCTTCGATCGGGCGATGCGCTACCAGCATTCGTTCTGGTATCGCCAAGCCAAGGAGATATTCGAGGATGTCGCCAAAGCCGACCCCGAATGCGGCATGGCCTATTGGGGCATCGCGCTGACGTTGCTCAATTATCCGCCCGCGGCAAACCCGGCATCCAATCTCCCGCTCGGGCTCGCGGCTATCGAAAAAGCCAAGGCGGTCGGCGCCAAGACGCAGCGCGAGCGCGATTACATCGATGCACTCGCCGTCATGTACATCGAATACGACCAGGTCGATCACGACTCCCGCGTTCAGGCCTATCTCTTGGCGATGGAAGCGTTGGCGGCGCGCTATCCCGAGGACGACGAGGCGCAGATCGCCTATGCCCTCACGCTCAACGTCGCGGCGTCGCCGTCGGACAAGACCTATGCCAATCAGCTCAAAGGCGCGGCGATCCTCGAGCCGATTTTCAAGCGACAGCCGCAGCATCCCGGCGTCGCGCATTATCTCATCCACCTCTACGACTATCCGCCGCTCGCCGAGAAGGGTCTCGACGCGGCCATGCGCTATTCCAAGATCGCGCCGGCGGCGCCGCATGCGCAGCATATGCCGTCGCACATCTTCACCCGCGTCGGCTACTGGAAGGAGTCGATTGCCGCCAACCAAGCGTCGGTGCGCGCGGCCAAAGCGGACAAATCGGCCGGCGATCAGCTGCACGGCCAGGATTACATGGTCTACGCCTATCTGCAGCTCGGGCAGGACAGGAATGCCCGCGCCGTGATCGACGACATGGAAGGCGCCAACGTCCGCCCCGACGAACGCGGCGCCTCGTTCGCGCTGGCGGCAAGTCCGGCGCGCTATATGGTCGAGCGCGGGGATTGGCAAGGCGCCGCCGATCTCGAGGTCAAGCCGTCCAACTTCGCCTTCATCACGGCGATCACGCATTTTGCCCGCGCGCTCGGCGCGGTGCGTGCCGGCAAGCCGGAGGCGGCCAAGGCCGACATCGCCAAGCTCGCGCAATTGCGCGACAAGCTGCGCGATGCCAAGGACGCCCATTGGGCGGAGCAGATCGACATTCAGCGCCAGGTGGCAGCCGCCTGGGTCCTCTACGCACAGGGTCAGTACGATGAAGCCCTCAAAGCCATGGCGGCTGCGGCCGACGCCGAGGACAAGACCGAGAAATCGCCGGTTACGCCCGGGCCGCTCGCGCCCGGGCGTGAGCTCTACGGCGCGATGCTGCTCGAGCGCGGCATGGCCAAGGATGCGCTCGCCGCATACGAGGCGACGCTGAAGAAGGAGCCGCATCGGCTCGGCGCCACGCTCGGTGCCGCCAAGGCCGCCGAGATGCTCGGCGATGCCGCCGCTGCGCGCGCGCACTATGCCGCCGCCGTTGCGCTCACCGAGCAGGCCGATCCGGTGCGCCCCGACATCGCCGCCGCCCGCGCCTTCGTGGCGAAGGCGCAATGATCTATCACGTTGTCCGCCGTCGCCCCCGCGCATAGCGCGTCGAAGACGCGCGTAAATGCGCTTATGCTGGGGGCCCATATTCCAGAGGCAGTGGTTATGGGTCCCCGCTACGGGGTCCCCGCGACGCCAGCGTCGCGGGATGCCCCGCGCGGGGACGACAGGCGCATGAGTCGGTTCGGGTAAGGCGTCAAGGATTGAACGCACTAACCGGCCAGCCGGGCGCGATCGTGCGGCGCCGTGAAATCGACTGGCGTGCCCTTGGGAATGATGCCGCTCGGATTGATGCGCGCAATCGACCAATAATTGATCACGTAATAGCGCGGCTTCACCGTCTCGGCGATGCCGGGCATCTGATAAAGCTCGCGCATGTAATTCGCGAGATTGGGATAGTCGGCGATCCGTTGCTTGTTGCAGCGAAACAGCGAGAAATAGGCGACGTCGAAGCGCACCAGCGTGGGAAACAGCCGCCAGTCGGCCTCGGTGATCGTGCGGCCGACAAGATAGCGCTGGCGCGCAAGCCGCGCATCGAGCTCGTCGAGGGTGGCGAACAGCGCGTCGTAGGCGGCGTCATAGGCGGCTTGTGACTTGGCGAAGCCGCAGCGATAGACGCCGTTGTTGACGTTGGCATAGATGATCTCGTTGAGCCGATCGATCTCGCCGCGCAAAGCTTCCGGATAAAAATCGGTATCGTCGCCGGCTATCCCCGCGAATTCGCTGTTGAGCATGCGAATGATCTCGGGGGACTCGTTATTAACGATCAGCTCGGTCTTCTTGTCCCACAGCGTCGGCACCGTGACCTTGCCGGTGTAGCGAGGGTCGGTGGCGGTGTAGGCCTGATGCAGGTGGCGGAAGCCGTTGACCGTGTCGGGCGTGCAGTCCGGAAAGGCCGCATCATTATCGTAGGTCCAGCCTTGCAGTCTCAGTCCCGGAAGCGCATAGGCGACGGTGATCGCATCGTTGAGCTTCTTGAGCGCGCGATAGATCAGCGTGCGGTGTGCCCACGGACAGCCGTGCGCGACGTAGAGGTGATAGCGCCCGGGCTCGGCCTTGAAGCCGGACGAGCCGTCCGCCGTGATGCGGTTGCGGAAGCGGCTGTCTGCGCGGCGGAACTCGCCGCCGGCGCCGGTTTCCTGGGGAAGCTCGCCGTCCTGCCACGTGCCGTCGATGACAACGCCCATTGCGCCAGTGACCTCGCTGATTGTGGTCGTCAGCGTTCCGTAAAATCTTTGGGAAACAGCTCGTTGGTTTCGTCTTTGAAGGAAAAATTTGCCAAGATCCAGCCGGTGCTCGTCATTTTGAAATTGAAGCGGAAGTAAACAAACCCAAGCCCTTCGAGATAGGAATAATAAACGATCTGACGCAGCGCACCGTTATAATCTTTGTCGATCACCTTTTTCGCAAAATCCAACCTTCTGTCCTCGAATACTTGCAATAACTTCAGGAGAGGGTCCGATGCATCCGGCTTTCCGATCGTATTGGCAATCATGCCCGCGACGTCGCGCGGTCGTTTTTTGGAGATGGTCTCTACAATCTCCGCGGAGAATTTGTCCGGATCTCCAATTCGAAGCGGCTCCGCGGATGAAGCCGGAACGGCCAGTGCAAAAATGGCGGCGAAAACGAGTTTCAGGGTGCTCCGCATGGTCCGTCCTTCCCATTTCGCCTATTTCGGCGAGGCCGCGAAACGTTACGAGGAAGCTTACGCCGCCTCCCCGCGCGCGAGCGCCGCGGCGTTGCGGATGGCGGCGATATTGGCGCGATAGTTCTCCGGCTTGCCGCCCTTGAACACGGCCGAGCCCGCGACCAGCACGTTGGCGCCGGCGCGCGCCACGTGCGGCGCGGTCTCGGTTGTGATGCCGCCGTCGACCTCGATGTCGATGGGCCGCGCGCCCGCGAGCGCGCGCAGCCGCGAAATCTTTTCCGCCGCGAACGGAATGAAGGCTTGGCCGCCGAAGCCGGGATTGACCGACATCACCAGAATGAGGTCGACCAGGTCGATCACCGGCTCGATGGTGCTCTCGGGCGTGCCGGGATTGAGCGTCACCCCCGCCTTCTTGCGCTTTCACGACGTCCGGCCCGATCGAGATATTGGGCACGAAGTGCCCGTCCATCACGTCGACGTGGATCCAGTCGGCGCCCGCGGCGTCGATCGCGCGCACCTCCTCGCCGAGCTTGGCGAAATCGGCGGCCAAAATCGACGGCGCGATGATGAGCGGCTGCCGCATCGTCTTCTCCGGCCGTTCGCCTAACACGGCGGGCGGACAGCGGCAACGCGGGGAAGGAGCGAGCCACGCGCTCCGTCACCCTCTCTCCTTGCGCGAGAGGGTGACGCAAGCCTAAAGAGATCTGCCCCTGCACCCGCGCCCACCATATGGTAGACCGGTGAACAGTAGGGCCGCCCGCTTGGCACGCGGGCGGCGCAAATGTTTGGAGACAGCATGGCGCGCGTCGATGCCATCGTGCTCGGTGCCGGCATTGTCGGCACCTCGATTGCGCTGCATCTCGGCAAGCGCGGCCTTGCGGTGGCGCTCGTCG
>WNFW01001500.1_pt1 | contig 18725 bp, 18 predicted proteins | sample 5400131 | NCBI WGS metagenome assembly WNFW01 (sample SAMN13153362, study PRJNA577476) | soil metagenome | isolation source: 20 cm soil or saprolite under grassland replicate 1 | place: USA:California | collected 2016-06-15 | reverse complement strand
ATGCCCACGTCTTGTTTATGGTCATGCAGGTTTCCCACAACTGAAAGTCTTCTGGCGGCGGAGTCAACTCCTTCGATTCTTTTTGAACGCTGGTATCGGTCGCCGCAAAAGCCACGCCCTTCGTCGGGATCGCATTAGGGATGAACTGTTCCGGCGTTTGATAGTTTCCCGGCACGCCAATTCGGTCGTTCACCAAAGTGGCAGGCTGCAGTTTCTGGATCAGTTCAAGGCCTTCCCATAGGGAGTATTCGTGATCTTGTAGTCTGTGTAGGAAGTGTCGAACATGCAAAAACCATCGTGGTGTTTGGTCGTGAACACCATGTATTCCCGTCCTGCGGCCCGAGCCAAATCAATGAGAGTATGCGCGTCGAACTTTGATGGATCAAACCGCCTTGGCAACTCGCGATACTCCGCCTCGCTGATGCCCGCTGGTGTGAGTGTCATTATGGGCCAGGAGGCCTCCACGCTGGCCAGCGCGTATGGTCCCCCAGTGGATGAGCATGCCAAATTTGGCATCGCGGTACCAGCGTGTCCGGTCGTTGGCCAAGCCAGAGCGCAATCCCAGACTAGGCATAAATGGAAGTGACGACCCTGCAAGCGCAAGTCTTATGAAGTCGCGTCGAGAAGGCGAACAAGCACTCACGAGGGCTGAAATGCTATCACGACACCTGCTCGCGCAAAAACATTGGGGATCTCCGCGGCGCTCCATGTCTTTTCCTCGTCTGCACACGAGAGGCCAGGGAATGACTACTTCTCGGATGCGGACTTCCGGCCCGGAATAGTTTCCAAGTAGCGCACTCGGAAGTATCCCGGCTGTCCGTATGTCGCGCTTATTGGAAAACGAACCGGCAACAGAAACATCCCAGGGTTAGCGTCCCCAGCCAGAAGTTTGCTACCCTCCACGGTAATGGCTACGCCCGGAAAGATCGCGCGTAACGCTCGTCCCGCGAACGGCGCGGCGCTTCTCACCAGCCGCGACAATCGCTGGCTCAAAGAGTTCCGCATGGCTTTGCGCGGAGGACTGCCGACGGAAAGTGGATTCGTCGGCGTCGAGGGCGTGCGTCTCGTTGAAGAAGCTTTGCGTTCCGGTTGCCCAATCCGCGCCGTTCTTTTCGGCGAATCCGGCGAACGCCACCGTGAACGCCTCGTTCCCTTGATCGACCGGCCGGAAATCGCCTTCCCCACTCTTCGGACCACCGACCACCTCTTCGAAGGTCTCGCCGATTCCGAACATCCCCAGGGCGTCGCGGCGCTCGTTAAGCCGCGCGAGACGACTTTCGATAACCTTGTCCGCGCCCCCCTTTCGGCTTGTGCCGCGCTGCTGGTCGTCCTGGCCGGCGTCCAGGATCCCGGCAACGTCGGGACCATCCTGCGCACCGCCGCCGCCTTCGGCGCGACCGGCGCCGCCACTGCCGCTTCCGGCATCAGCGGCACGGCAAACCCTTTCTCGCCGAAAGCTCTGCGCGCCTCCGCCGGTGCCGCTCTGCATCTTCCGATCCTTGCTGGCGTGTCGCTTTCGATCCTCCTTGCACAGCTTAAGGTCGCGGGCGTCCGCACCCTGGCTTCCAGCGTCCGTGAACCGCGTCACGGTGAGCAGGCTCCGCTCGCTCCGTGGGAAGTCGATTGGTGCCAGCCGGTGGCCCTCCTTGTCGGCAATGAAGGCGCCGGTCTTCCTGAAGAGGTCGAGCGCGGCGCCGATGCGCGTATCCGCATTCCCATGGCCAGTGGCATCGAATCACTGAATGCCGCCGCCGCGGCCGCCGTCGTTTTTTACGAAGCCGCCCGTCAAAGAACCAAGCAATTGAACGGACGAAAGGATGGAAACTAACGATGGGACCTGTCCCACGTAGTACAGAGCATAAAAAGAACGGCTTCATCTTGTGCCTGAGCATCATCTCCATCTTTGGTGGATCAATTCCCAGCGCTTTGGGGCAACAATCTCAGAAATCGAAGACGAGTAGGGTGTCGGAAACGGCCCTGGCTCGCAGAGAACTTAATTTGATTGGCGAAAAAATCGCAAAGGCGGTCCTGGACAAAGATATCCGTACCTTATTGAGCTATGACTGCGAGGATTTGCGCTCTGAAGATAAAGCCTCCTTGAAAGACGCGAAAAGCGACCTGTACTGCTCCCTGTTTGATTCTTCTTGCATCCAGGGCGGCAAATGGCACTCGGTGTATGACACAAAGTCTCGTTACGACAGCCACGTATATGGCACCTTGCTCTTCTACGACCGCGCTTCAATAGCTGACAAGGACCTGGGCTCGCCCGATTTCTTGTGCAAAGCACCATCGACGCGGCTCGCGTCCTGGAAATTTAAGCTGGAAGAGGATGGAGACCGGTGACGCCCATGTTCGACAATGAAACGGAAGGACTTTGCTCTTACTGACCACATATTTTACGTTTTCTAAAGAGCACTAGTATCGTGAGCCTCTTCTCAGAATTGCCGCCACAGGCACGGGAAAGCGACGTGCCTGCAGCCAACCAGCCGCTCGCCGAGCGCATGCGCCCGCGCACCCTCGACGAATTCATCGGCCAGGAAAAACTTCTCGGCGCGGGCAAATCGCTTCGCGTTCAGATCGAGAACGACAATCTCGGCTCCATGCTCTTCTGGGGCCCGCCGGGATGCGGAAAGACCACCCTCGCACGGCTCATCGCACGTTTGACAAGCTCCGAATTCGTTTCCTTCAGCGCCGTTCTCACCGGCATCAAGGAAATCAAGGAAGTCATGGCCGTGGCCGAACAAAAATCGCGCTCCGGACATCGCACCATCGTCTTCGTCGACGAAGTTCACCGCTTCAACAAGGCGCAGCAGGATGCCTTCCTCCCTCACGTGGAAGCTGGCCACATCATCTTCATCGGCGCGACCACCGAAAATCCTTCCTTCGAAGTCATCTCGCCGCTTCTCTCCCGCACCAAGGTCTACGTCCTTGATCCGCTCACCGCGCCGCAAATCGCTGAACTTCTCCGCCGCGCCTTGAACGACAAAGAACACGGTTTCGGAAGCGCATCCGTCGAATCTCCCGACGACATCCTCTTTCGCATCGCCTCCTTCGCCAATGGCGACGCCCGCGCCGCCTATAACACGTTGGAACTCGCCGTCCGCAGCGCGCCTTCGAACGATGTCGGCACGCGCATCATCACCCCCGAACTCCTCGAAGACGTGCTCCAAAGAAAACTCCTCCGCTACGACAAAGCCGGCGAGGAGCACTTCAACCTCATCTCCGCTCTGCACAAATCCGTTCGCAACTCCGATCCCGACGCCGCCCTCTACTGGCTCGCCCGCATGCTCGAATCCGGCGAAGATCCGCTCTATCTCGCCCGCCGCATGGTCCGCATGGCCAGCGAAGACATCGGCCTCGCCGAACCCGGCGCCCTCGCCGTCACTCTCGCCGCGAAAGATGCTTTCGACTTTCTCGGCGCGCCCGAAGGCCACCTGGCCCTCGCCCAGGCCGCCGTCTACCTCTCGCTCGCGCCAAAATCCAACGCCGTTTACACTGCCTACGGCGAGATCATCGATGACGTTCACAAAACCGAGGCTGAACCTGTGCCTCTCCACATCCGCAACGCCGTCACTGGGTTAATGAAAAACATCGGCTATGGTCAGGGCTACAAATATGCCCACAATTTCGAAGAAAAAGTCACCGACATGACCTGCCTCCCCGACAATCTCGCCGGCCGCACCTACTACAAGCCCACCGACCAGGGCTTCGAAGCCCGCCTCCGCCATCGCTTTGACGAAATTCGTAAAATAAAGTCTCGCTCGTCGTCTACCTCTTGAGGTGAAAGTATGAAACGCATCTTGGCATCACTTACGACTGTCGTTCTGTGCGCTTCAGCCAGCGCCCAAAAGGAGCGTCCAAGGCCGCGAATAACGGGGATCGCTGCCGTGCAGTTTTACTCTACAAATATGGACACAGCTCGCAGCTTTTACACCCGAGTCATCAGCAGTGAAGGTACTCCCTCTGATGCTTGTCTTTGGTGTGAAAGGTCCCCGATCGGTGGGGAGAGGCCGGTGATTGCCTTCCCCTTCTTCATGCAGCAGCTAAGCTCCGGTCAAAACTTGGTGCTCGCGACGGCGCCCAAGACGCCGCCGTCTAACCTCCTTTATGAGATCGTATTCGCCACGGACGATGTGAATGCGATGAAGAAATACCTCGCGGCGAAGATGATCCCAATACCGAAAATCAGAGGTTCCAGTGACGAATACTTCGCAGTAATCGACCCGGAGGGGTACCGAATCGGATTCAAGCAGCAGACGAATTCCCCAACTTCGCCGTCCTCGTCCAATATGCGTATCATCCATGCCGGCTTCGTCGTTCGGGACCGTGACGCGGAAGACCGCTTCTATAAAGATATTCTCGGCTTCCACGTCTACTGGCACGGCGGAAGGAAAGACGACGAAACCAGTTGGGTCGACATGCAAGTCCCCGACGGCACCGACTGGATCGAATACATGCTCAACGTCCCCGCCAACGCAGACCATCACACACTCGGTGTCATGAACCACATCGCTCTCGGAGTCCCCGACATCCACGCCGCGGAAGAACAACTTCGCAAGAACCGTTGGACCGGCAACGAACAACCCAAAATCGGCCGCGACGGCAAATGGCAGCTCAATCTCTACGATCCCGACGACACCCGCGTTGAACTCATGGAATTCACACCCACGCAGAAGCCCTGCTGCTCTGAGTACACTGGACCGCATCCCGGACAACATCCATGACCAGCTTGCACCTCGGCCACCTTCGCAGGGTAAAATCGCGCGTCGCACCAAACTTTCAAGGGAGTCTCATGAAACGCACTGCACTTGCGCTCTCCACCGCTTTCATCTCCTTTCCGCTCGCCGCCCAGGATCAGCCCACGCGCCCGCCCATCACCGGCATCGCGCACGTCCGCATCTATTCCACCGATCTTCACAAGTCGCTTGATTTTTACAGCCAAATTCTGGGCATGACACCACGCAACGCAGGCTGCACGGGCATGGCGCGCCCGTGTTTCATCGTCAACGACCGCCAGCAAATTCAGTTGTCAGAAGTGGGTTCTGCCTCTCCCGCCAACCTGCTCGCCGAAATCGCCTTCGCCACACCCGACGTTGTGCGGATGCGCAACTACCTCCTTGCCCGTAGCGTCGCGGCCGACCCGGTTACCAGGGATATCAGTGGCGTCGCGCATTTCGTTGTCCACGACCCCGAGGGTAATTCCATCGCCTTCGTTCAGCTTCACCCTCGCAGCGTGTTCACTGCCCCCGCCGAACAAATCAGCACGCGCATGCTTCACGCCGGCTTCATCGTCAAGGACCGCGCTGCCGAGGATCGCTTCTACAGGGATCTCCTCGGCTTCCGCATGTACTGGCACGGCGGCTTCAAGGACGCCGGCGACGATTGGTGGGAGATTCAAGTCCCCGACGGCACCGACTGGATCGAATACATGCTGAATATCCCGTCGAACGCCGACCACAAGGAGCGTGGCATCCAAAATCATTTCTCTTTCGCTGTCGAGCAAATCAAGCCCGCCGTCGCGCTCCTCCGCGCCCACGGCCTCAAAACCACCGCCGAACCCGAAATCGGCCGCGACGGCAAATGGTCCTTCGATATCTGCGATCCCGACCTCACTCGTGTCGAGTTCATGGAATTCAAGCCCGCGCAGCCGCCCTGCTGCAATCCCTACACGGCGTCACATCCCGTACAATGATGTTGCGCACAAACCATGACCCGTCCCTGTTTCTCTAACCGCTCGCACTGGCTCCGCCCTATGTGTTCGTTGCTGTGCATCCTCTTGGGCTGCTGCGCCGTCCCGTCCGCGCTCCCCCAAAATCTCGAGAAACCCATTCAATCCATCGACGAGGAAATTACCGCCTTCGCCTACGCTCCCGATGGCCGCATCGTCTATTCCGTTTATCGCAAAATGAAAACAAAGATCTACGACGCGCTCGAACACGATGACATCTGGATCCAGAACGCCGGTGGTAAACGCCACCGCCTCCTCGAAGGGCAAAAATACACGCGCGGCGCTCAATCTTTCAGCTATCTCATCGACTCCTTCCGCTGGTCCCCCAACGGCCATTTCATCCTCGCGCAGCTTCTCACCACGACGGTTCTGGATGACACCGGCAAAACCGAGGACTCCTTCCAGACGCTGCTCCTCGATGACTCCGGCAAGGAAATCCATATCAACAAAGGCGACAGCGTAATCTCCGACGCCGCCAACGCCTCCTGGCTGCCTGACAACGCCACCATCGCGTATCTCTCGGAATCCGTGAAGCCTCGCCTGCTTTTCTCCTTGAAGTTCACGCGCCCCGCCGTCGGCGCCCTTCCTTCTTTTTATGAAGGGCGCACGTTTCGCGACATCGCCTGGCTGCCTGGAGTGAACTCCGCCATTGCCGTCGAACAGGATCACAACCTCACCGGCCCGTCCCGCCTCCAGCGCCTCGACCTGCTCAGTGACAATGCCAAAGAGTTGGCCACTCTTGAAGGCTATGAAGGCGGCGCAAGCGTCTCCCCCAGCGGCAAAAAAGTTGCCTATTTCATTGACAAAGAGATTCTCGAAATTCGCGATCTCACTTCCCTCAATCGCGTGGCCCGACTCCGCGTCGGCCTCGGCGTCTTTCGCTGGTCGCCCGACGAATCCCGCATCCTCCTCAAGCGCTCCCTCGAGAAAAAATCCGGCGATCTCGTCTGGATCGATCTTCCTCCGCTAGCGCCGATCCCCGCGAATCACGAAATCCCCATCTCCCAGCCCACGCCAATTCCCATCCTTCACGGCCTCAGCTTCCGCGATTTCGCCATCTCTCCCGACGGCCGCTCCCTAGCCGTCGTCATCACCGGCAAACGCAACCTGCTCGTCTTCCCCCTCCCCCGCTGACCCCTCCGTCCCCTCTTCTCTGCGCTCTCTGCGTCCTGTGTGTTAAATTTTTTTTCTTGATCTTTTTTTGTCGCCTGAAATCAAAAAGCCCGCGCGCCATCCCCGCGCGGGCCTCCACGTCCTTCCGAATTGTGATTCGCCTATTGCTTCAGCTCTCCAACTCTCCTCCGATGCTCCACCAAGATGCATGCATCCTCGATCACCACCAGCCCCGCCCCACGCGCCTTCTCCGCCGCCTCTTCGTTCTCAATTCCCTTCTGCATCCAAACGACCTTCGCTCCGATTCGAACCGCGCTCTTCACCACGGAAGCCACATCCTCCGCCCGCCGGAACACACTGACGATGTCTATTTTTTCCGGCACATCTTCCAGCCGCGCATAACTCTTCTCCCCCAGCACTTCCGTCTCGTTCGGGTTCACCGGAATAATCCGGTATCCCGCACCCTGCATGTATTCCGTCACGCCATAACTCGGCCGCATCGGATTCGACGACAATCCGACCACCGCAATGTTCTTGCTTTCTCTCAATATTTTCGTGATTGGGTCGCCATCGCCACGCCCGCCGATCTCCGCCCCACCAGGAATGTGCACCCTCATGGCGTGGCCGCCCGTTTTTCCTTTGCCTCATTTACTTCCTCTATTTCCTTTACCTCCTGAAATATCACTCTCATCGCGCGGCGAGTGCGCCCTTGCCCGGGCGCTTCAAGATCACCCGCGCCATGGCCGACAAACACTTGTCATTTTCTTTCGCCGTCCCCACCGAAATGCGGATCGCTTCCGGAAATCCCATCCACCCCAGCGGCCGCACAATCACGCCCATCCGCAGTAGATCATCGCTCAGAGCTTTCGCATCCGGACCCACCACAATAAAAATAAAATTCGCCTCGCTCGGCACCGGCCGGAATCCCATCTTCGCCAAATCCTCGCTCAAGCGTTTCCGCTCCGTCGCATTTGTCTCGATGCACCGCTTCACATGCTCTTTGTCATCCAGCGCCGCCAGCGCCGCAGCCTGCGCCACTCCCGACGTATTGAATGGCGTCCTCAATTTATTCATCGCGGAAAGCAGCTCGGGCCGCCCGATGCCATACCCGATGCGCAATCCCGCTAATCCATAAACCTTTGAGAACGTCCGCAGGATCAGCAGATTTTTCCTCTTGCGATAAGCCTCCACCGCATCCTGCAAGCCCATGCTCACCGCGTAGTCGATGTACGCTTCATCCAGCACCACCAGCACACCATCCGGAACGCCCGCGAGAAATTCCTCGAATTCTTTGCCCGTGAACGCGCTGCCCGTCGGATTGTTCGGATTCGCCAGATAAATCACGCCCGTTTTCGGCGTGATGGCTCTCGCCATGGCCTTCAGGTCAAACGCAAACTCCCGCTGGGGCACCAGCTCCAGTTCCGCGCCGCTTGCGCGAATCGCCACCGAAAACGGCGGATACGTTCCTTCCGACGTCAGCCCCTGGAGCCCGGCCCGCAAGAGCACGCGCGAAGCCAGATCAATAAGCTCGCTCGAGCCCAGCCCCACGAAAATCTCTTCCTGTGAAACTCCTCGCCGTTCCGCCAGCGCCTCCCGCAGCAAGTGCGTCCCGCCATCGGGATACCGGTTCGAATCCCCCAGCACCGCCCGCGCCGCCGCCATCGCTTTCGGCGAGGGTCCCAGCGGGTTCTCATTCGAAGCGAGCTTCACCGCATGAATCTTCAGCTCCCGCTCCACTTCTTCAATCGGTTTTCCCGGAACGTACACCGGCAGCCCGCGCAGGTAATCCGGTATCAGCTCTTCAATTGTCCGCGTCATCTACCCAGTTTACTTCCTCCACTGTCCCGCCGCCAAACGCCGCTCTTTCGTGGTGGCCATTTTCTAACTCTTAGAGATCTGATGCGCAAGCTGGGCGAAGCCATCGTGCCGCAGCTGCCAACGTCCCGCTCTTCTCCCTTACCTCCTTTACCTTATTTACTTTCCTCCCCAAGGCTCTTCAATTTCGCCACTTCCCGCACCGTCAGCGGACGATACTTTCCCGGAGGCACATCCAGAACCAAAGGTCCCAGTTGCACGCGCTTGATTTTCTCCACGAGAAACCCCACGCCCTGAAACATCCGCCGAATCTGCCGATTCCGCCCTTCGATCAGAATCACCTCATACCAGGGATTGGCCCCGTCCTCCACCAAGCGAATTTTCGCCGGCGAAGTCTTCACGCGCGTCCCATCCTCCAACTCAATCGTGATTCCCGCGCGCAAGCGCCCGATCGCCCGCTCATCCGGCTTTCCGCTGCTCTTCACCATGTAGGTTTTCGGCGCGTGCGAACCGGCCTTCATCAGCTTCTGCGCCAGCGCCCCATCATTTGTCATCAGCAACAATCCTTCGCTGGCATAGTCCAGCCGCCCCACCGGATACACACGCTCAGGACATTTCTTCATGAGCTCCATCACCGTCGGCCGGCCTTCCGGATCGCTTACGGTCGTTACGTAGCCCTTCGGCTTGTTCAGCAGAAAATACAGCAGCCGCTCCCGTCTTTTCAGCGGCGCGCCATCAACGCAAATCACGTCCTGTTCCGGATCGGCCTTCGTTCCCTGCTCCATCACCACTTTTCCGTTGAGCGTCACCCGCCCCGCCGCAATAATCTCCTCCGCCTTGCGCCGCGACGCAATCCCGCTGGCCGCCATAATTTTCTGCAATCGTTCTTGCATTTTCTGGATTTCGTCTCTTGGTAAGCGTTACTCCGTCAGGCCAGTTCGCGCACTAAAGGCACGAGGTCAAAATGTTGTCATTCCGAGCGAAGCGAGGAATCTGCTTTTTCTTCTCTTCCCTGCGTCCGCTGCGTTCTCTGTGCCCTCTGTGTTAAATTCCCCTTTCTTATTTCACCCCGCCCCTCGTCCGTCTTCTCAAACTTGCGCAACCTCTCCGCGTCCTTCTGCTCAATCAATCGATATCTCCCCCGCGGAATCCCCTCCACCGTCAGCGGCCCCAATCCGATGCGCTTCAACTTTTCCAGCGGATGCTTCTCCTTGAACAGCACCCGCCGCAACTCTTCCTTTTTCGAATCCCGCATCCGTACTTCGTACCAGAAATTCGCCGCGCGCCCACGCGTGGCGTCCGGCTGCCGCACCGTTTGCATCCTCACGCCAATCTCTTTTCCCAGCCGCTCCAGGTCCGCCAGCGTCAGCATTCCTTTCACCTTGACCTGATAGACCTGCTCCAGGTGGGCCCAGTTCTTCAGCATCTCCGCCGCCAGGTTCCCGTCATTCGTCAAAAACACCAGCCCCGACGCCGCATACTCCAAATTTCCCACCGGAAACACTCTCTCGGGCAATCCTCGCAAACAGTTTCGCAGCGTCTTCCGTCCTTCCGGGTCCGCCATCGCCGACACCACTTCCGGCGGCTTATTCAGCAAAATGTAAACCCGCCGCCCCTCCTTCGCCTCGACGACGCGCCCCGCCGCCTCAATCCGGTCCTTCGCCGCGTCTGCCTTCGTCCCCAATTCCTTTACCACGTGCCCGTTTACGCGCACCTGTCCGCTAAGGATTAGCAGCTCCGCATGCCGCCGCGAAGCAATCCCCGCCCGCGCAATAATCTTCTGCAATCTTTCTTCCATGCTCTCTCTTGTCTTTTCTGAGTCTTGCTCTTTTTTGTGTAGGTGCGGGGCTTGCACCGCCCGTCTTTACTGAAGCAAGGTGCTCTAATTCGTGACCGATCCGTCTCGCTTTTTCTGCAGCCCAACGTAGGCCGCTCCAATTACTGCGTAAACCGCAAAGTTGATCAGCCCGATTATCAGCCACATGATTGCGAAGCCTGTCGTCTGCGGCTCAATATCAAAGTTGGTAACGAAAAGAAGAGAACCGAGACAGAGAATTATCGTTGCGACTCCAATCCAGATGGCCACAGAACTCCCAGGTGTGGGATCCGCTTCAGAAATTCCGAAAGAGACAGAAGCGATTGCCAGGCCCAGCAATGCAAACCGGAAGATGGTCCGCCAATACCTGGTCATACAACCCCAGATTCTGCCGGGCAAAACTCTTCTCTGCGCACACGACGTCTCTACTTTTAGTTCTTCTCTTCACTCCCCCGCCGCTGCGGCTTTCTGAGTCTCGTCGCTCGTCGCCTCTGGCATCCCCTCATTATTCGCCGCCGTCTCTTCCAACAATTCTTCCCGCGCCTCCATTTCCGCACTCGCCGAATTCTCTGTCGCTGACACCCCGATGCTCGCCTCGTTCGTCGATCCATTCTCCGCCGGCGCGAATCCCTCATCGCTCCCCAACGCCTCCCGCGCCAGCGCCTCAAACTCCTTCAAGCTCGGCAACTCCTCCAGATCGCTCAACCCGAACCGCATCAAAAACTCTTTCGACGTCTTGTACAAAATCGGCCGCCCCATCACTTCCTTCCGCCCCGCCGTAGTAATCAGGTGCTTGTCCAGCAGCGTGCTGATCACTCCCGAAGTATTCACCCCGCGAATCTCCGAAATCTCCGGCGAAGTCACCGGCTGCTTGTACGCGATCACCGCCAGCGTCTCCAGCGCCGGCATCGAAAGCCGCAAGGGAGGCCGCAAGCTCTTGATAAACCGCCGCACCACGTCATGCTGCTGCGGCTTGGTATACAATTTGTACCCGCCCGCCACCGCGCGAACCTCGATCCCGCGCTCTTCCGCCGCATAGCTCGCCACCAATTCATCCAGTGACGCCTGCACCGCCAGCTTTTCCTCCCCCAGCGCCTTCGCCAGTTGCTCGATCGTAGCCGGCTCGTCCGCCGCATAAATAATCGCTTCTAGTGCCGCTTTTCTCTCTTCGTTGGTCATGAACAAGCCCCTGAGGTTGCGGAAATAAAGGACGTTAAGGAAGTAAAGGAGAAGCCCAATCGACGCATTTCGGTTGTGCAATATTTGCAAACTGTTCCAGCGGCATTCTTCATCCTTTGCCTCCTTTATCTCATTTACTTCCTTTACCTTCTATTTGTATTCCTCATCAATCTGCTTGATCCCCCCGCTCTCATCAAACACCAAATCAAACATCTTGTGCTTCCGCACCACAATCTCCCCAAACTGCTTCTCTTGCGCCAGCGCCACCGCCTGCAGCTTCACCATTTCCAGCACCGCCAAAAACGCCACGATCATCGCATGCCGCGACGGACACGCCTCAAAAAACTGAATCAAGTTCACTGAATTGTCCGCGCTCGCCAGAATCTGCGCCCGCAAAGCCGCAATCATTTGCGCCACGGTAAACTCTTCATGCCGCAGCTCGATCCGTGAAACTTCCTTCCGCCGCTCCAGCACCTGCTGGAACACTTTCACCAAATCCACAAGCGAAACTACCAGCTCGCCCTCAGTCCCTTCGTCGTTGTAGAGCGATTTGTCCGGCTTCGACCACACATTCTCTTCAATCTGCTGCTTCTGATACAAAAGCTGCGCCGCATTCTTGAATTTCTCGTGCTCCACTAGCCGCTGCACCAGCTCCGCGCGCGGATCACCGCTCGCGTCTTCCGACTCTCCCAAAGGATCAGGCGGCAGCAGCATCTTGCTCTTGATGTAGATCAGCGTCGCCGCCATATAAATAAATTCCGCCGACACATCCACGTCCAACTCTTCCAGCTTATGCAAATACTCCAGGTATTGCGCCGTGATCTTCGAAATCTGGATATCGTGAATATTCATCTTCTGCTGCTTGATCAAATCCAGCAGCAGGTCCAGCGGCCCCTCATACATCGGTATATTAATTTTGTACGGCGTCGCCATCTGAATTCCTTCTGCCTATCCTTTGCCCATAACCAACCAAGCCGCCCATCCTAGACAAACCGCAACGATCGCTGAAAGCATCGCCGGCCCCGCAGAAAAATACTTCCAGCTGAGGACCAGCTACTTGAACAATCATGAAAACCCAACCCAAAAGTCCAATTGCCTGCGGATTACTGCGGGCAAGAGTTCCCAAATGCCAAGCCAGAAACGCCGAGAACAGCAACTGGACCGTGATGCTCAGCCCAAACCCTCTGTAGAAACCTCCATAGCTGAAGCTGGACCCGCTCACGTGAAAATGAACGTTGTTCATCCCGTCGAAGACCGCGCGCGCTTCCGGCGACGGAGGTTTGAGGCTTAGAAACCCGAACGTGTGCCCAGCCGCAAACAACAAAAAGAAAACCGACGCAATCCGGTAGAGCGTGATCGCCTTCATATGGATCCTGCTTTTGTCTGCCCACTCTGCGTTCTCGGCGGCCACTTTGTAACTTCTGTCTTCTGCCTTTATGCCTTAGCCGCCGTTCCGCCAATCTCCTTCCGTTTCTTTTCCCACCCAAACACCGCCTCCCTCACTCTCTCCATCGTCCCCTGCGCTACTTTCCTCGCCTTCTTCGACCCTTGGTCCAAAATCTCCAATACTCGCTTCGGGTTCTGCTCGTAATTCACTCTTCGCTCCCGCACTGGCGCGATCCACTTGATCAAATTCGTCGCCATCGCGTCCTTGCATTCGATGCACCCGATCCCCGCCGTCGTGCAGCCTTGCCGCACCCACTCCAGCCGCCCCGGCTCTTCCGCCGAGAACAGTTTATGCCAGTCATACACCGGACACACGTCCGGATTTCCCGGATCCGTCCGCCTCTTCCGCGCCGGGTCCGTCACCATCACTTTCGTCTTCTTCCGTATCTGCTCATCCGTCTCGCTCAACGTAATCGCATTCCCATAACTCTTCGACATCTTCCGCCCATCGAGCCCTGGTATTCTCGGCGTCTCCGTCAACATCACGTCTGGTTCAACCAATTTCTCGCGGAACTCAAAGAATTTGGCAAAACCTCTGTTCTCGGTGTCTTCTAGAAAGTTCCGAATGCCATCCTTCAGTGCAAGCTCCCGCATTTTTGCCCTGACGAATGACGTGCGATTCGCGTGCTCTTCGACGATCTGCGATAGCTGAGGTCTTTCACCAACCATGTTTTCAAAAATGACAGCGGAAAATGCGTCGGCATCAACACCTTCTCGCCAGTCGAGACCAAACAAGGTGTTGAAACGCCTAACCAGTTCCCGGCTGAACTCAACGTGAGAAACCTGATCCTCGCCAACAGGCACATACAGTGATGATCCCAACTGACTATAAATCACGATGTCTGCAGTCTGAAGAGTTGGATATCCGAGAAACCCGTACGTATGCAAGTCCTTGCTCTTTATATTCTCCAGCGCCTCTTTATACGTCGGCACCCGCTCCAACCACCCCAGCGGCGTCACCATGGACAGCAACAAATGCAACTCCGCATGCTCCGGAACCGCCGACTGCTGAAAAATCACGCTCTTTGCCGGATCCAGCCCCGCCGCCAGATAATCAATCATGATCTGCAGAGTATTCTCCGCCACCCCCGACGTATCCGCGTAATCGCTAGTCAGCGCATGCCAATCCGCAATAAAGTAGAAGCACTCATAAGCTGGTTCTTGACTCTGTAGTGGCGCAGCATGCTGCGCCACTACACGGCCAGCCGGTAAGACTTCATTTTGTAACCGCACCCAATTTTGCAGCGCGCCAAAATAATGACCAATATGCAGGCGCCCCGTAGGCCGCATCCCGCTCAAAACCCGACTCTTCTTCCCCTCAGCCCCTGTCGCCAATCCCCGCTCCTCCCGCTTTCACCCACGAAGGGAAGCCTCAGGTCTGAAGGCCTGAGCTACGGCTCCCCAATTCTGTCAATTTCATGTTTCTTCCTCAACTGGCTTTCCCCAGTAACTCGCGCGCGATGATCATGCGCTGTACCTCGCTCGTCCCCTCATAAATAGTAATCACACGCGCATCCCGGTACATCCGCTCCACATCCGTCTCGCGAGAATACCCCACGCTGCCATGGACTTGGACTGCTTTATAGACCACGCGGTTGACCATTTCGCTAGCGTAAAGCTTTGCCTTGGAAGCACTTGCGCCCACCTGAGTCGGATGCGCGTCCTTCAGCCAGGCTGCGTAAAACACCAGCCCCCGCGCGGCCTCGATCTCCGTCTGCATATCGGCAATCATCCACTGAATCGCCTGAAACTCCGCAATCTTCTTCCCAAACGCCGCGCGCTGCTTGGCATACTTGACGGTCTCTTCCAGCGCCCCTTGCGCCAGCCCGACCGCTTGCGCGGCAATCCCGATGCGCCCGCCATCCAGCGCGCTGAGCGCGATCTTCAGCCCCTGGCCCTCTTCGCCAAGCCGGTTCTCCACCGGCACCACGCAATCATTCAGCAAGATCTCCACTGATGGCGACGAGCGCTGCCCCATCTTGTCCTCGTGCCGCCCCACGCGAAACCCCGCGAATCCCGGTTCGACCAAAAACGCGGAAATCCCCTTCCTTCCAGCCGCCGGATCAGTCTTCGCAAACACAAGAAGCACGCCCGCAGCGCTCCCGTTTGTCACCCAGGTCTTTGTTCCGTTTAATTTGTACACATTTCCGTCGCGTATTGCTCGTGCTTGTATTCCCGCCGCATCCGACCCCGCCGCCGGCTCCGTCAGGCAAAACGCGCCGAGCGTTTCTCCCGTCGCCATGCGGCGTAAATATTTTTTCTTCTGCGCTCCGCTGCCAAACAGCATCAGCGGCGCCTGCACCGCCGAATTCGTCACGCTGATCGCCGTAGACATCGCCGTGAACACCCGCGCCACTTCTTCCAGCATCAACGCATACGAAACGGTATCTGTCTTCTCCATCTCCTTGACGATCGGGCGCACCTCCGCCTCCATGAATTGGCGAACCGTATCCCGTATCAGTTTTTGGTGGTCTTTGAGCGCAAAATCCATCGGGAATAGTGTAAGCCCGATGCTAGCATAGCCGGGCAGAGAGCAGAAGGCGGGGTGGGAGGATGCTGGAGAGGCCAAAGAGTTCAAGGTTCAAAAATTAAGCAGCTTGGCGAGCAGGACGGAAGCGTGCAGCACGACCCTATTCATCTTGGATTTTGTTTTTAGAGAAGCGCAGCACCCGAGTGCGCGGCTGACCCAAGAAGAAACAACGCCGGCGAGATGCCGGTGCTAGGAAGAGCCAGGAGGGCGGGTTCCACTGAGCGCGGACGCGTGGTAAGGCCGGCTTGTTTCCAGAGCTTCTCCCATTGCCAGATGCCGGGAGTTTTGTCGAGGACACGGTAGCCGAGCTGGTGGGCCAGCATCAAAATCTGGCCGCGATGATGCGCCTCGTGCGAGAACATGTAAGCGAACATGGTCCCCCCGGCGGGCCACGTTGGCATCCAACTGTCGCGAGAGAACTTTGAAACGCGGCGATTCGGAGCGGCCGAGAGAGCTTCCGACAACATGCGCAGGCACTGCGAGGCGCATCTCCTGTGCGCGGCAGCGGCCTGCTTCATGGTGCAGCGGTGGGGATCGAGTGGCGGCGGACACTTCAGATGCGGTGCGGAATTCTTCAACCACTTAAGACGGCTGTTGTGCAGATGCGCGAAGATGGCCGCGATTGTCCGGCCATTGCCTTTTTGACTCGGCGGCTGAGAGCGTTGAAGTGCACTTTCGAAGATGTGTCGCAACCAGATATGCCGATCTGAACACAGCTCCGCGAACCACAACAAAGATGATGCAGAATTAAAGAAAGCCCCAGTTTTGGCTATTTTTTGCAGACGGCGCGCAAAATGGCATTCCGCAGCGATTATCGTCAATCGACCCTGGGCCGAAAGCTCTTTGTTGTAGTTTCTCTCTTTGTCTCGATCGTCCTATTTGTTTTTCTCCTCGGCGCCTTCCGATCCATGATTTTGTCTTCGGTGCGTGCCTACATCCAGGGTGAGGATTATTGGTCTAAAGGGCAAAAAGAAGCGGTTATCAGTCTGATGCAGTACGCCAGCTCGAGTTCCCAAGCGGACTTCCAAGCTTACCTGAATGCCATCCGGGCGCCCCTTGGAGATAAATTTGCCCGCATCGAGCTTGAAAAACACACTCCAAATATGACGATCGTGTATCAGGGGTTTACAAGGGGCCAGATCAATCCCGATGATATCCCCGGCATGGTCCGCATGTTTCGCTGGTTTCACGATTTCAGCTTCATGCGAATTGCAATCGTTGATTGGACCGCTGCGGATCAAGAGCTCGACAACCTCACGGAGCTCGCGGATCAGCTCCATGCGGAGACATTTTCAGACCAGCCAAATCCATTAACGGTGCGGTACGTCCTCGAGGAAATCGAGGCCTGCGACTCGCGTCTCACTCTTACGGAAAATCACTTCTCTTCGACGCTGGCAGCTGGTGATCGTTGGATCCGTAATTTGCTCAACTTGCTCACCGTGGGAACCAGCGCCCTTCTGCTGGTCTTAGGCATAGGGACTTCCCGGCACCTACTCAGCAACGTGCGCCGCTCCGAGGAGAAATATCGCCGCGTTTTCGATTCCGCCAGTGACGCCATCCTGATTGTGGATTACGAGACAGGTATCGTCCTGGAAGCGAACGTGCGGGGCGCCGATCTCTTCGGAATTCCGCCAGAGCGCCTGGTATTCGTACCGGAATCTTCTCTCTTTCCCGATGGTGAAGGTCAGCACTACGTGAGAATCTTCCGGGCGGGGCTTTCCGACAGTGAGTCGCACAGCGTTCAACTCAAAATCCGGCGGGCCGACGGGCGTTCCGTTGAAGTGGACGTCAGCGTTCGCCGCATCGAGCTCGATAGCCCGCGCCGGCTTGTCATTCTCGCCATTTTTCGCGATACCAGTGAACTCAAGCGCCTTAACCGTGCGCTTCTCGCACTCAGCCGCTGCAACCAGGAGCTCGTCCGCGCAGCGAACGAGCCGGAACTCCTCGAACGCGTTTGCCAGATCATCGTCAATACGGGCGGCTATCGCATGACCTGGGTCGGATTCCCTGAGCGGGACCAAACCAATTCTGTTCGTGTGGCCGCGCAGTTCGGCGATACCGGTGGCTATCTTGCCTCCGTGCACGCGTCTTGGGCAGACACACCGGAAGGCCGCGGCCCCGTCGGGGTCGCTATCAGGACCGGCGAGATTTGCGTCATTCACAACACCTTGAAGGACTCGCGCTTCGCATCCTGGGCTGGACGAGCCGCGGAGGAGAAGTTTTTATCCGTAATTGCTCTTCCTCTTTCAGGAGAACAGGGCGTGATCGGCTGCTTGGCAATTTATTCAGAAGAAGAAGATGTCTTTGACGCTGAAGAAGTGACCCTGCTCCGGGAACTTGCCACGAATCTGGCCTACGGCATTTCGACCCTGCGCATCCGTTCCGAACACGAACGCTCCGAAGCGGAAGTCTCCTCGCTCGAAGAGCAGCTCCGTCAGGCGCAAAAAATGGAGTCGCTCGGCCGGCTTGCCGGCGGTATCGCGCACGATTTCAACAATCTCTTGACCGTCATCCGCGGGTATGCGGAGTTGGCTCTTCCGGCCAAGCCCGGCGATGACGGTCTCCGCCGCAAAATAACGGAAATCATGAAGGGCTCGGACCGCGCGCAAGCCCTCGTGAGCCAATTGCTGGCTTTCAGCCGCAAGCAGATCCTCAAGCCTTCGGTCTTCGACCTTAACCACGCCGTTATGGAAATATCCAATCTTCTTCCCCGCCTCATCGGTGAGGACATTCATATTGACGTTCGGCCCGGTCGAAATCTCCGCAGGATCATGGCGGACCGCAATCAAATGCAACAGATCTTGTTGAATCTGGCGGTGAATGCGCGCGACGCGATGCCCGCAGGAGGAACACTCCGCTTCCAGACGGAAAATGAAACCTTGCCGGTTACCTCGAAATTTGAAAAAATCACCGAAGGTGTTCTCTTGACTGTCAGCGATACGGGAAGCGGCATCCCTCTGGAACTCCTTCCGCGCATTTTTGAACCCTTCTTCACAACCAAGGAACGTGGCAAAGGAACCGGGCTTGGACTCGCCATGGTCTATGGAACGGTTTCACAGAGCGGCGGACGAATCGAAGTCGATTCAGGGCCGGGCAAA
>WNFW01003453.1_pt1 | contig 18726 bp, 20 predicted proteins | sample 5400131 | NCBI WGS metagenome assembly WNFW01 (sample SAMN13153362, study PRJNA577476) | soil metagenome | isolation source: 20 cm soil or saprolite under grassland replicate 1 | place: USA:California | collected 2016-06-15 | reverse complement strand
CTGGACTGCCGCGCGCTTCTCGACTGAGACGCACCGAGCCGCCACGGGAGCGCGGCGGGGCAGGGGCGAAGCGCGGGCCCCCCGCGGGCGCGGCGGGCGAGGGGCGAAGCCCGGGTGCCCGCCGCTCTCAATAGTCCTGCACGCGAAAGTGGCACGGCTCGGGCGATGCCGCGGCAGTAGGCAGGCCGGCGACACGCCAGGGCCGCCAAGCCCATGATTTTCCAGACGGCGGCTCTGGCATCGCGCTTGCCGGGCAGAGGGGCATGGGAGCGACGACTCCTCGCTGGCGGGTGGCGATCGTCGACGATCACGAGCGCTCGCGCGTCGCCCTGCGGGGCGCCATCGCGGCCGCCGGCGGTGCGGTCGCAGGCGAGGCGCTCCTCTGCGCCGACGCGGTCCCGCTGATCGAGCGCACGACACCGGACGTCGCGATCTTCGCCGTCGGTCTTCCGGACGGCGACGGGATCGAGGCGGCGAGCCACGCGATCGCCAGGACGGACTGCCCCGTGGTCCTCTTCACGAGCCACACCGACATCCCCCTTGTGGCCCGCGCCCGTGAGGCGGGCGTGATGGCCTACCTCCTGAAGCCGCTGCGCCCGGCCGAGCTCGGTCCGGCGCTCGACCTCGCGATCGCGCGCTTCGCCGAGAACCGCCAGCTGCGCCAGACGCTCGTGGGGCGCAAGTACATCGAGCGGGCGAAGGGCGCGCTGATGGCGCGCTTCGGGCTCACGGAAGAGGAGGCCTTCCGGCGCCTCCGCCGGGCGGCGATGGACAGCCGCAAGCCCATGGTCGACATCGCCAAGGCGCTGCTCGTCTCGGAGTCACTCGCTCACGATCTGCCTACGCGTTAGGCAGATCCCGCCCGCCGAGCGTTCTAAGACCGCGGAAAGGTAGCCGCGGGAATTCGGTACGGCCTTTGCTCTGCAATGCCGCCGGCCGCGGTCAGAGACGCCCGTGGACGACGCGCCAGCGATGTCGCGATCGAGACGAAACCACCTGAAAGGAGACGGTATGGCAGAGTTCTCACGTCGCGACTTCCTGAAGGGCTCGCTCGTCGCAGGGACAGCGCTCGGCGCGGGTCTCTCATTCCCCGGTGTGCCGAGAGCGCAGGAGACGGTCAAGATCGGCGTCCTGCACTCGCTCTCCGGCACGATGGCCATCAGCGAGGTGTCGCTGCGGGACGTCGTGCTCATGGCCGTCGAGGAGATCAACGCCAAAGGCGGTGTGCTGGGCAAGAAGATCTCGCCCGTCGTCGTCGATCCCGCGTCGAACTGGGACCTCTTCGCGGAGAAGGCCAAGCAGCTCCTCCTTCAAGATAGGGTGGCCGTCGTCTTCGGCTGCTGGACGTCGGTCAGCCGGAAGTCAGTGCTGCCCGTCTTCGAGAACAATAACGGCCTGCTCTTCTACCCGGTGCAGTACGAGGGCGAGGAGTGCTCGAAGAACGTCTTCTACACCGGCGCCACGCCGAATCAGCAGCTCATTCCCGGCGCCGAGTATCTGATGTCGAAAGAGGGCGGCGGCTACAAGAAGTTCTACCTGCTCGGAACGGACTACGTCTTCCCGCGCACGGCGAACAAGATCCTCCGCGCCTTCCTGCTCGCCAAGGGGGTGCCCGCGGACAGCATCGCCGAGGAGTACACGCCCTTCAACCACCAGGACTACCAGACGATCGTCGGCAAGATCAAACGCTTCTCGTCCGGCGGCGGCGCCTGCGTGCTCTCGACGATCAACGGCGACAGCAACGTGCCCTTCTACAAGGAGTTCGCCAACCAGGGCCTGCGTTCGGAGAACGCGCCCATCATGGCCTACAGCGTGGCCGAGGACGAGCTCCGCGGCATGGACACCTCGGCCCTCGTCGGCCACCTCGCCGCCTGGAATTACTTCCAGTCGGTCGAGAGCGAGAACAACCGGAAGTTCGTCCAGGCCTTCAAGGCCTTTGCAAAGAAGAGCAACCTTCCCGGCGGCGACAAGCGCGTCACCGACGACCCGATGGAGGCCGCCTATTTCGGCGTCTACATCTGGAAGCAGGCCGTCGAGAAGGCCAAGAGCTTCGACGTCGACGCCGTGCGCAAGGCCGTGTACGGCCAGACGTTCGCGGCGCCGAGCGGCACCATCAAGATGCACGAGTACAACCACCACACGTTCCGGCCGGTCCTCATCGGCGAGATCTTGAAGGACGGCCAGTTCAGGATCGTCTCCCGCACCAAGGGTCTCGTCGAGCCGGAGCCGTGGAGCAAGTACACGAGCCCGGACAAGGGCTGCGACTGGGTCAAGCACCAGGGTACCTATCAGAAGAAGGCGTGAGATACCGTCTCGTCGTCCTCCTTTCAATGGTCGCGTGGCTCGCCGCGGGAGCGGCGGGCCACGCGGCTCTGCCCCCTGCGTCGCCCGAGATCGCCGGCGCGCTCACCGACCTCACAGGTGAAGACGCCGACAAGCGCGAGGCCGCCGTCACCGTCCTGGGAAAGACTCGCGATCCGAGGTGGCTCCAGTTCCTCCACGCGCTCCGCGAGGGCAGCGTCTACGCGCGCACGCGCGCCGGCAAGACCGAGGTCGTCGTCGGCGGCGCCAAGGCCACCCGCGGCGACCAGGACGTCATCGACATCGCCTCCGCCTACGACCGAGGACCGCTCGGCACGGTGCCCCTCGCGGAGCTGAAGGAAGTCCCAGCCGACCGGCGGCTCCGCCTCGTCATCAAGCCGTACCTCGACGCCGACGAGACGCGGACCCAGCTCGCGGACCCCGACCCGGCCGTCCGTCGCGGCGCCGCGGTGAAGCTTGGTAACCAAGCCGAGGCGGGGGCCGCCCCGGTCGTGGAGGCGGCGCTCGAGCGGGAAGCCGACCGCTGGGTCCGCCACGCGCTTCGGGAGGCGCTCGCCCTGATCCGCCTGGCCAACGGTAACCCGGCGCAGCGCGCCGACGCGGCGCGGACGCTGGGCGAGCTCCACTCGGAGAGCGCCCGGCCCGCGCTCGAGCGGCTCGTCGCGGACACGGGCGCCTCGCCCGCAGTGCGCGAGGCCGCGGGGCAGGCCATCCGTCGGATCGACCGCTGGGGCCTCCTCACGCGCACCGTCGAGACGCTCTTCCAGGGCGCGTCGCTCGCCTCCATCCTCCTGCTGATGGCGCTCGGCCTCGCGGTCGTCTTCGGCCTCATGGGTGTGATCAACATGGCGCACGGGGAGCTGATGGCGCTCGGCGCCTACGCGACGTTCGTGGTGCAAAACTGGTTCCGCGCGGCGTGGCCGGAGCGCGTCGACCTCTACTTCGTCGTCGCACTGCCCGTCGCGTTCCTCGTGGCGGCGGCGGTCGGGCTCGTCCTCGAGCGCGGCGTCATCCGGCTCCTCTACGGACGACCGCTCGAGACGCTGCTGCTGACGTGGGGCGCGTCGCTGATCATCCAGCAGGGGCTACGCCTGTGGTTCGGCGCGGCGAACGTGGACGTGAGCGCGCCCCGGTGGCTCTCGGGCGGCGTGCCCGTCATGGTCGGCCTGACGCTCCCGTATAACCGGGTCTTCATCATCGGACTGGCGACCGTGTCGGTCGGCGCGATGTACTGGCTCCTCTTCAGGACGAGCGCGGGCCTCCGGATCCGCGCGGTCACGCAGAACCGCGCGATGAGCTCGTGCCTCGGTGTCCGCGCCGGGTTGGTGGACGCGACGACCTTCGCGTTCGGCGCCGGCCTCGCCGGCCTCGCGGGGTGCGCGCTCACGCAGATCGGCAACGTCGGCCCTTCGCTCGGGCAGAACTACATCGTGGACTCGTTCATGGTCGTCGTCACCGGCGGCGTCGGCAAGCTCGCGGGCACGATCCTCGCCGCGGCGGGGCTCGGCGGGCTCACCAAGGGAATCGAGCCGGCGCTCGGCGCGGTGTTCGGCAAGGTCGCGATCCTCGTCGCCGTCATCCTGTTTCTCCAGCGGCGGCCCGCCGGACTGTTCGCGACGCGGGGACGGAATGCCGAGGCGTGAGGCGCTTGCGGTCGGGCTCGCCGCGGTCCTCCTGGTGGTTGTCCTACCCGTGTGCAACGCGCTGCCGGCCGGCTCGCCGCTCGCGCTGTCGAACTTCACGCTGAACCTTTTCGGCAAGTTCCTGACCTACGCGATCCTGGCCCTCGGGCTCGACCTCCTCTGGGGCTACGCCGGGGTCCTCTCGCTCGGCCACGGCGTCTTCTTCGGCCTCGGGGCGTACGCGATGGGCATGCATCTCATGCTCGAGATCGGCGCGAAGAGCGTCTACCAGAGCTCGCTGCCCGACTTCATGGTGTGGAATCAGGTCACAGCCCTGCCGCTCTTCTGGAAGCCCTTCCAGAGCAGCGCGTTCACCCTCGCGGCGGTCGTGCTCGTGCCCGCCCTCTTCGGGCTCGCCTTCGGCTACCTGGCGTTCCGCAGCCGGATCCGCGGCGTGTACTTCTCGATCATCACCCAGGCGCTGGCGCTCAGCGCCTGGCTGGTGTTCAACCGGAACGAGATGAACCTCGGCGGCACCAACGGCCTCGCCGACTTCAAAACGATCTTCGGCTTCCCGCTGAACCGGCCCGGCACCCAGCGCGCGCTGTACGTGGTCACCGCGCTCGCGCTCGTCGCCGCGTACCTGGTCTGCCGGTGGATCACGCTGACGCGCGCCGGCAAGGTGCTCGTCGCCATCCGCGACAGCGAGACGCGCGTCCTCTTCTCGGGGTACTCGCCGGCGGCGTACAAGCTCTTCGTCTTCGTCGTCTCGGCGGTGCTCGCCGGCGTCGCCGGGGCGCTCTACGCGCCCCAGGTGGGCATCATCACGCCGGCGAAGATCGGGGTGCTCCCGTCGATCGAGATGGTCGTGTGGGTCGCTGCAGGCGGGCGCGGCACGCTCTACGGGGCCATCGTCGGCGCCTTCGGCGTCAACTGGATCCAGAGCTGGCTCACGACCAGCTACCCGGATCTCTGGCTCCTCTTCCTCGGCGGACTCTTCATGGGCGCCGTCCTGTTCTTCCCGGACGGGATCGTCGGCGCCCTGGGTCGCCTCGCCGCGCGGGCGCGCCGCCTCGTGGGCCAGCCGACCGCCGAACCGAAGCAAGGCACCGCGATCGACCACTGCGCTCCGATGAATAGCAAATGACCCCCGCCACGGGCAGCATCATCTATCTCGAGGACGTCACGGTGGACTACGACGGCTTCAAGGCGCTGAGCCACCTGAACTTCTTCATGGATCGCCGCGAGCTGCGCGTCGTGATCGGCCCCAACGGCGCCGGGAAGACGACGCTCCTCGACGTCGTCTCCGGGCGGGTGAAGCCGGAGAGCGGCCGCGTGATCTTCGGCCACAACACCGACCTCCTCCCGCTGCGCGAGAACGACATCGCCCAGCTCGGCGTCGGGCGAAAGTTCCAGACGCCGTCCGTGTTCGTGAACCTCACCGTCTGGGACAACGTCGAGCTATCGCTGCGGCGGGCGTCGAAGGGCGTCCTCGCCGCGCTCCGGCGGCGCGATGCCGGCGAGGCGCGCGAGCGGATCGCGCGGACGCTCGAGACCATACAGCTCGCGGGCAAGGCCGGCGCTCCGGCCGGCGCGCTCTCGCACGGGGAGAAGCAGTGGCTCGAGATCGGGATGGTGATCGCCCAAGACCCCGAGCTCCTGCTCGTGGACGAGCCCGTGGCCGGCATGACCGACGAGGAGACGGCGCGCACCGGCGCGCTGCTCGAGGAGATCGCCGCGGACCGGTCGGTCCTCGTCATCGAGCACGACATGGAGTTCGTCCGGCGGCTCGCGCGGCGAGTGACCGTGCTCCACCAGGGGATGGTCCTCTGCGAGGGGCCGGTGGAGCAGGTGCAGAGCGACCCGCGGGTCCTCGAGGTCTACATCGGGCGGCGGCGTGAGGGGGCCGATGCTGTCCGTTAGTCGGCTCGACGTCGCCTACGGGCAGTCGCAGGTGCTCTGGAACGTCGACCTCGATGTCCGCGCCGGCGAGCTCGTCTGTCTCATGGGGCGTAACGGCGTCGGCAAGACCACGCTGCTCAAGACCGCGATGGGGCTCCTGCCGGCGCGTCGCGGGCGCGTGAGCTTCGACGGGACCGAGATCACGGGCTGGTCGCCCGACCGCCGGGCCCGCGCGGGGATCGGCTACGTCCCGCAGGGGCGCGAGATCTTTCCCCGCCTCACGGTCGAGGAGAATCTGCGGATGGCGCTTCTCGGCACGGGCCGCGCCGCCGCGCTCGACGAGCCGCTCGAGCTGTTCCCGGCCCTCGCGCCGCTGCTCGGGCGCCAGGGGGGCGTGCTCTCAGGCGGCGAGCAACAGATGCTCGCGATCGGACGTGCGCTCCTGACCAAGCCGAAGCTCCTCATGCTCGATGAGCCCACCGAGGGCATCCAGCCGTCGATCATCCTCGAGATCGAGGAGGCCCTGCGGCGGATCAAGCGCGAGCTCGGGCTGGCGATCCTGCTGGTCGAGCAGTACCTTGACTTCGCCGAGCGTCTCGCCGACAAGTACGTGATCATGGCCAAGGGCGCCGTCGTCGCCTCGGGTGCGGCGCGGGATCTGAGAGTCGAGACGGTCAGGCGGCACTTGGCGGTCTGACACCATTCGCCTGGAGGTCCGACGATGCACCTCACCCCCCGGGAGCAGGAGAAGCTCCTGATCTTCACGGCCGCCGAGCTGGCGCGCCGTCGCCGCGGACGCGGTCTCCGGCTGAACCACCCCGAGGCGCTCGCGCTGATCACCGCGGAGATCCTCGAGGGCATCCGCGACGGCCGGACGGTCGCCGAGCTCATGGAGGCCGGTGTCTCGATCCTCGGCCGCGACGACGTGATGGAGGGCGTGCCCGAGATGATCGACGAGGTGCAGGTGGAGGGCACGTTTCCCGACGGCAGCAAGCTCGTCACGATCCACCAGCCGATCCGCTGAGCCCGGCATGGACGTCGTCATCGAGCGTCTCGGCCCCGACGCCGTCGCCCGCCTGGCGCGCCCACTCGCGGAGCTCCTCGAGGACGCCGTGGACAGCGGAGCGTCAATCGGGTTCCTGCCGCCGCTGGCCTCCGGCGAGGCGGACGCGTACTGGAGCACCGTGCTCCCCGCCCTGCGCGACGGCTCGCGCGTGCTCGTGGTCGCGCGGCGAGGTCGTCAAGGTCATCGTGCACACGAAGGCCCGACGCCGGGGGATCGGTCGCGCGCTCATGCTGGCGCTCGAGGACGAGGCGCGCCGCCAGGGCCGCGGCACCCTCGTGCTCGACACGCGTCGAGGCGATCCCGCCGAGCGACTCTACGCGGCTGTGGGCTACACTCTGGCCGGCGTGATCCCCGCCTACGCGCGGAGCGCCGGTGGCGCGCTCGAGCCGAGCGCCTTCTACTACAAGCTCCTGGAGGGAGGCACGACGTGATTCCCGGCGAGTACCTGCTGGCGGACGGCGAGGTCGTGGCGAACGCGGGGCGCAGGACGGTCGAGGTGACCGTGGCGAACACGGGCGACCGGCCGATCCAGATCGGCTCCCACTTCCACTTCTTCGAGGTGAATCGGGCCCTGCGCTTCGAGCGCACCCTGGCCTTCGGCATGCGCTTGAACGTGCCCGCGGGCACCGCGGTCCGCTTCGAGCCCGGCGACGAGAAGCGCGTCACGCTCGTCGAGCTCGCCGGCGCGCGGACGGTCTTCGGCCTGAACGCCCTCACGGAGGGCGGCGACCGCGAGCGGGCCCTCGCCCGGCTCACCGCGTGGCTCCGGCCATGACGGTACGGAGTGCCTTGCCATGAGCCTGCGCCTGACGCGGCGGCAATACGCTGACCTCTACGGCCCCACGACCGGCGACCGGGTGCGGCTCGCCGACACCGAGCTCTTCATCCGCATCGAGCGCGACCTGACCACGGCCGGCGAGGAGGCGAAGTTCGGCGGCGGCAAGGTGCTCCGCGACGGGATGGGCCAGGCGGCCCGCGCGACGCGCGCCGACCAGACGCTCGACCTGGTGATCACCAACGCGGTCGTCGTGGACCACTGGGGCATCGTCAAGGCGGACCTCGGCGTGCGCGACGGGCGCATCGTCGGCGTGGGCAAGGCCGGCAATCCCGACCTCATGGCTGGCGTGTCGCCCGGGATGGTGGTCGGCGCCGGCACGGAGGTGATCGCGGCCGAGGGGAAGATCGTCACGGCCGGCGGCCTCGACGCGCACGTCCACTTCATCTGCCCGCAGCTCGTCACGGAGGCGATCAGCGCGGGGCTGACGACACTGGTCGGCGGCGGCACAGGCCCCGCGACGGGCACCAACGCGACCACGTGCACGCCCGGCGAGTGGAACATCCACCGGATGCTCGAGGCGGCCGAGGCGTTCCCGGTGAACCTCGGGTTTCTCGGCAAGGGCAACGCCTCCGCGCCCGATCCCCTGCGCGAGCAGATCGCGGCGGGCGCGATCGGGCTCAAGCTCCACGAGGACTGGGGCACGACGCCGGCGGCGATCGACTGCGCCCTCACGGTCGCCGACGAGCATGACGTCCAGGTCGCGATCCATACCGACACGCTCAACGAGGCGGGCTTCGTCGAGGACTCGATCCGCGCCTTCAAGGGGCGGACGATCCACACCTACCACACCGAGGGCGCGGGCGGCGGCCACGCGCCCGACATCATCCGGGTGTGCGGGGAGCCCAACTGCCTGCCGTCCTCCACGAACCCGACGATGCCGTTCACCGTGAACACGATGGCCGAGCACCTCGACATGCTGATGGTCTGCCATCACCTCAACCCGAGGATCCCGGAAGACCTCGCGTTCGCGGAGTCGCGCATCCGCGCCGAGACCATCGCGGCGGAGGACGTGCTCCACGACCTGGGCGCGATCAGCATGATGTCGTCCGACTCGCAGGCGATGGGGCGGATCGGGGAGGTCATCATCCGCACCTGGCAGACCGCCGACAAGATGAAGCGCCAGCGCGGGCCGCTCGCCGGCGAGCGGCCCGGCGACGACAACCTGCGCGTCAAGCGCTACGTCGCCAAGTACACGATCAACCCGGCGATCGCTCACGGCCTCAGCGCCCACGTCGGCTCGCTCGAGGTCGGAAAGCTCGCCGACCTCGTCCTCTGGCGCCCGGCATTCTTCGGCGTGAAACCCGAGCTCGTGGTGAAGGGCGGGATGATCGCGTGGGCGGCGATGGGCGACCCGAACGCGTCGATCCCGACGCCCCAGCCCGTGCTCTACCGGCCGATGTTCGGCGCCTACGGCCGGGCGCCCGGCGCGACGGCGCTCACGTTCGTCTCGCGGGCCGCGCTCGCGGACGGCGTACCGGCCCGCCTGAGGCTCGCGCGCCGGGCGGTGGCGGTGGGGCGGTGCCGAACCATCGGCAAGCGCGACATGGTCCACAACGCGGCCCTGCCCCGCATCGAGGTGGACCCGGAGACCTATGAGGTGCGCGCCGACGGCGAGCGGCTCACGTGCGAGCCGGCGCGCGTGCTGCCGATGGCCCAACGGTATTTCCTGTTCTAGACGATGGCGGAGCCGGTGGTCGTCGTCACGCACCCGCACGTTCACCTGCACGACGCCGATCTCTCGCGCCTCGAGCGCGACGCCCTCGTGCTCACGGCCGAGGAGCGCCGCTGGGGGCGCCGTCGCGTGACGACGCAGGCCGGCCGCACGCTCGCCCTGGCGCTCCCGACCGGGAGCGTGCTCACGCCTGGCGACATCCTGCACGTCGGCCCCGGCTGGTACGTCGTCATCGAGGCGGCGCGCGAGCCGGTGCTCGCCGTGACACCGCGCTCGCGCGAGGAGGCGCTCCGCATCGCCTTCGAGGTCGGCAACCGCCATTTTACGCTCGCGATCGACGGTGAGCGGCTGCTCGTCCCCGACGACCCGGCGATGGACCAGCTCCTCGGGAGGCTCGGCGTCGCCTTCGAGCGCGTGCAGAGCGTCTTCGTGCCTGTCGGCGCGGGGCATCGCCATGACGCCTGACCCGCCGTTCCTCGCCCTCCTCCAGTTCGCCGACGGGCTCTTCCCCGCGGGCGGGTTCGCGCATTCCTTCGGCCTCGAGACGTACGCGCAGGAGGGGCGCGTGCGCGAGCGCGCGGGCCTCGAGGCCTTCGTCCGGGCCCACCTCGAGGGGAGTGCCGGCCCGTGCGACGCCGTCGCGGTCGCCCACGCGGCGCGCCGCGCCGCTGCGGGCGAGGTCCCGGCGCTGGTCCTCCTCGACGAGCGGCTCGACGCGATGAAGTGCGTGCCCGAGTTCCGAGCGGCGAGCCGGCAGATGGGGCGCCAGACGCTGCGCGTCGCCGCGGGCCTCGGTGACGATCCGATCGTGGGCGAGCTCAGGCACCTCGTGGAGGAGGGGCGGGCACCCGGCCACCACGCCGTGGCGCTCGGGACCGCCCTCGGCCGCGCGGGCGCGGACGCCGAGCGGGCGGCGGCGGCCTATCTCTATTCCACCGCGGCGCTGCTGGTGGGCGCCGGGCTCCGGCTGATCGCGCTCGGCCAGCTGGACGGCCAGCGCGTGCTCGCGGCCGTCCGGCCCCTCGTGGCCCGGCTCGCAGGCGACGCGGTCGTCGCACGCGTCGAGGACATGTGGAGCTTCACCCCCGGTCTCGAGCTCGCGGGCCTCCGCCACGCGGCGCTCGACAGGAGGCTATTCAGGTCATGAGCGCGACCCCGCGTATTCCGCGGCCCCTCAAGATCGGCGTCGGCGGCCCCGTCGGCTCCGGCAAGACCGCGCTCACCGAGGCGCTCTGCCGCCACCTCCGCGAGCGTCTCGACATGGCGGTGATCACCAACGATATCTACACGAAGGAGGACGCCGAGTTCCTCGTCCGGCGCGGCGCCCTGCCGGCCGAGCGCGTCGTCGGCGTGGAGACGGGCGGGTGCCCGCACACGGCGATCCGCGAAGACGCCTCGGTGAACCTGGAAGCCGCCCACGCGCTGATGCGGGCGTTCCCGGATCTCGAGCTGCTCCTGATCGAGAGTGGTGGCGACAATCTGGCCGCGACCTTCAGCCCGGAGCTCGTCGACGCGACGATCTACGTGATCGACGTCGCCGAGGGCGACAAGATCCCGCGCAAGGGCGGGCCGGGGATCACGCGCTCCGACCTGCTCGTGATCAACAAGATCGACCTCGCGCCCCACGTCGGCGCTGACCTCGCCGTGATGGAGCGCGACACGCGACGGATGCGGGGCGAGCGGCCCTTCGTGTTCACCAACCTCCGGACGGGCGAAGGGGTCCCGGCACTCCTCGCCTGGATCCGCGAGGAGCTTCTCCTCGAGCCCGTCGTGCGAGCCGAGGCGGTCGACCGACGAGGCGAGCGGTGAGATTGCTCGAGGACGACCGGCGCATCGGTCGCGACGGCACGCTGCGGCTCGGGTTCGAGCGCGGCGGCGCCGCCACGGTCCTGCGGCGCGTCGGCTGCACGCTACCGCTCCAGGTCCTGGCGCTCGTCGCCCTCGAGGACCCCGCCGCCATCGTCTCGGTCCTCAATCCGACGGGCGGGTTGCTCGGCGGCGACCGCCTGACGATCGAGGCCGACGTCGGCCCGGGGGCCCACGCGCTGCTCACGACGCCCTCGGCCACCCGGGTCTACCGCGCGCCGGCCGAGGCGACGGTGCAGACCGTGGCGCTGCGGCTCGGCCGAGGGGCGGCCGTCGAGTGGGTGCCCGACCACACGATCCCGTTCCCGGGCTCGGTGTTCCGCCAGACGATCGAGTGCGAGCTGGAGGACGCCGCGACACTGGTCCTGCTCGACGCGTTCGCGGCCGGCCGCGTCGCGCGCGACGAGGCGTGGGCCTTCGGGCGGCTCGAGAGCGCCCTGACCGTGCGCGACCGCCGCGGCCTCGTCTTCCACGACCGCTTCGTCCTCCGGCCGGGTGCCCACGCCGCCGGGCTCGGCGGCGCCGAGGGACACCCGTACTTCGCGACGCTGGTCGTGGCCGCCGACGCGGGGGTGGAGCGCTTCGTCGCCGCCGCGGGCGACGCCCTCGCCGGCGCCCGGGGCGCGACGGCCGGCGTCGCGGCGCTGCCCCGGCGCGGGGCGGTCGTCCGCTGCCTCGCCGCGAGCGCCCCCGCGCTCACCGGGGCGCTCGAGGCCCTCTGGGCCGTCGCGCGCCGCGAGCTCCTCGGGCTCCCCGCACTCTCCCTGCGCAAGCCGTGACGCGCCGCCCCCGGAGCACGTGGCGCGAGGCCTGGGTTTCCGCTACACTGAGCCGGCGTCCATGTTCAACCTGATCCCGAAGGAAGTCCGGTTCTTCGACTACTTCGAGCAGCAGTCCCAGCAGATCATCAAGGCTGGCACGCTGCTCTCCGAGCTCGTCCACAACTTCGCCGACGCCCGCGCCAAGGCCTTCGCGATCAAGGAGGTCGAGCACGCCGGCGACCAGATCACCCACGAGATGTTCAGGCGCCTGAACACGACCTTCATCACCCCGATCGACCGCGAGGACATCCACGACCTCGCCACGCGGCTCGACGACGTCCTCGACTTCATCGAGGCCGTCGCCGAACGGCTCGTGGTCTACCGCATCAAGGAGCCGACCTCGGCGTGTCGCGCGCTGGCCGAGCTGATCGTCGCCCAGATCGCGGCGATGGACCGCTGCATCCGCTGCCTCCGCACGATGGATCCGGGCTTCCACGAGCACGCCGTCGAGGTGAACCGTCTCGAGAACCGCGCCGACTCGCTCCTGCGCGAGACCCTCGCGGCGATGTTCGAGGAGCAGCCGGACCCGATCGAAGTGATCAAGTGGAAGGAGATCTACGAGACCCTCGAGGCCGTCACGGACCGCTGCGAGGACGTGGCGAACGTGATCGAGGGCATCATCCTCAAGATGGCGTGATCACGCCGACTCCGCCCTCGTGCTGACCGCCGTCGTCTTCATCATCTTCGTCGCGCTCGTCTTCGACTTCATCAACGGCTTCCACGACGCCGCGAACTCGATCGCCACGGTCGTTTCCACGCGCGTCCTGACGCCGTTCCAGGCCGTCATCTGGGCGGGCTTCTTCAACTTCATCGCGGCGTTCGCCTTCGGGGTGCATGTCGCGACCACGGTCGGCAAGGGTGTCGTCGAAACCAGCATCGTGGACCAGTGGGTGATCCTCGCGGCGCTCGCCGGCGCGATCGTCTGGGACCTCATGACGTGGTACTGGGGGCTGCCCACGAGCTCGTCGCACGCCCTCATCGGCGGCCTCGCGGGCGCGGGTGTGGCCAAGGCGGGGCTCGGCTCGCTGGTGGTGGGCGGGCTCGTCAAGATCGGCATTTTCATGATCCTGGCGCCGCTGATCGGACTCGTGCTCGGCTTCGCGATGATGCTGCTCACGATGCGGACCTTCAGCGCCGCGACCCCGGGCCGCGTGGACCGCTTCTTCCGGCGCGGCCAGCTCGTCTCGGCCGCCGCCTACAGCATCGGCCACGGCACCAACGACGCCCAGAAGACGATGGGGGTCATCACGGTCCTGCTCTTCTCGACCGGCCACCTCGGACCGGAATTCTACGTCCCCTTCTGGGTGATCCTTGCGGCGGGCGCCGCGCTCGGCCTCGGGACAACCTTCGGGGGATGGCGCATCGTCAAGACCATGGGCATGCGCATCACCAAGCTCCGCCCGATCGGAGGCTTCTCCGCCGAGACCGCGGGCGCCATCACCCTGATCGGCACGGCGCTCGCGGGTATCCCCGTGAGCACGACGCACACGATCAGCGGCGCGATCATGGGCGTGGGCGCGATGCAGCGCTTCTCCGCAGTCCGCTGGGGCGTCGCCGGCCGCATCGTGTGGGCGTGGATCTTCACGATTCCCGCCTCCGCGGCGGTCGCGGCGGCGGTGTGGCTGGTGATTCGCCCGCTCGCTCCTTGAGGCCGGCCTCGCCCAGGAGCTTCTCCACGATCACGCCGTCGCGCCACTGGCCGTCGAGCTTGCCGTGGCGGGAGCCCAGCCGGAATCAATTTGACATATGTAGAAATATCGATATATGATCAGCCCGGGCTGGCGTCGGGGCGCCTTCGGAGGCCTCCGGCGCTCGGCGGTCGGGCGGACGACGCGTGAGGTCGTCGGCGAGGGAGGGCGCCATGGCGGACGAGACACTCAAGGGGATCGTGAAGGAGACGTACGGTCGGGCGGCGCTACGGGTGACGAGCGGTGGCAGCGCCTGCTGCGGGAGCCGGCCGTCGCGCGGCGAGGGCGATCCGATCACGTCGAATCTCTACGCGACGGGCGAGACGGCCGAGCTGCCGGTGGAGGCGGTGGCGGCCTCGCTCGGGTGCGGCAACCCGACGGCGCTGGCCGAGCTGGCCCCCGGCGAGACGGTGCTGGACCTCGGTTCGGGGGGCGGGATCGACGTGCTCCTGTCGGCCAGGCGCGTCGGGCCGACCGGCATGGCCTACGGCCTCGACATGACCGACGAGATGCTGGCGCTCGCCCGCCAGAACCAGCGGACGGCCGGCGTCGGCAACGTGGAATTCCTCAAGGGCGAGATCGAGAGCATCCCGCTCCCCGACGGCTCGATGGACGTGGTCATCTCGAACTGCGTCATCAATCTGTCCGCCGACAAGGACCGGGTGCTGGCCGAGGCGTTCCGCGTGCTCAAGCCCGGCGGGCGGTTCGCGGTCTCCGACGTCGTGGTCCGCGGGGCGGTGCCGCCGGCGATCCGGCGGAGCGTCGAGCTCTGGATCGGCTGCGTCGCGGGCGCGCTCGAGGAGCGGGAGTACCGGGAAAAGCTCGCCCGGGCGGGCTTCGAGGCGATCGACGTCGAGCCGACGCGCGTCTACCGCGTGGAGGACGCGCGCGAGCTGCTGGCGGGCTCGGGCATCGACGCCGCGCTCGCCGCCGAGGTCGACGGCACGTTCATGAGCGCGTTCGTACGCGCCCGCAAGCCGCGGACGGAGGACGGGCCCCGCGGCGCGTTCGGTCCTGTTGCGGGCTGACGGTATACTCGAAGGCGTGGCCGAACAGCATCGCTACCAGCTCCAGAACGACGCCGCGAACCGCCTGATCGGAGCACTGCTCGACGCCGCCTCGGTCCCGGCGGACCGGCGCGTCTGGTTCCAGCAACTCCTCACGACCGTGATGAAGCTCCACGAGGACGGCACCTCCACCGGGGACATCAAGGTCACCAACGCGGCGCTCAAGGAGCTGCGATACGGCTACAAGGTGTTCGCGCCGTACGGCGGCGTCCGCAAGGTCACCGTCTTCGGCTCGGCGCGCACACCCGAGGGCGACGACGCTATGCTGGCGGCCCGCGAGTTCGGCCGGCGGATGGTCGGCGAGCGCTGGATGGTCGTCACGGGCGCGGGCGGGGGCATCATGGGCGCCGCGCAGGAGGGGGCGGGGCGCGAGCAGAGCTTCGGCCTCAACATCCGCCTGCCGTTCGAGCAGGAGGCGAACCCCTGGATCGCCTCCGACCCCAAGCTCATCACGTTCAAGTACTTCTTCACGCGGAAGCTGTTCCTCATGAAGGAGGCGAGCGCGATCGCGCTCTTCCCGGGCGGCTTCGGCACGATGGACGAGTGCTTCGAGTTCCTCACGCTCGCGCAGACGGGCAAGGCCGCGATCGTGCCCGTCGTGCTGGTCGAGGCGGGACCGAAGCCCTACTGGCGCATCTGGGACCGCTGGATCGGCACGCTCGTGGAACGACGGCTGATCGATGCGAACGACACGGCGTTCTACCGCATCGTCGACACCGCGGACGAGGCGGTCGCGGAGATCACGGGGTTCTATCGCGTCTACCACTCCTCACGGATCGTCGGCGACCGGCTCGTGCTGCGGCTCCTGCGCCCGCTCGCCGACACGCAGCTCGTCGAGCTCCAGGGCAAGTTCGACGACATCCTGAAGGGACCGGCCGAGCAGGCGCCGGGCCCGGTGGCGCAGGAGTTCAACGAGTTCCCCGAGCTGCCGCGGCTCATCTTGAAATTCGATCGCTCGTCGTACTCGCGTCTGCGGCAGCTTATCGACTTCGTCAACGGGCTTTAACCTACTCCGCCTCGAGCCGCTCCTCGGTCGCCTGACACTCCGCGCACACCCACGTGCGCATGACCGCGAGCGTGCGCGCGTCGCGGCGAAGCGTCCAGGGGATGAGCGCCCGGCGGCCGCACCGGGGACAGCGCTCCGGCCGCGCGCCGGGCGGCAGGCTCGCGGGGAGCCACGGAACCTTGGCGGGCATCGGCTGATCATAGCTCAGGTGACGCGCGGGTCGAGCGCATCGCGCGACGCTAGGCCGGAGGCCCGGGAGGCGGGTACAATGGGCCATGAGGCGGTTCCGGGTCGGGCTCGCCCAGATCAACGCCACGGTCGGCGACTTCGAGGGCAACGTCCGCAAGATCGTGGACGCGATCGAGCGGGCGCGTGCCCTCGGATGCGGCCTCGTCGCCTCCCCGAGCTCGCGATCACCGGCTACCCCCCCGAGGACCTCCTGTTCAAGCCGGCGTTCATCGAGGCGAACCTCCGCGCCCTGGACGAGGTGACGCGCGCGACCGGCGGCCTGACCGCCGTCGTGGGCTTCGTGGACAAGCGCGACGATATCTTCAACGCCGCGGCCGTGCTGCACGACGGCGCGCGCGCGGGCGTCTACCACAAGCAGTACCTGCCGAACTACGGCGTCTTCGACGAGAACCGCTACTTCCAGGCCGGCACCGACGCGCCCGTGTTCACCGCGGGCGAGACGACCTTCGCCGTCAACATCTGCGAGGACATCTGGTACCCGACGGGCCCGGGGACCCTCCAGGCGCTGGCCGGCGCGGAGCTCGTCGTCACGATCAACGCCTCGCCATACCACGCGGGCAAGGCCCACTTCCGCGAGAAGATGGTCGCCACGCGCGCCGCCGACGACCTCGTCTGCCTCGCCTTCGTGAACCTGGTCGGCGGGCAGGACGAGCTCGTCTTCGACGGCGCGAGCCTGATCGTCAACGAGCGCGGCGAGCTGGTCGCGCGCGGGCGGCAGTTCGAGGAGGACTTCGTCGTCGCGGACCTCGACCTCGAGGCCGTGTTCCGCGCCCGGCTCCACGACTCGCGGCGCCGGAAGGAGAAGCTCCGCGCGGACGGCGCGGTCTCGCGCGTCGTGCTGCCGGCGCTTGCCGCACCGGCCGAGGCGCCACCGCCGCCGGTGCCGGAGGTGACGCCGCTCGAGCGCGTCGAGGAGGTGTATCGCGCCCTCGTCCTCGGCACGCGCGACTACGTCTGGAAGAACGGCTTCAAGCACGTCGTCATCGGGCTCTCGGGCGGAATCGATTCCTCGCTCGTCGCCGCGGTCGCGGTCGAGGCGCTCGGCCGCGAGAACGTGACGGGCGTGACGATGCCCTCGCCCTACACCTCCGGCGGCACCCGGCGCGACTCGGAGCGGCTCGCGAAAAATCTAGGGATCGAGTTCCTCTCGATCCCCATCACGCCGGTCCTGAACGCCTACCGGCGCGCGCTCGCGAAGGCGTTCAAGGGCCTGAAGGAGGACGTCACCGAGGAAAACCTCCAGGCCCGGATCCGCGGCAACCTCCTCATGGCCCTCTCGAACAAGTTCGGCTGGCTCGTCCTCACGACGGGGAACAAGAGCGAGTACAGCGTGGGGTATACGACGCTCTACGGCGACATGGCGGGCGGCTTCGCCGTGATTAAGGACGTCCCGAAGACGCTCGTCTACGAGGTGACACGCAAGGTGAACGAGCTCGCGGGCCGCGCCGTCGTGCCGCCGAGCGTCTTCGAGCGCGCGCCGTCGGCCGAGCTCCGGCCGAACCAGACGGACCAGGACACGCTCCCGCCCTACGCGGACCTCGACGCGATCCTGGAGGGCTACGTGGAGGAGGACCGCGGCGTGAGGGACCTCGCCGCGCGCGGCCACGCGGAGGACACAGACGGACCAGGACACGCTCCCGCCCTACGCGGACCTCGACGCGATCCTGGAGGGCTACGTGGAGGAGGACCGCGGCGTGAAGGACCTCGTCGCGCGCGGCCACGCGGAGGACACCGTCCGCCGCGTCCTCGCGATGGTGAACCGGAACGAGTACAAGCGACGCCAGGCGCCCATCGGGGTCAAGATCACGCCACGCGCCTTCGGGCGCGACTGGCGCCTGCCGATCGTCAACCGCTTCCGCGAACGCTAGCCTCCGCTCACTGGCCGAGGGGGATGCACGAGGCGCGCGCGGCCTGGTCGGCGCCCAGCCCCTCGACCGCCGTCCGGCACTCGTCGCAATTCGGATAGGAGCGCGAGTCACGCGGCCGCCGCGTGCCTCCCGGGATCAGCAGGATGCACTCGCCGGGCAACGGCGTCGGAGGTTGGTTCGAAGCCTCGGGAGTCGAGGCCCCGGGCGCGGCGGGAGTCGAGGCTCCCGGCGCGGCGGGCTCGGCGGGAGGCAGCTGCGAGCGGTACGGCTCGGGCACCTGCTCGCGGCTGCCGGCGTAGTGGACCTGGCCCTGCTCGTCGACCCAGCGATACGTCTGCGCCGCGGCGTCGGTCGCGACGAGCGTCAGCGCGAGCAGCAGACCGATGAAGCGTCGTGTCATCGCGGTCCTCCCGGCCCCCCTCACCCCGCGACCCCTTCCATCTGGAGCGCGTAGAGGCGGCGGTAGATGCCGTCGCGCGCGAGCAGCTCGTCGTGACGCCCGAGCTCCGCGATCCGGCCGTCGTGGACGACGACGATCCGGTCGGCGTTCCGCACCGTCGCCAGGCGGTGGGCGATGAGGAGCACGGTCCGGCCGCGCATCAGCTCCGCGAGCGCCTGCTGGACCATGAACTCGCTCTCGGCGTCGAGGTCCGACGTCGCCTCGTCGAGGATGAGGATGGGCGGGTCCTTCAGGAACGCCCGGGCGATCGCGACGCGCTGGCGCTGTCCGCCCGACAGA
>WNFW01003276.1_pt1 | contig 18735 bp, 18 predicted proteins | sample 5400131 | NCBI WGS metagenome assembly WNFW01 (sample SAMN13153362, study PRJNA577476) | soil metagenome | isolation source: 20 cm soil or saprolite under grassland replicate 1 | place: USA:California | collected 2016-06-15 | reverse complement strand
TGATCACGGCTTCCATCGCGTGGATCTTGTTCAGCTCCTCGGCGGCGATCGCCTCCTCGAGGGTGTGCTTGAAGAGCAGCCCCAGGGCGCCGAGCGCGGCCGCCACGAACACCCAGGCGAGCGGCGGCCAGTAGCTCACCGTGCCCACGACGATCCCGGTGGCGATCACCGTCGCGCCGTAGCCGATGCACTCGTAGCGCAGGATGAGGAGGCGCTCGTCCTGCTCGAGCTTGCCGCGGATTACCAAGGCGAAGTAGAAGAGCAGCCGGCTGATGACGAAATAGGCGAGGCAGAAGAAGAACAGCGCCGGTATGAGCTCCACGTGCAGTCCCGGCGCCGTCACGTTCGAAAGCCGCAGGGCGCCGGCGTAGACGCCGTAGCTCCCGAGCAGCGCGATCACCTCGCGCCCCACGTTCACGAGCGCCGCGAGGAACATCTTCTTTTGCCACAACCAGTCCGCGCCGAGTACGCCGCCCGCCAGCGCGAGCGCGGTCGCCGGCGGGCCCACCACGAGACTCCCCGCCAGGGCCACCAATCCGGTCTGGGTCAGATAGGAATACTTGCTCAGCGGCACCTGTCCGGCGCGCAGCAGCAGCGCGGCGACCAGGAGCCCCAGCAGCTCGAGCGGCTGCCCGGTCCAGCGCGGGTCCAGGATGAGGGCCGCGCCCAGCACGAGCAGCCCGCCGATGGCGAGCGCCCGACTGTAGATCGTGACCAGGCGGTTCGCGGTCACTCGTTCCCCTCCCGGAGGGCGGCGGCGAGCTGGCGGACCAGACGCTCGGCGGCGTCGACCCCGCCCGCGGCCAACGCGTCCACGATCGCACTGCCGACCACCACGCCGTCCGCGAGCCGCGCCGTCGCGCGCGCCTGCGCGGGCGTGCTGATCCCGAACCCCACCGCGAGCGGGAGCGCGCTCGCCGCCCGCACGCGTGCGACATGCTCGGCCAGGTCCGCAGGCACCTGATCGCGCACGCCCGTGACGCCGAGGCGGGAGATGAGGTAGAGGAAGCCGCTCGCGCCCCGCACGGCGCGCGTCAGGCGATCGGGCGTCGTGGTAGGGGCGATCAGGCGGATCAAGGCGAGCGGGCTCGCCTGCACCATCGCTTCGAGGGCGGGATCCGCGCCGGCGGGAAAGTCGGTGAGCAGCAACCCCGACACGCCGGCGGCGGCCGCCTCGCGCACGAAGCGCTCGAGCCCGAATGCCATGAGCGGGTTCAAGTAGGTCATGACCACCACGGGAATCTCGACCGCGGCGCGGCGGATCTGATCGAGCACGCGCGGCACCGTCATGCCCTGGTCCAGGGCGGTCTGGGTCGAGCGCTGGATGGTGGGCCCGTCCGCCAGGGGATCGGAGAACGGGACCCCCACTTCCACGAAGTCTGCACCCGCCGCGGCAACGCGGCGCAGGGCTTGGAGCGACAGCTCGGGGGTCGGGAACCCCGCGGTCAGGTACGGTATGAGTGCGGCGCGCCGCGCTCCTGCATTGCCCCGAATGGCCCGCCAGCGCGCGGCGATCGGGTGATCAGACAAAGTAGTCGCTGACGTTGATCCCGTACTTGATGGGGTCGGTGACCTTCACGATCGAGCGGGGATGATTGCCGGCGGCATCGCGCTGCGCGAGATCGGCGAGGAATCCGGGGTGCTGCACCCCGCCCTCGGGCGTGGTCACGATGCGGACCACCGGTCGATGCACGTGGGTGACGTCCGGATTGGCACTGTGCACGAGCGCCACCTCGTACGTGTCGAGGATGACGCACGTCCCCACGGGATAGATGCCGATCAGGTTGATGAACGCCTTCACCACGACGGCATCGTAGCCGCGGCGCGGGTTCTCCCACATTTCCTTGAGCACCTGATCCGGCTGGATCGGCACGGTCTGGTACACGCGCCGGCTGGTGGCGGCGTCGAACCCGTCGGCCACGGCGACGATCTTCGAATAGATGGACAGCTCGCGCGGCCGCAGCGACTTGGGATAGCCGGTGAGGTCCGTCTTCATGTGGTGCTCGTACGCGACGATCATGCCCCGATAGGGGATCTCGCCGTAGCCGCGCAGCCCGAACAGCGTGAGCACGCCGAGCCAGGGGTGCGCCTGCATGATGCGCCACTCTTCGTCGGTCAACCCGCCCTGCTTGTTCAGCACCTCGAGCGGCACGCGCGATTTGCCCACGTCGTGGAACAGGGCGGCCATGCCGAGGTCGTACAGTTGCAGCTTGGTGAGGCCGAGCTTGCGGCCCAGGGCGACGGAGAAGATGCAGACGTTGACGGAATGGGTGAACGTGTACTCGTCGTAGTCCCGCAGCGTGGTGAGGCCCATCAGCGAAGCCTCGTTGTTCAGCACCTGATCCACGATCGCCTGTACGGCCCGCTTCACCTTCTTCACATTGGCCGTCCGGCCCATGCGGATCGAGTTGATGACCTCCTTCGTCACGGCCACGGAGCGCGCGTACGTGCGCTTCGCCGCCTCCTTCTGCCGCTCCTCGTCCTCGACGTCCTCGTCGGTCTCGAGGGGGGGCTCGACGCCGATGTGGGTCACGCCGGCGTCCGACAGCTTCTGCGCGAGCTCGAAGACTTTCCTCGCGGTCACGTCTTTCGCCGCGTACGACAGCAACAGCGAGACGAAGATCTGCAGCTGCTTGCGCTCCACGCCCTCGTCGATCCGGACCGCGCCGATGCCGCTTTGCCGCAGCACGCCGAGGATGTGGGAGAACGACGCGTAGTTGTCGAGATCGAGCCGGAGGCGCGTGGAGTTGATGAAGATGAACTCGCCCTGCAGCCGCAGCTCGATCTCCTTCTCCACGTCCAGCAGGTGCTTGGTCGTGGCGGTCAGATCGTCCAGGGCCTTCTGCACCTGAGCGTTTTCGATCGGATAGAGCTTGAGGGAGCGAACCGCCGTGTACAGCACGACCAGAAAGTCCCGCCCCGCATGTCGCAGGAATCCGTCCGTGGTCTGGACGGTCTCGGCGATGGAGCCTTTGGGGGGACCGCCGGCGGTCACGTCCCGACCTCGCGCAGCGCCCGGGTGACGGCGTTGCGCACCAGCGGATCCTTATCCTGGGCCGCGCGCTCGAGCACCCCCCGCGCCTCCGGCGTGCGGACCTTGCCCAGCGCCATCGCGGCGCAGGCGCGGGTCTCGGGATCTTCCTTCCGTCCGAGCAATCCCTTGGCGGCGAGCATCTTCTCGAGCGCCGGGATTCCCTTGGGTCCGACGAGGGCCCCGAATGCCTCGAAGAACGCCATTTTCTCGGTCAGATCGGCGTTGCGGAGCTTGGAGCCCGCGACCATCGATTCGATGCGCGTCGCCGCGTTGCGGTAGCCGCGCGAACCGAGAAACCGCACGGCCGCGATGCGCACGTCGCGGTCGCCATCGTCGATCGCGCGCTCCAGCAACCGCATGGCCGAGGGGCTCGAGATGGCCGTGAGCGCCTCCACGACGGCGAGCTTGAGCCCGCGGTCCTCGGACGCGAGCAGCCGCTCCATGCCTTCCGGTGCCCCCGGGAGCTTCAGGCGCCCCGCGAGCTTCACCATCTCGAGCTGGGCGGCGCCGTCCTCGCTGGCGAGGGCCTTGAGCACCTCCCCCGCGTTGGCCTGGGCCAGCCGGGCGGCCGCGGCCTGCACCAGGTCCCGCACGCGCTCGTCGTGGAGCCTGGCGACCCACACCATGAGCGTCGAGAGCGCCTCGGGGCGGAGCTCCTGGAACAGCTCCGACAGCTCGTCTTCGGTGGGATGGAGGGCCGCTTCATCGAGGGACTGCAGGAGCTGCGACAGCGCGTCGTGCTGGGAGAGGCGGGCCGGCAGGCCTTCGAGCGTCGTGCGGTGCTCGGGGATCAGCTCCCGCGCCCGCTGCAGGATGGCGCGCGTCTCTCGCAGGATGACCGCCACCGAGCGGAAATCGGCGGCGCCCAGCAGGTAGGGGATGAAGTTTTCGACGATGGAGATGAGCTCGGCCCGGACGGTGCCGTAGGTCTGCAGCTCGAGCAGATCGAACAGCATCGAGAGGACGTTGCGCCGCAGGTCCTGCGAGTACTCCCGCTCGACGTCCTTCTTGAGGTACTCGACCTCGCCGTCTTCGAGAAAGTACAGCGTGGTGTCGAAGTCGTCGATCGAAACCAGGCCCTCGCGTTTGGGCGGCGCCTCTTCCTGCACCGCGTGGCGCACGTCGGTCGGCGGGGCGGAGGTGATGGTCTCGCCTTTTTCGATCGGGACCGCGTTCTCGCTGGCGAGCTCGCGGAACGTATAGCTGACGAACTGAAAGTCCTGCGCCCAGAGCAGCGTCAGCAGGTCGTCGGCCGCGTCGGCCTGGAGGTTGCGCGCGCGCTGCAACACGCCCAGGAAGCTCACGATCTCGGCCTCCTCGACACCCGGCTTGAACGCGAGCGAGCGGACGCCGTCCTTGTAGAGCGTCCAGGCGATGCTCTCGGTACGCTGCTCCTGGTTGTAGACGACGTTGTCTTCCCAGCGCAGCTCGGTCTCGCCGACGTCGAACACCAGATCGTCGGTCGCCTGCCAGATCTGGCGAAACGACGCCCGGATGTTGTCGACCGCGCGCTGATACACCGGATTGTTCGGCAGGTAGAGCTGGGTGGCCCGGATCCCCTTCGACAGGACCTGCAGCAGCTCTTCGACCTGCTGCGGCGGCAACGCCAGCTCGGGTACGGGCGCGTTGGTCAGGTTGCGGCTCCCGTGAGTTCGGCGACCATGGCGACGTCCTTGTCGCCCCGGCCGCTGAGGTTCACCAAGACGATGTCCTCCGCACGCCACTCCCCACGGTGCGCCAGCACCCAGGCTACGGCGTGGGCGCTCTCCACGGCCGGCAGAATCCCCTCGAGGCGCGACAGGGACGCGAACGCCGCGAGCGCCTGCTGGTCGGTCACCGCATCATACAATACCCGCCCGCTGTCTTTCAGGTAAGCGTGTTCGGGCCCGACCCCGGGGTAGTCGAGGCCGGCCGACACGCTGTGCGCGGGCTGGACCTGGCCGTCGGCGTTCTGGAGCAGGTAGCTCAAGCTGCCGTGAAACACCCCCGGCCGCCCGCGGCCCAGCGACGCCGCGTGACGTCCGCTCTCGAGCCCTTCCCCGGCCGCTTCTACGCCGACGAGCGCCACAGTCCGGTCGTCCAGAAACGCCGAAAAGATGCCCATGGCGTTCGAGCCGCCGCCGACGCACGCCACCACCGTGCTCGGCAGCTTGCCCCAGCGCTCCAGCGTCTGAGCCCGCGCTTCGCGGCCGATGACCGACTGGAAATCACGCACGATGCGCGGGAACGGATCGGGACCCACCACCGAGCCGATGATGTAATGCGTGGTCGTGACGTTCGTGACCCAGTCGCGCAGCGCCTCATTGGTGGCGTCTTTCAGCGTGCGCGTGCCCGACGTCACCGGCACCACCCGCGCCCCCATCAGCTCCATGCGGTACACGTTCAAGCGCTGGCGCCGCATGTCCGCTTCGCCCATGTAGACGACGCACTCGAGCCCGAAGCGCGCGCACACCGTGGCCGTGGCCACCCCGTGCTGCCCCGCCCCCGTTTCCGCGATGATGCGGTGCTTCCCCATGCGACGGGCCAGCAGGGCCTGCCCGAGCGTGTTGTTGATCTTGTGCGCCCCCGTGTGGTTCAGGTCTTCGCGCTTGAGGGCGACCACGACTCCCGCTCCCACCTGTGCTCCGAGGCGCGGCGCCTCGGTCAGCGGCGTGGGCCGGCCGACGTAGTCCTTGAGCAACGCGTCGAGCTCCGCCCCGAAGGTCGGATCGCGCTTCGCTGCCTCGTGCACGCGGTCCAGCTCCTCGAGCGCCGCCATGAGGGTCTCGGGGACGTAGCGACCACCGTACGGTCCGAACCGACCGGGGTCGCGCGTGCGGGCCTCAGATGCCACGCGAACCTCCGATGCGCGAGCCCACATGAATGCGGAGTGCGGAGTGCGGAATGCGGAATTTGCCGAACGGCAGTCGTGCACGGTGGCGGGGATCGAGGATCGACCTTGCCCTGAAATTCCGCACTCCGCATTCCGCATTCCGCATTCTCATCACCGCCCCCTCCCCTGTCTCCGTACGCCCGTCAGCTCCCGCACAGCTCGTTCTGGATCGGCATTCCCGGCCACCGACGTTCCCACCAGCACCAGGTCCGCCCCGGCCGCGGCCATCCGTTCCACATCCGCGCGGGTCGCGATCCCGCTCTCGGCGATCACGGGAACGCCGCTCGGGACCGAGGCCACCAGCCGCTCGGCGCGATCGAGATCCACCGCGAAGGTGGCGAGGTCGCGGCTGTTCACCCCGACGGCAGTCGGAGCCACGGCGAGCGCCAGCTCGAGCTCGCCCGCCGAATGCACCTCCACCAGGATTCCCAGCCCCTGATCGCGCGCGGCGCGTGCCAGCATTCGCAGTCCATCGGAGGTGAGCGCTCGGACGATCAAGAGCACGGCACTCGCCCCGGCAGCCCTGGCTTCGTACAGCTGCAGCTCGTCCAGGATGAAATCCTTGCGCAGCACCGGCACGGGCACGGCGCTCGCCACCCGGGCCAGATCGTCGAGCGAGCCGCCGAAATGCAGCTCGTCGGTCAGGACAGAGATCGCCACCGCCCCTCCCTGGGTGTATGCCCGCGCGTGCGCCACCGGATCGAGGTCCTCCCGAATCGCGCCCGCCGAGGGCGAGCGGCGCTTCACCTCGGCGATCACGCCGACGTCGCGACCGGCCAGCGCGCGCGCGAACGGGAGCGGCGCCGGCGCGGCCGCGGCCCGGCGCTCGAGCTCCCGCGCCTGCGTCCGCAGGCTCGCAACGCGGTCGCGGGTGGCCGTGAGAATGGCGTCAAGCCTGGTTTCCGGCATGCTTGCGTTCGGTCGATTTTCGGGTAGATTTTGTTTCGGTTTCTCTTCGGGAGATATGGTGCCCCTGACCCGCCGTCAGCGCGAAATCCTGGACTTCATTTCGGCGCAGATCAGCGCGCAGGGATACGCACCGAGCTTCGAGGAGATCGCGGAGCGGTTTTCGTTCCGCTCCCTCGCCACGGTCCACGAGCATCTCACCAATCTCGAGCGCAAGGGCTACATCCGCCGGGCGCACAACGAGAGTCGCGGCATCGAGGTCGTGCCGCCGCGCGGCCAGACCGGGGCCACCGACCTGCCGCTGCACGGCCTGGTCGCGGCCGGCGCGCCGATCGAGGCGGTGAGCGGTCCGGACACCATCGCCGTACCCGACGAGCTGATCCCCCGCCGCGGCCGGAGCTACGTGCTGAAGGTCCGCGGTCAATCGATGATCGACGAGCACATCAAGGACGGCGACTTCATCGTGGTCCACGAGCGCAACCAGGCCGACAACGGCCAGACGGTGGTCGCGCTGGTGCAGGGCTCGAGCGCCACGGTCAAGCGGTTCTATCGTGAGCCGGGCGGGTGGATCCGGCTCGAGCCGGCGAACCCGACCATGGCGCCGCTGCGGCTGAACGAGCGCGACGTGATCGTCCAGGGTGTGGTGGTAGGCGTCATTCGAAAATACTAGACGCACAGACGCCGAGACGCACAGACGCACAGTGAGGCGCGCACGCGCCGCGCCCCCATTGAGAAGCAGCGCGGCCAGCCCGGCAGGGTCCTCGCGCCCGTCGCCGAGCAGGCGCTCGATGCGCGCGGCGTTGGCCGGCGGCTCCGCGCCCGATAGCCCGGCCAGGTCGTCGACGGCGAGTCCGTGGTCCGCCGGATCGACTTCCCACACCTTCACGCTTCCGTTCCGCACTTCCCACACGTCCGTAATGCCCTGGGGCGCGATCTCGTCCATGCCGACCCGGCCGTGGACCACCAGCGCATGCTCGGCCCCGAGCCGCGCGAGCGCCCCGGCCATGAGCGGGGCGCGGTCCGCCTCGGCCACCCCCACGACCTGACGGCGCACGCCCGCCGGGTTGGCGAGCGGTCCGAGCAGGTTCATCACGGACCCGACCGCGAGCTCGCGGCGGACCGGGCCGGCGTGCTTCATGGCGGGATGGAACGTGGGCGCGAACAGAAACGTGACGCATGCCTCGCGCAGCACCCGGGCTGCGTCGGCCGCGTCGAGGCTGATCCGCACGCCCAGCGCCTCGAGCACGTCGGCCGAACCGCACTTGGATGTGAACGATCGGTTGCCGTGCTTCGCCACGACCGCACCGGCGCCCGCGGCGACGAACGCGGCGGCGGTCGAGATATTGAAGGTGGAGACCGCTCCTCCACCGGTCCCGCAGGTGTCCACGAGGTGTGCGCCGTTCGCCTCGACCCGCACCATGGCGTCGCGCAGCGCGCGGGCGGCGCCCGCCACTTCCTCCGCGGTCTCGCCTTTCACGCGCAATCCCATCAGCAGGGCCGCCATCTGAGCCGGCGTCGCTTCGCCGCGCATCACGGCCCCGAACACTTCGGTCGTTTGGCGCTCACCCAGAGACCGACGGTCGGCGAGGGTGGCGATCGCTTGCTGCAGCGGGGAGGGCGCGGACTGGGCCGACACGGGGCTCGGGGCTCGGGAGTTTCGGGCCTGCCAAAGCTATCCCGAAAAATCGCGTTTTGTCAAATGCCACAACGGGTTGCGTGCCTTGATTGACCCCCTGTTTCAGCCTATCTTTCGCCCGTGACGAGCCGGCCCTACCTCGCCGTGGTGCAGTACGACGGGGCGCAGTTCGCGGGCTGGCAGCGGCAGCGGGACGGGCGCACGGTGCAGGCGGAATTCGAAGCCGTACTGGAGCGCCTCATGGGTCGCCGCACCGCGGCGACCGGTGCCGGGCGCACCGACACGGGCGTGCACGCGCTGGGTCAGGGCGTCGGGTTTCTCGCGGATGGGCGCTGGGCGGAGGACAGGCCCGGGCTGTACCGAGCACTCAACGCCCTGCTGCCACGGGACATCTGGGTGGAGCGGGTATGCCCGATGCGACCCGGGTTTCACGCGCGCAACAGCGCGGTGGCGCGCCGCTACCGCTACGTGATCGGGACCGACGACGCGGCCCGCTCGCCGTTCCGGCGGCCGTACGAATGGGCCTTCGGACGTCCGCTCGACGTCGCGCGGCTCGCGCGCGCCGCGGAGCTGCTCCCGGGGGAGCATGACTTCCGCGGCCTCGCCGCGACGGGCGCGGGCTCGGGACGACCCCACTATCGCAGCCGCGTGGCGCTCGCCCAGTGGGCGCCGCGGACCGACGGAGCGGGGGTGACGTTCACGATCGAGGCTGACCGATTCCTGCATCGGATGGTGCGCTTTCTCGTAGGCGCGATGGTGGACATCGCCCTGGGCCGGCGCCCCCTCGACGATCTTCCCCGGCTCCTCACCGCGACCGACAACCAGGCGGCCAGCCCGCCCGCCCCGCCCCAAGGGCTCTACCTCGTGGCGGTGCGTTATCCCGCTGACCTCTACGCCGAGGCCTCTAGCCAATGAAGTTCTTTCTCGATACCGCGAGCCTCAAAGACATCAGCTGGGCGGCCCAGGCCGGGTTGATCGATGGCATTACCACCAACCCCTCCCTGCTCGCGAAGCAGGCGGGCGACCTGGATCCCCGCGACGTCCTCAAGGAGATCTGCTCCCTGGTGGACGGTCCCGTGTCCGCGGAGGTGGTGGCGGTGGACGCCGACGCCATGGTCCGGGAGGGCAAAGAGCTCGCCAAGATCGCGGACAACATCGTCGTGAAGATTCCGATGCTCGAAGCGGGGATGGTGGCGGTGCGGCGCCTCGCCGATGCCGGCATCAAGACCAATGTCACGTTGTGCTTCTCGAGCGTGCAGTGCCTGATCGCCGCGAAGGCGGGCGCGGCCTACGTCAGCCCGTTCATCGGGCGGCTCGACGACGTGGGCCAGGAGGGGATGGACGTGATCCGCGAGGCGCGGGTGATTTTCGACAACTACCAGATTGCCACCGAGATCCTCGCCGCCTCGATCCGGCATCCGCGACACGTGGTGGAGGCGGCGATGATCGGCGCCGACGTGGCCACCCTGCCCCCCGACGTCCTGAAGAAGCTGCTGCTGCATCCGCTCACGGACCGCGGGCTGGAGCAGTTCCTGGCCGACTGGCGCACGTTGGCGGCGCGCGCGAAGGCCTCGGTTTGACGTACAGCTCGCCCCTGTCCCAGCGCTACGCCTCCCCGGCCATGCAAGCCCTGTGGGGGGAACGGCGGCGGATCGGGCTGTGGCGGCGGCTGTGGCTCGCCCTCATGGAGGTCGAGCGGGAGCTGGGCCTAGACATCCCCGAGCGCGCGCTCGCGGAGCTGCGCGCGCACCTGGACGACGCCGATCTGGAGCGCGCCGCGGAGCACGAGAAGCGGATCCGCCACGACGTGATGGCGCACATCCACCACCTGGGCGAGCAGGCGCCGACGGCGCGCCCCTTCATCCACCTCGGCGCGACGAGCGCCTACGTCACCGACAACGCCGACCTCATCCTGATGCGCGAGGCGCTCCAGCTGCTGCTCGGCCGGGTGGCGGCGGTTCTGGTCGCACTCGCCAAGCCCGCCCGGCGCTACCGCGACGTGGCGTGCCTCGCGTACACGCATTTCCAGCCGGCTCAGCTCACCACCGTCGGCAAGCGGATCACCCTGTGGATGCAGGAGCTGCTGCTCGACGCCGAGGAGCTCCTGCACCGGCTCGATACGCTGCAGTTCCGCGGGGTGAAGGGGACCACCGGGACGCAGGCCAGCTTCCTCGAGCTGTTCGATGGCGACGATGAGAAAGTGCGAGCGCTCGACACCCGGGTGGCGCGGCGGATGGGCTTTGCGCGGGTGTTTCCGATCACCGGGCAGACCTACACGCGGAAGCTCGACGCCCAGGTGCTCGCGGCGCTGGCGGGGATCGCCCAGTCGGCCGCCAAGTTCGCCACGGACTTGCGCCTCCTACAGCACGAGGGCGAGATGCTCGAGCCGTTCGAAAGCGACCAGGTGGGATCGTCCGCCATGGCGTACAAGCGGAATCCGATGCGCGCCGAGCGGATGACCGGCCTCGCACGCTTCGTCATCGAGCTCGAAGGCAACGCCTGGCACACCGCCGCGGAGCAATGGCTCGAGCGCACGCTGGACGACAGCGCCAATCGCCGGCTGGTGATTCCGGAGGCGTTTTTGGCGAGCGACGCGATCCTGGTGCTCGCCACCAACGTGGCTGCGGGGCTCGAGGTGCGGGAGCCGGTGATCGCACGCCACGTCGCGGCGCAGCTGCCCTTCCTCGCGACCGAGCGTCTGCTGATGCGCGGCGTGAAAGCGGGGGGCGACCGCCAGCGGCTGCACGAGGTCATCCGCACCCACAGTCTCGCCGTCGCGCAGGCGGTCGCCGAAGAGGGGGCGCCGAACGACGTGCTGGAGCGGCTCGCCCGCGATCCGGCGTTCAAGGCCCTGAAGATCGCCGTCCGCCCGGATGAGCTCGATCCCGCGGGCTATATCGGCCGCGCGCCGCGCCAGGTGGACGAGTTCCTGGACCACGTCCTGCCCGACGTCCTGCACCGTATCGAGGCCGTGGCGCCCGCTGCGGCCGCCGCCGAGGTCACGGTATGACGATCCCGCTCGTCGCCAGCACCCTTCCCCTCCCGCTCGTCCGCCGCGGCAAAGTCCGCGAGGTCTACGAGGTCGACGCCGAGACGCTGCTCCTCGTGGCGAGCGACCGGGTGAGCGCGTTCGACGTGGTCCTGCGAGAGCCCGTTCCCCACAAGGGCGCGGTGCTGACCCAGCTGAGCGCGTTCTGGTTCGAGCGCCTCGCGACGGTGATCTCGAGCCACTTTCTCTCCGCCGATGCCGACGAGATCGTGGCGCGCATTGCGGCGCTCAGCGACCATCGTTCGGCCCTGACGGGCCGGGCCATGCTCGTCCGCCGCACCACGCCGGTGCCGTTCGAGTGCGTCGTGCGCGGCTACATCACCGGCTCGGCGTGGGCCGAATACCGGAAGTCCGGCACGCTCGCGGGTGAGCCGCTGGCGCCGGGACTGGTCGAGAGTGCTCGGCTCGACCCGCCGATCTTCTCGCCGGCGACCAAAGCCGACGTGGGCCACGACGAGAACGTGACCTTCACTCACGTCGTCAAAGCGCTCGGCCGTCCCCTCGCCGACCAGCTCAAACGTGCGAGCCTCGGCCTGTACGAGGCGGGCCGCGGCTACGCGGCGCCGCGGGGGATCATCATCGCCGATACGAAGTTCGAGTTCGGCACCACGCCCGACGGTCGCCTGCTCGTGATCGACGAGATGCTGACGCCCGACTCGTCGCGCTTCTGGCCTGCCGACCGGTACGCGCCCGGCCGGAGCCAGCCGAGCTTCGACAAGCAGCCGTTGCGCGATTACCTCGCGGGTCTGAAGCAGGACGGCCAATGGGACGGCAACGCCCCGCCGCCGCCCCTTCCGCGGGAGGTCGTGGAGGCAACGAGCGAGCGGTACGTGGAGGCGTATCGACGGATCACGGGTCGCACGCTGGAGCTGGGATGAGGCTCGCCCCCGAAGGGTGGCCCTTCATCCTTCCCGGGTGGGCGCTCGTCGTGCTCGGCGCCTGGGTGGCGCGCGGGTCGCCCTGGGTGTGGGTGCCGGAGGTGGCGCTGTTTCTGCTCGCGGTCTGGCTGCTGATCTTCTTCCGCGACCCGGTGCGCACGGGGCCGCGCGGCGATCAGTACGTGATCGCGCCGGCGGACGGCAAGATCGTGGACGTGCGAGTGGTGGATGAGCCGATGTATCTCAAGACCCAGGCGACGCGGATCTCGATCTTCATGAACGTATTCGACGTGCACGTCAATCGCTATCCGGCGACCGGGACGGTCGAGCTGGTGCGGTACCACCCCGGTCGGTTCCTCCATGCCGCGTCCGACAAGGCCAGTCTCGACAACGAGCAGGCGTCGGTCGGGCTGCGCGGCGCGCGCGGGCCCCTGCTGGTGCGCCAGATCGCGGGGCTCATCGCGCGGCGCATCGTCACCGACGGCGCGGCCGGGGAGCGGGCGACGCAGGGCGGGCGGATGGGCATGATCCGATTCGGCTCACGGGTGGATGTGTTCTTCCCCGTCGCGGCCCGGCCGACGGTGCGGGTGGCGGTCGGCCACCGCGTGCGGGCCGGGGCGACGGTGCTGGCCGAGTACACGCCATGAAGCCGTTCCCCCGCCCCAGCATGCGGCGCGTCGTGATCGTCGTGCCGAGCCTGTTCACGCTGTTCAATCTGTTCTTCGGCATCTGGTCCATGGTGCTCGCCTCGCGCGGCGAGTTCTATCGCGCCGGCTGGTACATCTTCTTCGCCGGCGTGCTCGACGCGCTCGACGGGCGAGTGGCGCGGCTGTCCCGCACCGGCACCCGGTTCGGCGCGGAGCTCGACAGCCTGGTGGACGTGGTGAGCTTCGGCGTCGCACCGGCGTTTCTCATCTACCAGCTCGAGTTCGCGGCCGCCGGCCAGGCGGAGTGGATTTTCTGCTACTTCTACGTCATGGCGGCGGCCATCCGGCTGGCGCGCTTCAACATCACGCAGGCCGGTCGCGCGAAGCGCTACTTCATCGGACTGCCCTCGCCGGCCGCCGGCATGACGCTCGCGACGTTCTTTCCGTTCACGACCACGGAGCTGTATCAACACGTATTCCGCTTCATGCCGCGCCACCACCTGATGCAGCTCCTGATCATCCTGCTCACCATTCTCATGGTGAGCAACGTGCGCTACGCGACGTTCCCGCGGGCGGGGCTGCGGACGCTCAAGGGGCTCCTGGGGCTCGCAACCATCCTGTTTATCCTGGTCTTCGGGATCCTCGAGCACGACGCGTTTTTCTTCCCGCTGGGGATCACCTACATGGTGTACGGCATCCTGCGCGCGACGCTGCTCGGTTTCTTCTTCGAGGAGGACGACGACGAAACCGACATCGCCGGCCCGATCGTGATCGCCGATGGTGCGACAGGCGAGCTGCTCGGGCCGCCGCCGCGCGCCAGCGCGGCGCGCGAGCGCGAGGGGGGAGGCCAGGCGTGAGCGCGTTCCGGGTCGAGGTGCGCGTCATGCCGCGGGCCGCGTTGCTCGACCCGCAGGGCCAGGCGGTCGAGCACGCCCTCCACGCCCTGGGCTTCGGTGAGGTAGCCCGTGTGCGGATGGGCAAGCACCTGGTGCTCGAACTGACCGCGGGGTCGCGCGATGAGGCGCTCGCGCGCGCCCGGGCGATGTGCGATCGGCTGCTCGCGAACCCGGTCACCGAGGACTACGACCTCGCGGTCGACGGCGGGGCCGCCCGATGAAACGCGTCGCGGTGGTCGTGTTTCCCGGCTCCAACTGCGACGCCGAAACGCTCGCGGCGGCGCGCGCGGCGGGCTCCGATGCCTACTTCGTGTGGCATCGCGACACCGATCTGCGGCAGGCCGACGTGGTGATCCTCCCCGGGGGCTTCAGCTACGGCGATTACCTGCGCTCCGGGGCGATCGCCCGGTTCTCCGCCGTCATGGGCGCCGTCGCCGAGCACGCCCACGCGGGCGGCGCGGTGCTCGGCATCTGCAACGGTTTCCAGATCCTGTGCGAGGCAGGGCTCTTGCCGGGCGCCCTCATGCGAAATGCCGGGCTGCGGTTTCTCTCGCGGCCGGTGTGGGTGCGCGTGGAGCAGACCGACACCCCGTTCACCAGTCTGTACGAAAAGGGCGAGGTGCTCGAGATCCCGGTGGCGCATGGGGACGGCCGGTATGTGGTCGACCCCCGGACGGCCGCCGAGCTCGAGGCCACGGACCGTGTGGTGTGGCGCTACGTGCGGGAGAACCCGAACGGCTCGACGAACGAGATCGCCGGCGTGACGAACGCCGGCCGGAACGTGGTGGGGATCATGCCGCACCCGGAGCGCCGCGACGCCCCGGCCTTGGGCGGCCAGGACGGAGCCCGTGTCTTTCACTCGATGGAGGCTCGACATGCGACGCAGCACGCTGTTGATGTGCGCGCTGTTGACGATCGCCACCTCAGGGTGTAAGCAGATCAACGAGCAGTGGGCGAAGGTGAAGGCGAAGATCGCCGCTGCGCGCCAGCGCACGAGGCCGTCCCAGCCGGCGCCGGCGATGCCGGACACGCAGCGTGCCGTCCCGCCGCAGGACGTCGCCGCCACGCCCCCGCCCTCGGCCCCGCCCAAGAAGCCGGCCCGGCACGCGCCCGCGGTGCCGCTCCCCGCGCGCGACGTTCCCTACGACTCGCCCGACACCGGCACCATCGCCCCGGACATGAGCGAGCGGGAGGTGTACTCGGTATGGGGACCCCCGATCGCCGTTCGCCGGCAGGGCGATATGACGTACCTCTACTACCGGAACGGCTGCGAATACACCTGCGGGACGGAGGACGTGGTGTTCCTCCAGAGCGGCAAGGTGGTGGACGCGGTGCTGCGCTGGCCGGGGCACGGCTACAGCGGGCAGTCGTCGTCGCCTTTCGCCACCCCCCCGCATGGCCCGGCGCGTCCGGGCGGCGACACGCTCACGGTGAAACCCTCGACTCCTTGAGGCCGATGCCCGATAAGCCCAGCAGAAACGAGGAAGAATACTTCGCCAGACGGGACGCCGACCTGCTCCGCCAGCAGCGCGCCACCGTCCAGAAGACCGCGGCGGAAGCCGAGCGCCGCTCGCATTACATGAAGTGCCCGAAGTGCGGCTACGATCTGATCACCGGGGAGTGGCACGGTATCCAGATCGATCAATGCACGCACTGCCATGGGATGTGGTTCGACGCGGGTGAGGCACAAACCGTCCTCGCGCATCCCGAGCCAAACATCATGACGCGTGTGTTTCGCGCCCTGCTGCGAGGCGTCGCCGGGGCGAAGGTGAGCGACACGTGACGCCGGCCCCGACGCCATTCCCGGGCGACCCCCCGATCACGCCACAGCTGGTCCGCGAGCACAACCTCACCGACGCCGAGTACGAGCGGATCACGACGCTGCTCGGCCGGACGCCCACCTTCGCTGAGCTGGGTGTCTTCTCCGCGTTGTGGAGCGAGCACTGCTCCTACAAACATTCGCGACCGGTGTTGAAGACGTTCCCCACGACGGGGCCCCAGGTCGTGCAGGGGCCGGGAGAGAACGCGGGAGTGCTGCGCCTCCCCGACGGCTGGGCGGTGGCGTTCAAGATCGAATCCCACAACCACCCGTCGGCCGTCGAGCCCTACCAGGGGGCGGCCACCGGCGTCGGCGGCATCCTGCGCGACGTGTTCACCATGGGCGCCCGGCCCGTCGCGGTCCTCAACAGCCTGCGGCTCGGGCCGCTGGACGAGGCGCGCAACCGCTATCTCTTCGCCGGCGTGGTCAAGGGCGTAGGCGACTACGGCAACTGCGTAGGCGTTCCGACCCTGGGCGGCGAGGTGGACTTCGGCCCGAGCTACAGCGGCAACCCGCTGGTGAATGCCATGTGCGTCGGGCTCCTCAAGGAACAGGATCTCATCAAGGCGGCGGCGCACGGGGTGGGCAACGTGCTGCTGGTCGTGGGCTCCCGCACCGGCCGGGACGGCATTCACGGCGCGTCGTTCGCCTCCGAAGAGCTGACGCACGAGAGCGAGCGGCGGCGGCCCCAGGTCCAGGTGGGCGATCCGTTCACCGAGAAGCTGCTGCTCGAGGCCAGCCTCGCCTTGATCGCGTCGGGCCATATCGTCGCCATCCAGGACATGGGCGCGGCCGGTCTCACCTCGTCGTCCGCCGAGATGGCTGCGAAAGGCGGCGTGGGGGTGGAGATCGATCTGTCGCTCGTGCCCACGCGCGAGCCGGGCATGACGCCGTACGAGATCCTGCTGTCCGAATCGCAGGAGCGTATGCTGGTGGTCGCGCGGCCCGATCGGATCGCGCAAGTCCAGGCGATCGCCGAGCAGTGGGACCTCACGGCCACGCTGATCGGCCGTGTGACGGACGACGGGATGTACCGCGCGAAATGGCAGGATCGGGTTGTGGTCGAAATCCCGGGCCAGCGCCTGATCGACGACTGCCCGGTCTACGCGCCGGACGCGCGTGAGGACGAGGCCATCGTCCGGCTACGCGACGCTACGCCTCCCGCCTCCCGCCTCCCGCCTCTCGATGAAGTGCTGCTCCGGCTCCTCGACCACCCTCCGGTCGCATCCAAGCACTGGGTCTACGAGCAATACGACTCGACCGTCCAGGCGGGCACCGTCATCGGCCCAGGGGCGGGCGACGCCGGGGTGCTTCGGATCCGCGATGCGGAGTTCGGCCTTGCGGTGACGGTGGACTGCAACAACCGGTACGTGCTGCTCGACCCCTATGAAGGAGGCAAGGCGGCCGTGGCGGAAGCGGCCCGCAACATCGCGTGCACGGGCGCCCGGCCACTGGGCATCACCGATTGCCTGAACTTCGGGAGTCCTGAACGGCCCTCCGTCTTTTACCAGTTCAAGGAGAGCTGTCGCGGCATCGCCGACGCGTGCCGGGCGCTGGACACGCCGGTCACTGGTGGCAACGTCTCCTTCTACAACGAGAGCCCGGCCGGCGCGGTGGACCCGACGCCGGTGGTGGGGATGGTCGGCCTCCTGCCCCGCGCCGATCGCGCGGTTCCGAGCCACGCGCGCGCGGCCGGCGACGTCGTCTTCATGCTGGGCGAGTCGCGCGCCGAGCTGGGGGGCTCACAGCTGTGGGAGGCGCTGCACGGCTTCGTGGGTGGACAGCCGCCGCGCGTGGACCTGGCCGCAGAGCGGCGGCTCGTGGACTACCTGGTCTCCGCGGCGGAACGCGGCCTGGTCCGCTCCGCGCATGATTGCTCGCAGGGTGGGCTCGGCGTCGCGCTGGCGGAGGTCGCGATGGGCCGTCCGTACGACGAGACAGGGTTCGGCCTCGACATCGATCTCACCACTTACGGCTTACGCCTTGCGGCTGTCGATCTGTTGTTCGGCGAGTCTCATGGGCGAGCGGTTATCACATGTCCACCGGCGCGCGCGACCGCAGTGGCGGCGCTCGCACAGGAGCTGGGCGTGCCCGCGCAGCGGGTTGGCACCGTGGCAGAGCGCGGTGGCCCGGTCCGGCTGCGGTTGCGCGACGCGACCGTCGAGCACCCCGTCGCGCGGCTCAGGCAGGTATATTTCTCGAGCGTATCCCGACGGATGGGAGACTGACGGACAGATGTGCGGCATCATCGGCGTCACCGGCGTTCCCGACGCGGCCCGCGTCGCCTACCTCGGCCTCTACAGCCTGCAGCATCGGGGGCAGGAGTCGGGGGGGATGGTGGCCGTGGATGGGGAAGGCGCGGCGCGGTCCCACCGCGGAATGGGGCTCGTCTCGGACATCTTCAACGAGAGCGTCCTGAGCGATCTGCCGGGCGACGTCGCGATCGGCCACACCCGCTACTCCACCGCCGGCACCTCCGTCCTCGCCAATGCTCAACCGATGCTCGCCCGCTACCGCGAAGGGCCGCTGGCGCTCGCGCACAACGGGAACCTCACGAATGCAGTCCAGCTGCGGTCCGACCTCGTCGCCAAGGGCTCGCTGTTCCAGAGCTCCTCGGACAGCGAAGTGCTGGTTCACCTGATCGCCCGTTCCGAGGCACGGGAGCCGGAGGACCAGCTGCTGGACGCGCTCGAGCGGGTGGAGGGCGCCTACTCGCTCCTCATCACCGTCGGGCGCACCTTGTACGCGATCGTCGATCCGCGCGGCTTTCGGCCGCTGGTGCTCGGTCGCCTGGGGCGTGGCTGGGTGGTGGCGTCCGAGACCTGCGCGCTCGACATCACCGGCGCGACGCTGGTGCGGGAGCTCGAGCCCGGGGATTTCGTGCGTATCCACGGTGAGGAGGTGGATCAGCTCCCTCGCCTGCCGGCGCGCCCGCCGCGCCGCTGCGTGTTCGAGCTGGTCTATTTCTCGCGTCCCGACAGCACGGTCTTCCATCGCT
>WNFW01005007.1_pt1 | contig 18738 bp, 15 predicted proteins | sample 5400131 | NCBI WGS metagenome assembly WNFW01 (sample SAMN13153362, study PRJNA577476) | soil metagenome | isolation source: 20 cm soil or saprolite under grassland replicate 1 | place: USA:California | collected 2016-06-15 | reverse complement strand
CCAGTAGATGCGTCTGAGCTGATTCCATTCTTCTTGGCCACTTTCGGCCGCAACCGCGTTCGCCAGACCCCATGCAGTGGGATTGGCCTTTAGTTCCTCTAAATTGGCAATCTCCTGTCGTTCAAGATCCATCTCCAGGTGTAATGCCATCCTCCACTCAACGGTACGCAAAAATCACTCCAACGAAGTTGATGAAGTCGTATGAGGACGCGGGTTACTTCGGACGGAATCTACGGGCGATCGAAGTGCTCATCGATCAGGGAAGGTGCGAAACGGAGTCGGTGCTACGGAGGCGTGGAAGTTCTACGATCTCGGGCACGGCTACTGCACGTATGACTTTTTCGATCAGTGCCCCCATCGAATGGCCTGCGCGAAGTGCTCTTTTTATGTGCCAAAGGGTTCGACGATGGCGGCTCTTGTTGAAGGCAAGAACAACTTGCTGCGCATGCGCCAAGAAATCCCACTGAGCGATGCGGAGCTAGCAGCGCTCGATGATGGTGTATCTGCACTTGAATCGTTGCTGAGCCGTCTCGCTGATGTTCCGACACCTGCCGGCCCAACGCCCCTTCAACTACGGGACTCAGCGCTGGTCCAAATCGAAGGGGCAGACTGATCATTACACAGAAAATAAAAAAGGCCCTCCGACATCGTCGGAGGGCCTTCGTGTCGAACACATCAGAACGCAGCTTCGTTGGACTCCGGCGCTTGCGCGGGAGCGGGCGCGTTGGGCTCCGGTTCGCCACGATCGAGCCTGCGCACGACATCGGCGCGGACAGACCAGGACGTAATCTTCGAGGTCTTCGACTTCTTGCCTTTGCCGTTCGGTTGTTCGTAGGTCGAGCTGACGAGAGAGCCTTCAACGAGGATGTGAGCACCCTTCTTGATGGTCGTAGCGACACGCTCTGCCAAAAGTGGCCGGAACACGACGATCCGGTGCCACTCGGTTTTCGACGTCCATTCATCATCGGGATTCTTCCATGAGCGCTGTGTGGCGACAGACAGCACGGTGAATTTCGAACCGTTGCCTTTCGCTTGACGTTGCTCCGGGTCAGAACCAACAAACCCGACGAGAGTTATAGAGTTGAGGTAAGACATAACTGAAGTTTCTCCTTTTTCTTGCCCCATTTTCTTGGGGCACACGGAAGCGAGTGGCTTCTGCTTCCAAAGCGAGCGGCTGCTTTATGGGAGGGACCCACGACGTTCGGGAGGAACCGAGAAAGCAGAAGACGCGAAGCTGCAGGACGCAGGAATTAGCCCGAAGCAGTGGCTCAAGAAAATGAGCGGCAGGAAAAGGGTGCCCTACGGAAACTCGAAGCAAGTCGGCAGCGCGATCAACGACACGTCAAAATCGAAACTGTCACCGGTAACGAGTGGAACCGTTGTGTGCCGAAATCGTTAGCTTTTTGGCGGGCGTATTGCCCGAGTCGTATGTAGCACGATAAGCTCCTGACATGGGCATCTGCTTCGTTCCTCGTTTTTGTAGGTACGGCAAATTCGCGCTGATTCTTAGCTTTCTAGCAGTGATCACCACAGGAATCGGAGCAAGAAATACCACAACAAAGGAGCTGAGCTCCGACAGCCAACCTTCCTATCTTGCGGGTCAATCGAGCAGCCATAACCCCAGCTTTGCAGAAGGCTATGGCAACCTGCCGCTCAGGTTCGAACCAAACAATGGGCAGTCGCCTCGAAGCGTCATGTTTCTCTGCCGCGGTGCTACGTCTTCCCTGTTTTTCACAAAAACCGAAGCGATCCTGATGATGCCAGTGTTGGACAGGCATAAAGAAGAACTGAAACAGCCGCCCGCATTTCCATTCCGAAGTAGAGCAGCCTTTTCTCGGCCAGAAAGAGTGGCCGTCTTGCGTTTGAGCTTCTTGGACACAAGTCCCAAAGCTGAGGTTTCGGGCATCGGCAAGCTGCGGAGTGTGAGCAATTATTTTATCGGGAACGATCCAACGGGGTGGCGCGCCGGGATTCAGAATTTTGCAAGAGTACACTACGCAGGCCTTTATAAAGGCGTAGACGTTACATTCTACGGCCAGCATCGGTCACTTGAGTTCGACATGGTTGTGGCACCGCGAGCCAGTGCAAATGTAATCCAGATGCGACTGGAAGGGGCTGAACATCTGGCGATCGCTACAAACGGTGACTTGTTGATCGGAACCGCAGCGGGTGAGATAAGGCTTGAGAGGCCCATCGTTTTTCAGAGAGCGGACGGCAGCCGAAAGCCGGTGAGAGGCGAGTACTGCCTGAGGGGTCCAAACGAAATTGGCGTCAGACTGGGGCCCTATGACCATAGCCGCCCTGTCGTCATCGACCCGGTTCTTTCGTACTCCACATTTCTGGGTGGCGTTGGGGGTTCAACGGCTTTCGCGGTCTTCGCAGACGCTCAGGGAAATGCTTATGTCGCGGGGTCAGCCCAGGATGGATTCCCCACAACGTCTGGAGTTATTCAGCCAAACTTTGGTGGCAATGGAAGCCAATTCAATGTCAACGCGTTCGTTTCCAAACTGAACGCGGATGGCACAGGTTTGATCTATTCAACCTATCTAGGCGGCACGATTCCATCAGGAGCCGCCTTCGCTGGAGATACGGCTTTTGGAGTTACTGCTGATACGGATGGGAACGCATATCTCACAGGTACAACGAGTTCACCCAATTTCCCAGTGGTGAATGCTTTTCAATCTACGCTAAAGGGTTCGAACAACGCGTTTGTTGCGAAGGTCAATCCCACCGGGACGGGCATAGTTTATTCCACATTCCTCGGGGGCTCGGGCACGGATATTGCCGAGGGGATCGGCTTGGACTCATCGGGCAATGCATACATTACTGGCGACACTTCATCCACCGATTTCCCCACACTGAACGCCTTTCAATCTGTCATGCATTCCCAAGGCACAACATTCGTTACAAAAATCGCTCCTAGCGGTTCGAGCCTAGTTTACTCCACCTATTTGGGAGGCTCGAGCGGAGAAACTGCGGCCGCCCTCGCTATCGGTTCGCTCGGCAACGCTTACGTGACCGGTACAACGACTTCAGTTGATTTCCCAACAACCAATGGAGCATTTCAACCTGCCTCAAAAGCACCGCAGGTCCAAAACGTTTTTTTTTCCAAGCTGAGTTTGAGTGGGAACGCACTGGCGTACTCGACTCTGTTCGGTGGAAGTGCCTTAACAGCAGCTTCGCCAATGGGCATAGCACTAGATGCACAGGAAGCCGTGTATCTCACTGGATGGGCAGACGCCAGTAACAATGCTCCTAGCGATTTCCCCACCACGACGGGCGTCCTCCAGCCCACATTGCCGGCCGGGGACGGGGGAATATTTGTCTTGAAGATCTACCCGCGAGGGCAAGGCACGTCGGATCTCGCCTATTCTACGTTTCTGGGAAGTAACAGCACCAAGGGCGTCGGAGAGCTGACAACAGGAATTGTCGTGGACCCCAGCGGAAATGTCGTTGTAACAGGGCGAACTCCGGCGCCCAACTTCCCGGTAACCCCAGGCGCATTCCAAACAACGCTTAAGAGCACGGCGGGTGGCTTCAACGCTTTTGTTTCAAGATTGAATCCCACCGCCAGCACTCTCCTTTATTCAACGTACCTGGGTGGAAGCATCGAAGATCAGGCGCGCGCCATTTCGATGGATCCACAGGGCAACGTCTATGTCGCTGGCCAGGCACTCTCAACGGATTTCCCTACCACACCGAACGCTTTTCAAACGACGCACCTTGCGCCGAGCGGTGGGGGAGATGCCTTTGTCGCCAAATTTGCGATTGGCGCGGTTGTAGCCGTAACTCCCACCTCGATCGACTTCGGAAACCAACTGTTGCAGCAGCCGACCGTCGTGCAAACCATAACCGTAACCAACAACTCCTCGGCGATTCTGACCTTTTCAGCACCGCCAGCACTGTCGGGCGCCGACGTCGCCGAATTTGCACTCAGTCCGGCGTGTGGCAACACGCTTGCGCCGAACACGAGTTGCAATGTGACAGTGGATTTTACTCCCACAACAGTTGGACCGGCTTCCGCAATGCTCTCGTTCTTCGACGGCGATCCGACGAGCCCTCAGACCGTGCAGTTGTCCGGAACAGGAATCGTGGATTTCGCTCTTAGTGCGCCGGCAACGGAGAGCGTTGTGGATGGGGGTTCCGTATCGTTTCCCGTGACGGTCATGCCTTTAGCTGGCTCGACGCAGACCGTCAGCTTGAGTTGTACTGGAGAGCCGGCGAACTCCACGTGTTCAGTGTCACCCTCGTCTGTCACTCTGGACGGGACCCATGCGGCGACTGCGAACGTAACCGTTCAAACTCAGGCGGCGATTCTTCCGGGCACACTGGATGGGCCGATACCCGGCACAGTTAACCGCCAAAGTCCGTTCCTCTTTGCCGTATTGGTTCTGAGCGTTGCAGTGCTACGCGTGCGGGGTCGAATCCTTCGAGTTTTTTACGGAACTGCTCTGCTCGTTGTGCTCTTTTTGGGTGGCTGCGGAGGCGGCGGCTCCAGGGCCGTGACTCCCAAAGGAACTGCAACGCTCATCATTACGGGCAACGCGGGAGCGCAGAGTCACTCGCAGAGTGTGGCACTCACCGTCAACTAGGCGTTCCGTCGCCTCGCGACAAAGGGGACCTTGGTCGCCGGCCACTCCCTTCACTTCGGCCTAACCGCTCCGCCTGCGGCGTCGCAGGCCTCCGTTCCGGGAGTGGCCGGCGAAGCACAAACCATGCTTTAATGACGGAACCGTAGGCTGGCGACCACAGCACAAGCTATTCCACTTAACATATAAGTAGGACATGAAAATGTCTCCTTTTTTTTCTGCCCCATTTTCCTGGGGCACCCAGAAGCGAGGGCTTCTGCTTCCAAAGCGAGCGGCTGCTTTATGGGAGGGAACCCAATGGTGGTGGTGGTGGTGGTGGTGGTGTAAGGGCGGAACCGGGAAAGCAGAAGCCGCGAAGCTGCCGGGCGCAGGAATTAGCCTGAAGCAGTGCCCAGGAAAATAAGCGGCAGAAAACGGCTGGCCTACTGAACTGGGAGGATCGGTGCGGTATCGGCCGAGCTATGTGAGCAGGTAAAGCGGAACAGAAAAAATCAGCCGCGTCACGATGCACAAAAATATGGCCAAGTACCATTGACTGGGAGCGCCGATTCGATGACGATCATAAAACGGGGTCAGTGTGCTCTTCAGGCTAGGTGCCACTTTCACTCATGTAGCGCTGCTTTTCGCCTGCATATGTTCCCAAGCGTTAGGCCAAGAAACGCAGTCTCCCCAGCCGAAAAAGACCTGGACGAACGACGACCTGAGGCAACTCTCCCAACAGGGAGCGGCTGAGACGGGCAAGCCTGACTCGGGGAAGAATTCGTCAGAAGCAGGCAAGAACGAACCCTATCGCAGGGAGAAAGACCCGAAGTGGTATTTCCGAAAGTTGGAGCCACTACGGCAAGAGCTAACTAAAGTCGAGAACAATTTGCGAGGGTTGTCGGATGCCAAGAGATCGGGTAAAGCGGGAACGAGAACGATCGAATTGGACAACGAAGAAGCAGGGGTTACGACGGACGGCGAAATCACCGTTCTAGAGCAACGCCGAGATGACCTGCGGAAACGGATCGACGACTTGGAGGAGCAAGGAAGGCACAACAACATACTCCCGGGGCAGATGAGAGAAAACGCCGAGACGAGGAGATGGTCAGCGGAAAGCGGCGAGGCGAATAGCTCCGGGCGTGAAAGCCAGATTGAATCAGGGGTCGCAAAAGAGCTGGAAAGCCGGTTAGCGGAAGACAAGAAGCGGCTTGACGATGTTGACACGGAACTTGACCTTTTGGGGCGAGAACAGCGACTGGAAGAGCAGAAGGAGTTCTCGAAGCCAGAAACCCAGCAGCGGAGAGAAGCGCCGGCGCGCTTAGTCGCAATTGGCAACGAAATCGTAACGAAGGATACCGAGGTTCAGGGGCTGCAGGAAAGGATTGCGCGACTCGAAGATCAGATCGAGGACACGAAAAGGCATCCGCCTACGGAGGCGGAACAAAGGGGAGGTCCCGGTTCTAGCGAAGCTATCCAGGCCGCGAAAGAGGAGGAACTATCCTGGAGGAAGCGTTTTGGTGAGATCGATTACAAGATAGCAATCGCGAGAAAAGAGTTAGACATTTTGCAGCGAGAACACAACGTTCTATTGATGCAATACTATGCGAATCCGGCGACTGCCATGAAGGAGGGGGTGACGCGTAGAGACATCAACAATCACCGAGCGGCGATTGAAGGTAAGCAAAAAGAACTTAGCGAGCTCAAAAACCAGCATGAGGATATGGAGGACGCTCTGCGCCACGCAGGTGGCCCGCCGGCTTGGGCACGGTAGCAAATGTCCTGATGAGGTTTTGGAACGAATCCGGGAATTTCATTAACTGATGCTGCACAGGTGATAGCCCAGCTCTGCTCGGTGGCTGCGAACTGGATTATAATTGTTTTGCTATCCCAACGCTGGTTAGGGTGAGGGCTCCATGTGCATTCCCGCCCGTCGTGCTACGTTTGCTTTTCTCCTTATCCCGATAGTCCTGGTTTGCCTCGCCGGATGCGGGGGCTCGCCCACAATGCAAAATTCCTTCTGCAGCGCTTGCCAATTCCTGTACGCCACCACAAATTCCGGGCAAATCCTGACATTTCCGGTGGCTAACACGGGAGTTCTTGGCACGCCCACTTCGGTTGCGGGCCCGGCGAACAGCGGCGGCCTCCTGGCCATAGCCCCAGTAAGCATCAATCCGCTTTACTTGTACGTTTCCGATCCCCAGGATAGCGCTATTCACGTTTATAACATCAGCCAGGCCGACGGCACGTTGTCAACAGCGCGGGTTGGTCCTTTTTCTCTGGGTAGTGGTAATGGCACGCCGGGAGAAATGGCTGGGTTTGGGCATGTGATTTACGTTGCGGGCTCCACAGGAAACATTGTCGCTTTTAACGTCAATACAGATGGTTCGCTGACCGGCATGCCGGGTTCCCCCTTTGCGGCAGGGATGGGACTCTCGCATCTAGCCTTGATTGGGTCAACTACCGTCGGGAATACAACCTTTCTCTATGCCGCAAACGCCGGCGACCCAAACGGCAGCATCTCGGCATTTAATGTGACTTCGACCCGCGGACTGGTACCCGTGCCAGGTTCGCCGTTTCCGACTGTTTCAGGGGCTGGACCGGAAGGGTTTTATGACGGCGGGAAATTCCTCTACGTGGCTCTGAGTAATGCCAATGCTGTGGCTGCGTTTGCCATCGCCAATGATGGATCTCTGACTCCTCTTGCAGGGTCGCCTTTCCCGGCGGGGCGCGGGACGTTTTCGTTGACGGGGGCCGACGGGTTCCTTTTTGCGACGAATAATCTTGACGGCACAATATCGTCATACAGTATGGATCCCGTGAGTGGCACTCTCACCGAAGTGGCCGGGTCGCCCTTCCCAGGAGTGGTCGCTTCAGGCGACATGCTTTATTCCAACGGTAGATTATTTGTGCCGGACACGTCATCGAACAGCATCGCCGGCTTCGGCCCCGATGTGAGCACTGGCACGGTCAGTCCCCTGATGGGTTCACCCTTTCAAGCGGGTGTCGGCCCCGTGGCCCTGACGTTTGTGCAATTCCCTGCTGTCGACCCGCCGGGCAGCCATTGAACGCCTAGCCTAACCCAATCAAATACATTCGTGCCCCAAATCGTTCATGATATTTTCATCCTTCGTTGTGGCTCTCCGAGAGCCATGGGTTACTCGTAACGCAAGGCCACGATGGGGTCGACCCTCATCGCGCGCCGCGTGGGGATGTAGCAGGCAAGAATCGATGTTGACGCGAGGACGATTGTCACGACAGTGAACGTCGCTGGGTCGGCTGGGCGCACGCCGTAAAGCAGATCCGTCATCATTCGCGTCAGAGCCAATGCTACTGCCGTTCCCGCGCCAATCCCAAAAAGGGCCAGCCGCGCGCCAGTGCCTACTACCAGCCGCAGCACGCTGCCTTGGTCGGCGCCCAACGCCAGGCGCAAACCAATTTCTCGTGTCCGCTGAGCAATGGAGTATGAAAGCACGCCGTAGATCCCCAAGGCCGAAAGGACAAGTGCCAGACAAGCGAATGACGTCAGGAGCGCCATCACCATGCGTTGCTGCTTGATTGGTTCTAGCGCAATCTCCTCCATCGTGGAGACGTCCGCCACGGGCTGGTTCTTGTCAACACGATGGATTTCCTCCGTGATCGGGTGCACTAGACTCTCTGGCCTCACGGTCGCCGACGTGCGCACGACCAAGTGTTTTGGCCCTTCCATTAACCACGGAAATTGTTGATACGGGATATACATCTCTGGGTTAAAGCCGCCATCAGGTCCTTGACTCAGGACATCGCCAGCGACTCCTACGACTGTGCGCCAAGGGCCTTGGCCTCCGATCCGCAACTGCTTCCCTAATGGATTTTGGCCCGGCCAGTAAGATCGAACTAGCTCTTCATTCACGATCACGACTCTTTCGCCACTCTGCGTATCGTGTTCGTTGAAACTGCGGCCTCGACGCAAGGGAATTTCCATGGCGCGAAAATAATGTGGGCCGATAACAACATAATTGGCCGCGGGCACTTGCCCCGCCGGAGGATTGGGATCGTCCAGGATGGTGAAGAATTGCCCATCCCACCCGTTGATAGGCAGACCACGGGAGACGCTCGCTGCTTCAACACCCGGCAATGATTCCACATCGGAGACCACGTGTTCCCAGAATTGCGCTCGGACTTGTGGCTCCTTGTACCGCTCGCCCGAAAGCGGCACACGCAGCGTCAGGACATTCATCGGATTGAAGCCTACGTTTACGCGGCTCAGCCCCGCGAGAGTCCGCACCATAAGTCCAGCCCCAATCAACAGCACCATGGCAAGCGCAATCTCAGAGACAACGAGAGCACTTCGAAAGCGGCGGCTCCGGGGACTCTGCAGCGCGCTACGACCGGCTTCTTTGAGGGTTTCTGTGACATTCGGGCGGGCGTTCTGGAGCGCGGGCGCCAAACCAAAGATAACAGTTGTCGAATAATGCGACTCTTGTCGGCACCCAACGCGTTTCTCACTGCGAACTCGTTCGCGCGGCCCGAGCCTCGTGCAAGCAATAGGTTGGCGATGTTGGCGCACGCAATAAGCAGAACAAAGATCACCGCCCCCATTAGAACGAAAAGGGCCACACGCGTATCCCCTGAAGCATTAGTGCGCAGGGTCATCAACTGGGCTCTCCACCCCTTCAGATCGTTATGCATTGGCTCGATGCGCTCCGACACGGTGTTCATCTGCGCCTCAGCCTGCTGCAGGCTAATACCAGGCTTCAGCCGGCCAATCCCGAAGTAGTCGTTCCATACGAGCGTGGGCGATAGCCCAATTCCGGACAACCACAACTCAGGAAGCGCGCCGAAGGGTGATGCATACAAGTGTGAAAAATTGGAGGGCACTACTCCAACGACCGTGTAGCTATCTCCGTTGACGTCAAAAGCACGCCCAATCACCTTTTCATCTGCGGCGAACCGTCGCTGCCACAACCCGTAACTAAGGATCGCGACGCGCGGCCCTTGCGGCCTATCCTCTTCAGCAGAAAACGTCCGACCGCGACTCGGAGCCACAGCCAGCAGTGGGAACAGGTTGCTGGAAATGACTTCACAGGGGTCTTCCTCGGCCTCACCGGCTCCGATCAGCACACAGGTCCGCTGTGTATACGCGGCGATGTCTTCAAAAGCTCCGCTTTGATCGCGCCAGGCGAGAATTTCTGCCGGCGAAATGGGATTCCGCGTCCAGCCGCGCGGAGGGTTTTTCTTCTCGATAAAAACGAGCCGGTCTGAATCCTTAAATGGAAGAGGCTTGAGCAGGACAGCGTAAACAGCGGAAAAAATCACTGTGTTGGCGCCGATACCGAGCGCCAAGGTAAGCACGGCGACTGCCGTAAAGCCAGGGGACTTGCGCAGGGTGCGAACGCCAAAGCGCAAATCCTGCCAGCAAGTCTCGACAAAGGATTCCCAACCGGCAGAGCGGACGACTTCTTTGGTAACTTCGAGGTTGCCCCGCTCCAAGCGCACGGCGCGAACGGCATCCCTGCGACTCATGCCTTGTTTCATCTTTTCAGCCGCTTCCATCTCCAAGTAGGCGCCTAGCTCCTCATTCAACTCCCGGTCGACCTGATCCTTTCGGAACAGCGATCGGAGGCCGCTCTTTATATTTCGCAGCAAGGACATGGCTATTTACTCGTACCTCAGAGCGACCATGGGATCGACGCGCATGGCGCGGCGGGCCGGAACGTAACAGGCGGCAAGCGCGACAAATGTCAGCAGGAGAGCCACACTTATGAAAGTGAGCGAGTCAAAAGGGCTTACCTCGAAAAGGAGAGTGCTCATCAATCGGGTTACCGCGAACGCGGCAGTGATTCCGACACCGACGCCTGCCGCAGCTAACCTTGCCCCATGTCCTAGAACGAGCCTGAGAATATTGCCGCGATAGGCGCCAAGCGCCATGCGGATGCCCATCTCGAATTTCCTCTGCGCCACCGTGTATGCCGTGACGCCGTAGATGCCAACGCATGCCATTATCAGTGCCAAGGCAGCTAGGCCGCTCAGGAGTATCGTCTGCGTCTGACTCTGTGATGTCTCTTGATCAACGATTTCGTCCATGGTCCTCACATTGTCCAGGGGCTCCTCTGGGTCCACGGATTTCACAGCCTGGCGAACCTCCTCGAGGGTCCGCCGTGGGTCACGGCTGGTTCGTGTCACGAGCGCCCGAGGCCACATGTAATTCCCCTGGGTTTGCAGATAGGGAAGATATATTTCCTGCCGTGACGGAACACTGAGTCCCATCTGCTTCACGTTCCCAACGAGCCCTACGATCTGAATCCAAGGAGAAGTGCTTGATGGATATCCCAGTTTGAAACGCTTTCCAATAACGTCCTCATTGGGCCAGAACTTTTCAGCCATTGCGAAATTTACGATAGCGACAAACGGACTACCTTCTGTGTCATGGCTGTCAAAGGGACGGCCGCGAATGAGAGGAATACGCATGGTTTCGAAATATCCTGCCGTCACAACGCGCTCGTTCGCGTTGAATGGTACTTCTGGCGATATATCAGTCCCGTCTGGCGTAAACTCTACGGTTCCTCCCTTCCAAGTCAGTGGCACAACGCCAGTAAGCGCGGCAGTCTCAACGCCAGGTATGGCTCGAACGCGTTCCAGCACATGCTCGAAGAATTGTGTCCTTTGCGAGAAGTCCTGGTACTTAGGCTGAGCCATAGCAAAATAATTTGTAAGCACGTGGTCCGGTTGAAATCCCAACTCGACACGCTGCAAATTCCACAGGCTTCTTATGAGGAGGCCGGCACCAACGAGAAGCATCAAGGAAAGCGCCACTTCGCCAACGATGAACACATCGCCAAGCTTCTTGTATCGGGAACAGGTGTTGCCTCGCGTTCCTTCTTTCAACGCTTCATCTAGGGAAACCCGGGAGCTTCGCAACGCGGGCACCAGCCCGAAGATAAAACTGCTAGCGAACGCCGTCGCAGCAGCGAAAGTGAGCATCGGCAAGTTGAGTGTTAGAGAGACAGTTCGCGAAAAATGCTCGGGAACCAAATTCTTGAGGAACGCAAAGCTGGCAAGTGCAAGGAAAATTCCAAGAACACCGCCTCCCAACGCAAGCAACGTGCTCTCTGTTAACAATTGCCGAACGATGCGGCGCTTGTTTGCGCCGAGCGCCGTCCGCACGGCGATCTCCCGCTGTCTCCCGGCAGCGCGAGACAGCAACAAGTTGGCCATATTGGCGCATGCAATGAGCAGAATGAACGCAACGGAGGCCAGGAGCGTTTCTAAACCGCGTCGAAGATCCCGTGTGTAATTTTCCTCCAACGGCTCGACAAAAAATCGGCTTTCACCCTTCATGTCCGCTGGATACTGCCGGGCTGCCTGCTTTTCCAATACCGAAAGTCTTGTGTTGACCTCCGCCAGCGTCACATCACTTCGCAATCTTCCGACAACATTAAAAGCGCGTTCGTTCCTCCTCGCGAAGTTTTCCGCCGTGAATACGATAGGCCTCCAAAGTTCAATACCTGTGTTCGGGAACGAGAACCAGGCCGGCATCACGCCAACGATGGTATATTTCTCGCCATTAATACGAACCTCTTGTCCAACTACTTTCGCATTTCCCGCGAAACGGTTCCGCCACAGACGATAACTGAGCAGAACAACGTGCTCTTGGCCTCGTGTGTTCTCGCCGGGAAGAAAGTCTCTCCCCAGCAATGGTGTGACACCGAGAACGGAAAACACATTTTGCGTTACTTGTTCGGCGGTAAGCGCCTGTGCCTCACCGCTGCTATCTATCAGATCGTCCTCGTGATCGGCTCCCGCCGCCACATCTTCAAAGAGTTCCTTCTCGGCCTTGAGGTCGACGTAGGTTCCCGCTGATAATGGCTTGTGCAGAAACCCAAGCGAACTCATATCTTCAAAAATGGAGACGAGACGCTGCGGATCGCGATACGGAAGCGAGCGGAGCAAAACGGCATCGACCACGCCGAAAATAGCTGTCGTCGCCCCGATGCCAAGGGTGAGCGTCAGTACGGCTACAGCAGTAAAAACGGGACTCTTGCGCAGAATGCGAGCGGCGAAGCGTAGATCCTGCCAACAGGTCTCCACAAAAAATTCCCAGCCGCCAGAGCGAACGAGTTCCTTGGTAACTTCGAGACTGCCGCGCTCTAGTCGCACTTCGCGAAGCGCACCCTTACGACTTATGCCTTGCCTCATCTTTTCCGCCGCTTCCATCTCCAAATAGGCGCGTAGTTCTTCATCCAACTCTCGGTCGACTTGGTTCTTTCGAAAAAGCGACCGAAGGCCTCTCGTTATATTTCGCAGCAAGGACATGGCACTTACTCGTACCTCAAAGCAATCATAGGATCGACGCGCATCGCCCGTCGCGCCGGAATATAGCTCGCCGCTAGCGCGACACCGGCCAGTGTCGTAATGACAGCAAAATACGTAAGCGGGTCCGTGGCTTTTACCTCAAAGAGCATGCTTTGCAGCAGGCGCGTGACCGCAGCGGCGCAGAGCAATCCAAGAACAATGCCTGCGGCGGTCAAGGCAAGACCTTGCCGTAGGATCAACCGCAGAACATCGCCGGGACTTGCGCCCAGGGCCATGCGCAAGCCGATCTCGCTGGAGCGCTGGCCAGCCACGTAAGACATCACGCCGTAAACGCCCCCCATCGCCAGAATCACAGCCAAAGCGGCGAAGACGCCGAGCAGCAGTGTGCGAAATCGCGGGGCCGCGACATTCTCGCTCACCGATGCTTCCATCGTCGTGAATTTCACAGGAACCTCGGAGGAAAGCGCTTGCGCCTTTTGCCGGAGGGTTGGGAAAAGAGCGTTTGGTTCTAGCGCTGTGCGCACCAAGATGTTCAGCCCCGTCGACGGCCCCGGATGTTGCAGGTAAGGCGCAAAAATCTCGGACGCCGGCGACGCGGCGGGACCAGTCTGCCGGACATTGCCAACCACGCCCACAATCGTCATTGGCTCTGGCGAGTCCATCCCCCAATTAATCAAATGGCCTATCGGGTCCTGTCCCGGAAACGCCTCTGCAGCTAATTTTTGATTGACAATCACGGTAAACGCCGCGTCAAAAGTATCGCGGTCATCGAAGTCGCGTCCCTCGATTAGAGGAATTCCCAAAGTCGCGAACGCACGCGGCGCGGCTATCGAATAAAGGGCATGTGCCGGATTCGCCATGTCCGTTCGCCGGTCGATGAAGTAAGTTCCATTCGCACTGATGCGGACTGGAAGTGTCCGAACGGCGCTGGAATTCAGCACACCGGGAGTAGCCGCAATTTCGCGTAGCAGCTCTCTGTAGAACAGTGTCGCGCGTTTCTGGCTTTCGGGGTCAGATGCTGGAAAGCTAGTCTTCATCACCAACACGCGTTCGGGACGGAATCCCAAAGAGACGTTCTGCAGCGCGACAAAACTCTTCAGCAGCAAGCCTGCGGTGATGAGCAACATCATGGAAAGCGTGATTTCGGTCACTACAAGCGCCCCGCGAAGACGGCCGGCGATGACCCCGCTCGCGGCGCGGGTCGTTCCCTGCTTCAGCGATTTGTTCAAATCCACGCGCCACACCTGTAAAGCGGGAGCCAGCCCAAACAGCAAGCTGGCAAGCACAGCAACGACAAAAGTAAATGCAAGCACGCGGGCATCTACCGACGTTTCCGAAAGGCGGGGAACATCGGTGGGAGCTAGCACGACGAGGGCGCGTTCGCCCCACACTGCCAGGAGTACTCCTATCGCCCCTGAGAGCAAGGCCAGGACGAGGCTTTCGGTAATGAGCTGGCGCGCGATGCGGCCTCGGCCCGCGCCGAGAGCTGCCCGAACCGCTATTTCTTTGCTGCGTCCCACGGCCTTGGCCAGCAACATGCTCGCGAGATTCGCGCACGCGATCAGCAGCACAACGCCCACGGCGGCCAGCATCACCCAGAGCGTAAGCTGGAAGTTGCCCACCATGTCGTCGCGCATCCGCGCGACCGCCACGCTCTCGTTCGTATTGCTGTCTGGATATCTTGCTTCCAGGCGCGCGCCGATTGCCGCCATTTGCGCTTGTGCCTGCTCCAAAGTGACGCCCGGTTTCAGCTTCCCGACCACGAGGTAATTGTGTCCCCCGCGGATTTCGTTGTCGCGAAAGATGGTGTTCGCAGGAAACCAAATGTCCGTTTTGTTCGGGAAATGGAAGCCGGGAGGCAGCACACCGACAACATCCAAAGTTCGGTCAAACATGCGGATTTTTTGCCCCAGCGCGTCGTTCGGGTTGCGGTAGTGACTGACCGCAAAATCGCAGCTGACCATCGCCGCGCCGCCGCTGCCGGGTTTTGTTTCGTCAGGATTGAATTCGCGGCCAATCGCCGGCTGCACGTGGAAGACCTGGAAAAATTCTCGCGAGACCATCGCCACCTGGCCGTACTCGGCCAAGGTCCCAGCCATGATCGCGGTATCGCGGTCTTGGTAGTAGGCCATAGCCTCGAACGCTGTGCTCTGGTCGTGCCAGTCGCGAAAATCCGGCGCGGAAACCGGACCGTGCTCGCTCTTCGCCCAGAGGCTCGCTAACGTCACGATGCGCTGCGGCTCATTAAACGAAAGCGGCCTCAGCAGCACGGCATTCACAACGCTGAACATAGCTGCGTTAGCACCGATGCCTAAGGCCATCACCAGCACCGCCACTGAGGTGAACCCGAGATTCTTCCTGAGCATGCGGGCGGCGAAGCGCAAATCTTGCCAGCACGTCTCCACAAAGGATTCCCAGCCCAGCCGGCAGCGCGGACGACTTCTTTTGTAACTTCGAGGTTTCCTCGCTCCAGGCGCACGGCGCGAAGCGCATCCTTGTGGTTCATGCCCTCCTTCAGCTTTTCTTCAGCTGCCATATCGAGGAAGCCGCGCAGCTCTTCGTCCAACTCCCGTTGCACACTTTCCTTTCGGAACAATGATCGAAGCCCGCTTGTGATGTTCCGCAACAAGGACATGAGTTGCTTCCTATTCGTAACGCAGGGCCACCAGCGGATCGACACACGTTAATGAAAGCGGGTCGTCCGGGTGAACGTTATAGAGCATGCCTGCCATCAGGTTAGTTAAGAGGAATGAGGCAGGCAGACCGAGTGCGACGCCAATGAATACAATCCTCATTCCCTGCCAAGCAACGAGACTCATGATCTGCTTGCGCTCTGCGCCAAGAGCCACGCGGATACCGATTTCACGCGTACGCTGCGCAACTGAGAAAGCCATGAGGCCGTAAAGGCCAACGGCTACCAGAGTTAGGGCCAAGGCTCCAAATGTAGCAGCCAGATCGCTCACCAGCCGCTGCTGCGCGAGCGTGTCGAGTGCGCGGTCTCGCAGAGTCCTAACATCAAACATGGGCACATCTCTATCGATAACACCGAACTCGCGGCGAACTTCTGAAGCCACAAATTCGGGATTTGCGGAACCCACTCGAACGTGAAGCGTCGGCATATACGGCCCCGCTTGTTGAAGGTTATAAAAAAACATAGAGGGCGGGGTTTGATGGAGATCGTAATAGCGGGTAGCGCGGACTACTCCAATGATTTCAAATGCGACATCGTTCCCGTGTAGAGGCGCTTCAACCATCTTGCCAATGGGGTCGTCACTCCCAAAAAGCCGCTGGGCCAAAAGTTCGTCGACAACCACGACCGGCTTTGAGCCTTCGTCGTCCCGTACAGAAAAGTCGCGCCCATTGAGCAATGGGATTCCAAGGGTGGCGAAAAGGCCTGGGCTGACGATGTCCATATCGGCATCGACAGTTCGGCCGTCAGACGCACGGACGGTGGCGCGCATGGCGCCACGGCTCCCGTACGGCCCCTCTTCCGCAAGAGCTGCGAACTTGACTCCGGGAAGCGTCGACATGCGCCGGACTACCTCAGCGGTGAGGATCCGAATCCGCTGATCATCGTACAACTCTTTCTGCGGCTTCATTCGGAAGAGCAGTACCCGATCCGGCTGAGGAAATGGATCAGCCGCCCGAAGGTTCGCCAGGGACCGCTCGAAGAGCCCGGCTGTCGCCAGAAGCGACAGCGACAGCGCGACTTGACCGATGGTCAAGGCTTGGCGAAAGATTGCTCCCCTAGAATCGCCGGTGGAGGCGGCAGAATCACTCTTGAGTCCTAGAGTCAGGTTGTTTCCCGTGGACTGAAGGGCGGGAACGAGACCGATGACCACGCCCGCGAGTACGGTCAGACCCGCCGTGAACCACAGAGTTCGCAGGTCAGGACTGAGATCCAGAACCAGATTTATGTGTCCTTGGGGAAGAAAACCCAGAATCGTGTTCCCTGTCGAGGACATGATGGCAAGACCGACGGCTCCTGCGGCCATCGCCAAAAGCGCACTCTCCGTAAACATTTGCCGAACAAGTCGGCTTCTACCTGCGCCGATGGCGGCGCGAACGGCCAGCTCGCGTCGCCTGGTAGTCGCACGTGCAAGGAGCATACTTGTAAGGTTAAAAGAGGTGACCAGTAAGACGACGCCGGCGAGGCCGACTAGAACCAACAGCGAAGTGCGATATTTCGCCAAGTCTCCCTGCCACCCTCTGCCGCCTGACATCACGTGGATGTGACGTGTCGGATTCACCTCATGCCGATTGAGCTGGTCGTCGCGCAAGAACTGCTGACACGCCGCGTCCGCGGCAGCTTCCGCCTGTACGATTCCGATGCCCGGGTTGAGCCGTGCCATGATTTCGGCGTAACGCGAGCTGAGCAGTTCACTTTGGCTGAGGCTCTGTCCGGGGGGCATCTGTGGCACACGCAGTTCCGGGTCAAACCCCACGACCAAACTGTAAAAATCCTGCGGCGAAACCCCAACGATCGTAAAGGGATAATTGTTCAGCCGGATACTGTGCCCGAGGACATGCGGATCACTGCCAAACCGTCGTTGCCAAAAGCGGTACGAGAGGACGACTTCAGGCGCCCACTGACCTTTCTGTACCCCAACTGAAAACCCTTGGCCGAGCGCGGGCCGAATTCCCAAGAAAGCAAAAAAGTTCGGTGAAACAACTTCGCCCACCACGCGCTCCGCGCCGCTGCCGTTGTACGAAAAGGATAATCCGTCATCCGTCCTGGTGATCACATCGGAAAAAATGCCGCTACGACGCAGTTCTTCGGCTACGCCCACAGGCAGAGAGTTGCTTTCACGATGGTCTTGCCTGACAGCTACCAAGCGCACGAGGCTCTGCGGATCAGCCACCGGCAGCGTCCGCCACAGGGCGGCGTTTGCCGTGTTAAAAATGGCAGCATTGGCCCCAATGCCGAGTGCCAACGTCAAGACGGCCACCGTCGTGAAGCCGGGATTCTTCGTCAGCACCCGTAGTCCAAAGCGTAAATCCTGCCAATAGGTCTCCATAACTGATTCCCAGCCGGCAGAGCGGACAACTTCCTTCGTGACTTCGAGGCTCCCGCGCTCCAGGCGCACGGCACGAAGCGCATCCTTGCTGCTCATACCCTCCTTCATTTTTTCTTGGGCTGCCATATCGAGGAAGCCGCGCAGCTCTTCGTCCAAGTCCCCTTCGACGCGTTCCTTTCGGAACAGCGATCGAAGCCCGCTAGCTATGCTTCGCAGCAAGGACATGGTTCCTCCTTTACGACGCCTCTAAGATTCTGGCGATCGCCGCCACTTGTCTTCCCCATTCTCGTGTTTCGCTGCTGAGCCTCTTCCGTCCCTGGTCCGTTAGGGCGTAATACTTTGCGCGCCTGCTATTCTCGGTGGCTTTCCATTCGCCATCGATTAGCCCGTCCCTCTCTAGTCGTTGAATGGCGAGAAATAACGAGCCCGCATTCAGGCGGAAAACCCCCTTGCTCATCTGTTCGATTCGCACGGAAATCCCATATCCATGCATAGGCTCCAGCGCCAACGTTTTTAGGATGAGCATATCGAGCGTGCCCTGGACGAGATCACTCGGCTTGTCTGGCATAAAACCTTATTCCCCTTGGCTACCAAGAGGAACATACGCTTCTTCTACTGGTTGTCAAGAGGAGAAGACCCCAAAATTCATGAGGAAAAGACCTGAGGATTCATGGCGGCAGGCGAACAGTCAGGGGATTTGGCGGAAATTTGGCGCAAAGACGGAATCGAACGTGGTACAAAAAACGGCCGAGAGGCCGGGCCGAGCCCCATGCGTCCCTAACGCTGTGCGCGAATCCCACGTTTCCACACGGCGACGATGTTGCGCGTCGCAAGAATGTTCGTCGTCGGATCCCCCT
>WNFW01007520.1_pt1 | contig 18754 bp, 14 predicted proteins | sample 5400131 | NCBI WGS metagenome assembly WNFW01 (sample SAMN13153362, study PRJNA577476) | soil metagenome | isolation source: 20 cm soil or saprolite under grassland replicate 1 | place: USA:California | collected 2016-06-15 | reverse complement strand
TCACTCCGAACCCAATCGACCCAAAAACCTCAACCAACATCCAAGCAGAACTGAGATACTCGACTCTGATCCCATTTCCAATTCTCGCATGTCTCCACGACTGATGAACGGTACTACAGCAGCACGAAGCACAGTTAGAACAATCACCCGGGGTCCGGCACTCCTCACACGATCTCTCGGTACAACCACAAGTCTGACAGGATGGCAATGAAGAAGATACGCCGAACGCCAAGAGGGAACCCGTGCCTAACCCCTACCGATGTTCATCATAAGAGTAACTGCTTCTTGACGAGCCAGCTACATCAAACGGGAGGAAACGACTCAGACCCAACCTCATCTAGGCTACGTTAAGCGGTCCCGAATAGAAAGAGTTCTGTCTAGATTTTTGCAAGCCTCTCCAAGAGTTCAAGGTCTTTGCGGAGGCTCTTCTCAGCGATCCTCTTGAAGTCCTTACCGACCTTGGGTTTTTCGACGCTCTTCTTCTTCGGCTGCTGAGTCATAATCCTGTCCTAAGACTCGCCTCTCTCTTCGTTAAATTCGTTGCTAGTTCAGAAGGAGTAGTTCCGCGTCAGAGAGTCTTACTGTGACACGACCAACACATAACAGCACAGTTGTCCAACTTGTCAGACCCACCATCACTCTCCGGAACTATATGATGCGCCTCCCAAGCACCCTCACCCTCCACTCCACGGCCAGCTAGACGAAGAGAGACACCCCAAGGAACAGCATGCTGATGATCAGCCAATCTGCACTCACAAGCCGCCATCGACCTCACCCACGCTTCGCTCAAAACTTTCGGCGAGAAAGCCAATTATCGTCTCAGGACTCTCCACACAAAACTTTCGCATTTATCGTTTATCGGGGAGACATAGTTGGACTCTACGCCTATGGCCTATGCCCAACATAACCGAGAGAATCCAGAACCCAACAGTCGAGTGATCTCGGGTCTCGCTGCCCGTCTCGTCTGAAATAATATAGCAACTCTTTTTGCCCGGGCAAGTCCTCCCAAGACCCTGTTCGCTTGTCAAAACCGTTCGAGATCCACCCAGCACTACTCGTGCTGCTGGTAGTGTTTTTTGTCTCACTAATGGTCATCTTGTGGGGCGGAACACCCATTCTCGCTTTTACAACAATAGTCTGGCTTGTGCTCGTCCTGACAGCAGTTGTGTTCCTGATTCTGTACTCGCTAGTCTGGCTTGCTCGAACAATCTACACGCGGCGACATCTTCCAACTCAACCGAGGACGTAAGTGTATTGGTCCTTGCTCGGGATAATATGAAGACAATGGACTTGGAATCTTTGGGGCACTCGAAGGCTCTGCAAGCGGAATATCACTACTACTAGACCACAACGGAAGGGTTGCTCGACATGACCACCACATCCTGGCGTCGACTCCGAAAAGCAAACATCCTCCTAGGACTCTGGCTCGCCCGAGTTTCGGAATAGGAAGGCTCCTCGTGAGCTATTTTGTGTGGTCTGGTCGAGCGGATGCAGGTCCTCTTGCATACCTGTTGGGAGCGGGCGCGACCCTCTGGATAATTCTCGAGAGCATAGTCTTCGGGCTCCACCGCCCCAGCCCTACTTCAGTGGCATTCTCCGTACCACAAATAGCATCAGCAATCCTAAGTCTCCGCGGAAGACGTTACTAGTAACTAGTTGGTTTGGAACAGACGAACGCCGATCAATCTGGGTCAGGGCCAACAATGCGACCTTCGTAGGTCAAATTCTCTAACAAAAGTTGCCCAACTATTCCCTCTTTACATGTTGCCTTTTCCCGTTAGCTGTGTCCGGTCAAGCCTATCGAATGTGACAATTCCCAGAGTTTGTCGAAAATTAGACGGAAAGTCTTCACAGGTTTCCCGCCTAGAATGACCCCGAACTCCAAGTTCGATACGAGAGACCGTCCGGTCAAGTTAGCGCTCCCGACATACGCTGATGCGCTGTCGGCAATCAGGAGTTTTCCGTGAACCGAACTCTCCTTCCCTTTAGGAAGAAGTCTCACCTGAACGTCGGTTCCCGCGTTAGCGAGGAGAGGACTCACAAACGACCTTACTTGTGTTGTCCCTAACCCTCGGCAGATGATTCGGACTGTTACGCCTCGGTCCAATGCTCCTCGGAGGTACAATATGAGTTGTTCACGCCCGACTCGATCGAAAAATGGATTGACGATCGCAATCTCGCCAGTCGAATTGATTATCAATCTGCAAAGTTCAGCGTGCAAGGACTTCAGGTCTGGAAGAGACGACAATTCCTTGAATGGAAGTGTTGCGACTACCGATACCGTATCCCTCTTCTCCCTCAGAATAGGATCATCAACTTTGATGGGATTGGTCGAATTGATCCAAAACTTATGCTCCCGAATCTCGGACCCCGAAGTGGAAGCGGTCAGGATGCCCTTAGCCAGCAGAGAGTAAATATCCTCCGAAGTCATTCCGGGGATTCGCCCGATAATCTCGGTTCCCTTTACTGGCGTCCTCTTTGACTGGAGTTCAATCAGAACCTTGGACAAGAGCTCCGGATCTAGCAACACGGCTTTTCACAGAAACTGATCTACGGATGCTTCCCAGAATCCGGTAAACCTGGGGTTCTTCGATCCTAGGAGAACCTTTCTAGATAGATCAGCATTGAAATGTGAGCAGGCGTTCTCGCTTACAATCAAGCAATGATGGCAGCAAGCTGACGAATTGTAGCATACAGGGTCGTAGACGCACGTTCTCAACCGCTCTACAGTCATGTTAAGCCAGATGAAGATCTTATTCTGAAACAGATCCTCAAGTCCGCCTGTCTTGAATCCACTACCCTCGTGAGTGAAGAGCAAGATTGCCGGAATGTTGGGGAAGAACAATTCACCAACCGACTCCGATGCTATTCCGGAAGGAACGGTGATACTCTTGGTTAGAGCATGAGAGATCGTATGGATCAAAGTAAACACTTGCTTCTGAACAGGACCTGAGGGGTCGCTTCTGGGATCAATAGGAGAAATGTTTCGAAGGAACCATAATTTGGGATCGTTTGTCGTATCATCGTTATCAACTAAGCTATTTGATATCAACCAGTCTAGGATTCTTTTTCGATCGAACTCAAATAGGATCCCTTCAGATTCGGTCACATTGACATATATCGGAACGTGTCCGTCTCGATCCATTCCGTCAGCCGGAAACGCACGAATAGTCGTTTTTTGCGGATCAAAGTCGTCTCTCGTATAACCATAGGCAGCTTGAACGAGCGGAACGATCGGGATGTGAAACGCTTCAATCACTCCGAGATCTCGGAAGGATTTCCGGAATGTCGAATAACGATCTCTCACTAGGCCCGACGATTCAGCTTCCTTGGTGGACAAAGAAACTGCCCTTTCCCGCAACAGTTCCTGATGTTCGAAAATGGAGACCGAGAGCTGTCTGTCGTCCTCGAGGTTTGGAAAGAGCTGTAGCACTCTTGAGAGGGCCTTCTCAGTCGGTGCTACCTGGTCTTGCTGAAAATCTCCCAGAATCTTCGCTACCTCCGACTTAGCCATACCATACTTCCTCGCAATAGACTCTATCTGTTCCGGCGTAGGGGGAAGAGCTGCGGCCGCTTCTGCTAGGCCTTTAGCAAGGTCAAAATCAGCTGGCAATAAACCAAGGAACTTTGCGATTATGAGTGGGTCCAATACCCGCCGCTCGCCTATGTCCTCGATATCTCTTGCAATACGAACCATTGTAATGATTTGTGGGATGAAGGTCGACGCCGATCTGACTGGAGTAGCACCCATGACCCTTTGGCCCCCCGCGAATCCCTCTATTCCGCCCAAAGTTTGGTTGCAGCGAGCACACTTCCACACAAATTGTCTCAAGTTTCCGCGTGACGTGTCAAGAGTGATTGCTTCACCCCTGTGAACTGGGCAAGTCGGTACATAGAGTGAAGCTACTTCACCGTTCGTGGATATGTGAACCAGGTCCCGTTGCTTGACCACGCCTCCTGGGGCACGTCTACGGAGGTACTGCTCGAGGCTATCCACGGATGTAAACCATCGATGGTAGCCGGTATCAGCCGCATACACCGTTAAGGGGAAGAGTTCTAGCTCAACGATGTTCGGTTCAAAGAAAGCGAATCTATCGACGTTGGGCACATTGAAAGCTGGGTCGCGAGCCCTGAACCTCAACAATGCCGACTGAACTCGTTCGATTATACGTCTCTTTCCAGGTACGTCGGCACGTTCACTGGACCACTTCGAGACCTTGGCTATTACGGTCCCTTCAGCGAAATCCGTCAATGCTCCTGGCAGGTACCGGTAAAGAGCGTCTCCCCTATTTCGAACAATCTTGTATCTCGTGAATTAGGCCCCGGAAATGTCTGCGTTGATTTTGAAACCATCAACGATGCTTCGTGATTCGCTGTTGAGCTCGATCGTGACGTCGGATCCCACGTCTCTTAGGCTCCGGAGCGGAGGAGGATCGAGCACCATGGTAATGTTGCTCATTCTATCGTTAGTTGTAAGTACTGTGGTGATCAAAGAATCCACTTTGGTCTTCAGCATATTTTCAATGTAATCCTTGATCGAACCTTCGAGGGTTCCTGTACCGTAGCTCTCCAACACGAAGTTCATGACGTCGTCTTGCGTCAGAAGCTTGTCTGACAAGGCTCGTCTAAACCAGTTAACCTTCCAAATAGGTCGGTCTTTGTCGCGAGTGGTGAGCAGGTCGAAATAGTTGTAGATAGAAGCTCCGAATATGCCTACCGCCGTCCTTGACACCGCGAGCGGTGCCCATCGATTGATTGGAATCGGTTCAATCATGATGTCAAAAAGCTCGTGAAATTTTACAAAATACTTGTAGTAACTCTGATCACGTTCTCTTCCTGGGATGAAAACCACCACCGCTAAGCCTGAGTTTCGCCTTGCAATGCGGCTTCTCGCTTGAACGTATTCTGCATTGCTGGAAGGCATTCCCATGAAGGCCATCAAATTCAGACGGTCAATATCGATTCCGTGAGAAATGACGCTGGTTGCGGTTAGGAGACCGATGCCATTTTGGGAATCGGGTTGTTCAATTTGACTCATCACGTCCCTCACTTCATCGAAACCCACGTCACCATTCAGGCTCCTGTAGCTAAGTTCGGGGTAGCCATTTTCCGATAGCCAAGGGTTCATCCTTGTCCAAACTGATCTATTGAGCTGCTCCGAATCGATTTTGCGTATATGATACGACAATATGGTTCGGAAGTCTGATAGATCCAGCGGAGCAATCCGTCGTTGATCTATTTCGAGAACTTCGGCTATTTCTGATCCAGATAATCTTGAGAGTTTTTCAATCTCAGACCTGAGTGTCGTTATTACCTGTTCCATTACGAAAATCGACGTTTTCCCGTGCGGCATTATGCCCAGCGTGAGCCGTGCGATCTTGTCGGTCTTATCGGCAAAGATCTCCAGATTTGAAGGGAACTTGATGGGCTCGCGAAGGTAAAGCTGCCTGACATGCAGGTAATAATTGGACGCTGTCGCAGTTGCACCAACGATTTTCACGCACTCGTGATTCTCCGCGAGCCTGGTCGCGAGATAATCAAAGAACGTTTCGTAGTGCGAGGCAAAGCAGCCGAGTGAGTCCCTGACCAGATGAAGCTCATCTTGTATCATCAGGGACGGAAGCGGATCCTTTAGTTTGATTCTCTCCATGTCCTTTGCGAGAAAACCGCAAGTCTTTACGGCACACTTCGGCTCGCTGGAATACCCGTGGAGACTACACCTGTAGAATACCTGACCTAGTATATTTCTGAATTTCTTTTGATGACCGCACGTAACCATCTTATCGAGAGTACTGACAAGAAAGGTAGGTAGGTATCGATAAATTTCGTTGTCACTGATGTAAATCGGCAACTGGCCTCCCGAGGGGCACTGGTGATTTGGACATATGTGATACAATCGTACCTTGGCAGGATCGGCTTTGATCTTGACGCCTTCAGAAGAACAGAAAGGACAACGAGACACTACAAGGAACCGCTGTGCGAGATCGGGATTCGCCGCCCATTCGCTCAATCGTTGTAAGCTGTAACTTCTCTTAGCAGCATCCCAGTCTTCGAGCTCATTCGGGGTATTCCTCTCGCCTACATAATAACCGATGCTGAACGGTTCCGATTGGGCGGGAAACAATTCCGAGTTTTCGCGGCGAACCATCTCGGCAGCTGCGAACGCGTCAGCGATTCGCTGGAGCTGTTGAATCGAAAGCATCCTCAGAGGAAACTTGGCTATTGCCGTGACACCGGAGCCCTTGCCGTGAATGCGATCGAAAAAGGCTTGAAAAATTGCGAGACCTAGAAATGCTTCTGTTTTCCCTCCTCCCGTCGGATAGAATAGAAGATCGACGGAAGCTCGTGAATTGGGGAGCAATGGATACCTCGGAGCCACCATATCAGGAAGAAGCGAGACAATGAATACGGCTTGAAACAGGCGCCAGCCTCTAATTCGCTTTGAAGATCTCCTGAATGCTAGACACATGAGAGAGAATGCCTTCCCGACGTCTTGATACCTGGCTAGCGTCTCGATTCCCTGTACAAATCGGGAAAGCTCGTTCTTAGTCGCCCTTCTGTCAGCCTCGAAAGCCTCGATCTGTCCAGCGGGTCGAGAACCTGCGTTCTGAAGATCCAGCTCGGAAATGGCAGTCTGGAGAAGACTCGCTGCCTCTCGCAGATTAGCGATCGGATCAGCTATTAGCTTGTCGAACTCAAGACACGTTGGAGCCTTAGGCGTAGATCGCAACTCTTTGAAAACCGGCAAGTGTTGGGTCAGAATCTTATCTTCGGACACCTTGAGAGCAGTGCAGTTTACGCCCTGAGCCACAATCGTCCTGTCGTGCTTGTAGTCCTCGTCCAGATAGTCGAGTTCAAATGGGACAAACTTACTGCCTACGATCCTTACAGAGACCACGCACTCGAAAAACGCGTTCTCTCGGAAGTCACCTGTTTGCTTCTCGCTGCGATTCTCAAGACTCACCACGATTCTGACGCCGGACTTCATTTTCTCCGATCTAATCATGAAACCCAAGGACCATTCACCAGGAAGGGCCCTTTTCGAAGCCTGCCGCAGGAATTTTTCGAATTCTTTCGCGTTGATTAGGGCTGACGTCGGTATGTCGTCGCTACCCTTCCTGCTTCGAGGTTTATCAAAAGGTCTGAAGAATTCGTCCTTCCCTGAAACTTCATTCCAGAGGGATTTGCACTTTTCGGCGAGCTCAAGATCCTCTTCTTGAGGTTGTTTGACCAGCTCATCGAGACTTATCTCCTTGGAGTCACCGAAAGTCAACTTCTTGAACTCAGCGAGCATGGGAACTTCTGCCGTTCTGTCTCTTCTGTCACCCGAAAAACGAACCTGGGAAGCAAAGCATTGTCTCGCTCACCGTAATATTGGCTGTTGTTCGGAATTCTATCGCATCGGCAAAATCGCCCGGATCTAGCCCTATCCGCCTTATTCCTTCTTGCTCCCCCGATAAAAGCGAGAGCTTCAACTCACGCAATATCGAGAATCGAAGGCGTCGGAAATCGGTAATCGCCTTTACTATAGGCATGTAGCTCTCTTGGAGTTCGGGCTTGTCGTAGATCTTGCCGATCCTCTTTATGTCTTCAAAGTCCCGAGGTCCGATCACAAGTCCGATACGCCAGAAGTACAGACCACTTGTTGTCTTGATGTTAGACCCAGCCTCCTGAAGTTTCTTCAGCGCAACCCGGGGCGAGTCCCCGGAACTGCTCAATCCTTCTCGAAAAGCTCGATACCATTTCTTCACCATTTCGCGCAGAAACCTGTACTTCTTGTACTTTGAGGCTCTGTCGAGAATCAATTCGTTGAGAGACTTTTTGACAGCCATGTCAACGAGGATCAGAACGTCTCCTGGCTTGAGCTTCTCAGCTCTCACGGGCTTGACTCGGCCAGCGTCAAGCGACGTGTAAACGTACTTTCGTTTCTGGAGCGCAAGGACGCCGCCCTCAGACAAATGGATCAGCAGTCCAGGTTTGGTTGCGATGATGTTGGGGACCGTGAAGCCTGTTTCGCGGTGAGATGGAATCTCCCCAGTCTCCTCGAATTCGAGAAGAATATCGAGCAGCTCCCTGTGCGACACAGAAGGAACATCGGATCGCATTGGTTCCTCCAGTTCAATTGGACTGGTGTAGGGTATACTTACCGATGGTGAGGACCTCCCATTGATGATACCCGAAACCAAATCATCTCTTCTCTCCCTCGAAAACAGTGATGTTCTGATATTATCGGCGTCCTTCAAGTAGAATTCGTATGCCTCGCCTTCTTGCTTTCTCAGCACAAGGACTGCCTGATTGCACCAGTTGCCAATCCAGTCCGCAACGCTATCGGCCCTTACCAGACTGGGAAATGTCGACAGTACAGCGGAGTACTTGCCGTGAATGAGGTCCACCTGGGGAAGTGCGTCTTGACTCGCGATGGAAACACCCAAACGGGAAAGAAGATCCAACGGGATAGGCTCTGTGAGTCTGGCAAGCGACTGTTCGAAGGCATCTCTCTCTTGGACGCTCGAAAACAGTAAGGCCGTACGTTCCTGCCTTACGAGGGCAGCCCTGAGGTACCGCAACATTGCGTCATATTTCGAATTTCCATCCTTCTGCAGCTTTGCGGACAGTTCTTTCAGGACAAGGCCCAGTTCGGCGATTTGGGCTGTCGGTTGGTCCGCCGGCACTTCAGCATTAATTCCCGACAAGCGTTTGATTCGATCTGCAATGGGAACGCGATAGAAACTTCCCGTACACTCTAGATCGTATAGGTCGACCGGAGCGGCTAGACGCAACAAGTCTCTGAAGAGACCGTGAATCAAGCCGGCGTATGGTCGCGTCGATTCGGTCGTAAACAAGTGATGAGTGGAGGCCGATAGCTTCTGAAAATAGTCCGATGACCAATCGTGCGGCAATATTTCGATATGAGCTCGTGGAAGATCTTCCAGGTATTCCTTGCTTCCATCAGTAATGACCAAGGAGCTGGACTGTTTTGAGACTGCGGACTGAACCTCTTCTCTTGTCCACCCGTATGGTTGGAATTGTAGCTGCCCATACTGTCTTGCTTTTCTGACATGTCGCCAGGGTTCGAACGCCACTATTGTCGGTATGAAAAATTTTTGGCCTACGGTAATCGCAGCCGACACCTTGCCCAGGCCCCACGTCGTGTTAACTCCTATTATCATAGCGCCATATTGTCTGAAATCGGAAAAGTGCAAGACTTTGTGGAGGTTTGCTATCACGAGACGACTGTCCACGTTTCGTTTACGTTCTCTTTTCTTGGCTGCGATGGCCTCGCTGTCTGAGGCACTTCCAAAGATAGTCCATAATGGACTTCCATCAAGTTGAAGGCTGTTGTAATAATCCCGCGCCTGCGACGCAAAGTCCGTCACTACAACGACCTTATGTCTCAAGCTAGACCGGACATAATTTGTTTGGTAGAGACACTCTAAAGCGGCTAGAACGATGACTTGCGCAATCAATTGGGGATAGAAGACCACTATCCGAGCTCGTCTGCCGCTGGCAGCTGCCAAGCATCTTAGACAATCGGCAGTTATCGAGTCAATCGATATTGAAGATTTTCCGACATACAAGTCGTTCCGTGCGACTATGCGATCCGCTACTACAGATATTGCATTCGCCAAAGCGTTCACCCCAGAGGTAGCCGAATCTACATTTCCATTGCTTTCTCAAAAGAGTTTACCCCAACTTCGAGTGGTCCGTCTAAACTTCAATTCGTTGTTCGGTTGTTTACAAGTACACTCAGGGGAATCTTCATCGTGTTGAAGAATATAGTATTCTCTCGATGCGCCGGACGCAGTCTTGAGGAGTCTCTAAGACTAAGGTTTCACTGAGTCGGATCACAATCCAGCCCTCAGATCTGAGTTTTCGGGTTACGAAGGAATCCCTAGCGACATTCCGAGCGATCTTTGATTCCCAATAGGCCCTATGGCTACGTGGCAACGGCTTTCGCCCGTGCCAGAAATCTGAGTCGCAAAAGACCGCGACTTTCTGGTCGGGAAAAGCAAAGTCAGGGCGGCCGAGGATTCGGTACTGCAACTTGAAACCTTTGACTTTTTTTTGAGCGAGAGCCGCTCGAAGCACTCGTTCGCATCTCGTTCCTTTGCTCGGAATCTTCGACATTATGTAGCTACGGACTTTTGGAACGACTCTATCGGGAGACAACTGATTGGGCCGAGCGACCTATGCGACCATTTGGTGTTTCGCCGGAAATCTCGTGATCGCGATCTATGCCCCTCGTTTGCATTTAGGACTCTCGTCGTGCTTGCTCATCATAAGAAATCCATCATTGTCCCAACATCATACTTCCGAAATACTCTGCCAAAGCTCGTGCCATCAAAGGTGGAACGGCATTTCCAACTAGTCGCTGTTGGCTCTGCATCTTGCCGTAAAACACGAAATCGTCATCGAAAGACTGAAACCTAGCGCCTTCTCTGACGGTTATTGATCGGAGATCTCGGTAATGTGTGAAGCGCCCTGAGCCAGGGTTGAGGAAGTGAGCAGTGATTGTTTGAGCGATCCCCTTCCGATGAAGGCGACCATACGCCTGGCTTAGATACTTGATTTCTCTTCCTCTGTCGAACCGTCTTCTCCCATCAAGTTCTTGGTTGCTTCCTCCCTCCTCAATCTTCGACAACTTCTGGAGAAACTTTTCGTCATGCCTGCGGGCAATATGATTCGCAAGAATGCGACTGTCTTTTCGGCGTGCGGCCTGGTAATCCGTAAAGGGTTCTTGCGTGTAGAAACTAGCTTCTCCACCAGGTCGAAGCGAAGGCAAATCACCTATCGCCTCCTCGGTGCTTATCCATGGTCTGATTATGGGTAACAGTTCTTCATCTCCTAGATGAGGGGTTAGCTGTTTGGGAGAGATCTTTCTCGTTTCCTCGACAAATGGGAACGAGAAGTCGTCGACACCAAGATCCTTTCGAAAACCCACAATGAACGTCCTCTTACGCCACTGAGGGACACCGTAATCGCAAGCATTGAGAATCGCTGCCTTCACGATGTAATTCTCACTTACGAAGTCACGAATCTCTCGCCAGAATTTTCCTTCAGCGGCGACGAGAAGATTTGGAACGTTTTCGATCATAAACAAACGAGGCCGAAGTCCTCTCACGAATCTTAGGAACACTCGCATCATCTCATTCCTCGGATCGTCCAAGGCTCGATTGCGTCTCAGCACCGAAAACCCCTGGCATGGGGGCCCTCCAATCAAGATGTCAAGGTCTCCCTTTCGCACCCTAGCTTTGCTCAAGATGTCCTTCTGTGCAACATTAGAAATGTCCTCAACTAGATACGGGATGCCAGGTCTGTTCGTACGATAAGTCAGTGCGGCCTCGGGGTCCTTATCGACTAGTAGCCTGAGCTCGTAGATTGGTTTTCCGTCCGTTCTCGCCCTAGCAAAGCCCTCAGAGAGGCCTCCGACTCCAGCAAAAAGATCGACGACCGAAAGCATTCTATGGTTCAGATTCGGAAACAATGGCTGTCCCAGAGCTTAATTGTTCTTTGAATAAGAAACTGTAAAGTTCTTCAGCAGCCGCTGTATAGACGCGTCGGCCTATGTCGTCGAGCAGAGCGTCGACGGTGGCGGCTGTTAACTCCGCCTCTTTCTTCGCCTTCTCAAAAACCGCTTGTTTGGTTATAATGTCAACATATCGCTGGAAAAGATATTCTCTCCACCTAGGAGACTCAGCACCATACTCATCAAGGATCTTCTCAGCGAAAGGAGCTCGAGTATTGATCCAATAGATACCCTCCCTCACGTCCTCAGGTCTCTGATAGACAGGTGGATGCCGAGGGTCGCAGCTTACCGAATGCTCAGGGTCCAGCGGATCGGGATCTCTATTCGACAAAAGCACTCGAGGAAAGCGTGGGGCGTGAGACTTCTCTTCACCTTCTCCCCCTCCTTTTTGATTGGTTTCATTCCCAGCTTCCGCACCGCCTCCTTTGACGGCCTTTTTCCCGTCTCGACTACTCGGCGACCCTCCTCCTCCTTCTCCACCCAATCCAGCTCCAACGCCAGGTCCTGAAAATATTTCAGCATATAGCGTCGACATGAAACGGTTTTTCCACTTGTTCAGAAAATCGTTGAAGATAGAAGACTGCCTGAGGTCTTGAACTCTCTTCTCGTCAACTGTCTTCACTGCCATCTTCTCGCCGAGCTCGTCTACCTTGGTCCGGATCCATTCACGAAGGGCCTTGGTTCTGTCGTTTTCGACAAGTTTCTCTCTGTCGTTCGAAATACAATCGTCATCTGGATCCTCCAGAACTGGGCAATAACACTCTCCGTAGACGAATTCGGTTTCCGGCTGGTACCTGAAGACACCTAATTCGTTCATTCTGTACGAGGCGACGCAACCGATTCCAACCAGAATGTCAACACAATTGAGCGAGGCTCTATCGCCATATCTGGAAAATGGATATTCGGACGTATAGAGGGTCAGCTGCCCCGGCGGATAGCCAGGTCTCGCGAGCTCTATCTCGTTACTACCAAGAGTCAGCTTCTCTGGGATGTTGTGAATGAACGGCCCTTCAAAGCCGGGACGCGGGTTGATCCTATCTGGTACGAGCCTTGTGGGAGGCTGATCATCAATTACCGCAAAGATCGGTTTTCTCCCGATTATCTTGCGAGATTGGGGATGAATAGACAGGCGCTGGCAAATACGGGGGACGGTACTACGACCTTTCATCTTCGGACCTTCACCCATTACCACCGTGAAGCGAAGATCACCTTGGTCGAACCGTTTCCGAATGGAATCGGGGAGAATTGAATTAGAGAGGTCAGAGAAATCCATCGCCTTTTTGGGACTAACCTCCAGATTTTCGTAGCCTTTTGCGAAACCGTATTTTTTTCTCTCATTGAAACCGAACACGTTGAGACGCTTACTGCGATAAGTCACGAACCGCGAATTGGCGAACATCTGACGCATGTAGAATTTTCCCCCATTTCCGTGGCCTCCGTAGGTTCGAATGCCCTTACCTCTACTAGCAGCATCGGGGTCGCCCCAACGTTTGAAAGCCTTCGAAATCTCGTCACGAGTCATTCCGACAAAGTCAATGCACTCGAACATCACCGGTGAATTCTTGGTTTTCGAAAGGAATCTCAGGAATACGTATTGCTCACTGTCAGGAACATCCTCGCGAATGTATGCGTCGATTGAATTTTTCAGCCACTCTGCAAGTCCTTTCGCGTGGTCGAATCGAAATGAAGTTCCGATTCTATCGAGCCAGCGCTCGTCGAAAACAGCTCTCTCAGCCTGAATCTGGATGCGATTCATTTTCCTTTCCGGACTTGGCCTATTAGGCGAGAGAACCTCTGGGCGACGAACTGATGTAAATCTAATACGAATTTCACCTTTGGATCCTTTGAGATTGCTGCCGCTGTTGCTACAGCCTCCTCGACAGTTTTCAATCGGCCTAAGAAATCATTCCTAGGGGTTCTGACGGTGACGCCGAGATAGCCATAAAAGTCCGTATCCAAGATCTCGTCGCCCTTGTTATTCGCGAATAGCCTGAAGGCTTCGGTCTGATAAATTCGCTCAAGTTCGATTTCCTTATCGCGGGTCAGACGTTCGGCGGCTGCTCTTCCATTTCGTTTTCCGGGAGCTGTCAGTTCCTTCGCTCTTTCGAGACCTTTTTGCGTTAACCGAAACTGCTTATTGTTGGCGAGAACATACCCGGAGCGCTTAAGGGGTCCGTAGAGAGGTTTGTGAATATCCGACGAATCCGGGTATTTGGGATACCCTCTCAAAGCGAACTCTTCGGGAAACAATTCAAACGCTTTGACCACAATGTCTTCGTATCTAAGTGGCTTCGTACTACCTTCTGAAAGAAGATTCATGGCAATTATGATCTTCTCGGGACGTTGAAGTTCCATACCGGCTTGACCCCTTTCCAACCCCAATGCTTCTCAAAGTAAGTCTTCCGGTTTATCCTTCGCGTCAGAACGCGGCACCTAGACTTATCTTCAAACTGCCCAGAAATTGGTAGCGGTTTCGTTGAATGACCTGGACCGAGATGCGGTTCTAGCTGAGCTAAACACTTCTTCCGATCAAATCTTTCCGGCGAGGTTTTTCAGGCAAAAGCGTACAAACAAAGCGGTCAAAGGCCCCTACGAATACCATAACCTTGTCAGAGGAATTTACAAACCGTCAGGTTGCGACTTGGCAATTTCAATTCGTCAGACCCTGACGGGTCCTTATCAGGACGCGCTGAATTACAAGAGTCCTTCAAATTGGAGTTTGGATTACGTTCAGCAAGCGAAGGGCGCATCCGGTTGGGACAACTTGGCTCTAGAGCGATGCGTCGAACGAGCTCCTGTGGGGGTCATAGTTCAGGAATCATCCAAGGCAAGTAGACCTGGATCTAGATACAAGGTTTGGGGGCTCGGCAAAGTCAATGCATACGATAAGAAAACGGGAATATTCAATATTAGTTGTTGGCAGGGTGCCCTCAGAACGAGAAGAACAAAAGTTCTAGAGAGAGACATATCGGCTCAAGACAAACTCTTAAGGAAATTGCTCGCCAGGCCCTTCAAACCCTTCGAAGAGACGAGGCCGCCTAGCCTTGTTAAACGTAGGGCAAGAGAAGCGGCCTTTCGACTCTACGTAATGATGGTTTTTGATTGCAACTACTCTCTGGAGCGAAAGTAATTCTCCCCTCGGCCGTCGATGTTCGACCTTCTGCCAAGTCTCTCGAATGGCATCGAAATCACACTTTCATACGTTAACAGATGCAGTCCGCCGGCTTGGCCATACTCAAGCAGTTCACTTGTGCAAATGTGACCCGCAACGCATCTCTTATACGGCGAGACCGATTTTGATGATTATCTTATCGTTTTGCGGTTTGGCATCTACAATGTGGCGTCCGACAAGACGTGTTGCGAACCTATGTGCATCACCGTCAGGTCCGCTTTCATACACGACCTGAGCCGTAACGGACCGATCCGGTGTGACATAATGGTTCCAATGAGACTCGACGTGAGTGTGGTAAGCTTGTCCTCCATGGGTCCATGAGTCGACGAGAAGTTCCCGTACTTCAGCCCACCAATTGGATGCTTCTTCTCCTTCAAGCCAGTCACCATCTCCAGACCCATACTCGATCAGTACACGCCTGACCACCCTAGTCTTGTCCAGCGGCGGAGAATCCATTCCAACAGGTGCCCGAAGCGCCTCCTCCACGATGTAATGGGCCACAGAGTCGACATCCCCACCCACCTGCTCAGTGGTGAAACGGAGCACCCGATATCCGATATTTGTGAGATAGTTCATCCTCTCACGGTCACGTTTCTCGTGCTCGGGATTGTCGTGGAACGGACCCTCGACTTCGACAACCAGCCTGGGCTTCGTGAAGCAGAAGTCAGTTGTGAAGCGGCCTATCTTTTCTTGCCTCTTCAAGCCAAGATCCCTTCCGTGCAGAGCTTTCTTGAGTGCTAAATTGAGACGATTCTCCGTATTTGAGACAGACAATTCATAGTGTGATGCTGCATCTCGAAGATATCATTCTGTCGGATCTCCGTGAGATGCCCGAAGAGAGGCGCTGCTAGGCATACGTGGACAAAGGCGCCTATCGAATCGTTGCTATCCCAAGGTTGCCCGCAATATACGTGACCTCCCACACGTGAATAGTCTGGGCACCGCATAGTACATTCTAATTCTGCCGCCTAGCCCCAGCAAAGCCCATGAGCATGTGCCATGAGGTAATCTTAGGGAGTTTTCAATTTGTCTCTTCCTTTACCTCAGGGTTTCTCTGATTTAGTTAATAGAGTGAAGACTGAAGATCCCTTTTCGACTCGTGCGGCCCCAACACGGACTGCAGATATCTGGGACAGTTTCACCTACTTCGTCTTTCTTGACCACAATAGGACTGATGCGGAAGCCTCGTATCTCTATGATCTGCTGAAACATGAAGGGCTTCTCGAAATGGCCAAGGTTCAACATCTAGCTGGCAAGTGGTCTGGTCAAGTCGGCTTAGTCGCGTCCTCCAAGCTCAAGGGCTTACAGCCTGGAAGGAAGACGAGTGTCCTTCGAGATCTAATGACCACCATTGCTGATTCTGAACAGTGTATCCTCGAAGGCCATCGATACTTTAGAAAACATGGGGTGACAGGCAGTTGGATAACTAGTCGAACGCGAACAAAACCCGATGTCGACAAACTTCTCTGGGAGTGGGGGTGGAACGACTATCAGAAGAACCCCGATCACATCTGGCGTTTCGGGCTTACTAAGGGAATCCTGTTACTGAACAGCATAGGCCTGGCCTTGAACTATTGTCCGCCCAGTAGGCAGGTTCACAGATTTATGGAGGAAGATATGGGACGCCGACCAATAAGCCAGCCGTCGTCAGGTCCAAGTTCACAGACATCGTCCATATGGAGCTGGTCTACTGACTTCGCTGCCATCCGAGGAGTTCAGACCGTTGCGAGCACGATTTCGCCTCAGACTCAAAGAGCAACAACGGCGGACGTTGGGCATTCAATTTGGTACTGGAAAAGTGCGCAGGGTCTTCTGGCATTTACGAGGGGGGGTCTGAGAAAGAAGCTGACGCCAAAGAGGTTTCTCGATTTCCTTCTTGCGAGAAGCTACAACCTTCCGGACTTTTCTGAGGCACTACACGACATTGATGTGGTTGATCAGCTCGCAACCGACCTAAGATCCTATGTTGCCGCAATGCCATAGATCGTCATCGATGGGTCCATTCGAAGATTTCTACGTCAATGCCTTCTTCTTTCTGATTCGGAACTAATTCCTTGACTGCGTTCACTTCGAAGATCAGATGGTCGCTATCACCTTCGATTAACCCTAAGCCTTTTTCTAGATGTCCGCGATCCATGTAGTCTGGAAGTGTATCAAGAACTATCTTCATTAGATTGTCAAGATCTTTTTTGACTCTACCCTCTTCTCCTGACCCACTATAGAGAGAGAAGTGTAGGGTGACGGCGAGGGGTTTTCCTCTAGACGACTTACGGACCTCTGCGATATCGTGAACCTGTTCGAGTGTCCTGTCTCTGAATTCGCGCTTCTTTTTCCTGACCTCAGTTCTGCGGGTCATGGGTGTGAATCCCTTGACAGAATATTTCAAGACTGAATTTCCTTTCACAGATCATTCCAGCTTTGCAGAAGGCTACTGACACTATCCTATTTGGAGTGTATTGCCGCCTTTCGCCCCCATTGAGAGTTGACTGACACGACTGATAGACCCTCGTCAATTTCGACTTGTGTCAGGTATCTTATTTGGTTGTCTTGTAGTTTGATTGCCAGTTCCTGTTCCATTCGTGAGGGGTTGGCGTGTAGTCGTTCGCGCCAGTCGCTCCGCTGAGTCGACATCTGTAAGGTTGAGCTATCGATGAGCCATTGCTCAGACAGTCGAGCGAAACTATCTTCAGTAGCTAATCTAACGCTTTCTTTGAAGGAAAACTTTCGCCAGACTACTCTCTCTGCCTACCTGGCAGGCACAGGGTAGCTTTCAGACCACCCGCACCGAGTGCATATCCTGTAACCTCGAAATCGTGTGGTACCATTCGGTGGCCGTTCTTCGATTCTTTCATGCTTCGACATGCCAATACCGTTGACACAATGGTTCTCTGGCCGGTATTTCATGGCCGTAGGGCACCCATGCCGACAGATAAACGGCTCTAAACCCTGCAAGAAAGCGAAACCTCTGAAAGGTTATCTCAATCTGTCCGATCTAGTCTCAAACGCTAGGTCGGGAGTGCACAAATGGATCTTCTTTTGTTGGTCCTCGGACTGGTTCTCGGAGCGATCCTAGCGATCGTGGTTCTAGTTGCTCTTCCATGGTATCGGAAGCAAGGCATCGAGCAGGCCAGAGCCTCGTTGAAAGAGGTGCCTCCGATTCTCGCTAAGATCGACAATTCCCTCGAACCCTACTTATCCTCGAAAGAGTACCTTCCCGAGCGCGTGGCTAGACCTCTGAGGTCAGAGATCCAGACGCTCGCTGAGTTGACCTTGCCGGTTCTCGGGAAGAGTGTCCGGAGAGCCCATGATGTTGCAACGAGGAAGGATTTGGAGTCGATTACGATTGCTGCGAATCAGTTGCGTCAGAAGCTCATGGGGCACAACTACCAGTATGTCCAGCGAGCAATCGCTGAGCACTCGAAGTTGCTTGTCGATGAGCTGAAGCTCGACGCGGCTCAGCGAGAGGCGACCGTTCGAGACGATGAGCGCAATCTTGTCGTTGCGGCGGCCGGTTCGGGCAAGACGCGCACGTTAATCGCTAGGGTCCGTTATCTCTTGGAACGTGGCTCCGCTCCAACTAACATTCTGGCGATAACCTTCACGAACAAAGCGACCGAGGAGATGAAGGACCGCCTCAAACAGATGAGCGTACCAGTCGCGGATCAGGGGAGCGATGGTGTGACCGTCTCGACCCTTCATGCTCTCGGCAAGCGCATAGTTCAAGCCGCCACGCCAGGACCGCTTAGTATCGCTGACGAACATTGGACAAACTCACTTGTCGCTTCCGTACTGCGCGATGCACGGGAAGGTCGAGACCAGCAACTTTCGAATTTGTACGTCAATGCTATCCTGAACTTCCATCGTGACGTGGACGAGCGGACCCCAGCTCTCGGTGCGGATCTTGCTTACAGGACTCGTCGTGGAGAACAAGTTCGCTCAATCGGCGAGCGAATCGTCGCGGACTTTCTACTCACCCATCAGGTTCCTTACAAGTACGAAGCCACAGCCTCCTGGGCACTAGTCGGCTCAGGTCGCTCCGCCTACCACCCGGATTT
>WNFW01006862.1_pt1 | contig 18759 bp, 21 predicted proteins | sample 5400131 | NCBI WGS metagenome assembly WNFW01 (sample SAMN13153362, study PRJNA577476) | soil metagenome | isolation source: 20 cm soil or saprolite under grassland replicate 1 | place: USA:California | collected 2016-06-15 | reverse complement strand
CATTCGATAAATGACTCCGGCTGAAGTCATCGTTCGACATGTAGTCCTGGCATTTCGGCCTTGACAAATCTACAGTCGAATGTCTACCATCATCTCTTATTGGAGGTCGGATATCTACCATGGCCAAGGATACGCGGCAGCGCGCGAATGTACTCCAGGGAACCCTAGACATGCTGATTCTAAGGACGCTGATTCTCGGCCCGGCTCACGGGCATGAGATCGGAAAATATATTCAGCGTACGACCGATGACTTATTGCAAGTGCAGCATGGGTCGCTTTATCCCGCACTCCATCGCCTGGAGCGGAGGGGTTGGCTTACAGCAAAGTGGGAGACGGCTCAGGATCGCAATCGGCAGTTCAAGTACTACCGACTAACCGCCGCCGGAAGAAAGCAGCTATCAGTTGAAGAGTCCAAATGGAAACAGATGGCGCGAGCGGTGGCACAGGTCATGTGGCCTGCAGAGGAGAACTAAAATGCGCTGGTGGAAAAAGAACGACCGCGAACATGATATGGAGCAGGAGTTCGCCAGCCATCTCGAATTGGAGGCTGAAGAACAGAGAGCAAAAGGTCTGTCGGTAGAGGAAGCGCGCTTCGCCGCCCAACGAGCATTCGGAAATACAACGCTGATGAAGGAGCAGACGCGCGAAGCATGGGGATGGCTGACACTGGAAATCGCATTGAAGGATATTCGGTATGGCATTCGAGGATTATTCAGGAGTCCGATATTTACATTCGTCGCCGTCCTGTCACTAGCACTCGGCGTCGGTGCCACCACCAGCATTTTCGGCACCTTTGAAGCCGTGTTCTTGAATGCCGTAAGTGCGCGGAACGTAGGCCAACTCGAGCATATTGAACCCGGAGATTCCAATGTTTCTTACCGATGCTTTCAATATCTGTCTTCAGCAAACATTCCGACAATTGAGGGCCTAGTCGCCTACTTCGAGAGCGGCCTGAGCCTTCGTTCGGGAACGGAGATGGAGAGGATCACTGGGGATATTGTAAGCCCCAATTTCTTTACGGTTCTTGGTGTGACACCGGCGATGGGTGGAGCCTTTTCGGAGGATGAGCAACAATCAGGTCGCCAACCGCACGTTGCAATCGTAAGCCACGGTTTCTGGCAGCGCAAATTCGACGCTCGCCCGAATGTTCTCGGAAAGGTCATTGAACTCAATCGAGTGGCGTTCACGATCGTCGGCGTCCTTCCCAAGAACTATCGTTCTGTTCATGGGTACGGAATGTCACCGGAAGTATACGTGCCCTTGAGTAAGGAGCTGCTTGGTGATCTCAATGATCCTAGCTTGGGAAGTTTGAATTTGATTGCGCGGATGCAGGATGGCGTCACTTTCTCGCAATTGAAGGCGTCACTTGGACCGGTGGTCCAGAGTTGGAGGCAATTGTACCCAGGCGACAGTCGCTACGCGGGTAAAATAGACGTCTATCCTCTGACTGGCATCGAAAAAATGAGGCGCGACGGGATACCGCTGGAATTGACGGTGTTCTTGTTGTTGCTGATTTTGGTTGCGGTTCTAATCTTGTTGATCGCTTGCGCAAATGTTGCGGGTCTCCTCGTGGCCCGTGGCGCGAACCGCAGTCGTGAGATCGCGGTGCGTCTGGCCCTCGGAGCCCCGCGCTATCGGGTCATACAGCAGCTGCTCACGGAGACCACACTATTGGCTTTTCTGGGTTCTTGTGCGGGGATCGCCTTGTACTTGGCGCTGGCGACGACAGCTGCAAAGCTGCAGATCCGGGAATCAGTACCATTTGAACTGCACCTTCATTTGGATCGGCCGCTTCTCTACTTCTCCATTGGATTGGTGGCGTTAACTACTCTTCTTTCTGGGCTGGTACCTGCGCTCCAGTCAAGCAGGAATAGCTGGCACTTGCGCTCGAATCAAATTGGAGCGGAGACTTATCAACGTTTCTCGCTACGTCGAGCGCTCGTGGTAGGACAATTCGCACTGGCATTTGTTCTGTTGGTCTCGGCGTCTTTGTTTCTTCGTGGTCTTGCGATGACCAGCCACGCTGATCCCGGATTTAATATGCAGCATTTGCTCACCGTGGAAGTAACACTGAATGATGCTTCGTATTCAGCCTATCGGTCAGAACGATACTTCGAGCGGGCCATAAATGAAATCAGCAGATTACAAGGAATTCGGTCTGTTGCTGGGGCGTCTACAGTGCCTCTCGGAATCGAGCATTGGGTTATAGGGTCGATAAAGGCCAATGATCGCAGTGTGCCACGAGTGTTCGTCAATAGCGTTACTCCCGGATATTTTCAAACGATGCAAATTCCGTTGTTGAAAGGCCGCGATTTTCGAGCGGACGATCGGGCCGATAGCCCGCCCGTCGTGATCGTCAATCAAACGTTTGCGAACGGCTACCTAAAAGGAGACGGGCTGAGCAATCTCGTGTACGTGCCCATTGCCGGTACCGGTACGCCGCCCACGTTTTTGCCAATCCAAATTATAGGCATCGCGCGAGATAGCAAATATGGCAGCTTGGGCGAGGAAGCTGCACCGGCCCTCTATTGGCCGGTTTCGCAGCACTACAGCCCTCCAACACTTATGGTTGATAGCGCCTCCGCGCCAGCCAGTGTAATAACGGCGATACGACAAACACTTGTTTCACTAGAGCCGCGTGCCCCTATCAAAATCGAGTTGATGCGGGAACGATTGGCTGGTGCATTGCTTCCCAGCAAAATCGCATCGTTTCTATTGAGTCCAGCCACTCGGAAAAGCATTGCCAGCCGGAATGCCAGTAGTAGACCTCCTGAGCTTTGTGACAGTCGGATGTGCGCTGACATTCGTTGGCCTATGTGCAGCACTTATTCCCGCTTGGCGAGCCTCGCGAATCGATCCAATGCGGGCGTTGCGAACGGAATAAGATAATACGAGGGCGATCTGCCAGAACCATCCTCTGAAGCGCGTTGTTGCACGTTTTATAGGTTGTGGGCGAGTCACGGGCAAACCTGAAGTAAGGCTACCTGCCCAATGAAGTAGCGAACCCGGAAACTTGCAGGGCGTCAGGTTTTCCCAGCTGCCGAATCCGATGGGACTTCAGATTTTAAGCAAAGAAGTGGATAGCCTCAGCGCATGAGCCGGTTTTTACTTGAATAGGCTAGTGAGGGTGAGGTTTCCACCGCCCGTGGTGATGATGACCAGATTCATTACGACAAGCATCGTGTCGTAGCTCCAGCCATTGGTCCCTGATTTGCCCCAGAAGCCCGTGTGCCAAACGAATATTTTCTTCTGGATCGCGCCGAGCATAACCAGAATCAAACCGATGGCGGCGAGTTGCGCGAAAACGCCTGAAATTACTCCGAGTCCACCCGCTAACTCAGCCGCGGCCAAGACAACTGTAAACCTCTTGCTCATTCCAATGTCCTTGCTGCGCGCTTCCGGGTCTTTGAGATGTTTATAGCCACTCGTGATGAACACAATGCCAACCATGAGGCGCAAGAACAGAAGCGCGAAATCGGTGAACTGAGCCAATTGGAGAAAGGTCATCCAAGTCACTCCGAGTCGCTATCATACTTCAAAAGCACTTATCCGGTAGTGTGACTTACTTACCAGGATTTATTGTACCGAACCAACAACCGTGCTAGTCTCTTTGCTCTTCACTGGCTGACGCGACCGAACTACGGCAAACCGTGGCTCGAACATCGACCTCCTGGCCGACCTGAGCCGCCACATACGTAGCGTGATCCGCGACGGATGGTGAAAAGCCCAACAGTCATCCTACACAACGAGGGAGGCAACTATGAGCACTAAGCCAGTCCGTGCGAATGACCCGACCAGCGACGCGGGCGTCGCGAGAGTTGACATGAAGTTCGAAATAGTCGTCATCCCTGTCTCGGATGTCGACCGCGCGAAGGAGTTCTACGGGAGGCTCGGGTGGCGGCTCGATGCCGACTACGACAACGGTAAAGACTTCCGCGTGATCCAGTTCACGCCACAGGGCTCGGGGTGCTCGATCATCTTCGGCAAGAACGTCACCCCGGCGGCGCCCGGCTCCGCGCAGGGCCTATACCTCATTGTCTCCGACATCCAGGCCGCCCACAAAGCGCTGCTCGATCGCGGCGTCGAGATCACCGAAGTGTTCCACGACTCGGCCGGCGTGTACGCGGGCACGGACGAGCCCTACCTGTTTGGACGGGTCCGGGTCAGCGGTCCGGATGCCGAGCATCGCAGCTACCGGTCGTTCGCTTCGTTCAGCGACCCGGACGGCAACGGCTGGCTGTTCCAGGAAATCACCACGCGGCTGCCGGGTCGCATCAACCCTGCGACGACGACCTTCGCGTCGGCGAACGATCTGGCGAGCGCGTTTCGGCGCGCGGAGGCCGCCCACGGAGAGCACGAAAAGCGCACCGGGCAGCGCGACGCGAACTGGCCCGACTGGTACGCCGCGTACATGGTGGCGGAGCAGGCTGGCGGAGAGCTGCCGCAATAAACGACTACGAAGTGAATCGAAAAGCGGCAAAGTCCCGAGCCAGCGCCTGTACTCAGACATTTTGCCCTCTCTCGACCAAAGTCTGGCGCGAAATCCCGCCGATAGCTGTCGTGAGTCACACTAGTTCCTGGTAAAACGCCGAAACCGGACATGTGCGGCTGTCCTGAGAGACACTCGCGACAACCGGATATAATCTAACAACATGATCCCTGCTTCCTACAAACCGAGAAAGAAGTTCATGGAGCTGGCTATCGCGGAGGCCAAACGCGCCGGTGACCGAGGGGACTATCCCATTGGCGCAGTCATTACACGCCTCACGGGCAAGCGCGAGGTGGTCATTGCCAGCGCAGGTAACCGAGTGAAAACTTCGGGATCAAGCATCAAGCACGTAGAGTTGGAAACGCTCAAATACGTATCAAGCGGCTATGGCCGCTACCTGCCCGACTTCGTCCTCTACTCCACACACGAGCCCTGCGCCATGTGCGCCGGTGCCTGCGTGTGGTCTAGAATTGGCGCGGTCGTCTACGGCGTTTCCCAAGAAGACATTGCCGCTTACGGCCGCAATCGCGGTACGGAAGACTACAAGTGGCGAGCTTGTCTCATCCCGTGCCGTCTCGTCTTCGAGAAGGGCAATCACCCCATCCCCGTCACCGGCGGTTTTCTCCGAAAAGAATGCCAAAAACTGTTCAGTTACAGAACGGCATAGAGACCCCTGCTTTTACGTAATCTTTTCGGTTCACTTCTCCGGTAACCCGACACACAGGAGTTAGCGCTGCGAGTTAGTGTAATGTAGAGTTTCCATCGAGGACGTATGGCGCTTACCCATCTGTCGCCATTTATGAGAGCATTCCTTTGCGGGGCCTCTGCTGTTTCGGCTCTGACTGTCTTCGAACCAGCGAGCACTTGCGCGCAAGATAGCACTCCCCGGCAAAACGCTTGCAAAATTAGCCAAAACCTTAAATTGGCCAAGACCGTTCATGGGCTTACACCGACGAAGCAATAAGAAAGGGCGTTGAAGGGACAGTTGTTGTGTGCGTGACGGTCGACGGGAATGGAAAGCGTCGCCGCCGTAAACGCTCTTAGCGGCCCTCCCGGAACTTTTCCAGCCATCTATTGATGCCGCAAAACAATGGCAGTTTCAACCGCCTCCAAAGGCTCCCGCGGCGACAATGATTGAAATGCGTTATTGGCTGTCGAAACCGTGCCCGGATGGCTATCAACCTTCTATTCCCGTTGGGCCTTATCGGTACTGGAATGTTGGGCGTGCCTGTCCTCGTGGGATCGTGCGCGTATGCCCTTGCTGAAGGGGCAGCGTGGCGGGGGCTCAATTGTCGACTGACCACGAGGCGCGCAAGTTCTACGCGGTGATGGCCGCTGCGATGACGTTAGGTCTCGCGCTGGATTTCGCGGGTTTCAACGCGATGAAACTGCTGTTCTGGCCGGCGGTCATTAATAGCATATGTCCAATATCGAACAGACATCGGCGAACTCAATCCATATTATAGCCTTGAGGTATCACCGGAGTGAGGGTGGGGGTAGTTTGGCGCGGAGGGGAACTACCCCCTCGATTAAAACGCACGAGTTTCTGCCCTGGACGCGTCTAGACGCATACAGAATCTCGTGCCAATGCTTTTCGTTCACCCAACCTTGAGCGAATTCAAGCACCCGTAAGTGGCAGCGCTCCACGGGTCCATTCTGATGGTCTCTCATCGAACGGCCCTCGAATCGACCGGTGGAGATTAGCGCATAGCACGGAGGCCATTTCCGGGCACAGGTGTCAAAACTTTCCACAACGAGAGTAAGGAGCATCAGTGCATGAGGACATTCCCGAAGCGTCCCAGGGAAGGCAGAGGCAAAGAACATGAACAGCGTCGAGCAAGTGTTGGTGATCTCTCCGGAGACAGAACATCATGAAAAGATTAACGCAGCGATGCACAGATGTGGTCTGAGGTCATGCAGCTGCAAGAAATTCGACGAAGCGCGAAATTTCCTGGCCGAACAAAAGTTCAGCGTGGTGCTCTGCCATGACACTCTGCCGGATGGTGACTTCCGGGATGTGGTCGCGGCAGTGAAACCCACCCCAGTCGTCGTACTCTCGCGTTTTGCCGAATGGGAGCACTACATCGCTGCTCTCCGCGACGGAGCCTTCGATTACATCGCCTGCCCGCCTGATTCTGCCGAAACAGTACGCATCGTTCGGTCAGCCATCGGCAACGGGAATAGGGGAAGTCAAACGGGCACCATCTGACCAGCAGACGACGACCGTCCAATACGCCAACTCTTCCACCAGATGGCCGTTGAAAACCAAATCTGTTTTTCTTCCTCCGCCCTGAGGGTTTTTGCACTTGAGCCGAGCCGCCCGCGTCACCATTCTTCCCCTGGTCCGATAACGCGACATCAATCGGGACTTGACTGAGATGCCTTATACTCTCTGTTCAAACGGGCATGAATACAACCCTTCTACTCTTTCGGTCATGGTTCCCCAACGGTTTGCTGGCACCGCCTCTGATCTTGCTCGTCATTCTCTTAACCAGCGACACCAAAGTAATGGGCAAGCACGTGAACCGGCCCTTGCTCAGATATTTACAGTAGGCCGGGCTACCTTCGTTGTCATGGTGGAGGCGGCAGTGGGGATGATCATCACGTCCTGAGCTACTTGCGCAAGTCGCAGCCGGATTTCCCGCATCATTAACACGAGAAAGATCTCCCACAGTTCAGGAAGTTTGCATCGCAGGGAAAGATTATGCCGGGCTTTCGATTTCAACGAGGGTCTCTGAAGAGGCGAGATTGGTTGTGGTGTTGTCATCTACTCCCTCAGAGTAAATCCTTAGAGCGAAACGTGGGAAACGGAATCTCATTCGAGGGCTTCGAAGAAACATGTACATTTCGCTGTGGGACAGGGAATTCAATCCCCTCGTCACGAAACCGGTTGTAGATGCGTTTTCTCAATTCATGTTGAACCAGATACTGATCCACGTAATTTCTAACGCTGCAAATGAGCGTGAAATCGAGCGAGAATTGCCCGAAACCGGGAATGAATCGAGCGAACGGCGCCGAATCCCGAACCAATCCGGGAACAGTCTCTAAGGCTTTGGAAGCCTCATCGACCAAGACGTTTTCCACTTGCTGCGGATCGGAGTTCAAGTTGACACTAACGGGAATCAAAAGAGACATGTGCGGATCGGGGAGGGAGAAATTGGTCACAATGGCCGACGCAAGCTTTGCGTTCGGGACCACAATTGTGTTGTTTGAAAGAGCCTTGATCCGAGTCGACCTCCAGCCGCGCTCAACCACAAAGCCTTCCTCGCCGCTCTCCAGCTTGATGTAATCACCGATCCGCACAGGGTGGTCCAACCGGAGATAAACGCCAGCAAAGAAATTCGAGAGCGTGTCCTGCAATGCTAACGCGATGGCTACACTCCCGACGCCCAGTGTGGTCCATACCGCCGTGAGAGATATGCCCAGGTTTTCGAGCACCATCATCGTTCCGAATGCGCCAAAAATGACACGGACCACAAACTGAGCGGGCTCACGAAAACTCTCTCGTCCTTCACTGCTTTCAATCCACTGGTTTAAGAGCATCTGCGCAGCTTTTGCCGCACAGTAAATGCCAATGGCGAGAATCGCGACGTAGAAAGTCCGATTCAATGCGGTCAGAAGCCTACCGGACAAAGGAAAGAGGTTGAGGCCCGCCGATACAAGAGCAATCACGAGGATCGGCGTGATCATGCGTTCGACGAGGGCAACCAGGAAGTGTTTATGTTTCCAATTCAGATGCATCGTCCAGCGCTTGAACAAACGTAAGGTCACTACTCGCACCACTCCTGCCCCCAGTGTGAGCGAGGTGATTTCGAGCGCGTATCTTATCCATGCATGCTGCGCGAGCAGCTGACTGAATGGCAAGATTAGATCTTTCATCGGTCTCTCGGTTGTGCTCTGTAGCGACAGCCCACCTGTGTCGGCCCAGCTGATGAGAAAGGGTTGGGCGTGAACTGCCCAATCGATAGAGGCTGGCCATCCACCGGCATTTTGATTTCCCAGCGTTGCCATGATCGCTCGCTGAAACAGGTCGGCGCCCAACGATTCACAAGTGCCTCACCATCACCATCCAATTCAGAATGACGACGCATCGTCTCTCTAACGCCCAAAACATAAGAATAAGAGATGCGTTTCGACTCTCGTGGTGGTGACGGTTGCAGCTGAGGCTGACGCCGGGTCGCCGCAGCAATCGCACGATCCTCCTGGCGATTCGCGATATGCTCGAGAGCGGCCGCAATGCGGGACAACTCGATTGGAACTTGGTCGCTTACGCTCGACCTCTTCCGATCGCTGCAACGACCATTCGTTTGGCGACAAACATTCCTTGACGGCAAAAGTCCGGGTCGGCACCAACGAGATGTGCTAACGCTTGAGCTGTGGGGATGACTTTTGCAGAGTCGCGATAAGGTCATGCGCCGAAGTTGGAGCACTAACATCCGATTCGGTGAGGATCTTTGCGGCGCTCGTGGAATTGCCGTAGAGCTTGCGATTCGCGCCCTCATCGGGGCGGAGCGTCGAGCCATCGAGAGATATGCCGGCAAACACACCTCTTGCCCGCGAGTAGCTCAGAATCTCCGCGCGCATATAGGCGTCGGTATCGGCTGCCGCCGCGCGTCCCTTCGGTCCAGCGGCGATAGATGCATCCGCTCCCAGCTTCACCTTGGTGCGCAGCAAGCTGCCTCCGCCGCGGTCGTTCATGACGAGAAGGACGAAGTCTGTTGCCTCCCCGCCAATCTGCAAACCAACGCTGCCGCCTTCAAGTGCATACATGGCCGGTGAGCCCCAAGGACCGGTGAAGTCTTTGCCGGTGCGGCACACCATCGTGCCACGACCGTGGCTGCCCCCAACAACAAACGCAGCCTTCAACACCGACGGCATCACCACCACACAACGGGCCTTGTCGATCAGGTCTTGCGGAAGGTCGTCAGGAACATTGAGAATCTCCTGCATGACCTTTCCTGCATTCTGAAGACGATCCTGCTCTGCCTTTGCTTCGCTCGGATTTTTCGCCGACGCGAACGGTCCCAAAGCAAGTAGGCCCGCCACTATGACGATCCAACACTTTGTGTACCTCATTCGCAGCTCTCCTTCAAGCGCCCTTTTTTTTGTTTCTCCGCGCAAACTTCTCTTTTCTCTTTCGAGCGGGCTGATTCGCTTAGAGGTTTTAGTCCCACCACTGAAAGGGCAACTTCCTCTCCAGACTCGCGTTGGATTTGGTAAAGGGCTGAAAATTCAATCGCATAGGCCTGTCGTGCGTGGCAATAGTCGATGAGACTTGAAGTTCGGACTGTGTAGAAAGTACAAGCAGGATTGGGGAAATAGCCTCTTTCTGCGTACTAGAACCCACGCTCCGAAAAGCAGTTTCCTGTTTCAAAGTCCCCAAAACTCGCGACTTGCCTTTGTTGGTGAACAAAATGCAGGAGGTTCAATGAAGGGAGAAGAACATGAGCAAGCAAGTCTCCGTCAATACGACGGTTTGTAACGAGTATCTAAGATTGCTCGAAGAATCGCAGCGCGCTCTGGAAATCTGGAACGAGCAACATGCCGAAGCTTGTCAGTGTCGTTTGAGCGGAAAAGAAGCAGGTGACGAACTCCTGCGATTGCAAGCGAAGTACGATCGAGCTTATACGGTGTTGCAAACCATGCCCCACAACTGCTCACTCTTTCAGTTCGTGGCCAGAATTGGGGGACATGATCCTGAAATTAGCTGGGAAGCCTTCTCCGACAACAAACTGTACACTTGAACGGCGACCTTCCGTTGATGGGCTAACATTGAGGCCCGTTGGCAAGACCCAGGATATCCATGGGAGATACTTATCCGCAAAGGAGAATTTCATGAACAATACCAGACGCACGACCCTTGCCTTTCTCACGGGCCTTGGAATCGGAGCCGGGCTCGCCGCTCTGTTTGCGCCTCTCTCGGGTGAAGAGGCACGAGAATGGATTGCCGATACGGCGGAACGGAAATTTACGGTGCTGCGCCGCATGGGCCGACGGTCGTTCAGACAGCTACAAGACGCGGTAGCTGAAGGAGAAGAAAAGGTCACAGGGGTTTTCAGAAATGGCAAGAAAGGCTGCGAGCGTGAAACTAGGGCTCTTTGCCAGCATCCCCAGGCTGGGCCATCACTCGTGACCGTGAACCCATCGAGGATGCGAGCAGCATCGAAGCCGCTCTCAACAAGTGGATTCTTCCGGCCATTGGCGACATGCCATTGGCAGGTGCGAAGGCGATGAAAAATAGACTCAGCCACACTCCTTGGTGATAAGCGAGAAAAGCTGCAACAAAGAAGTAACGACGCGCCTAGGTAAGTGAGGGTCTTCCACATCCGGCAAGGGTTGCAAGCGACGATGCGCTCTTGTACGCCCCAGTTGCGGTGGATGTCGTCGCCCAGTTCTTTGAGAACAAAGAGAACAGCAGGAAGATTTCTATAGGGCTGGTGGGGAAGGGGACTCATTATTTCAGCCGCGAGCACGTCTTACGCGACGCGTGGCACCGCGTCGACGACTTCTTCGCCTTGCATTTGCGTGGGGATCTCTCTCGAGGCCATTAGCGGCGAAACCCTCGCTCTACTACTTAGCGGCGGCCTTCAGCCCGGTGTTTTCCCTGCCTCACAGCTTTACGAGACACCACTCCTCACTCCAAGGTAACCGCGACATTTGCCGCGACGGTCCTTGTCCCTCTACGATGAACCCATCAGAAAAATTGGTTCCAATCCCGTGCTCGGGATCGTACAGGCCCGGCTCCACCGAGAAACACATCCCCGACTCCAGCATGGTGTAATCACCCAGCGCCAAGTACGGCGGCTGATGCCCTTCCCACCCCTGCCCATGAGCCGGGCGGTGATAAATGTACGGAGCCACTCCCTGCGCCACCTGGTATTTGTGGATCTTGTACGCCACTGTCGAGCATGTCACACCCGCGATGGATTCTTCCTTCTGCATCAGGCAGCAATCTCTGCTCACGGTCCAGATTTTCTTCATCTGGTCCGTCACTGGATGAATGAACATCGCGCGATAAAGCTCTCCGCCGCAGCCCGCAATATTCACCACGCCTTCAATCTGAATCGCCTGCCCTCGCGCCACCTTGTTGTGCTGAAATTGATTTGGGTGGGGATACGCCGTCGACCTTCCCGTGCGGCAGCCCACTTCGATCTCAATTCCCACTGCGGTGTGCGGTGCGCCATCACGTTTGATGTCCGCCATGACCAAGTCCGTGCCGTATTTTGTCGCTGCGCTGGCAATGTCGTAGTCCGTCAAATCAGTGCCGCGTTGCAGCAGCATGTCCCGCGCAAACGCGTGCATCTGGTTGAAATAATTGTACGCGCGCCGCATCAGCGCCAATTCCTCCGGCGTCTTGTGCACACGCATGTTCATGCACGCTTCTTCTTCCGACCCCATCTCCCTCCCAAGCACGTTGACCACTTTCCTCTGCTTTGACGGCGCAAACTCCATATCTGCGGCCAGCTTTTTCTCCGCATATCCACGCTTCTTCAGCGCCTTTAGCACCCATTCAAACAGGTCCACCTTCGCGCCCATCTGCACTTTTCCCTCTTGAGGGAAAGCGCCTTCCGCGTGGTGCCAGTCAAAGTACGACTCGCCATCGTTGTACCACCACGTCTTCACCAGGTCGCGATCCAGCGCCGCATAGAACCACACCGGTTCCTGCTTCACCGGCAAGAACACATTCACCAGGCGTTCCGTATGGGTGTGCCACAGCCCGGCGAAATAGATAATGTTCCATCGATCGGTCAGCAGAATTCCCTCGTAGCCGTCCTCCGCCAGCTTTTCTCGCAGCTTTTGCGCGCGTTGCTTGTGCCATTCCAGTGGCAAGCGATCAAATGTCGCTGCCTTCAGATTGTCCTCCGGCAGAAGCCGCTCCCATGCTCGACGCGGCCACCGCTGCCCCAGTCGTCGCAAGAAATTCTCTTCGGCTGATCATCGCTCTCCTCCTCGCGCAATCGATGACGCGAACAACACAATTCCTCATTATATGGAAAGAAGAAGTCAGATCTGGGCCAGCGTTCCCCACGTAAGTACGGACTGCCTCGTTTTGCGTGGCGATCAGCACCTGGCCCTTCAGCAGCGCCCCAACCGACCCGTTGAATACAACTTTCTGGGGATCCCGCTATTAGACCACTTCACAGTTCCTTGCACCTCGAAATTCCTCCTGACGGAGACTAGGATAGCCCCGCGGAGCTAGAGCGGCTGGAGTGTACCAGATTCGGACTTCCTTGCTTGTCGGAAACTCGATGATGTCCAGCAGTAAGTCCTTTTCCACGACGAACTGTGGGCTCTACGATCCGTCCAGAAATAGTCGGTTCCTTACCTGTGGCCTGAGGCAAGCCGCAGCGCCACATGCTACGCGGCATTCGAATGGTCAAGTGCTGCCTCTCAGGAGTACGGCGCCGACCTTTACAGTCCCTAGCGCATTCGCCGAGGCGTGACGCTCGCGTCGCAAGATATAGGTGCATGCACTCCTAAACCCCGTTAATTTCCAGAACATTCCGTCGTCAGGGTAAACGGCGTAACCGATGCCGAGACCTTACCGTAGCTAGCTACGTTCGTAGGCGCGGTGATTGAGAGCTTGCCCTGAGGAGAATTTTTTGGCCGGGAGCTGTTCCCGCCGGCCGCCGTTATGATCCGTGGACTAACTGCACCTGGGCGTTGAGGGTTGCCTTAACTCCCGGATGGTCGGCAACCTTTACCTAATCGCGTTAATCGCAAGGCGCGTGAAATTATGCCCGGTTCAAACGCCCTCAGTTGTACCGAATGTACCGAAAATCGCAGCTGAAGTTGAAGAATGAAGTTGCTGTAATCTCTTTAGAAGTGAGTTGGATACAATGACGCGTCTGTAGCTCACTTAGAGTCGCTCGTCTCCTCGATTGCTGCCAAACGGAATCCTCGTAGCTCGATGGTGTGAGCGAGATCCCCAGGTGTTGCTGGTACCAACGCGCCAACGCTGTCGGATCGTGAGCTCTGAAGAACAGTCCTCCGATTCCCGTCACTTTTTCCATTTCCGTTCCTCCAGCGAACCCAAGCCTAACAGCTGTCCCCGCAGGGGGAGGAGAGATCATTGGCTGTATGGCTGTCTGCGCGGCTATGCCGAGTTGGTTGCGGCTCAAGATGAAGTTTGACCCGAAAGCAAATGACAGGATCCGAAGCAGCTGGCGTCTTTGAAAACGCATCCCATGCTCCTTCCGAGAGGAGCGCGACTCGGTTTACGATACCTGCGCAAACGGGGTTCTGGGAAGCGTAAAGATGAGGTTCTGGACGAGTTGTCGATCCGGAAGTTAACTGGTTGTTTCCGAGTGGTCCAGGCACAACCCCGAGCTGGCCACTAATCGGCTGCAAACGAGGTCACTTCTACGTGAGGCCGACTTGAATTTGATTGGGTAAATTCCTACGGCAGTGCGTTGCGAGCCCGCAGGGAAAAGGAATCGGCAAGTTGCTTGACGGGTGTAGCTTCGAGCCGTAGAGTCTCCGTAACCTTAACCGCGCCTTCGACCAGCGACGCTGACGAGACCTTTTTGAACGGTGGCAAACGCACACTGAGGTGATCTTGGATATCGAGACAGACAACGGTGCGATGTCCATCGCTGCCAGAACCATTCAGAAAGTACGGATCAGGATTCTTCCTTTTGTCTTCCTGCTTTTCGTCGTTGCCTTTCTCGACCGAATCAACATTGGGTTTGCGGCGTTGACGATGAACAGAGAGCTGGGAATCACAAGCCAGCAGTTCGGATTGATCTTTGGGATTTTCTTTTTCGGCTACTCTATCTTTGAAATCCCCAGCAATCTGCTGCTGCACAAGATCGGAGCACGACTCTGGATCGCTCGAATACTGATTAGCTGGGGAATTGTGGCTATGCTGACCGGCTTCGCGCAGAACGTCTCTCAGTTGTACGTAGCGCGCTTTCTTCTGGGCCTGGCAGAAGCAGGTTATTTCCCTGGAATCGTGTTGTACCTGACCTACTGGTTTCCCCAACGCGAACGGGCGCAGGCGATTGCGCTGTTCATGACTGGCATACCCGTCACCAGCATCCTGGGGGCTCCGGTTTCAGGCCTCATCCTGGATCACGTGCACTGGCTCGGCGTCAGCAGTTGGCGGTGGCTACTGATTTTGGAGGGCGCGCCGGCCATAGCCTGTGGTGTACTCACTTACTTTCTGCTGCCAAGCCGCCCCCAGGAGGCCAAATTTCTGACTGCAGATCAGAAAGAGTGGATTCGAGCGGAATTGGGACGTGAAGAACAGCAAAAATTGGCGCAGCACAACTACTCAGCGCTTCAGGCATTGGCAAACGGCCGCGTGTGGCATCTGGTCTCGACTTATTTTGGGCTCACGATCGGTGTGTCTGCGCTGAACTCTTGGGCGCCCCAGCTGGTGAAATCGCTTTCCAGTCGCTATTCCAATAGCATGGTCGGATTCTTGTTGACGATTCCCAATCTAACGGGGCTAGCAGCGATGATCTTTGTTTCCCGCAGCTCCGACCGCACGCTCGAGCGTCGGTACCATGTGGCAATTCCGGCGATCATGGCAGGCATAGCTCTCGCGCTGCTGGGTACAACTCGTTCCCCACTCTATTCCGTGACCCTCTTAACCTTCCTTGCGGTTGGCGTTTATAGCCTCCTCGGTCCTTTCTGGGTGTTGCCCAGCGAGTTTCTGACAGGATTCTCGGCGGCAGCAGGCATCGCCTTGGTTAATTCCATCGGAAACCTCAGCCAGCTTGCCGGGCCGTACATGATCGGGGCGATCGCTATGAGAACGGGGAACCTCTACGCAGGCCTGGCCATTGTCGGGGTCCCGTTATTCATATCGGCGATACTCGTCTTGCTCCTGCCAAGGAAGGCGCGAGCGCTGGCGAAGGGCTGATCGCGGGCGAGTCGGCAAACAGGAAACAATCCGGATCTTCCTGTTTCTCTGTTAGTCAGACTTTGGGATTTTGCCAGTTTCTCTGAATTAGTCGACAAAGTCGCAAGGGCCACAACTACTTGGTGCAATGCTGGTTCAGAAATCCGAGAACGTCTTCGGCCCAGACGTCGGATCCAAAGTAGCCAAAGCTGTGGCCATCCCGAGGGGAGTCGCCGTAGGAGGGATAAATCTTCAGTTTGTACGTCTTGCTCACCTCGTTCATCTCTGCTGAGAGTGTCTTGCTTGGCGACAGGTCAAAGTCGTTGGCGGCCTGAAAAAAGAAGATTGGTGCTTTCGCATTTCGAACTGCACGAGTCATAAGCGACTTTAACTCGGGAGTCTGCGCCCAACTCTGAGCGCCCCCCGCAGAATCGATCCCCGCACAATATCCTCCTCGTTCTACTCCCAGCACAGTTTCGATGCCACCAAACGAGTTTCCCGCCACTGCGATGCGATTCGGTTGAACGAAACTCTGTTTTCGCAACCACGCTAGGGCTGCGAACTGATCGTCCAAATGATCCGTCTCCAATAACCGCACCATCGTTGCGGCAGCCGCAGAGACGCCTCCGGCTTTCTCGGCAGCCGCGATCTGGTCGCCAATATACGGACCTGCGGAGGCACTCAATCCCTGCCCCCGCCGGTAAGGTCCAAAGAATACCCATCCATGGCTTGCGAACACTGGACCCAGCGCGGCGAATGCCTGCTTACTCATCATGCCCGGCGCGCTTCCGTGGTTATAAATAACTGCGGGAAAGGTTCCAGTTCCTTCGGGTTTATAGAGCACTCCGTGCAGAGTAATCTCTCCACTTGGAAATATGACGGTTTCTGCCACAGCCAAAACTGAGGGTAAAAGCAATAGTGCGAACAGGGCGGAAAAATAAGGTTTAATCATTTTTGTATCAACCTAGCTCAAACCATCATTCATCGGTGCTTCGTGAAGTTGAAACTGATGCTCATGTTCGCTAGGATAGCCGGACATCTCTAACAATGCTGGCCCTGTCAAATTCTTTTTGAGCGCATTTCTCCATTCACTTCTGAGAGTGGTCTTTTTCGTTTTCTTTGACCTCCACACAGCCGCACGTGAGCCTCGCAAGTCAATTTACTTTGCGGAGCGATCTCGATTCAGAACCGTTTAGGGAAATTTGTAAGCCATACACGGCGCCGTTGTCATGCTTCATAAACTCAATCCAGTTGTTTTGCGCCTCTGAGAAGGCAAACCTGGCCCCGTGGACCTGAACCAACATTGACTTTTGTTTTCCCGGAACTTCGATCGCAAGTCGTCCGTCTTGAGCCGTGACCAGAACCGTTAGTTTGTTCGGCACGTCCGTTGAGTACACCCCAACGTAAAGGTGGAGGGTTTCCTTCCGTATCTTTGTAGGGGCAACAGGTTCATTCAAGGATTGAACGAGGGGAGGAGTAGTTATGGTTCGGCCTAGCATACCTGTGGCGTCTAATCTGGCCTGTTCCTGAGATACAGAAACACTCGCTGAAGAGTTAGGCTCGGGGGACATGGGCTTTCCAGGCGATGGACGGCCTGCCTCCGAGGAATTTGCTCGGGGCTCTATGGAGTCGGATTGCGTCCTTCGGTGCACGCTCGCTTGTGTTGGGGACAAATTGGGAGCGCTCGCCGGAAGTTGGGCACTGGAGCTGGCTGCGGGCTCAAAGCTGATCGAAGGTAAATAGACGGAATGGATCCTACTGTGGCTAAGAGCGAGAAACACTGCGGAGCAGGCAATCCATGTCAGAACTGCTCCCCCAATCAAGGCGCTTTTTCGAGGCTTGAAACTCTCCAAGGTATAGAAGACGGGAAAACCGCCTACACCGGCCGGTACGCTCGCACTCACTTTTTCTTCCCAATATTCCGAGCGCATCGTCCACTGTCGCACGAGCGAGATGAACGCGTCCGCCACGAGTTCGGCGCTTGCCTCCCTTCCTTCGACATGGTCGAAGATTGACAGCATCTCTTCAGCGAACCGTTCGCGGAAACGTGCCGGGTGGAAACGAAGTAGCCAACGATAGAAGAGCCGAAGCATTATGCCCTCCTTGGCTTCGCAGGCTGCAAGCGCAACTTACCTTCGCGGACTACGCGTTCGAGGCGCGCAACTTCGCCTGCAAGGACACCACGGCCCCGCGAAGTGAGTCGATAGTAGCGTCGTCGTGGATCGTCATCCTGGGCACGGTGGCCAAGCTCCTGGATAAACCGTCCCTCGATCAACTTCTGCAGATTGTCATAGAGCGTACCTGGCCCCAACTTGTACTGGCCTTGTGACTGTCGGGATACTTCCTGCATGATGCCGTAGCCATGCAGATCATCACCCGCAAGCGAGAGCAGAATGTGCAGCGTCGCAGAAGACAATGGAAGAAACGAGCTCAGGTCCTCTTTCATTGGTCGGAGTCCGTTATATCGCTCTCCGAGTGATATGTCAAGTCATCCTTAACCGAGAAACCGAGAACCGCGCTACGGAGACGCCGAAGTCGAACTAAAGACACCGTCACCAAAAGACGCTCGTATCGCATAGGCCGCGGGCCGGAATCCGGATCAGCCTTCACGTTGCTAAACCGCCGCAACGCTCAAGTCTTTCATCAATCGCAAAGCGCGTGAAATCATGCTCGGTTCAAACGCCCTCAGTTGTACCGAATGTACCGAACATCGCAGCTGAAGTTTGAAGAATGAAGTTGCTGTAATCTGTTTAGAAGTGAGTTGGATACACTGACGCGCCAGTAACTCACTTACATAGAGCGTCTGACCGCGGCGCTAGACGCTCGAACGCGAAGGCTAAGCCATTTCGAATTAATGGGATGCGAATGCATAGACACTCGAGGTTGAAATTGAAAAAGAAATCGCACTAAACTATTGATAGTAAACAGTGTACGCGTGCGCCCGTAGCTCAGTTGGATAGGCTACGAACCAGCCGCAAATTCAATCCAAGTCGTTGCTCCGGTTGCGCTTACGAGTTCTGGGCCATCCTTGGCCTGCTCCAAAGTTGCACCAAAAAAAAGGTCGCGAAAAGCCGACGCGCTTTCCGCCACAAGATGAGAGCATAGGCGAACAAAAAACGAATGTAAAATGCTTTCAGTTCTGCGCCGTGGGCGGGTTGGGCGCGCTCGAAGACTTGGCGGGGTGAGCTTTTTCTCCAGCCAACTTTTCTGCTGTCGAAAGCGCATCAGCTGCCGCAACCTTCACGTCGGGCTCCACGCCGGTGCCTTCCCAATTGCTGTGGTTGACGGGATTGATGGCGCGAGCGAAGGGCACACCGATGCCGAAATGCTCGGTGATCCGATGGCCGCGGACGGGATGCGCGCCGCCTCCGCTGGTTTCGCCGACGATCGTGGCGCGCTTCAGCACTTTCAGATTGTTGGT
>WNFW01004339.1_pt1 | contig 18764 bp, 19 predicted proteins | sample 5400131 | NCBI WGS metagenome assembly WNFW01 (sample SAMN13153362, study PRJNA577476) | soil metagenome | isolation source: 20 cm soil or saprolite under grassland replicate 1 | place: USA:California | collected 2016-06-15 | reverse complement strand
CGCCGCCGCACCGCGAGCACCAGCACCGCGAGCGCCATCAACGCGGCAAGGAAGCTCCCCATGAAATAGAAGGCGCCGAACAAGTTGCTCACCCACTTGTGGGCCAGTGACATCACCAGCTCGAACGCCAGCAAGCTGTATCCGAAGGCGTAGCCGACCACGAGCCATGCCGCCTCGCGGCTAATCGCGTCCCGGCCTTCGAACCGGTCGGCTGGACGGCCGTCGCCGAGCTCCCGGATATCCGGCGCCATGTCGTGCCGCACGAAACGCCACGACAACCAGGTGAGGAGCAGGTAGATCAGGCCGTTCCGCACGAAGAAAAACTTCGCCGTGAGCCAGCCCCCCAGATCGGGACGCGGCTCGTGCAGCCAGCTGAAGACGTGCGCCCGGCCGACGATCAGCCCCAGGTACAACGCCAGGGAGACCCACAGGAACGCGGCGGCCGCCTCGGCGAGCCGGATGATGAGCCCTGACCAGTGTCCCTTGGCAAGCTTCTGCGTCGCGGCGAAGACTACCAGCGCCTGCGCCAGCCCGGTCCAGAACATGAAGTTGACGTGCCACGCTTGCCACACGCGCGGCGCTTCGCCTGCCGCGAACACCCAGAAGGAGACGGACCCTCCGGCCACGGCCAGGAGCGCGCCCCAGAGCGTGAACGCCCGGGCCGGGAACTGGCGCGCTTTCTGGACCAGCTCCGACCGCGGGACGGCCGCTACCGCGCTCATCGTCTCCCCCGCGGGCTCTGCGCGCCAGCCTGCAGGGTGCGCAAGTAATTCACGAGATCCCAGCGGTCGGTCCCCCGCACTTTGTCTCCGTAGATGGGCATGAGCCCCCGCCCCATCACCGGGCCACTGACGATCACCGCGTACAGGTAGCCGTCAGTGCGCCGGGCGATGGTGTCGTTCACAAGCGAGCGCACGCCGAAGAACGGCCCTCCCGCCGCCGAGGAGATCGGGCCATCGCCCCGGCCCGTCGGGCCGTGGCAGACGAGACAGTAGGTCTCGTACAGGAACCGCCCGCGGTTGATCGACTCGGACGTACGGGTTCTGGGGTTCGCAAGTCGATCGGCGGTCTGCAGGCTCATCAGCGGCTCGGCGCCCGTAACGGGTATGGTGCCCGGGACCGGCGGGATCGGATGGGCGTACGGCTTGATGCTCCGCTGATGCCGCATCGTGGAGAACCAGCCGACACGATGCACCACGTCGTCCGGGTTGCAGCCGAGGGCGACAACGGCAACAAGGGCGGCAATGGCGGCAGGGGCGGCAAGGGGCCTAGGCACGGCGCACCGAACAGGATCGTCATCTCGAACATGATGACCACATAGGGCGGGATCGAGCCGACGGGCTTGCCGCCGACCACGATGGGCCAATCGTAGGACATGTACAAGGTGAGCCAGGCGCCGATCGCGCAGCCCGCGATCCCGCCGACCAACGTGAACATCCGAACGGGGCTCACCGGCTGGTCCAGCGCATTCTCGATCTCGTGCCGGGGGATGGGCGAGTACACGGTGAAGTCAGTATGACCGCCCCGGCGCAGCTGGCCGATCGCCTCCACGGTAGCGTCGACGTGGGCGAACACGGCCAGGACACCCGGGGTCGGCGGTGGGTGGAAGATCGCGGTCAGCGGATTTACGAGCTTCACGATACCCTCGCCTTGCCGCGCTGCGGCGCGGGCAGCACCTCTTTCACCTCCGAGATCGACACCGCCGGGAAGTTCTTCACGAACAAGAGGAACCACATGAAGAACCAGCCGAAGCTCCCCGCCATGATGCCCCAGTCGGCCCACGTCGGGTTGTAGGTCGCGTTGGCGAACCGCTCGAACGGCTCGCCGGCGAGCGACTCCACGATGATCACGAAGCGCTCGAACCACATCCCGACGTTCACGAAGATCGAGATGACGAACAGCGCCAGGATGTTCGTTCGGATGTTCTTACGCCACAGGAGCAGCGGCAGAAACGCGTTGCAGATGATCATCGTCCAGCTGGCCCACCAGAAGGGCCCGAACGCCCGATACCAGAACGCCGCCCGCTCGGCGGCGTGGCCGCCGAACCACGCGGTGAAGTACTCCACGCAGTAGGCGTAGCCCACGATCATGCCGGTGAGCAGGCAGAGCTTGGCCAGATTCTCGAAGTGATGAACGGTGATCAGGTCTTCCAGATGAAACAGCTTGCGGATGGGCACCAGCAGCGTGATCACCATCGCGACGCCCGAGTAGATGGCACCCGCCACGAAATACGGGGCGAAGATGGTCGCGTGCCAGCCGGGGACGATCGCCATCGCGAAGTCCCAGGAGACGACGCTGTGCACCGAGAGCACGAGCGGCGTCGCGAGGGCGGCGAGGTAGAGATAGCCGCGGGTGTAGTGGCGCCATTGCTCGTTGGTCCCGCGCCACCCGAGCGAGGTGATCGCGTACAACTTCTTGCGCCACCCGGTCGCCACGTCCCGCACCGCGGCGATGTCGGGGATCAGCCCCATGATCAGAAACACGGTCGACACCGTGAGGTACGTACCGATGGCAAACTCGTCCCAGATGAGCGGCGACTTGAAGTTGGGCCACAGCCCGCGCTCGTTGGGATAGGGGACCAGCCAGTAGAAGTACCACTGGCGCCCGATGTGAATCAGGGGGAACAGTCCCGCGGTGATCACGGCGAACACCGTCATCGCTTCGGCCGTGCGATAGACCGCGGTGCGCCACCCCGAGCGGAACAGGAACAGAATGGCCGAGATGAGCGTGCCCGAGTGCGCAATGCCCACCCAGAACACGAAGCAGGTGATGTAGACGGCCCAGTATACCGGATGCGAGTAGCCCGCGAGCCCCAGCCCGTAGCGGAGCAGGAACAGCAGGCACACGATGCCCACCCCGAGCAGGGCGACCGCCAGAGCGAGCAGGGCGTAGTAGCCCTTACCCGGATTCCCGAGGGTGCGCGCGATGGCGCGGGTGACGAAGTCGTAGCTGACGCGCGACGGGGACGTCTCGGCCATCGCCTCAGCCCTCCACCACGGCGCCGTGCACGACCTTGGCCAGGTACGTGATCGCCGGCTGGGTATTCAGTCCCGCGAGGACGTGATAGCCGCGCGGATCCTGCGCGAGCGCCGCCACGCGCGACGTCTTGTCGTGCAGATCGCCGAACACGATCGCCTCCGACGGGCACGCCTGCGCGCAGGACGGCGTGATGTCTCCGTCCTGCACGTTGCGGTCCTCGAGGCGCGCCCGGTTCTGCGCGCCGCGGATCCGCTGCACGCAGAAGGTGCACTTCTCCATCACGCCTTTCTCCCGCACCGTGACGTCGGGATTGAGGAGCATGTTGAGCGGGTCGGGCCAGCTCTCCCACTCACCGCCCCGCTCGGCGTAATTGTACCAGTTGAAGTAGCGGACCTTGTAGGGACAGTTGTTGGCGCAGTAGCGCGTGCCGACGCAGCGGTTATAGACCTGGCCGTTCAAGCCGTCGGGCGTGTGGTACGCGGCGTACACCGGGCACACCGGCTCGCAGGGCGCGTTGCCGCACTGCTGGCACAACATCGGCGTCACCACGGCGCCGACGGGGCTACCCCCCTCACCGCCGGTGTAGTAGCGCTCGATCCGGAGCCAGCTCATCTGCCGGCGTCGGGTTACGAGCTCTTCCCCGACGGTCGCAAGGTTGTTCTCGGCGTAGCACGCCGTTACGCAGGCCGAGCAGCCGGTGCATTTGGCCAGGTCGATCGCCATCGCCCAGCGCGGATGCTCACCGGCGTAGTTCCCGAGCGACGCCTGCTCGTGCTGCGCCTCCGCCCACGCCTCGAGCGCTTTGCGGGCGTAGGCCGGCGTCTCCTCCTCGGCGAATGGATGCGCTCCGCGCTTCAGCTGGCGCGCCTTCGTGAGCGGCAGCACCTCGACGATGCCGCGCCCCTGCTCGCGCGCGTCGCCCTCGACGGTGGCGAGCCGGCGATGGTCGCCGGTCTTGGTGATCTTGACGCCGACCGCGAACGCGCGCCCGCCGAAGTCCGCGGGCGTGTCGCTCAGGAGCGCAAACGCATTGAACGAGCGGTCCTTGGCGTAGCGGCCGTACGCCTTGTGACCCTGTCCGGTCGGGACCGCGAGCACGTCGGGTCGCACGCCCGGGGTGATCCACACGGGTGCGCGTACGGCGCCGTGCGCCGACTCGAGCAGGAGGATGTCGCCGTTGGCGAGCTGCGCTTTCGCCGCGGTCTCGGGATGGACCTCGACCCATCCATGCCAGGTGATTTTCGAGACCGGGTCGGGGAGCTCTTGCAGCCACGGCTTGTTCGCCCCACGGCCGTCGTGCAGCGCGATCGACGGGAAGACGATCAGCAGCTGCTTCTCCGATGCGCCCGCCGAGCCGGCCAGCCCGCCGAGCCGCTGCGCGATGCCGGGGACGAGCCGCACACTCTGCGCGGGCGCATCGGCGTACACGCCGCCGTGCTGTACGGCGTCGCTCCAAAAGTCGTCGAAGCTCCGGCCGCGGCCGTATCGCTGATGCAGGATCCGCCAGCGAGCTTGCAGGTAGTCCTTGAATGGGCCTGCCCTGCCGGAGGCCTGGAGGAGCACGTCACCGGTGTGGCGGGTGTTGGGAAACACCGGCTGCATCGCCGGCTGTTGCAGCGCGTAGACGCCGGCCTGCGGGCGCGAATCGTTCCACTGCTCGAGCGGATGCAGGTCCGGCAGGACCAAGTCCGATGCCGCAGCGGTCTCGTCCAGGTACGAGGAGAAGCTCACCCTGTATGCCACCCGGCCGAGCCCCTGGGAGAATGCGGCAGGCAGCGAGTGCGCCGGATTCGCCCCGTGGACGAGCAGCAGCGCGACCTTCCCGGCGCTCATGTCCCCGACCAGCTCGGTCAGCTGTTGGAACGAACCGGCGGCTTCGAGCGCGTGGTTGGGTCCGAACTTGACGGTCTTCCCCACCTGCCCCGCGACGTAGTTCAGCAGGTTCACCGATGCGACGAGCACGTGCGCGCCGCTGCCGTACTGCGTCGTCACGCCGCCGGCCACCGCGAGCCCGCCCTTCGACCCGGCAAACTCGCGGGACAGCCGCCGGATGTGGCGTGCTTCCATCCCGACGAGCGTGGCCACCTGCTGGGGCGTGGGGAGCGAGCGCTCGAGGCCGCGCGCGTCCGCCGGCGTGGCGGCCAACCGCTCGGCCAGGATGACTTGCGCCATCGCGAGCGCGAGCATGAACTCCGTTCCCGGCTTCGCGGCGATCCATTCGTCCGCACTCATCCCCGTGAGCGACAGGCGCGGGGCGACGGAGACGAACTTGGCCATCGACCCGTCTCGTCCACTCTCGAAGGCGTGCGCACGGGTGAACCCGTTCTGGTAGCCCACCGGCGAGAGCCAGGTCTCCATGAAGTCGGCGCCGAAGGACACGATGTAGCGCGCGTGGGCGAAGTCGTACCAGGGGATCGCGCCCGTGCCGAACGCGAGGCGGTTGCCTTCACGCAGCGCCTCAAAGGCGAAGGGCTCGTACGTGACGTGGCGCCCGCCGATGTCTTTCATCCAGGCTTCCACGAGCTCGCCGAACGACCCGCTCTCGAGTCCGGTGACGAACGCGATTCCCTTGCCGCGCGCCTCTTTCACCTTCGCCTGCAGCCGGCCGATCGCATCCTCCCACGAGAGCTTCTGCCACTCGCCCGTGGAGCCGCGGGCCATGGGATCGGTGACGCGGTCGGGATTGTAGAGCCCCTGGAGCCCGGCTTGGCCACGCGAGCAGAGCCGCCCCTGGTTGATCGGCGATTCCGGGTTGCCCTCGAGCTTCACGACGCGGCCTTCGCGCACTTTGGCGTGCAACCCGCATCCGGCTGCGCATTCGCGGCAGGTGGTGGCGTAGTAGGTGGCGATCCCGGGGACCTGGTTCTCGGGCGGAACCGTGTACGGCACGAGGTGCTCGGTCGGCTCGGCGTGGATGTCGCACGCCGACACCGCCGCCGCGGCGCCGCCCGTCGCGCCCAGGACTGTCAGGAACCGTCTGCGGTCCATCGGTCGGGCCTCAGTAGTGACACACGGTGCAGTCGCGCGTGACGTTGCGCTGCACGTGGCAGTTGACGCACCAGCCCATCGTGAGCGTGGACACCTGGTACACCTGGGGCATGCGATTCACGTCGCCGTGGCAGGTGGTGCAGCTCTCGGTGCCCAGGACCTTGATATGGCGCTGGTGCGGGAACCGCACGAAGCCCGGCAGCGCGTGCACGCGCGTCCACACGGGCGGCTGCTTGTTGATCCACGCCTCTCGGACCTTTTTGATCTCCGCCTTATCGGGCTCCGCGGAACCGCCGATTATCTGGTGACAGCCGAAACAGGTCTGCACCGCGGGGATCCCCGGCTCGCTCGAGATGGTCACCGTGCTGTGGCAATACAGACAGGGGATCTGATCTTGGCCGGCGTGGACGTCGTGGCGGAAAAAGATGGGCTGGCGGGGACCCTTGAGCCGCCCCGTGTCGCTGATGACGGGAGCCTTGTAGCCGGAGGCGGACTGGCCGGTTTGCGCCGCGACCGGGAAGGCGATCAACAGCGCGATCGCGACGCCCCCCCCGGTCCCGACCCCACCACTCCTCTTCGTCATCCAGAGCGCTCGATGGCGAATGTATCGGTCTGTGTTGTGGAACGGCTTGTGCCGTTCCAACTGGGTTCGCCAGCGGTGCCGAGAGCGTACGACTTGGCGAAAATAGTTGGAACGGCACTTGCGGGCGCCGGAATGTAGCGCTAGCGCGGAAGCATACACAAGGCCTGCTCGTGCAGGGGCGCGGCATGCCGCGCCCCTACCCAACCGGTCATTCCGGTCGCGCCAACAGCTGATGCTTCAATTCAATGATGTGAACGAAGGCGTCGACGGTATCCAAGTCGGGGAATTCCATCCAGCACCACCGCACACCGCCCGCCATCCGGCCGTCCCGTATGGCGTGCCGGGACGGCCGCGGCAAGCCGTCCGTCACCGCGAGCTCCCGCTCCTCGGTCTCGGTGAGGATAAACGTGCCCGAGAGGCCCGTCTCCATCGGATGGAGGTAGCCGAGCTTCCGCCCGCCGACTTCGTACATCCAGACCCACTTCCAGGCGGTGCCCATGAACACGACCTGCTCGGTGACGTGGCGCAGCGCGCGGATGCCTTCGCGCGCCCGCTTGAACCGCTGGGCGGCGCGCGGCGGCAGATCCCTGAGCGGCGCTTCCGACTTGGGACGCTTGCGGGGACTGGTGTAGAGATTGGTCGCCCAGTAGCCCGCCGGCTGATGATCGATGGGGATCATGATGTGTCTATATGTAAACGGCGAGTCACCGAACGGAAACGCCCGGCGTCGAGCAATCGGGCGATCGACACGCCCGGCACCGCCATGCGGCCGTCCCGGCTCATGGTGAGCTTGATCACGTCCGCGCCACGCCCGAACCAGCGCACGCTCGGCTCCACGTCCGACGGATAGACACACGCCGCGAGCGCCGCGACCGCGATGTCCGCCTGAGAGCCGATCCCGGACTCGGGCATCGTGCCGGCCCAGAGCCGCGCCCCGCATTCCGCCGCCACGCGGTAGATGCGGCACGCTTCGGTGAGCCCGCCGACGCGATGCACCTTGAGATTCCACACCATCGGGCCGTCGAGCGCCAGGATCTGGCGCGCCGCCCTCTCGTCGCGCAGCGTCTCGTCGAGGCACAGCGGCGTCGTGAGCGCGTGCGCGAGTCGGGCGTGGCCCACGAGCTCGTCGGGAGCGAGGGGCTGCTCGATGTACAGGAGGCCGGCGTCATCCAGGGCGCGCAATGCGGGCTCGTGCCCCGGCCAGACGTAGGCGCCGTTCGCGTCCACGGTGAGCGGCACATCCGTCCCGGCCATCCCGGCGCGGGCCGCGTGGACCGCGACGTCATCCCACCCGGGCGCGACCTTGATCTTCACGCGTCGATAGCCGTGCTGCAACGCGTCGTACACGCGGCGCGTCAGAGTGTCGGCGCGGCGATCTTCGGGAATGCCGAGCGCGACCCCGCAGGGGAAGCTCGCGGCGGGGGCGATGCCGAGCCGCTCGGCGACGAGCTGCGGCAGCCCCGTGCCCCGGCGATGCGCCTCGAGGTCCCAGGCCGCGGTCTCGAGCCCCGCGCGGGCGAACGGATTACCGCGCACGTTCTCCCGCAGCGCGGCGTCCACGGCCTCGGGCGAGTCGAAGTCACGACCGGCGATCCGCGGCACGAGCACGCGGGTCATCAGATCGCGCGCGCTGCCGAGCGTCTCCTCGGAATAGAACGGCAGCTCGTCCGGGGCCGCTTCGCCGTAGCCCACGTGCCCCGCGTCGTCGTGCAGCACGACGACCACTGACCGCCGCGCGTCGATCCTGCCGCCCGAGATGATGAACGGCTCCGCGAACGGCAGCTCGAGCTCGTACAGCTCAACCCGCGCGATGCGCATGGGCTGGCAGGTCGAGGAACCTGAGCTCGCCGTCGTGTCGCTCGAGCTCGCGGCGCGCTTCGAGCTCGAGCATGCCCGCGATCAGGCCCTCCTGCGGATGAAACACGAGCGCGTGGAGCGCCCGCTCGGGACGGGTGCCGTGCGTGGCGGCGTACTCGGAAAGGGGAAGTTGGAAGAAGGTGTGCAACTGCACGCTCTCGCAGCCGCGGCGGGCGTACTCGAGGATCATGCGGCCGGACCCAATATTCCCAGTACCGGTGAGTGCCGGGATCCCCGCACGTGCGTGCGGGGTCAGGCGTACCACTGAGCCCGGGCGCAAGCCCGGGGATTCCTGGACGGTCTCCAGCACCCGCAGGTTCCGATCGCTCAAGTCCCAGCCTCCGTGAGCAACCCCTCGCTCCGCATCGAACAATCGGTTGAAGCAGACCAGCGCGTCCGCCTCAGCCGTGGCGTTCATCATTTCCACTTGAAAGGCATCGTCGAACCGGGCGTTCATGAGCTTCATCGCGACCCGCACCGGGATCGGTGATGCGGCGCGGATGCGCCCAGGCACCTCGCGCAGCCACCGGAGGATCTGTGCGCGATCGTCCGCGAGCTCGTCTCCCGCCAGGGTGGGGGAGAAGTCCTTCTCCAGGAGGAGGGGCGGGTCCCGCCACGCGTCCGCCAGCAGCCCAGTGGTATGGCGGTATTCGTCCTCACGGAACGGCTCCGCGAGTCGCGGGAGGTGGTACTTGACCGACGGTACCACCAGGAGCCGGCCGGCTCGGGTCAGGTCCCGCCCCGCGCGCAGCAGTGCGAGGTACTCGCCGAACGGGCGATCCCAGCCGCGTCCTTTCCACGTGACGGTCCAGCCCTCACGGTCGGCGCCCGCCCGGCGCCTCTCGACCTTCATCTTGGTCTCGTGAATCGCCCAGGCCGCCATCGCCTGCGCGCCGGTCGCGTCCTCGGCGATCACCGTCTTTAGTACCGCGAACGCGAGTCCCGCCGCGGCGTCATCGTCGAGCTGCCCGGGGTTGAGCGAGAGCTGGCCTGAGCCCTTGCCGATGGGATGCGGAACGAGCTCACCCAGGTAGCGGGCGGTGAGATCGATCCCATAGGTCTCGCGCACGTGTGCCGGGAAGTCGCGCGGCAGCCCCCGCTTGAACCGATCGAAGTCCCGTTCGAGCCGGGCGCGCACGCTACCGCGCGAGGCGAGACAACCGGAACTCGGGTGGCGCCGCCTCCGCGGCGAGCACCAGTTTGGCCACCAGCTCGCCCACGGCGGGCCCGTGCTTGAAGCCGTGTCCCGAGCCGCCGCCCACGAGCCACGCGTTCGCCGCCGCCGGATGCCGGTCGATGATGAAGTGCTCGTCGGGAGAGTTCTCGTACTGGCACACCCGCGCCTCGACCAGTGGCGCACCCTTCAAGCCCGGGAAGCGAAAGGCGAGATATTCCCGCGCCGCCTGCAGGGCCTCGGGCGTGGGCACCCGCTCGCCGCCCGTGGGGTCGAAGGCGGGCCCACGCGTGTCGTCCGCGACCTTGAACCCGCGCCACTCGTTGCCGGGAATCCCGTACACGAAATGCGCACCGTGATCCGCCCAGACTGGCAGGGCCTCCTCGGTGAACCGCTGGTCCCCCGGGGGCGTGCCGAAAAAAAAGACCTCCTGGCGGGTGGCGCGCACCCGGTCGCCGATGACTTCCGGAAACAGGCGCCCGAGCCACGGGCCGCAGGCGAAGACGAATGCATCGGCGACGATGGTGGTGCCGTCGGACAGCGTGACGCCGCGCAGCTCACCTCCCGCGTGGGATGCGCCGGGCTCCGCCGCGAGCTGACGGTATTCGCCGCCTTCGGCGAGGAAGCCCTCGAGCACGGCGGCGCAGGCCCTGCGCGCCGTGAGGTAGCCGCCATCTTTCTCGAAGATGGCCCAGCGCACGCGCTCGCAGTTGATCTGCGGGTAACGGCGCGCCGTCTCCGCGCCCGACAGCTCTTCAAACGCCAGGCCGGCCTCCTTGAGCAGGGGCAGCGCCGCCTTCTCGTACGCGTCGTCGCCCTCGACGAGCCACAGCACGCCGATGGCGTGGTACAGCTTCCGATGCCAGCGCCGCTCGTGCTCTTTCCACAGCTGGAGCGCGCGCGCCGTCAGGTGTGTGTAGACCCCGCGGGAGCCGTAGGTCCCGCGGATCACCCGGGTCTCGCCGCCCGAGCTGGCGCGCGAGTTGCCCGGCCCCCACGCGTCGACCAGGGTGACGCGCGCGCCCCGCCGCAGCAGGTGCAGAGCGGTCCAGCCGCCGAACGCCCCCGCCCCGACCACCACCACGTGCCGTTGCTTACTCATCGGAACCCAGCCCTTCAGCAAGGGAGACCCGCCGAGCGCCGTGCTCGCGGCGGCGCAGGATTCGAGGAAGGCCCGCCGCGCGATGCGCCTCACGCTGCGGTGATGCGCGGCGCGCGCGCTTCGCGCACCGCGGAGCGAACGGCGTCCCGCTCAGCCGGCGGTAGGCTCGGGCCCCAGGGATCGTCGCACGCGTCGTCCGGGATCACGCCGTCGGCCGCGAGCGCCCACAGCATCCGTCGGATATAACCCTCCATGGGGGGAACGAACGTCACGCTCGCGAACCGATCGCACACCCCGGACAGGCGCACGAACTTGCCGAAATCGCCCGAGCCATCGTGAGCGAGTAGCCGAAGAAGCGGTCCTCCCCCGTGATCAGCAGCTTGTCGGGGTGAGCCCGCATGAGCCCGGCGATCCGCTGAAATGTCACCACCGAGTCGAGCGTCGCCACCTTGATCCCGATCACGCTGGGAAGCGCGAGGATGGCGTGCAGGGTCTGGTTGTCGTACGCTACGCCGCCGGCGGCCTCGTACAGGTAGAATGCGATCACCGGGAGCTCACGACCAAGCGACTTGTGATAACCGACCGGATCGTCCGCCCGGGGAAAAGCGAGCAGCGCGTTCGCACCGCCCGCTTTCGCCTCGGCCGCCATCTCGAGGCTCGTCGCCCCCGCGACGATCGTGCTCTCGGGAAGCGCGGCCCGCCATGCCGCGAGCACCCGACGTCGCACATCACGGGACAGGTGCGGCCCGCGTCCCGTGTGTGCCCAGACGGCCACGCCCGCGACCTGATGCCCCGCCATCCAGGCGGCGTAACCCTGCTGCGCGTCGTCCGCCAGCTCCCGGCCGCGGAACGGAACCGGGACGGCGGGAATCACACCCCACGCGAGGTCGGCGGTCAGCGGAGCACTCCCCCGCGGGCGTTTTCCGACTCGATCGCGGCGCGCTGCTCGGGCGCCAGGTCGAGCAGATCCAGCTTCGCCATGCTCGCCTCCGGAATCCGGAGCGGCTGCCCGGTGCCGAACACGAACCGGTCGACCCCGATCGTGCCGAGCAGCAGCGCGAGGTAATCTTCGGGGGGGCCCCAGATCCAGCTCACATCCCACCAGACTCGCGCCGCTTCATCGGGGGTCGATCCGAAATGCACCTCTTCGATGAACCCGCGGTCGGCGTGCGTAATCAATAGCCGCAGGTCCTCGTCGCTCCGAATCAACGCTCGGACGGCCGCCGCGGGAAGGTCGACGGCGTGGTCGTTGGGATGGCGCTGGCGCCCATCCTCGAGGCGCACGGCCATCATCAGGGGCAGCTTTGCGGCCCCGCACGCCGCAGCGAGGACGCGCATCTCGGGCCCGGCCGGATCCAGCCCGTAGTACATCGGGTCGCACCGCCCTGCCGGGGCGCCGCGATCCGCCGCCTCGCCCAGCGCACCCTCCCAGCCCGAGAGGCCCGGATGCAGGGCCGGTACGGGCTTGAGCCGCGGCTCGCGCGCCACGGTGTCGTACAGCCAGGCGTTCCCATCCATCGGCTGGCGCCAGAACAGGCTCGGCAGATGACTGACCCACGCTTCGTCGATCCCGGCGCGCGCCATGGCGCGCAACAGCCCGTCGGGCGATGTACCGGGCACCCGCCGGTAGGGATAGGCCCCGAGGAAGGCGTTCACGTCGATCCGCATCAGTCGGCGGGGAACGCGCCGCGCGGGAAGACGCGCGCCGCGTTTCTCCACTGCACGAGCTCCAGGTCCCCGGGCGGAAGCAAGCGCTCGAGATAACGCAGCTTGGCCCAGCCGGTGTCCATCGTGAGATCCGTGCCCCAGAGCAATCGCTCGGCGCCGGCGGCGGCGAGGCAGGCTTCGAGCATGCCGCCGTCCGCACCGCTCCCCGACAGATCCACATAGACATTGGGGGCGGCGCGCACGGCAGCAAGCGAGTGTTCCCAGTCACCGCCTCCACCGATGTGCGCCAGAATGAATCGCACTTGCGGGTGGCGCGCGGCCAGGGCGACGAGCTCTGGCCCGTCTGACGCTTCCTGCCCCGGCCAGTCGCGTCTGCGGTGCTGCCATACGTGGTGCAGCACCGGAACACCGCGTTCCCGCGCCAGCTCGCAAATCGGATCGAGCAGCGGGTCGGTCGCGCGACGGCTCGCCGCGAGCTTGATCCCCACCATCCCGGCGCCGAGGCAACGGACGATCTCGGCCTGCGCCTGGGAGGTGTAGTTGGGGTTCACGGTGACGTAACCGCGGATCAGGTCGGGATGCTCTCGCGCCAGGGCGAGCAGCGCGCTGTTGCCGTCCTCCACGTCGCGGGGCGACGGGAAGTAGATCGGCGACGTCCGGCCCCAGGTTCCCAGGATCGAGGCGACGTGGATCGTCACCCCGATCTTCCGCCCCGCCGCGAGCCGGGCGGCGTTGCGCTCGCGCCAATCGGCGCGAGGGGTTGCGGCATGGTAGAAGTGGGCATGGACGTCGATGAGCATCGCCGGAATCTGGGTCATACGACGCTACGACGCTACGTTGTACGGAGCCGTGCGGCATCGTGTAGCGTAGCGTCGTGGCGTCGGAGAACGGTTTATGTATTTTGTCCTCATGCGCACCCCGCCTCCACCGAATCCGCCGCGCCCTCCCGGAGGGCCGCCCCCACGCGGTCCTACCCCACCTCCCCGCGGCCCCACGCCGCCACGGGGCCCGACCTCGCCCAAAGCCGGGCCGCCGCCCCGGCCCACCGCCAGGCCGGCGGCAGCCAAACCACGGGCCGCGCGTAAGCTCCCGGGCTGGCTGGCCCGCGCCAAGCGTCTGCTGCTCCAGCCGGCGCAGGAGTGGGCGACAATCGCCGGAGAGTTCACGAACGCGGGGACGATCTACCTGCGCTATCTCGTCCCCATGGCGGCCATCGGCCCCGTCGCGGCGACGATCGGCGGGGTCGTGTTCGGGGAGCGCGGCAGCCTTTTGACATTCGGGACGATCCCGATGAACGCCGGGACGGCCGTGCAGGCAGGCGTCCTCGAGTACGTGCTCAATCTCGTCGGCGTGTATGCCCTGGCGATAGCGATCGACGTGATCGGAGGGTCGGTCGGGGGGCAGCGGAACCGCGTGCAGGCCCTCAAGGTCGCGGCGTACGCGAGTACGCCGTACTGGCTCGCCGGCGCGTTCGCGCTCTTTCCCAGAATCGAGCCGCTCGCGATGCTGGTCGGGCTGTATAGCGTGCGGCTATTCGCGCTGGGACTTTCGCCTTGCATGAAGGTGGGTCGCGACAAAACCGCCGCCGTCACACTGCTCACGAGCATTGCGGCAGCGCTCGTCGTACTGGTAATCACCGCGATCATCACCCGACTGGTCGTGGCCTAAGGGCGCTCCCGAAACGCCGTGCGCGTCACGCCCCCCTCCCGGCCGAGGAGTGACGCGGCGAGGACGAGACCCACGATCGCGAACAGGGCGAGTGCCGTGCAGTCGAGCGGCACGGGTAGCTCACCGCCGTAGCCCGCCTCCACCCACGCGCCGAGTAGTGCGTGCTTCAGCAAGTCCACTCCGTACGCGAGCGGGTTCGCGTAGGCGGCGGCGCGCAGCGCGACACCGAGGTGCCGCACGGGGTACAAGGCGCCCGACAGAAACAGCATCGGGAAGATCACGAAGTTCATCACGCCGGCGAAGTTTTCGATCGAGCGAATGCTCGCCGCGAGCACCAACCCGAGCGCTCCCATCGCCAGCCCCAACAGGACGACCGCGGCCAGCCCGAGCAGCGCCCCTGCGAGCGTCGGTCGGAGGTGGACGACGGGCAGCAGCAGCCCCGCGACCACGAGCGCCTGAGCGGTACCGAGCAGGGCGGCGCCCAGAGTTTTCCCGAACGCGATCGTACTGCGCCGGATGGGGGCGACCAGCACCATGCGGAGGACACCGGCCTCGCGGTCCGTCACCGTGGACAGGGCTGCAAGCAACGAGCCGAACATCACGACCATCCCGAGCAGACCGGGCGCCATGTAGACGCGGTAGTCGATCTGGTTTCGCCCTGCGAACACGGCCGCGAAGCCCGCCCCGGCGAACACCAGCCACACGAACGGCCGCCCGATGCTGGCCAGCACCCGGCCGCGCTGGCGCGAGAACCGCACGAACTCCCGTGCGACGATTCCGTAGATCGCCTGCATTCACCCGCCGTCCGCGTCGGCCAGACGATGGCCGGTGTGTGCCAGGAACACCTCCTCGAGTGAGCCGACGCCCGCTCTTTGCTTGAGCTCGGCCGGCGTCCCCAGGGCGGCGAGCTCCCCCTGGTCCAACACGGCGACGCGATCGCACGGCTCGGCCTCCTCGACGTAGTGGGTGGTCAGGAGCACGGTGAGGCCGGACGCGGCACGCAGGCCGCGGATCCGCTCCCACAGCGAGCGGCGCGCGCGCGGGTCGAGGCCGGCCGTGGGCTCGTCGAGAAACAGGATGCGCGGCTCGTGCAGGATCCCGCGGGCGATATCGACCGCGCGTCGGAGGCCGCCCGAGAGCGTCCGGACCGGGTCGTCCCGCCGATCGAGCAACTCGAATTGGCGCAACAGCAGGTCGATCCGCGGCCGGGCGACCCGGTCCGGCAGGCTCCACAGACGCGCAGCGAAGCGCAGGTTCTCCGCAATCGACAGGTCGCGATCGAGCGTGGTGTCTTGGAACACGAGCCCGATGCTGCGCCGCACGGCGAGGCCCTCCCGCACGACGTCGCGTCCCGCGACGCGCGCCGCGCCGCGCGAGGGAGCCAGCAGTGTCGCGAGCAGGTGAACGGTGGTGGTCTTCCCGGCGCCGTTCGGCCCGAGCAAGCCGAAGAACTCTCCCGCCCGGACCTCGAGATCGAGCCGATCGAGCGCGCGGATCGCGCCGAAGTCTTTGCCGAGGCCGCGGGCGTCGATCGCGGCGGCGGTCATCCTTTCGCAGCGAGCCCCGTTCCGTCTCGGAACGGGGCGAGCGCGCGCGACGCGGGCGCCGCGCGATACGTCCACTCGACGACCGCCGCCGCGCTCTCCACCGCGGCGACCGCGGCGTCGATCAGGTGGCGGTGCGGCGACAACGAGCACACCGGATCGGTCAGGCCCGCGTCACCCGCCACCAGGAACGCCTGGCAGCGACAACCGCCGAAGTCGTGGGTCTTGCGCGGGCACGACCGGCACGGCTCGGGCATCCAGGCATCGCCCCGAAAGCGGGTAAACGCGTCCGAGTGCTCCCAGATCCAATCGAGCGGGTGGTCGCGCACGTTGTCGAACGTGAGCGTCGTGATCCGGCCCGCCGCGTGACAGGGCCAGACCTCCCCCGCGGGCGTGACGGTCATGTACGCGCGCGCCCAGCCGCCCATGCATGGCTTCGGATACTGCTCGTGGTAGTCGGGGAGCACCCACACGATCTCGAGCGCTGTCCCGAGTCGCGCGCGCTCTCGTTGCACCACGCGCCATGCGTCGTCAAGCTGATCCTTGGTCGGCATGAGCGCGTCACGGTTGTGCAACGCCCAGCCGTAGAACTGCGTGTTGGCCAGCTCGATGCGCTCGGCGCCGAGCGACTCGGCGAGGCGGATGAGCGCCTCGACCTGGTGCAGGTTGCGGCGGTGCAGGACCACATTGACCGTGAGCGGAAAGCCCAGCTCTCGTGTGTACTGGTAGGCGGCGATCTTGTCCCGATAGGACGTGGTCCCGGCCACCGCGTCCGAGAGCTCGGCGTCCGCCCCCTGAATGCTGATTTGCACGTGGTCGAGGCCTGCCGCTCTCAGGGCCGCCAGACGCTGCTTCGTGAGGCGGTAAGCAGATGTGATGAGGGAGGTATAGAGCCCGAGGCCGCACGCTTCACGGATCAGATCCTCGAGATCCGCGCGCAACGTCGGCTCGCCACCCGAAAGCCCGAGCTGCAAGACACCCAACGCCTTGGCTTCGCGAAACACGCGACACCACTCCGCGGTAGAGAGCTCGCGCCGGAAGCGTGGGCCCGCGAAGTCGAGCGGATTGGAGCAGTAGGGGCACTGGAGCGGACACTTGTAGGTCAGCTCCGCCAGGAGCCACAGTGGCTTAGGATCCATACGTCACCAGCCCCTTCGCGGCGAGCCCATCGAGAAACGCCGTGACGTCGTGCGCGACGCCCTTGGAGCCGTACCGCTGCTCCAGCGTTGCCACGACGTCGGCGACGGAGCGGACTCCGTCGCACAGCGCGAGAATCTCCGCTCCGGTGGGATTCAGCGCCACGAGCCCTTCCGGATAGAGCAGCACGTCCCGCCCACGCACCTCGTCGTGCTGCAAGCGCGCCTTCCGGTGCAGACGTGGCACCGCCGGGCCAGTGGCCGTCACGTCACTGTCCCCGGTAGGGGCCCACGCTCCACTGCATCGAGCAGACACCACAGCACATCGCATTTGAATTCGAGCGCCGCGACAGCACGGCCCTGCTCCTCCGCTGTGCGGAACCGCTCAGACACCAGGCCGAGCGCGTATTCGGCATCCCGCGGCGCCTGAGTGAGCCGGTTCTTGAAGTACTGCAGCCCGGCCGGATCCACCCATCGATAGTGGCTCAGCATCGCCGCGAGGCGCTCCTTCACGATCAGCGGCGCAAACATCTCCGTGAGCGAGGCCGCCACGGCCTCGAGCCAGGGTTTCGAGCGGCAGAAATTCACGTACGCGTCCACGGCGAACCGCACGCCGGGCAGGAGAAAGCGCTGACCGACCAGGTCCTGGCGGTTCACGCCCATCGCCTCGCCCAGGCGTAGCCACGCCTCGATGCCGCCCTCTTCCCCCGGCCCGCCGTCGTGGTCGATGATCCGCTGGATCCACTGCTGGCGCACCTCACGCTCGGGGCAGCTCGACAGGATCAGTGCATCCTTGATGGGGATGTTGATCTGATAATAGAAGCGGTTTGCCACCCACAGCTGCAGCTCCTCACGTGACAGCTCACCCCGATGCATCCGCTGGTTGAAAGGATGCAGGTGGTGGTAGCGACGCTCCAACACGCCGCGTAGACGGCCGACCAGGCCGTCCACCACCGGCGAGCTCACCGGCACGCTCACAGCTCGAACTCCATCGCGTCCTCTCCCACCACAATGCCCGCCGCCTCGACCCGCGCTCGCTCCGCCGAGCTGCGACACAGGAGGGGATTCGTGTTGTTGATGTGTACGAGGACCACGCGCTTCGCGTCGAGCTGCGGTAGCAGCTCCAGGCTGCCACCCGCCCCGCCCACCGGGAGGTGGCCCATCGCGCGTGCCGTCGGCGCTTCCACGCCGGCGGCCGCGAGCTCGTCGTCCGACCAGAAGGTGCCGTCGAAGAGCAGGAGGTCGGCTCCGGCGGCGACCCGTCGCGTCGCATCATCGATCGCCCCCACCGTCGGGACATAGGCGAGCGTGCCGCCGGAGCGTTCGTCCGTGAGCCGCAGGCCGACGTCGAACGCCTGAGTCGGCGCGGCGCGGGCGTAGCGCGGCGGGCGCCGGGCCACCGCTGTCGCGGCGCAGGAGATGCCGAGCGGAGTGCCGGCGCCATCAGTGAGCGCGACGGGCCGACCCTCTCCGAGCGTCCGCGGCTCGACGCCAGCGTAAGCGGAGAGAACGCGATACAACGGCCACTCGTCGCCGAGCAGTGCGGTCACGCCATCGGGGGCGTACACCGGAAGCCGTGTCGCGCTCTCGCGCAGCAAGAGGAGCCCGAGCGTGTGGTCGATTTCTCCGTCCGTGAGGACCACGGAGGCGATAGGCGAGCCGCGCACGCTGCGGGGCCAGAGCTCGTGGTGGGCGGCGAGCTGCATGCGCAGGTCGGGCGAGGCGTTGAGCAGAATCCAGCGCTCCCCGTCCGCGCTCACAGCTACCGACGACTGCATACGGGCGCGGGCGTCGTGGCGGGCGTCGATACAGTTCGGGCAGCGGCAATTCCACTGCGGGACTCCACCACCCGCCGCCGAGCCGAGGATGATAACGCGCATTGAACAAAGGGGCCGGGTTGGTCACCCGGCCCCTCGTTAGCCGTATCAGCCAGGTTCAGGCGTTGCCGGCGTACGCGCCGACTTCCATCCCCAGCTCGACGACCTCGAATTCAGGCTTCGTCCACGTCATTGGATCTTCCTCCAGGGGAAATCATGGTCGACCACTACAAGCGCTCGCCATAGCC
>WNFW01004389.1_pt1 | contig 18776 bp, 21 predicted proteins | sample 5400131 | NCBI WGS metagenome assembly WNFW01 (sample SAMN13153362, study PRJNA577476) | soil metagenome | isolation source: 20 cm soil or saprolite under grassland replicate 1 | place: USA:California | collected 2016-06-15 | reverse complement strand
CGATCCGCTTGCCGCCCTTCGCAGCGCAAAATGCCGACCCTTGCAGAAAATCAAGCACGCGATCCTGGCGACCGGTTTCGGCAGCCGTGGGTCCCTCCGGTGTCATGGCTGCAGCACCGCGGCGCCGGTGATCTCTCCGGACCGCAGCTTTGTGAGAACCTCGTTGGCCTGCTGCAACGGGAAGGCGGTCGTATGAGTCTTGATGTCCGCTTGCGCGGCAACCTCAAAGAATTCGGTTCCGTCGCTGCGCGTGAGATTGGCCACGGAAACAAGTTGCCGTTCCTCCCAGAGGATATCGTAGGGGAATGAAGGAATGTCCGACATGTGAATGCCGGCACAAGCCACTCGGCCGCCTTTTCGCACCGCGCGCAACGCCAATGGCACCAGCGAACCGACCGGCGCGTAGATGATCGCCGCGTCGAGCTGGATCGGGGGCTGCTCGTCCGATCCTCCGGCCCACTCCGCGCCGAGAGATTTCGCCAAACGCTGCGCCTCGACATCGCCGCCGCGCGTAAACGCATAGACCGAGCGTCCCTGCCAGCGGGCAACCTGGGCAATGATGTGTCCGGCTGCGCCGAAGCCAAAGATGCCGAGGTGCTTTGCCTCGCCCGCCATGACCAGCGAACGCCAGCCGATCAGGCCCGCACAAAGCAAAGGTGCGACGGCGACGTCTTCGCCTGCCTCGCCGAGCTGAAAGCAATAACGGGCATCGGCCACAAGGTGCGTGGCAAAGCCGCCATCGCGGGTATAGCCCGTGAACAGCGGACGGTCGCAAAGATTTTCCTGCCCGCTCCTGCAATAGGAGCATTCGCCGCAGGTGTAACCGAGCCAGGGAACACCGACACGCTCGCCGATCTTCAGAGCGGATACACCGGGGCCGAGGGCGTCCACCCGGCCGACCACCTCATGGCCGGGGACGATGGGATAGCGGATGCCCGGCAGTTCGCCATCCACCACATGCAGGTCGGTCCGGCACACGCCACAGGCGCCGATCTTGACCCGCACCGTGCCGGCGCCCGGCGTCGGATCCTCCCGTTGCTGAAACTGAAGCGGCGCGCCGGGCGCCGTCAGGACCATGGCGTGCATCGCGTTTGCTGTCCTCTCACAACTATCGTTCGCACCGTATCCATAACCAGAGCGGCCGAAGTTTGATCCTCGTCAAGCGGTTCCGATCCGACCTCAACTAGCATCGCCTTGGACGGTCCGAAGAGGGCCAGCAGGGCGCTGCGCTGTTCCGCAGCTCTCCGTCATTCCCGAGTAAGAGGAGATCGGCCATGCGCGCCCATCAGATCATGACCCGGTCCGTTGTGACCGTCACACCGGAGACCACGATCCTTGAGGCCGCGAACATCATGCTGCGGCGGCATGTCAGTGGACTTCCGGTCGTCGATGCGGACAGCAAACTCGTCGGCATCGTCTCGGAGGGCGACTTCATCCGCCGCAGTGAAATCGGCACCCAGCGCAAGCGTGGCCGATGGCTCAAATTCATTATCGGCCCCGGCCGGGCGGCAACCGATTTCGTTCACGAGCACGGCCGCAAGGTATCCGAGGTCATGACCCGGGAGCCGCTCACGATTACCGAGGACACGGCGCTCGAGGATATCGTGAAGACGATGGAAAGCAACAACGTCAAGCGCCTGCCGGTGATGCGCGGAGAGACGCTCGTGGGAATCGTGTCGCGCGCCAACCTGCTGCAGGCGGTCGCGAGCCTTGCCCGTGAGGTCCCCGATCCGACCGCCGACGACGACCACATTCGTAACCGCGTCATCGATGCCCTCGCGAAGAATGACTGGTGTCCGTTCGGCCTCGGCGTGGTTGTCCGCGACGGCATCGTCCATCTGAGTGGCGTCATCACCGAGGAGCACTCACGGCAGGCCGCCATCGTTGGCGCGGAGAACGTTGCCGGCGTGAAGAAAGTTCACGACCATCTGTGCTGGGTCGACACCATGTCAGGAATGTATGTCGAGTCGCCGGAAGACGCCGGGATGGCAAGGCAAGCTAGTCAAACCAGCTGCAAATGAGAGGATAGCCGATGGGCGACATTACTCATTTCGTTGCTTTGCCGTTCGACCTCACTAATGACGGCCTCGTTCCGGGTGAACCCTTCAAATGCGCCAGCCCTGCAGCGGCGATAAGGCACTAGCCGCTGTTCGGCATCCAATACCGGGATGCTCTTCATCCGATGATCCACCATGAGCTGCAATACCCGCGTCAATTTCGTTGCGGCATCGACGTAGATGAATTCCGGCGTCATCACATCAGCCACGGTCCGTGCCATCAAATCCTCATAGGCTGGGACGATGCGGCTTGGGGTGAATGCAAAACACTTCAGAAAGTCGAATTTGGTCACCAGGCCAACGATGTCACCATCGTCCTGAACCGGAAAAGCATTGAAATCGACCTTGTCGAACATCTTCTGGAGCTCGCGCATGGTCATGTTGCGTGTCACGGTCTTGACCGTGCGCGTCATGTATTCTCCGGCGACTGCAGCGAGAAATCTATACACGGCTGGTCCGTTTCATCGCTAAATCCTTAACGGGACAGGAAAGAACACCGGCGCGACTCCGTGGCCAGGTGGCGCGTGACGCCGCCAAGCACCCACTCGTGGAATCGCGAATGACCGTAGGCGCCCGCGATCACCACTCCGGCGTCGATATTCGCGGCTATCTCCTCAAGCTGCTCGCTAGCTTTCCCCTTGGCTTCTGGGACGACGGCGCTCGCTACAATACCGTGGCCCAGCAGCCACGCCGCCACGTCCTCGACGTGCGACACCGCATCGGAATGACGGGTACCTTCCTCCGGGATTTCTGCAATCGTGACGTCCTTGGCCGCGGCGAGGAATGGCAGCGCATCAAACACGGCCCGGCGCGCCTCCCTTACGTCCTTCCAGGCTACCAGCACGCTTCTCAAATCGAGCCATTGAAGGGCCGGTGGAACGATGACGAGCGGACGGCCAGCTTGCATCACGAGGCTATTCGGATCCGCGGCGGCGCATGGATCCACGATGGCTTCAGCGCGCGCCCCGACCACGAGGACATCCGCGGCCCGGGCCTCCTGGGCAACGTAAGGTGTCGACAACGCCAGAGCAGAACGCCACTCCGCGGATTTGGCACGCTTCTGGATTGAGGTTCGAAATTCCGCTTCGAGTTCCGACAATCGCCTGCGGATCGCCGCTTCTTCTTGATTGAGGAGCTTTTGCACATACTCGCCCTCGGCGAAATACAAGGTCGGTCTGAGTTCGGAAGCTGCGATGCCAACAACCCTCGCCTCAAAGCGCTCCGCAATATCCCCGGCGACCGCGAGGCATGCATCATTCGGCTTGTCCAGCGCCAGGCTCACCATAACGGTTTTGTAGTTCATGTCCTGCTCCGCGCCTTGGGTCGACGAAGGTCCGGTGCGGGGCACTGTCCGCACAAAGCTGCGATGCACTCTAGAAGGCGATTGCGGATCGCACCTGACCTAGATCAACAAGCCTATTTCGCCGGTCTGCTCGGTCAACGATCGACCGAGAGCTTGCAAAAATTCGCGGAGATTGCCTTTTACTTCAACAAGATAAGCGCTACTGATAGCCTCCATCGGAGGTCCAGTTCACACTGACGGTTAGGCCTGCTACCTAGCGCATTCGAAAGAGCCGTGAAGGCGGAGCATGATAGACGTCGACCGACCGTTTCGTAGCCGAGATCCCCTCGATCAGAACGTGCGCAGTGGCCTTGAAGGGTCAGGGGTCGGCACGTGGGACCTGGACTTTTCGACCCAGCAATTGACCTGGTCGAACAGCACGCGAAAGCTCTTTGGCGTTTCGCCGGACCAACCTGTCAACTACGATCTGTTCCTCTCGCTGCTCGATCTGCAGGACCGGGATCGCACCGCCGAGGCAGTGCAGAAATCCATCGAGACTGGCTGCAATTTCGATGTCCAGTACCGGGTGCACCGGCATTCCGACACCGGCCAATGGGTACGCACGCTCGGAGCTATCGTAAGCGACGTTCATGGCGCACCTGCCCGTCTCAGCGGCATCGTGCTCGATATCGACAACGAGAAGCAGCTCGAGGACGCGTTAAAAACGCGCGAGCAGCACTTTCGCTCGATCCTTGACACTGTGCCCGATGCAATGATCGTCATCGATAAACATGGCATCATGCAGTTCTACAGTACAGCGGCGGAGCGACAGTTTGGCTATACCGAACCGGAGGCGATCGGACAAAACATCAGCCTGCTGATGCCGGAACCGGATCGAAGCCGTCATGATGCCTACATGGCCCGCTATTTGGCGACGGGTGAGCGACGCATCATCGGCATCGGGCGCATCGTTACCGGCATGCGCAAGGATGGCACGACGTTCCCCATGCACCTCACCATCGGCGAGATGCAATCAAGCGGGCAGCCGTATTTTACGGGATTTGTCCGCGATCTCACCGAGCACCAGCAGACGCAGGCAAGATTGCAGGAGCTGCAATCCGAGCTGGTTCATGTATCGCGCCTGAGCGCGATGGGAGAAATGGCGTCAGCGCTTGCTCACGAATTAAACCAGCCTCTTTCGGCCATCAGCAACTATATGAAAGGCTCGCGCCGGCTTTTGGCCGACAGCACCGACCCCAATACGCCAAAAATCGAGGCGGCACTCGACCGTGCCGCCGAACAAGCCATTCGCGCCGGCCAGATCATTCGGCGGCTGCGCAATTTCGTTGCACGGGAGGAGTCCGAAAAGCGTGTCGAGAGCCTTTCCAAATTGATCGAAGAAGCCGGCGCGCTCGGTCTTACCGGTGCCCGCGAGCAAGGGGTGATACTGCGTTTCAATCTTGATCCAACATGTGATCTCGTCCTTGCCGATCGGGTTCAGATTCAGCAGGTTCTGGTCAATCTGTTCCGCAACGCGCTTGAAGCGATGAGCAGCTCAGCCCGCCGCGAGCTGATCGCTTCGAACGCAAGGGCCGCAGACGACATGATCGAAGTCGCAATATCGGATACCGGACACGGGTTTGGCGGAGAGGTTCACCCGAACCTGTTTCAACCGTTCTTCACAACGAAAGAGAATGGCATGGGCGTCGGCCTCTCGATCAGCCGTACCATCATCGAAACTCACGGCGGCCGGATGTGGGCCGAGACAAACGACGCGGGCGGCGCGACGTTTCGCTTCAGCCTGCCTGCAGCATCTGCCAAGGATTTGGGTCATGGCGCAGAGCGGTAAGGTTTGTGTCATCGATGACGATTCGGCGATGCGCGACTCGCTGGATTTCCTGCTTGGCTCCGCCGGGTTCAGCGTGCGGCTTTTTGATTCGGCGCAGAGTTTTCTGAACGAGCTTCCCGGCATGGACGTTGGTTGCGTACTTACGGACATCCGTATGCCCGGGATCGATGGCATCGAGCTGCTGCGTCAACTGAACTCGGCTTCGCCCGCTCGAAAGCTCCCCGTCATTGTCATGACGGGGCATGGCGACGTTCCTCTCGCCGTCGAGGCCATGAAGCTGGGTGCGCTCGACTTTCTCGAAAAACCATTCGAGGATGACCGGCTGGTCGGCATGATCGAAACGGCCCTCTCCCGCAACGACAGCGGCTCGAAAAGCGAAGCGATTACGGCCGACATAGCTGCGCGGGTGGCCACGCTTAGCCAGCGGGAACGCCAGGTGATGCAGGGCCTGGTAACCGGTCAGTCCAACAAGGTAATCGCGCGGGAGTACGATATCAGCCCGCGCACCGTCGAGGTTTATCGTGCCAACGTCATGACCAAGATGCAGGCGGGCAACCTCTCAGAGCTGGTCAGGTTTGCGATCCGGGCCGGAATTCTCAAGGATTGAGCCAAGTCAATCCGGGCTGGATCGAACTGGGCTATCCAGCCAGAATGATCGAAGCCCATGATACCGCCGCCATAGCCGGCTCGTCGCCTCGCAAGTCATTGATTTGCGTGATTGACGACGACTTCGACGTCCTCAAGTCGCTGCGATTTCTTCTGGAAACCGAGGGGTTCGACGTCCGAACGTTTCGCAGTGGATCGGCGCTGCTCGGGTCTTCAGCCCGACACGTCGCGGACTGCCTCGTCGTAGACTACAAAATGGCGGGAATCGACGGTCTGGAGCTTGCGCAGAGGTTGCGCGATCTCGGCATTGGCGCGCCGATTGTTCTGATTACGGGCTATCCGGACGAAAACATTGCGGCGAAGGCCAACCTGGCCGGGGTGCGCCAAGTGCTTCTGAAGCCTTATCTTGAGGACAGCCTTGTGGAATGTGTTCGAAGCGCCATCGATTTCAATCGTTCCACCGATCCGCTCTAAGCATATTCGCTGGCTGCCTCCGTAAAACCCCTTAGGTGAACCCCCTTAGGATATCGACCGAAATATTCAGGAACAAATATCCTCGGTAGATCTGGTCATCCCCGCATCGAGGAGATGGCAAATGCATACCCAAACGATCAGCGCCCCGGCAGCAACGGTTCTCAATGGTCACCGCGGCCAAATCCCTCCTTCTGCCGACCAGTTCAGTCTGCTGGCAAGCTGCTCGGGAGTGATCGCCACCGAGTTCTCCTACGGGAAGGACGAGGAGATCTACGGGGAAGACGAGCCTTCAGAGTACGTCTACCAGGTGATCCAGGGCGCCGTTCGCACCTACAAGCTGCTGAGCGACGGAAGGCGTCAAATCGGCGCGTTCCATTTACCTGGAGACGTCTTTGGCCTCGATGCCGGTTCCACCCATCGCCTCACCGCCGAGGCGATCACCAACACCACCGTCCGCCTGGTGAAGCGCCGCGGCCTCGAAGCGGCAGCGGGATCGAACGTCCAGGTCGCCCACAATCTTTGGACCATGACCGCGGGTGATCTCCGTCGTGCGGAAGACCACATGCTCCTTCTCGGCCGAAAGACCGCCATGGAGCGCGTCGCCACCTTTCTCCTCGAAATGGACCGTCGGCTTGCCAAAGCCGGCATGATGGCCTTGCCGATGGGCCGGCGCGACATCGGTGATTACCTCGGTCTTACGCTGGAAACCGTATCGAGGGCGCTTTCGGAGCTCAACGACAAGGGCATTTTGACTTTCTCGGGTGCCCGTCAAATCGTGCTTCGCAACCGCCAGCGGCTCGTAGACATGGACGCATGAGCAGCAACTCAAGCCTGCAGCCTGGTCAAGGCGAGGCAACGTTGCGGTGCGCAAGCAGAAAGAATGGAGCACCAAAGATGAACAGCTATCGCGTCTCCTTCTACAAGGACCTTTTGAATTCGGATGGACATAGCTTCAAATGCCTGCAGCGGCAGATCGACGTCCAATCGGACGGCCCTTCCCGCGCGCTCGTATTGGCCGAACGACTGATCGACAATGATCGCTTGGATGCCGACTGCATCGAAGTTATGCACCTGCCAAGCGACCATCACGCGCTGGAGCATTCACCCAGCCGTTCGCCCGCCCCCTGCAAGCACACGTGGAGCCGTGCCTCGTGACGACAGGACGTGACGTGGATCGTCGTGGCCCTGGATTGGCGTCTCTCGGGCCCTGCCGCTTGCCCGTGTCCGATATCTGTTCTCTCGAAAGCGGGCTTTTGTCGGCATGATCGGCAAACCGGCGCTGGCCGTGAGCAAGGACATCAAGTGACCCTCAACAACTGCCCGCAAATGTCCCGCAATCCGTCCGATCAGTGGCTCCCCATCTCCATTGCACCCGAAGACTACGACCTCCAGGTCGGAGCGATCGGCAAGGCTGGTGTTCGTCCTTGGGGATTTCCTTGCCGGAAGCGCCAGGCTCAATGGTTCAATGTGTGGGCAAACCAACCGATCCTGATTTATCCGACACATTGGCGGATCTGGCGCGCCTGAAACGATCCTAAGTGGCAACCGCCTGCAGCGCGGCCAGGAACGCAGCCGGGTCGATCTTGTGTTCGTGGCTGGCATCCTCAACCGAATGAAACGCGGCGATCGGGCAGCCGACGCAGCCCATCTTGAAATCCAGGAACACGCGCATGGTAGCAGGCTAGCGGCTCATCACTTGATCGACCGTTACGTCCGCCGTAAGTGTGGGTTTCTTCATGGTGCCAGCCTAGGCGCCGTTCCGCATGCTTCTTTGTGCGCCAACAAACAACTCTGAGAATTCTCGTTCGCCGATAAGCTTGCGCTGGCGCAAAGAACGCGTCGCAGGTTCAGGGCATATTGATCTCACGAAACCCGGATACCCATCAGGAAAGCGTCATGATCACCCGGAGAACCGCGTTGCTCGGCGCCGCGATAGCCGCCCTACCCGCTACGGCTCCCGCATTGGCGGCCGATGATCTCAAGCTGCCGCGCCAGGCCGTCGAGTTGGCGCCCCCCTTTGTGCACCAGCACGAACAGGCCACCAAGGAAGGTCCAAAGATCATCGAATTCAAGCTGACCATCAAGGAGAAGGAAGTCGTGATCGACGACGCCGGCACCAAGCTGCAGGCGATGACGTTCAACGGGTCGATGCCCGGGCCGATGATGGTTTCCTCCTAGCAAGCCAGGCCTCTGGCAAATATGGAGTGGAGATGTCTTTCGCCTCCAAATTGCTGGCAGTCACGATGTCGTTTGCAAGCTTGTCGCCGGCATTGGCCGAACCGCTATTCGAACCCGCTGCGATTTGCCGAACGGCGATAGCATCGATTGGGGGCCGCGACCCCAAAAGCATCCACACGACGCTAACTGCCGACGGCGTGCTGTTCCTGACCTATGTACGCCCAATCGACAATTACGTCTGGACTTATAGATGCCGGATAGATGGCAATCGAATCGTATGGGCTAGCGAACCCGGGCGTTGGCGGGACGACGCCAAAGACGACAAGATCTTCTTTGAAGTTATCGGCGCCGGCACGCAACTTCGCATCATCGAAAACCACATCGACGGATCGACCACAAAGCAATTGTTCGATCGTGACATGATTCAATGAATTTGCGCAGCAACCTTGCCAGCGAGCAAGTAAGACGGAAGCTCGTTTGCTCCTCTCACCGGCCTTCATCTCACACGGATATTCTTCGAATAGCTCGACCAAGGAGCGACGCCGCCAAGTCATAGACTTGGCGGCGCGCTATTTGGTTGCGGGGCAGGATTTTAGTCTGTCTCACGCGGCGATGGCTTCGAGGAGTGAGGTCGCCACAATATCTATTGGTTGCAAGCCATCAATGCTCCTGAGATTTCCCTTCGAGCGATAATAGTCGGCCAGCGGCTCAGCTTGCCTGCGGTATTGTTGCAGACGCACTTTCAATGCCTCTTCGGTATCATCCGCTCTTGCCGCGTGGCCGTTGATCTTTGCTTCTCTGGCTCGATTGAGAATGCGACCCAACAAGACTTCCTCGTCAACCCTCAACTCAAGCACGCAGTCGAGATTGAGTTCTTCGGCACGCAAGATGTCGTCGAGGGCCTGGGCCTGGGCAACGGTGCGCGGGAACCCATCCAGGATGAATCCGTTCTTGGCATCTGGCTGCAAAAGGCGTTGGACAACTACCGCAACGACAAGCTCGTCTGGAACAAGCTCACCACGTTCCATGACCGCCTTGACTTTTCTTCCGACAAAAGTACCCGCCGATACCGCGGCGCGCAGCATATCGCCGGTAGACAATTGCGGAATAGCAAGCTGTTGCGCCAATCGGGTCGCCTGAGTTCCTTTTCCGGATCCCGGTGGTCCCAATAGAGCAATCCTCATCGACTTGTCTCCCTCGATTCAGGTTACTGACCTTCGGTTCAACGAATCGCGGCGTTGAAAAGATTGCGCGCCATCAATCGCGTTCTCTGCTCGAAGCGCGTGGTAACGAACCTATATGGCCGTTTGGCAGATGCCAGCTTGATATTTGTCAAACGCTAACCTGCAGTTCTAGTTTCGGCCAGAACGCCCCGATAGGTCTTTATGCGCCAGTTGGATTGAAAACATCATGCGTGCGTAGGCGCGGGATGCGCACCCCCCTCTCCTTCATGTCACGCAAGGCGACATACATCATCGCAGTCATCAGGGCGTCATTGAAGGCGTCGTGCTGAACGAGAGGTGGGATGTTGAGATCCCTCAGGATCGCCGCGAACGAGAGATCAATCGATGTATTAGGCGGTGCATCGTCGTACTTGCGTTCGTAGTAGAGCTTGGAGACCTCGATGAGAGCATTGGGCAGCTCGATCCCAAGGTAAGGAAGGATATACTTGTCGAGCATGGTGACGTCGAAATCGACATAATACCCGACAAGCGGCCGCCCGCCGACGAAATGCAAGAAGCTCGGTAGCGTCTTCCAGATCATGGATCCCTGCGCAACGTCGACTTGACGCAGACGATGCACCTTGATCGCCTCGGCCCGCATGCAGGCGTCAGGGCGCACCACCGCCTCGAAATGCTCGCTGGTCAGAATACGGTTGCCTCGGATCTTGATCGCGGCAATGGTTATGATGTCATCGGTGCGCACATTGAGCCCTGTTGTCTCGCAATCGATCGCGACAGCCTCGTCTGCGGGTCCGCGCTCGAACATGAACCGATATGACTGGTCACCGATCGTAGCTTGGTGGAGAAGGCGTTTGATGGCGCGGGGGATCACGTCAGAAGATTCCGAGGTTGAAGTGGCGATGAATGAACTGGCGAAACTCCTTCACGATATGAAAGGCGTCGCGTAAGAGATCACGCTCCATGCTCGATAGCCATGATGGCCGCAAAAGATTGCCAGAGGCGCCAGCCGACACCGCCAACTGCCCATCGAGCCTCAGCATCAACATGAACTGAAAGGCTTGGACCAACTCTCGGGCGAAGTCGGCCTGCAGCACTCCAATATCGCGCAGACGCGAAATGCGCCTTTCGGTAGCGGTCTCCATCAGCCCATGCTCAAGAGCAAGACTGCGGACGCCGTGCACGATGGGAAAAATGCCACCCTTCTTGAGGTCCAATGCGTCGCCATTGCCCTCAGACGTAATCAGGTGCTTGAACAGGCCGATCGGGGTGGCGAAGGCGTCGATCGCGCGGGCAAAATGGGCCAGATACGCCTGCTCGCCGCGCGTTACGTCGATCAGCGCGGCCTTGGCCTTGGCGAGCAGCTGCTTATCGCCGGCGACGGCGCGTGCATCATAGAAGATGGCAACGTTCAAATGGGAGGCGTTGTCGGGCAACGCCACCCAGCTGCGGAAATCCGCGAGATAGTCGGCGAGTGGTTTGGACCAAACCGGATTACTCACCATTACGTTTCCCGGGCAAGGCGCAAAGCCGAAGCTCGACAGCGCGCCGGAAAAGTCGGCTCGAAACGCGTCCAGCTTCGCCTTGTCGACCGGTTCGGGCAGGATAAGGCCGTTGTCCTGGTCCGTACGCACAGTTTGCTCGCCGCGGCCCTCACTTCCCATAACGACGAGGCAGCCGCTGGTACGAAACTCAGCCGGTGCGACCATCTCGAACAGTCTAGAGAGAAGACGCTGATTGAGATCGGAAACGATCTCGCCAATCACTTCCACGCCAACGCCTTGGCGGCGCAGCACGCGAACCTGCGTCACCGTCTCGCGCGCGGCAACCGCCAGATCCTCCCGGGTCGAGGCGCGATCGATACGGCCTGCGACGACTTGAGCGCTGCCTGCAAGAAAGCCCAACACGTCGATATCCTCCAAGATACCGACAAAGCGCTCGCCATCATGAACCGCGACGCGCCGCTTGTTGAGCTTGGTCATGAGCACAAGAGCCGAGGATACGAAATCGTGCGGCCGCAACGTGACCACGTCGAAATGCGTAAATTCGCGTACGGGCGTTTGGATCGATTGGCGTCGCAGCACGACTGCCTTGGACAAGTTCATGCCGGTAATAATGCCGATCCGCTCACCGTCACGAACAAACAGCGCGTTGCTGTCGATCTCGCGCATCATGTGGCCTGCGGCTTCGATGGTGTCGGCTGCTTCGATAAAGGCGGCGGGGTGCAAAAATAGCTCTGAAATCCGCGCCCGCATCAGCGAGCCGTAACGCCGCTCCTCCTCGTCGCTCGCGAGCCAGAAATGCGTGCCCGCTCTTGCCGTGGACGAGGGCGCGGCTGTCGAAGCTGTCTTTGGGCCCGAGTAGTGCCAGCAGACCGCTGCCGTCCTGCTCTTCGATCGTGCCTTTGATGACGACGTAGAGAGCGTCGGTCGGCGCGTCTTGCTCGATAATGGTTTCGCCCGGACGGAAGTAGGCGATATCGAGCGTCGCACGCAACGTCTCGATCTCTTGTGATGATAGACGATCAAAAGGCGGGTTTTCACCATCAAAAGCCTTGGGCATTTCACTCTCAGATCCCCCGGCTTGGAATAATGCATAGAGCCGGCCTCTCGAGGCCAGATCTCAATGCGCGGTAGCTCCTGCTGCGCCGATGCCGGTTTGGCAACGCACATATTGTGCGTCGAAGCCGCCTCTGTCGGTCTTGGCCCGCATGCTGCGGTCCAGGATCGAAAACAGCCAAATGCCGGCGAACGCAATTGTGATTGAGAAGAGCGCTGGGTTGTCCAGCTTAACGGGCGCGGATCCCTTGGCAAAACCGAGCGTTACTTCCCATACGGCAGGCGACAGGATGACGCCGACCAGGGCACTGAGCAAGCCAAGGAAGCCCCCAATCAGAGCACCACGTGTGGTCAGACCCTTCCAGAAGATCGACATCACCAGCACCGGGAAGTTGCATGATGCGGCGATGGCGAAGGCGAGGCCAACCATGAAGGCGACGTTCTGGTTCTCGAATACGATGCCCAGAATGATCGCCAGCACGCCCAGGAACAGCGTCGCAATCTTGGAGACGCGAATCTCGTCTTGCTCGTTGACCTTTCCATTCTTGATCACCATGGCATAGATATCATGGCTGATCGATGAGGCACCGGCCAGCGCCAATCCCGACACCACTGCGAGGATGGTGGCAAACGCGACTGCCGAAATGAAACCGAGGAACAGGTTGCCGCCCACGGCGTTGGCCAAATGAATCGCCGCCATGTTGGAGCCGCCCTTGATCGCCGCGATCCCACTCTTGGTCTTTTCCAGAATTCCGGCATCGAGAAATGCCAGGTCGGTTGAGACGAGCGTGATGGCGCCGAAACCGATAATGAAGGTCAAGATGTAGAAGTAACCGATGAAGCCGGTTGCATAAAACACCGACTTACGTGCGGCCTGGGCGTCCTTCACCGTAAAAAAGCGCATCAGGATGTGCGGCAAGCCGGCTGTGCCGAACATAAGGGCAAGGCCAAGCGAGATCGCCGACAACGGGTTGGAAATCAGGCTGCCGGGCTCCATGATCGCGATCTTCTTGGGATGCACCTCCGTCGCCTTGGCAAACAGTGCCTCCGGGCTGAACCCGAATTGGTAAAGCACCGCACCGGCCATGAAGGTTGCGCCAAAAAGCAGCAGCACGGCCTTGATGATCTGCACCCAGGTCGTTGCTTTCATACCGCCAAAAGTCACGTAGATCATCATCAGACCACCGACCAGGATCACCGCGATCCAGTAGTCGAGACCAAAAAGCAGCTGGATCAGCTTGCCGGCGCCGACCATCTGCGCGATCAAGTAGAAGGCGACGGTTACCAGCGAGCCGGAGGCCGCCAGGATACGGATTCGTGTCTGGCCCAGCCGGAACGAAGCGACGTCGGCAAATGTAAACTTGCCAAGATTGCGCAGTTGCTCGGCAACCAGGAACATTACAATTGGCCAACCAACAAGCCAGCCCACCGAGTAAATAAGGCCATCGTAGCCGGAGGTGTAGACAAGGCCCGAGATGCCCAGGAACGAGGCGGCCGACATGTAATCGCCGGCGATCGCGAGGCCGTTCTGGCCTGCGGTGATCCCTCCGCCAGCGGAGTAGAAATCTGCGGCCGACACCGTCCGTTTTGATGCCCAATAGGTTATCGCGAGGGTCAAGCAAACAAACCCGACAAACATACCGATTGCGGACCAGTTGATCGCCTGCTTGGTGCCGCCGTCGACGGATCCGGCCGCGAGCGCAAGCGTAGGCAGGCATAGAAGCAGTGTGAGCAAAAGCCAGAAAATTCTTTTCATGAGCGGTTCGCTCCAACGATTTTGCGGATCAGCGGATCGTATTTGGAATTGGCCTTGCTGACGTAGATGCCGGTGAGCAGGAACGCCGCAACAATGACAAGTAGCCCGATCGGAATGCCGACGGTCATCACGCCCGTCCCCAAGGGCGTACCCAGGAACTTGGGTGCATAAGCGACGAGTAGAATGAAACCGAAATAGATGATCAGCATGATCAGCGACAACGTCCAGCCGAGTGACGAGCGTCGGCGAACCAGCTCCCGATAGTTCGGATCCTGCTCAATTCTTGAGTGACTGCTCACATCCATGCTCCCTTCAGGGGTTCGCGGACGGAGTTCGACCCCCACCGCATAATGTACGCAATTCGCCTGTTCTCAGTTCGAAAAATGCATTAAAGCGCGTTGAATCGCCTCATACATCGAAACCTGTGCGACGAGATTTGATTACATACCGTATGCGGGCGGACGTCTTGACGCAGATCAACGTTGCATCGTCCTGCACGCTGACGCGCGCTTACGCGCGGGCTGTAGGGCATTACCGCGCGTAACTCTGTTTGAAGCAACATATCTCGTCATAAGGGACGGCATTGAAGCGTTACGCAAAACGCTTGAAGTGCGGATCGCGGATTAGCAATCCGAGCCGCAGATTGTCCAGCCATCGCTCGACCTCGCGGACAACATCGATCGTAGTTTGCATCAGCCTCGTTCAGATCTTAAGCGGAGAGCGCACCTCCACGCCGGCCCATTGCTCGAACGGACGCACCATACTGGTGAAGTCGGACTCAGGACCAAACAGCACCTGAGTGATGCCGGGAACATGCCGACCGGCGTTGGCACCCAGCGCTTCCGCCTCATCAAGGCAGAGCTTCACATCCTTGTAGGCCAAGGCGGCGTTTGCGGCGGTTCACCGTGTCTTGGCAAGAGGCACAGTCGGCAAAGTGATCTCGAATATCGACCCCTGAGAGCCCGATTTGGCGAGAACCAAACTGCCTTCATACCTTTCGACGATCATGCGACAGATCGCCAGACCCAATCCCATACCCGCAGGCCTGGTCGTAAAGAACGCCTCAAATATGCGACCTTGGTCCTGCGGATGCACTCCCGCGCCGGTGTCTTGAACGGACAGGAGAACTGACGAATTTGCTCCGAGCCGCGTACTGATGTTCAATCGGCGCCGATCAGTAGGAGTGGAACTCATCGCCTCGATCGCGTTTTTAACCAGATTCAAAATGACCTGCTGCAATTGCGCTGGATCCGCACACACCAAAGAGGTTTCGCCCCGGAACTCTGTCACGACAGATACTTCGTTGAATTGCAATTCGTGCTGCAGCAATCGTAACACCTGTTGAACGACATCCTCGATACATATCGTCGTAGGTTGATCTGCTGCATTCTTGAACAGTCCGCGAACGCTCGAGATCGTCGCGTTCACCCTGAGGCTCGCTTCTTCAATGTCCTTGAGGATGGCGGTCATTTCCTCCAGCCGGGGAGGCTGTGCAAGAAGCTGCTCCAGAGCGGTGCTTGCATTTAACGTGATGGACGCCAACGGCGACCTGATTTCATGAGCGATTGCCGCGGTGGCGGCGTCTATGCTCACCAGGCGGTTGGCGCGCTCTCGCCGCTGCATCGTCAGAGCGCTGGCCAGCCGATAGTAGAGTACGATCATCTCGGTCAACAATACGGACAACAGCATGCAACTTGCGACCAGCGCAAATCCGCGGGCTGCATACCAACCTACGGAAAATCGAACCGAACTCGCGACGGCCGCGACCAGAAAATTGGGCAGCCAGGCAAACAAGGTCACCATCAGCCACAGATCAAGCACTGTACGCCTTCGGGCGAAGAGCACCAGCAGTGTCAGGGCACCCAGAAGGAACAAGGCGACATTGATTTGATTGCCAAGTCGTGTCTGCAGCGTGACGCTTGTCGTGTAAAAGTCGGGCAGATACTCAACCCCGGCTGTCACCAACCACGATAGCGCAGCGATTGCCCCGAATACACAGGTAAGCGTCATTGTGATGCTTGCGGTCCTCGATATGGCGGAGGTCTTTCCTTTGTCCTTCAGCAGTGCATACGCAAGGATGCTCAAGGAAAATGTGGTGTGCCACAGGACGAAAAACCAAGCCGGAGTGTCGTAACCGTCACCGATGATGCCACCCGGTGCGTAGCCGCCCGGAAAACTCAATGTCTGCAGAAAGGCAAACGAGCCACCGAAGAGGTATCCGCTCGCGACGGCTAGCAACGCGCGCTGCGGCTGTACCGAGTATTGAGCGAATAAGAGGGTCGCCGTGAGCAGGTCAGCTGCACTCAGAACCGTCTGAAGAACCGGAACAAAGCTATCCACTCTGCCGATTTGTATGTGCGCGAACGGAGCAACAAGCGCCGCAAGGGCGAACAGCGTAACTACAACGCCAACAGCTACCGCTCGGTGTTGCGGCGTCGAAGGCATCAATGGCACCGCGACCGGAAGATCGTGATCTGCGGCGGGCACATACTGGCGAGTGTCCGTTTTCAGCATTGGGGCGCCGCTCCCTCCGGTGATGGGCTTCCCGCCCAGTGAAGCATAGATACCTCTGAGCTGCTGCCGGTTTGATGGACAGCGAGTCTAGCTAACCAACCTTGCGCCCGCACTCAACCGGGCTGAGATACGATGGTCGACTGGCACAACAATGCGTCCGGCTTGCCGCGCCGCCATACGACCATCGACTGCGCATCCGTCACGAGATGAGCCGTCATGCCGACGCTCAGCGCTGGGAGAGCGGTTCAGCGAGGTATGAGAGCCCGACCGAGACCGGCGGCCAGGCCTGGACGTCAGTAAAGAACAGATAGGGCCTGACTTATCTTATCCCAAGCGGGGAGCGCCGGAAGCCGCCGGCGCGAGCTTCTTTCTGACAAACGAAGCTGCCCGTGCCGCCTTGCCCGTATCGCTTCTGTCGCTTGAAGTAATAAACCTCCTTGCGGAAATCGAGCCAAACAACAGTGTCGCCGGGACAATGACGCCGCGCTTGCGCTTCATACCGAAACGGAGTGAGCGGCAGAGCAGTGGCAGCAGACGGCACAATGACCGACATCCCAAACAGAAAGAGCGCGCGCAATCGACGGCGAAGACGCCTTGCGCGAGATTCCAGCGCACCGTCGCAAGCAGCGAAAGATTTACCTGATGGCAATTTGCACCTCGGTCGGGTTGTCTTGCACCGCAAGGAACAAACTCGATGGACCGCGTCGTCACTTCTTCAGGGAAATCGTGATCTGGCTGAGGTTGCCGGCAAACTCCATTCCCGCCCGGGGTCCCTGCAGGGCGATCGTTACACCCTTTTCATTCCCTAGCTGAACGCCTCCGAACCCGCCAACGAAGGCGCCGCCACCTCCAACGGAGTCGTAGGTGCCGGCGAAATCGCTGACCTGCCTGATACCCGAAGCCCATCCTTCCAGCCGGCCGACGGATGCTCCCGCTGCAACACCCAGGCTGAGACCGGATACTTTGAACGGATAGTCGTGGCCGCGATACGTCAAGACACCGCTGCCGACGCCACCGCCCACGAGCAAGCTCGCCTTCACGATCTTGAGCCGGACGTGTCCGGAGGCCTGCGCCAAGGACGGCGTTCCCGGAACAATCAACGCCAGCAGCGCAATCGCCGCAAGGCGAATGACGAACGAGCGCAGCGCAGCTATCCAGCGCTCAGGGTTTTGCTGCATCGATTTTCTTCCAGGTCTGGTCCGGATCGAACACGATGATGCGCTTGGCGACGAAGTCGGTCCGTTTTCCCAGATCCTTCTGGTAGACGGTCCCGGCATGATTGACCAGGAAGGTCATGACGCCGGAATTGCCGTACTCGGCTGGATAGGCGATCAGCGCGAAACCGCCGATCATCTTGCCCTTCACCACATAGTTGAGCGCACCGCCAGGCGCATCCGAACCCTGCGCCTTGAGGATACGAAAGTAATAGCCATGGTACGGCGCGCCATTCCCTTCGACCTTGTAGCCTTCGGCCGACGCCTGGGCTGCCAACTCGCCAAGCGGGCTCGGGTCAGCGTCATCGCGCCAGAACAGGCCGTCCTTCTTGCCGGAACTGCTCACAACGTGTTGCGCGTAGACACCGACACCGTCGCCACGATCCTTTTCGGCATATTCGTTCTGGGCATCCACATAAGCCAGGCAGGTTTGAATCGCATCCAGTTCGTTGCGCCCGATTCGACGATACAGAATTTCGAGACGGCCGGCCGCAGGGTCGAATTCCCAGCCAGTCCTGTTGTTCACCAAAGGTATCGGGAACGGAAAATCCTCCGTGCCTAGTATGAGCGTCGCCTTCCTGTTCCCTTCCGCCTTGATCGAATGCTTGGCCTCATAGGTGGAAATGAAAGCCTTGCGCGTCTGCTCGTCTGCGACGTCGTCGCCGGACTCGATGATGTCTTCGGCACCCCTGCCGAGCACTTTGAGAATCTCCCGCTGCGTACCGCTCTTGACCGCGACAGCCAATGCCGCCGCGGCATCCTCCGGAGAGGGAAAGGACTGTTGCGCTTGAGACACCGAGCTCATCAGGGCCAGCGCCATGATGGCCGCCACGCTTGCCGAAGCCGCACGATTGAATGACTTCAAAGCGATCATGGCGACACCTCCGCAGGGATCTTTGCGCCGCCTGCAAGCCAGCCGCTATAGGTACGAAACTTCAGCCCGAGCTTCTCGTAGTAGACCCGCAAGTAACCGTCGCTGCCGCGCGACACCGCATCCGGCATCACGCTTTGCACCTCCTGCGCCATCACGCCGACATAGGCCTTCTGGCTGCCGAGATAGCTGAAGCGGTAATAGCCGAGGCCGTTGGCGAGATAGCCGAGCAGGAC
>WNFW01002023.1_pt1 | contig 18778 bp, 17 predicted proteins | sample 5400131 | NCBI WGS metagenome assembly WNFW01 (sample SAMN13153362, study PRJNA577476) | soil metagenome | isolation source: 20 cm soil or saprolite under grassland replicate 1 | place: USA:California | collected 2016-06-15 | reverse complement strand
TGGTACACCGGCGGCGACGTGAGCCCGATTCCGCTGGCGGGCGGAGGCCTCCTTTTCGTTCGGCATTCGATCGACCCGTCGACGGCCGTTCACTCGCAGATTTACTACCAGAGCCGCGCGCTCGGGATCGCCAAGGCACTCACTACGGAGGCGGACGATTGCAGTGAGGCCACACTCTCGCCAGACGGGACGCAGATCGCGATGGTGTGCTCGCATGGCAAGCAGAGCACATCGCTGGAGGTTGCGCCATTCAACGGCAGCGCGCTCGGCGCACCGCACGTCCTGGTGGACGGGAGGCTCTACGCTTCGCCCACCTGGTCGCCGGACGGCAAGGCGCTCGCCTACTTCGCGCCGCAGGGTCAGGCGGGCCATTTCCAGCTCTGGTGGCTCCCCCTCCCCGTTGCCGCAACACCGTCGCCGAGCAGCGCCGTCTCACCGTCACCGTCGACGAGTGCCCGCCCATCGCCAACGCTAGCCCCCACGCCGACACCGGTTCAGGTGACAGAGGGTGTTGACCTGAGCGCGACCTCGCCTCCCGCCTGGTACTGAGTACGCTGTGGGACGGTAAACGCGCCGGCCAACCAGTCCCATAAGTGCCTTGGTGAAGCTGTGCGACGCCGCGCCGATGTAACGGCTCCGCGTACAGGTACACAACGATGCGGCAGATCGCTGTCGAGTTGGACGCTCGGCTTTCGATACGGAGGCGGACGAGCTCTTTCGGCGACCGCATCGCGGCTGCCATCACCCACGACTATCTCGACCAGTACGGTGGCGCCGAGCGCACCGTGCTCGCCATCTGCGAGCGGCTCCGGTCCGCACCCCTCTACACCTCCGTCTACGACCGCGCGGTCATGCGCCGGCTCGGTTTCAGCGAGCCGGCGCAACGAATCGTCGTCAGCTTCATGCAGGGCTGGCCGCTTCGCCGCCGCGTGCCGCGCTACTACCACACGTGGCTGTACCCGCTGGCCTTCCGAACCTTCGACTTGCGGGGTTACGAGCTGGTGCTTTCGTCTGCGCACTTCGCTGCCAAGGACCTGAGGCTCTCGCCGGGGACCGTCCACGTCAGTTACTGCTACACCCCACCTCGATTTCTGTGGGGCTACGACAGCGACACGGCCTGCCGGGCTATGCCGCTCCACGAGCGGCCGCTTGCCCTGATGGCGCGGGCGGCATTGCGCCGGCTCGACTATCGCGCGGCGCAGCGGGTCAATCTGTTCCTGGCCTGCTCCGAAGCGGTTGGCCGCCGCATCGAGGAGGCGTACGGCCGGCAACCAGCCATCGTTTACCCGCCGGTGGATACCGAGCGCTTCGCGGCTCACCCCCCGAAGGACGACGGCTTCTTCCTGATCGTCTCGCGGCTCAACGCCTACAAGCGGATCGACTATGTCATCGATGCGTGCAACCGCGCGCAGCTGCCGCTGCTCATCGTTGGCACGGGGCCCTGGGAGAACCGCCTGCGCGCTCTAGCCGGGCCAACCGTCCGCGTCAGCGGGCATCTCTCGGACCGCGATGTCGAGCGCCTCATGTCCAGCTGTCGCGCCTTCGTCCTGCCGGGAGAAGAGGATTTTGGCATCGCCGCGGTCGAGGCGATGGCGGCAGGAAAGCCGGTTGTCGCGCTGCGCCGAGGAGGTGCGGTCGAAACCGTCATCGATGGAGAGACCGGCTTGCTCTACGAGGACCCGACGCCCGAGAGCTTCCTCGATGCCGTCGGACGGCTGGCGCGGCGGCGTTGGGATGCGGGAGCGGCACGATCGCACGCGCGGCGCTTCGACCGGGCGCACTTTGCGCAGCGGCTCGATGCGGCGGTCGCGTTCGCGGTCGAGGCCGGCTCGATGGTCCTCAACTGATGCGTGAGCCGGCGACCGCAACGGCGGAACCCCAGGTCCGCACCCTCCGGCGGGCCGTCCTGAGCACGCTGCTCTACGCCGACCTGTTCGACTACCCGCTGACGGACTCCGAAATCCGGCGCTATCTCATCGGTGAGGCGGCCGCGACGAGCCGGGTGACGGCGCTGCTCGATGGCGACGCCGGACTCCGGCGACACGTCGACCGGACCGGCGATTGGGCCCACCTTACGGGCCGGAGCCATCTGGCGAAGGTCCGGCGTGACCGGGCCGCCATGTCGGCGGACCTGTGGCCGATCGCCCGACACTTCGGGGCCTGGATCGCCCGCCTGCCATTCGTCCGGCTGGTGGGGGTCACCGGCGCCCTGGCGATGAACAATGCCACCGTCGGCGACGACATCGACCTCTTCATCCTCGTCCAACCCGGCCGGCTCTGGCTCTGCCGGTTGTTCATCGTTGCCATCGTGCGGTTCGCCGGGCACCACGGCACCACGCTCTGCCCGAACTTCCTGCTGAGCACGGACCAGCTCCGCCTGTCGGAGCGGAACCTGTTCACCGCCCACGAGATCGCCCAGATGGTCCCCTTGACGCGGACCCCCTGGTATGACGCCTTCCTCGATGCGAATCAGTGGGTCAGGGATTTGCTGCCGAACGCGCTCGGCAACGCGTCGACCGGTGAACCACGTCTGGATCGCCGCTCTGCGATGCGCGTCGTTACCCGCACGCTCTCCACCCGGTTGTTCGATCCGCTCGAGCGATGGGAGATGGAGCGGAAAGTGCGGCGCCTCCGCGCGCGGCAGGAGCGTGAAGGAGGAAGCGTCGCGTTCTCGGTGGATGAGTGCCGCGGGCACTTTGCCGCGCACGACGCGCGCATCCTGGCCACATACTCGGACCGGCTGGCCGCCTACGCGGCCGCGCTGTCATGAGCGACGTGCTCGTCGGCCAGTCGTACTACCTGCGCTTCGATCCCAAGCTCTGGGCGGCGATGCAGCCATACCCTCCGCTCGGCACGCTTTATGCCGCGAGCTACCTCCGCTCTCGCCACTACGAGGTCGCACTCTTCGACGCCATGCTGGCTGGCTCGGAAGACGAATGGGCGGGCGCACTCGACACTTGCAGCCCCCGTTTCGCGGTGATCTACGAAGACAACTTCAACTACCTGTCGAAGATGTGCCTGCTACGGATGCGAGAGGCGGCGTTTTCCATGATGGAGCGGGCCCGCGCGCATGGCTGCACCGTCATCGTCGCCGGCTCCGACGCCACCGACCGCGCGGCGCTCTACCTCTCCCACGGCGCGCACTTCGTTCTCAACGGGGAGGGCGAGGTGACGCTCGCGGAGCTCCTCGATCGACTCTGTGGCAGGAGCGAGGTGCCGTTGGATTCCATCCGTGGCATGACGTTTCGTGACAAAAGCGGCGACGGGATCGTCGTGACGCCGCGCCGGCCCGACCTCACCGACCTCGACGTGCTGCCGCTGCCGGCCTGGGACCTGGTCGATGTCGGGCGTTACCGCGAGATCTGGTCTGCGAGGCACGGCTACTTCTCGATGAACATGGCGACGTCGCGTGGCTGCCCCTATCACTGCAACTGGTGTGCCAAGCCGATCTGGGGCCAGCGGTACAACGTCCGCAGCCCCGAGAGTGTCGTGACCGAGCTCGAGTGGCTCAAAGCGACCTATCACCCCGACCACATCTGGTTCGTCGACGACATCCTTGGCCTCAAGCCCGGTTGGGTGAAACGCTTCGCCGATCTTGTCGAGCGAGAACGCGTGGCCACCGCGTTCAAGAGCCTGTGTCGCGCGGATCTGCTCCTCCGGGAGGACACTGTCGATGCCTTGCGGCGCGCCGGGGCGGAGGCCGTATGGTTGGGCGCCGAATCCGGCTCCCAGAAGATCCTCGACGCGATGGACAAGGGGACCCGCGTCGACCAGACCCGTGAGGCTGCTCGCCGCTTGCATGCGGCCGGGATCAACGTCGGCTTCTTCCTGCAGTTCGGCTACCCGGGAGAAACGCGCGCGGACATCGCGGCGACCCTGCAGCTCGTCCGCGATTGTCGACCGGACGACATCGGCATGTCCGTTTCCTATCCGCTACCCGGCACGAAGTTCCATCGCGCCGTCCGCGAGCAGCTCGGGCTGCAGCAGAACTGGGTCGACTCCGCCGACCTCGCCATGATGTATCGCGGGCCGTTCAGCACCGCCTTCTACCGCAAGCTACACGCCGTGCTGCACCACGAGTTCCGGATGCGCCAGGCATGGGCGCGGCTCACCGGCGGCAGCGCCGGGCTCGCTCGAGACGCCGACGGCCGGCGTCGCGGCTCGGGTCGGCTGCGGTCGCTGGCGAGCGTCCTCTACCATGCGGCCGCGCTCCCGGTTTCGCGCCTTCAGCTGGCGCTGCGCGCTCGCCGCCGGCAACACGGTCTCGCGCCGCTGCCGCCGTTCATGACTGCTGAGGCGGCCGCGAATCCGACGCAGCAGCACGACTCGTTGGTTGGTTCCTAGGGCATCCGTCATGCTGGCGCTCAAGCGCGGAATCGACGTGGTGCTGGGCTTGGCCTTGCTGCTGGCCGTCCTCCCAGTCCTCGCCGTGCTCGCCATTGCCGTCTGGGCGGAAACCGGGGCCCCGGTGCTGTTTCGCTGCCAGCGCCTCGGTCGAAGCGGCCGGCCCTTCACCATGTACAAATTCCGCACCATGGCCCTGGGAGCAGAACGCGCGCTCCAGACGCTGCGGTCTCGGAATGTCGCGCAGGGGATGGTGAAAATTGCCGACGATCCTCGGGTGACGACGCTGGGCCGGCTATTCCGCCGCTTCAGCCTGGACGAGCTTCCCCAACTCTGGAACGTGGTTCGCGGCGAGATGAGCCTGGTCGGCCCGCGCCCGCACGAACTGGGCGAGGTATCGCTCGAGGACCCGGTCCATCTCCAGCGGCTGCGAATGCGGCCGGGCCTCACCGGGCTCTGGCAGATCCGTGCCCGGCAGGACCCGTCGCTGGCGATCCGCGTCCGCTATGACCTCGAGTACATTCACCGCTGGTCGCTCCTGGCGGATTTCGCGATCGCCATCAAGACGATCCCGGTGGTGCTACAGGGTCCGGTCGGACGCAAGGCGCCGTTGAGCCCGCTCGCGAAGCGCTCGATGACATCCGTCCCCCGCCAGGCCTGATCCAGCCGGTCGACCGGCGTCCCACAGTAAAAAGGCGGGTTGAACAGCACCAGGTCGAACTGGTCACCGGCCACGGGCGCGAAGAGGTCGCCCTCCCGAATCTCAACCCGGCCTTCGAGGTTGTTCAGCAGGACGTTGATGCGGGCGCAGCGCACGGCCTCCGGGTTGATGTCGACCCCGATGACGTCGTAGCCGCGTCGCGCCGCAAAGATCGCGCCGATGCCCGACCCGGTTCCCAGGTCGAGCGCACGGAGCGCGGCTGGGACGCTGCCGTCCGCCAGAGGAGGAGACGGCACGCTTCGCGCCAGAAAGACCCCGCTGCGAAGGAGCACGGGATTAAAGACGTCCGGCAGGACAACCAGCGACACCCCGTCGATCCGTTCGAGAACCAGCCGTCGATATCGTCGGCCGAATCGCTGATGCCGCAGGCGCAACCACGCTCGCCACACCCGGCGGAGACGCGGTGCCGTCTTCGGCGCCGTGATCATGAGGCGGTCGGCCGCCAGGTGCCGAACCAGATGCCAAACCTGGCCGGCGCCCGGTGCTGTTTGAACCCGGCGAACCAGCGCTTGACCGCCCAACGGAACCCGCCTCGCGAGGGAATCCAGGAAAGCCGCAGTCCGGCGTCGCGGGCCGCGCGGCGCAGGCCGCTCTTGGTGAGATAGCCGATGCCGCATCGAATCACTCGCTCGCAGGTCGCGTGGAAGGCGATTTGCTGGGCGTTGAGCATTCGACGGCCGGCGTCATCGCTGGCAAAGAGCGGTGAATCCATCACGACCAGGATCCCTCCCGGGGCGAGCATGGCGCGCGCCCGGCGAAGCGTGCGGGCGGGATCGTTCGAGTAATGGAGCGACGCATTGAAGATCGCGACATCGAACTGCTCGGGGGCGATGGGCAGGTCATCGAAGTCCGCCTGGACACAAGTGAAGCGGATCGCGTAGTGCGCAATCGCCCCCAGTCCATCCTCGACGTCGTCGAGCCAGTCGACGGCCACGCAGGCGTGCCCGACTTCAGTCAAGCGCGCCGACAGCCAGCCGCTCCCGGCACCAAGATCGAGGATTCGTAGCGGCCGCCCCCTGAACTGCCGCAGCACCCGGCCGAGGTTGCGATAGCTCTCCTGGCGCACCCGCCAGGTTGCCGCTTGAGGATCGCGGGCGTCGACCTTGGGAAGCGAGCGGTAATATTCGGCGCCGCGCTGCCGGTACCCGTCGTTGCCCCGGATCCGTCGATACTGGGCGAGAAACGGCTCGATCTCTTGAAGACGCCCTGGCTTCAACAAGCGGTAGATGCCGTGGCGCAGCGGGATTTCGGCGCCGCACGCCCGACAGGTCGGGGCGCTCCCAGGGGATGCCGTGAGGGGCGACGCGCATTGCGGACAGATGAACGCCGGCATCCAGGCCGGCTCAGCCACGGCGTTGCATCACGATCAGGAAGTGATCACCCCACCGGCGCAGTCCGGGCCATCCCGCCACGCGGTCCTCGAGAGCCTGGAGCATCGCCACCGCGCGTTGGTGCCGTTGCGCGAACGCATCCATATAGGGCGGCGGGGCGAGCAATCCCAGGCTGCGCAGCGAGCGGAGCCCGAAGCCCGCGCGCCCGAAGGCCGACCGGAACTCGGCGGGACTGTAGTAGGAGGTCCAGACGGTGCGGCCGTTCAGCGGGACCGCCACGGCCCGCTTCGCTGCGCGTCTCCGCGCCTCGCGCCACTGCCGTTTCACGCTAAAGAGCGCGAGCTCCCACGGACAGACACGGCCGATGACGGACGCGATCAGCGTGCCCTGAGGCCGGAGCCTGCCGGCAATCGCCAGGGCAGCCACGCCAAGATCGGGCACGCAGTTCAGTGAGCCGAGGTCGGAGTAGGCGGCGTCGAAGTCGCCGGCGGGCAACCGGTCGAGCTCGTGGATGCCGAGGCGATGCACCGTCAGCATCCGCTCGAGCCCGCCTCGTGCGGCGCGGTCCTCGGTCCGCCGCACCATCTCCGGCGACCAGTCGATGGCCGTGACGCGGTAGCCCTGTTGGGCAAGCGCCGCGGCGTCGAGACCGGTCCCGCAGCCGAGGTCTAAAAGGGCCGCCCCCGGCGGAACCCGGCGACGAACCTCGGCCAGCGTTCGCGCGCGCACCGCTTGCACCAATGCGTTGTTGCCCAGCGGGCCGTCATACGCATCGGCCACGGAGTCAAACGCCGACCGTGTGTCGATCAGCTGCTCCGCGTTCATGCCAGGGCCCGCTTGACGAACAGGGCCGTCAGGCCCGCTCCGAAGATCTGCCGGGCCAGGACCGCGAGCGCAGCGCCCCGAGCGCCGTAGATCGGGATCAGCCAGAGGCCCATCCCGGTGAAAAAGACGAGTTGAAGGACGTCACCGGCGGCGATGTACCGCACGCGCTCGAGGGGGTAGAGGACGAAGGCGGCGGGCTGCGCGTTGAGGCCGATGACAAAGCCCACCGCCAGGATCGCGAACGGAAGCGTGGCGCCGGCATAGGCCGCCCCGTAGAGAGCAACGATGAGCGCGGTGGCGAGCGGCAAGATCACGAGCAATGCGACCGACGCGAGCCCGGTGAGGCGCAGCGTACGAGCGACATAGGCGCGCAGGTCGGCTTTTGCCCGGTACCGGCTCGCATCCGGAAATGACGCGGTGAGCACCGCGTTCTGGACGACTTCGAACTTGGCCAGCAGCGCCAGCGCGGCGCCGTAGAGTCCGACTTCGGCCGCCGGACGGAAGTGGCCGAGGAGGAGAACATCCAGGCTCAGGAAGATGGTGGAGGCGATGGCCGCGACCGCGATCCAGCGACTGAAGCGCCACAGCTGCCCGAAGTGCGTGCCGAGCGATGCCAGCAGGCGCGGTCGAAGATCGGACGGGAGGGAGCGCTGGCCCACGACCAGGAGCACCAGCGGAAGCACGACCTCGATGCCGACCAGCGGCCAGAGTGCGATCCGGCTGGTGAGAAAGAGCGCCACGATAACGATGGCTCGCAGCACCGCCTGCGCCATGCTGATCAGGCTCAGCGCACCGAAGGTCTGGCGAGCCTCGAGCAGCGTCTGCACGTAGTTCAGCAACCCACCGGTGAGCAGCACCAGGGCGGCCAGTCGAATGAGTCCTGGCTGGACCGCGCCCCCATACCATCCGTTCACGATCCACCCGGCGAGGCCGGCCAGTAGCGCGGCCGCGAGCGTGCCGAACACGAGCTTTGCCATCAAGAATGACCGCGCGATGGCCTGGGCCCCGGCCTGCGAGGCGGCTCCGGCGATGTAGGTCACGGCGGCGTCGCGAAAGCCGAACTCCGCGACGAACGAAAACAGGCTCACCAGGCCCATCACAATCGCGAAGCGGCCCGCGTCCGCCGGGGCGAGCGCCCGATAGATGAGTACGGAGGCCAGCAAGCCGAACGCCAGCTTGACCAGGTTGCCACTGAGCAGCACCGCGACGTTGCGCAGCGGGCGGCGCAGCGTGCCGAGTTCAGCGACCACGTGCCACCATAACCAGGTCGCGCATCGACCGGCCGAAGGCACGGTGACGCCGGTGATAGCGCGCCGACGCCAGGAGGTTGCGCCGAAGGCATTCGCGCGCGAGCCGGACTGACGCGGGACGATTCGTCAGACACCACCCGAGCGCCTTCCGCATCACCCGAATGTTCGCCCCGAAGATTGCACCGCCGGGCGCCCGGCTGAGGCTGTCGGCCGGCGCGTCGATGGTGATCAACGAAAGGGGGAGGTACGCGCCGGGAACGAGCGCGGCCATTCGCAGCCAGTAGTCCCAGTCTTCGGCGGGACTGCACAGGGGATCGAACTCGCCCACTGCGGTCGCGATGGCGCGTCGGATCATGACGCCGCCGGTGACCAGAAAGTCGGTCTGTAGCAGCGGGTCGAAGATGTCGCTGACGCCCCCCAGTTTCGGCGTTGAAGACGAGGGAATCTGATCGTCGCAGTAAGCGAAACCGGCGTCGGGATGCTGGTACAGCGCCCGGGCGAGCTCGGCCAGCGCGCTCGGCCGCCAGACGTCATCCGAGTCGAGGAACGTGATGAGCTCCCCCTGAGCTCTCTTCAGGCCCGCATTGCGCACGACCGCGGGGTTCCGCGAGTGGGCGATGCGGATCGACGTCACCGGCTGAGCGGCGAGGAACTCCACCGTGCCGTCCGTCGACCCATCGTCCACGACGATCACCTCACGGTCGGTGAGCGTCTGGGCAAGCACGCTGGCCAACGCGCGGGCCAGCAGCTCGCGCCGTTCATACGTGGTCAGGATGACCGAGATCACCAGTCTGCCTGTTTGTACGCCCCGGGGTTTCTCGATGCTCAGCCGCGGGTCGTTGTAACCCGACGGCGTACCGTCCTGCAGGAAGTCGGTCGTGTTCCAGCCAAGGGGGACAGCTCGATGAAGGTCATTCTGTATAACCCCCAGAGCACCGCTTCGCGAAAGCGTATCCTCCCGCTTTCGTTGCTGGCCCTGGGGGCGGTCATCGAGGGCCGCCACGATTATGTGATCGTCGACGGCAACGTCGAGCCGGATTCGCTCAGCGCGCTGGACGGACGGGTGCGCGACTGGGGCGCGCGGGTGCTCGCCATGACGGTCATGCCCGGTCCACAACTCAGCCAGGCGGTGCCCTTTGCCCGAGAGCTGAAACGGCGGCATCCGGACCTGATCATGGTGTGGGGCGGGTATTTTCCAACGCAGCACTACGACGTCTGCGTGCGCGCACCGTACGTCGACTACGTGGTCCGCGGGCACGGCGAGGCGAGTTTCCTCCAATTGCTGGACCAGCTTGAACGCGGGGGCAAGCCGGCCGATGTGCCCGGCCTCGCGTTTCGCGCGAATGGCGACGGCATCGCCTCGAACCCGATGCCCTCCATCCCGAATCCGCAGGAGCTCCCGGACTTCCCCTACGACCGCGTTCCCGTACGGTCCTACTCGAGGGAGAGCTTCCTCGGCAAACGGACGCTGCCGCACCACTCGAGCTATGGGTGTCCATTCTTCTGCAACTTCTGTGCCGTGGTCAATATGGTCGGCGGCCGCTGGCTGCCTCAGAGCGCGGAACGGACGGCGAGCGTCGCGCGCTACCTGCACGATCGGCACGGCGCCGATGCCGTGGAGTTCTACGACAACAACTTCTTCGTGCACGAGGCGCGCACGGTGGAGTTCGCTGAGCGGATCCGCGACCTGGGGATCGGCTGGTGGGGCGAGTCGCGCATCGACACCTTGCTCCGCTACCGCCCGGCATCGTGGCGGACCATGGCCGAGTCCGGCCTGCGGATGGTCTTCATGGGCGCGGAGTCGGGTTCCGACGACACGCTCAAGCGGATGAACAAGGGCGGCACCGCTGCCGCCGAGAAGACGCTCGAGATGGCCGGCCTGATGCGCTCTTACGGAATCGTCCCTGAGTTCTCGTTCGTGCTTGGCAATCCACCGGATCCGGACCAAGACACCAACCAGACGATCGAGTTCATCCGCAAAGTCAAGCGCGTGAACTCGCGCGCCGAGATCGTCATGTACGTCTACACACCCGTGCCGCTTTCTGGGGACCTCTACGATGCGGCCGTCGCCGAGGGCTTTCGTTTTCCGCAGACGCTCGAGGACTGGGTGTCGGCGGACTGGTCGGAATTCTCGCAGCGGCAGGGCGCGAGGCTCCCCTGGGTCCACACGGCCTTGCGGACCCGTGTGCGTCAGTTCGAGCGGGTGCTGAACGCGTATTACCCGACGGTGACCAACGCCCGGCTGCTGCGAGGCCCGGTCTGCTGGATCCTGCGTACCTTCAGTTCCTGGCGCTACCACCTGCGTCTCTACGCCCTCCCGCTCGAGCTGCGGGTGCTGGAGAAGGTGACCGGCTATCAGCGGCCGGAGACGAGAGGGGCATAGATCGCCCGCGGGAGTCTGAGCGGGGCGTACGACGTTGAAGCGGCCGCGTACGACGCGCGGCTGCAGGGAGACGCCTGGATGCGCAACCTTCTCTGGGAACGCTACGCGCGGCTGTTCCGGCCGGGTGATGCCGTGCTCGACGTCGGATGCGGGACCGGGATCGATGCGCTATTCCTCGCCCGCAGCGCGGTCCGCGTGGTGGGCATCGACGCGTCCCCGTCGATGATTGCTCAGGCGCGAGCCAGGCTCGAGTTCGACCCATCCAAGGAGCTGGTCGAGTTGCGGGTGCTGGACCTCCGTGAAATCGGTTCACTGCCGGCGCCGGGCTTTGATGGGATCATCTCCGCCTTCGCGAGCCTGAGTACGGTCGCCGATCTCGAGGCCTTCGCCCAGCAGGCGGCGAGCCTGCTGCGGCCTCGTGGTGCCATGGTGCTGCATCTGCTGAATCGCTCGAGTCTCTGGGAATGGTTGAGCCTGGTTCGCCACGGTCGTTTTCGCGCCGCGCGCCAGCTCGGCCGTCACGTTGAGCGGAATTTCGTGATCGGCGGGCGCCCCGTCCGGCACTACCTGTACCACGCGCGCGAGGTGTATGCGCGTTTTTTCGCGGCGCATTTCCGTCTGCGCCGTGCCTATGGACTCGGCATCCTGCGCCCGCCGCACACCCTTCGTCGGGTTCCGCCGGCCGTTGTCACGGTTCTCGATCGACTCGAAAGGCCGGTTCGGGCGACGCGCCCCTTTAACGATTGGGGTCGATTCTTCGCGCTCGAGCTTGAAAAGCGCTGATGGGTGCCGTCGAGCTCGCCAAACGGCAGCTGACGCTCTCGACCCACCGGATCTACGCGCTCCCGCTCGTGGTCCTGATGCCCCACAGCGCGTGCAACTGCCGTTGCGTGATGTGCGACATCTGGATGGCGAATCGCAACAAGCGGGAATTGTCACGCGAGGACCTGTTCCGACATCTCCCGTCGATGCGCCGGCTCGGCGCCAAGCACGTCGTGCTATCCGGAGGCGAGGCGTTGATGCACTCGAACCTCTGGACGCTGTGCGACCTGTTGCGCGAGGCCGGTGTCGCGCGCATCACGTTGCTCTCAACCGGGCTCCTGCTCGAGCGGCGGGCGGCGGAGGTCGTGCGCTGGTGCGATGAGGTCACGGTCTCGCTCGACGGCGGTCGCGAGGTTCATGATCGTATCCGCAACATCCCCAACGCCTACGACCGCCTCGCCGCGGGGGTGCGCGCACTCCGACTGCTGGCTCCGGGTTTTCGCGTCACCGCACGATCGGTGATCCAGCAGCAGAACTACAGCGATCTGCCCAATATCATCGAGGCGGCGAAGGCGCTCGGCCTCGACCAGATCTCCTTCCTGGGGGTCGACGTCTCGAGCTCGGCCTTCAACCGGCCCGAGGGCTGGCCGCCAGAACGGGTCGCTGCCGTGGCGCTCACCTCCGCCGATGCAGTGCGCTTCACGCGAATCGTCGAAGAAACGATCGCTCGCTATCCAGATGAATTCGCCAGCGGCTTCGTGGCCGAGCATCCAGATCGGCTTCGCCGGTTACCACGCTACTTCAAGGCGCTCAACGGTGAGGGGGAGTTTCCCGAGAACACCTGCAATGCACCCTGGGTCTCGACGGTGATCGAGGCCGACGGCACGGTGCGTCCCTGCTTCTTCCATCGCAGCCTGGGTAACATCCGGGACCAACCCCTCGACGAGATCCTCAACGGCCGCGCGGCGATGGCCTTCCGACGCCGGCTTGACGTTCGGCGCGATCCGATCTGCCAGAAATGCGTCTGCACGCTCTACATGAGTCCGCGAGCGCAGTGATCGGCGAAGCCATTCGCGGGCAGCCGCGGGTTGGGCGCGTCGATGCCGTGCCCGCGGGCGGGGCGATTTTCTTTTCCCCGAAGAGATTGCGCTGGCTTTCCCTGCTGCCCACGGTGCTGCTGGCGGTAGCGGCGCTTGTCGTGCTCGCTCTGACCCGTTTCGACGGCCTGTACGGGCAGGATTCGTTCGCCTACTTCCATTACGCGACCGGCCCCCTCCGGCAAGGCCTCTTGCACCTGCAGCCGCCGCCACCGTTCTTCTGGCCGCCTGGGTACCCGCTGCTGGTCGCCGCGATGTCGGTCCTGGTTGGAATCATCCCGCTCGCCGGGCAGATCGTGAGCGTCGGCGCCGGTGCGGCGGTGCCGGCCTTCACCGTCCTGCTGGCCGCGGAAATGGGCAAGAGCGACCACCCAATGACGACCAACCCGCGCTGGCCGTTGGTTCCGCTGGTGGCCGGTCTGATCGTCGCCGTCACCGGACAGCTGTTGCAATCAAGTCTCGTGGTGATGGCCGACACGCTCGGCCTCGCCTTAGCGACGGCGGGCGCCTGGGCGTTCGTGAGATATCGACGAACGGGCAAAGCGCGCTGGCTCACGATCTCCGCCGCCGCGTTCGCCGGGGCGATCATCACGCGCTGGATCTACGGCCTCGTCGCGCTTCCATTCGCGCTCTGGTCGCTGGTCCTGCTGGCAGGCCGTCCGCGCCGAGTGGCGCTCCGGCACGGTGCTGGCGCCGCGGCGGCCGCGGCCCTCATCCTCGGGCCCGTCATGCTTCCGGCTGCTGCCGGTCTCATCGCCGGCGGCAATCTGCCGTTCGCGGGCGATCTGCAAGTCTATTCGTGGAGTCCCGTCAACGCGTTCCGACGCGTGTTCGTGACCGGGGACGGAGAACTGAGTTACAGCCTTCCGAACGGACTCTATTACGCAATCGCCCCCGCCTTCTGGTGGTTCTGGGGTCCCCCACTTGCCGTCCTCGTCCTGCCCGGGCTTCGCGCTGTGCTTCGTCGCGGCGCCATGCCGTCCGCGTATCTTCTGGTGGCCTGGGTCGCAATCGTCTACGCCTTCCACGCCGGCGCACCCTGGCAGAATCCGCGTTTCGCGCTCGCCTATTTACCTCCGCTGGCCATTCTTGCCGCCCTGGGATTTGCGCAACTTCAAGCCGCAGCGCACCAGCAAATCCGGCGGGCGGCCACGATCGTCCTTGTTGGCGGCCTCGCGCTCGCCGCCGCCGGCAGTGTGGTGCTGACGAACGAGTTCATCGAGCGCAAACAGAATGACGTCGCCACGGTGCGCTGGACCGAGCGCCTCGCGCCTGCGAATGCGCGGCTGCTCACCTTCGGGCTGACCGCCACCTTCCAGCAGTATGGCCGGCTCGAGACGCTCGACCTCTCCGAGCTCGGCTCGGCGAAGATGGCGGCACTGCTCTCCGACGGCCGGCCGACAGTGGTCCTGCTCGACGTACCAGGCATCGAGCGGCAGTGGACGGGACTGCCGCCCTGGGTCAACTATCGTTCGCTGCGGGACGGGCCGGGGCTGGTACCGCTCGGAGTTCGCAGCGGCGTCACGCTCTTCGTCGTCAGACGGGGCGCGCCATGAGGATCGGACTCGTCGTCCCCGGCTTCAGCGCGGATGCGAACGACTGGTGCATACCGGCATTACGCAACCTGGTTCGTCAGCTTGCGAGTGTGGTCGACCTTCATGTCTTCACCCTCCGCTACCCCGGTCGCCCCGCCCGCTACGAGCTGTTCGGCGCGCGCATCACGGCGCTCGGCGGCGGGGAGGCGCGCGGTCTCGGCAGTGCCGGCGTGTGGCGGCGGACCGCAGCGGCGCTTGCTGCCGAGCATCGCGCTCACCCGTTTGACGTCCTCCACGCATTCTGGGCTGGGGAGCCGGGGTTCGTGACCGCGCTGATGGGCCGCGTGCTGCACATCCCGACCGTGGTCAGTCTCGCCGGCGGCGAGCTGGCGCGGCTGCGCGACATTGACTACGGCGGCCTCCTCCGGCGGGCGGAGCGGATGAAGACACGAGTGGCGCTCCGACTCGCCCGCGTGGTGACGGCAGGGTCCGCCCCGACGATCGAGTCGGCGACGTCATGGCTCGGCTCACGGCCCCCGTGGCGGATGCGGCGAATTCCGCTCGGTGTCGACCTCGCGATGTTTGCGCCAGCGGACGTCCGCCCCGGCGACCGCTTGCCGCGACTCTTGAACGTCGCGTCGCTCTCCCGGGTGAAGGATCAAGCGACGCTGCTGCGGGCGGCGACGCTGCTCCGCGAGCGCGGCTACGCGTTCGAGCTCGAGATCACCGGCAGCGGCCCGCTCCAGGGCGAGCTCCGGTCGATGGCTGGTCGCCTCGACCTCGACTCGATTGTCCGGTGGCGCGGGGAGATCGTGCACGACCGGCTGCCGCGCGAATACCAGCGCGCGCAGGTGTTCGTGCTGAGTTCGCGGCACGAAGCCCAGTCGATGGTCGCGCTGGAGGCGGCGGCCTGCGGGCTGCCGGTGGTGGGGACCAGGGTCGGGGTCCTGCCCGAACTGGCGCCCGCCGCGGCCCGGGTCGCGCCGGTCGGCGATGCACAGGGCCTTGCCGACGCGATCGCAGGGTTCCTCGCCGACGAACCGAGTCGAATCAGGTCAGGTCAGACGGCGCGAACGCGTGCCGTGGCGGAATACGGCCTCGAGCTGTGCGCCACCACGTTCCACAACCTCTATCTAGAGGTTGCATCCGGCGACGCCATGGCATTGGACGCCAGTTGACCCTTCACCGCGCCCGTCGCGTGGCGCCGGCAATCCTGGTCGGGGTCGCCCTGGCGGGGAGCCTCTGGTTCGGCTTGATCCCATGGATCGTGCGTCTCCATCTGCAGCATCGCCTGCCCACCATCGATTCCAGGCTGGTCGACCTGGGCTCGCTCGTCCTCAACGCGGCGCTCTTCGCCGCATTCGTCACCGTTCACCGATTCAGGAGCCGACCCTCCCGCCCTCACGAGGCATCCCGATGAGGATCTGCGCCGTCACTGCCTATCCCCCCAGTCGGGCCGGGATCGCCGACTACGGGGCCCATCTCGCGCAGCGTCTCGCCCGTGATCCCCGGGTCGAGAGCCTCACGGTGCTCGCTGACCGGGCGCCAGGGGCGAATCCACGCGAACGAGCCGGTCGCGTCGACGTTCATCGAGTCTGGAGGCGGAACAGCCTGGGCACCTGCGCAACCCTGCTGAGCGCCGTCCAGTCGGTACGCCCCGATGTCGTCTGGTTCAACCTGGGGGTCACGATGTTCGGAACGCGTCTATCGGCCGCCGCCGGCGGCCTCGTCGCCCCCCTTTGCACCAGCATGCTCGGATATCGCACCGTCGTGACGCTTCACGAACTGCCTGCTCTCACGAATCTCCCCGCGCTCGGATTTCGCCCCGGCGCCCTTCGCCTCGGCTTGTCTCTCGCGCCCAGGTTGGTCCTGCGGGCCGATCTGGTGGTGGTCACGCTCGGCCACTATCGCCGTTACCTGATGGAGCGACATGGGGCGGGCAACGTTCGCCACATCGCGCACGGTGCCTATAACGAACCAGAGTGTGCCGACGAACCGGCCCAGGAGACGGTCCTCGTCTTCGGCACCTTCGGCCCACACAAGGATCCCGGCGTCGTTGCGGAGGCGGTGACACGCCTGCGGCGGCGGGGTCGCGTCGTCAGACTTCTCGTGGCCGGCGCCGACAACCCACGCTATCCCGGATTCATGGCGGCGTGTCGCGAACGCCACGGCTTGAACGGGTCGTGGATCGGCTACGTCCCGGCCGAGCGGCTTGGCGCCCTTTTCGCAAGGTCGACCGTCGTCGTCGTTCCTCCGCTCGCTTCGACGGGATCGTCGGGGGTGATCTATCGCGCGATGAGTCACGGCCGGGCGGTGCTCGCGAGCGACCTGCCCGACTACCGTGCCCTCGCCGAGGACGAAAACCTGGAGCTCGCCTGGTTCGAGCCCGGCAACCCGGCCGCGCTCGCGGAGGCGCTCGAGGCCTTGCTCGACGACCGGAAGCGTCGACAGCGGGTCGTGCGACACAACCTCGAAGCGATGAAGCGGCTCGGTCCCGCGCAGACGGTTGAGGCATACCTCGCGGAATTCGCCAACGGCGGCGCACGGACGTCGGATCCGCACGTGCTTCCAGCCCGCGACCCAATCCAGGTGCTCGAGCGGGGGGGAGCGCGGTGAAGCTCGGCCGGGGTCCGATGCTGGGCGTTTGGCTGGCGCTCTGCGTGCACGGTCCGCTGGTCGCCGCGGGACTGTATCGGCACAGCGCCGACGTCGCGACCCATATCTTCCTGGCCGACCATTACCGTCGGTCCTGGTTCGGGCTGTGGGAGCCTCGCTGGTTTGGCGGGTTCTCGGTCAGCTCCTACCCGCCACTCGTCCACCAGCTGCTGGCGCTGCTCAGCATTCCGTTCGGCTACGACGGCGCCTTCGCCATCCTGCTCCTGACGACGCTCATTGCGATCCCGGTGGCTGTCTGGCGATTCGCGAGGATTTTCGTTTCCCCGGCGGCGGCGAGCGCGGCCGCGGTCGTTGCGGTGTTCCTTCCCGGGGTGGCGCTCGCTGGATACGCGTATGGCCAGCTGCCGACGGCCGTGTCCCTGACGATCACGCTGCTCCTGGTTTTCGAGTGCACCCGCTTCGTCGAGCGAGGCGGCGGTTTCGCGCTCGGCCTGATCGCCGGCCTTGCCGGGATGGCGTTCGCCGCCCACCACGCCACGCCGCTATTGTTCATGCCCCCGGCACTGCTGGCGAGCCTGTCGACGGTGCTGCTCGTCGGCGACGACCGCGAAACGCGCGGTCTACGCCTTCGGCGCGCCGTCATCGCCGTGGCCACCTGCCTGATCGCGGGTGTCGTCGTCATCGCGCCCTTCTGGTTGTGGGCGGGGGCTGGCTTGCCCCAGGCGATCATCCCGCACAACAGTCGGACGAACTTCCTGGTTGATGCCAGCGCGCAGTCCCTGTTCGTGTGGGGTGAGTACGGCGTGGTCCCGGCGCTGGCCGTCTTCGGGCTGTGGCGACGCATCGACCGGCGCACGGTCGCGGTCGCCGTCCTCGCCGGATTCCTTGGCGTGATCGGGCTCGGCGGCACCACCGCGATCCCGGCGTTACTCTTCGGGTCGCAGTGGCAATGGCTTACCTACGATCGGTTCGCGCTGTGGGCGGCCGTCGCGCTCCTGCCACTCGCCGGTGTCGCCGTCAACCATCTCGTGTCGGTCCGGTTCGCGCTCAGCCGCGCCCTCGGGATTGCGGCCCTGTTTGTCCTGTTCGCCTACTCCGGTGCCAACGCCGTCACGTCATTGAGCTCGTCGGTCGCGAGCCGGGATGTCCGGCCGATCGTCGAGTACCTGAACGCCGGACGCACCCAATGGCGATATCAGACGTTCGGCTTCGGGAATGATTCGACGGCGGTGGCCTACCAGACGCGGGCCACCACCATCGACGGCTCCTACTTCTCAGCCCGACGCCTGCCCGAGCTTACCGGCAGCGGCATCGGCAACCTCGATGCCGCGCTCTGGTGGGACCCTTCTGGCCGCGTGCTGCGCCGCATCCTGGCTCGCGCCGATTTCTATTCAATCCGATGGGCCTTTAGCCGCGAGCCGGACTATGACCCCTACCTCGCCGAGGCGGGCTTTGCATCACGGGGAATGCTGCCCGGGGGAATCGAGGTGTGGGAAAATCCAGCGGCTCCACCAGTTCCGGCTGAGGCGCTCCGTTTCGCGGCCCCTGACGCCGCGGGCATCCTCTGGGGCAGCCTGCCGCTTGCCTTTGCGATCCTGGCGCTGGCATTCGCGTTCGCGACCTATTGGCGCCTGGCGTATCGGCCAATGATCGCCGGGCAGCGGGTCGCCCGCTTTGCGTCGCCCTCTATCCCCAGTCTGGCTCGCGACTAGCGGAGGCGAGACATGGGGAATTTCGGTGCCCGGCTCGGCTGGCTGGCGCTGTGTGGCATCCCACTCTCTCTCGGCCTTGGTCGTTTCTGGCACATCTACGTTGCCCGCGGCGACGGAGTCCCATACCCCTACCGCAGCATCGCGGTCACCGTCACGGATGCGCTGGTCGGGCTGACCTGCGCCGGGTGGCTTGCATGGCGCT
>WNFW01005152.1_pt1 | contig 18786 bp, 19 predicted proteins | sample 5400131 | NCBI WGS metagenome assembly WNFW01 (sample SAMN13153362, study PRJNA577476) | soil metagenome | isolation source: 20 cm soil or saprolite under grassland replicate 1 | place: USA:California | collected 2016-06-15 | reverse complement strand
GAGAGCCCCGGCAGAATCTACGTGGTGGAGGCGACTGGCCCTTTTGAAGACGACCCCAATCTGACTGACAAGAAGTACCCGGGTAACCCTACGCTTTCATACCGCTCCAAGGATCCCCTTCGTGTCATAGGCGAGGTCCAGAATTGGCAGGGGCACTCCGCCGAAGAACTCAAAGCCATGAAGGATGGTCTCGAGCGACTTAAGAACCTTGGTGTTGAGGCAATCGAAGACTAAGGAGTTGGTCAACAAGGGAATCATTCGCACCTGGGTCTGGACAGATAAAAAACGGGGCAGGTAGCCCGGGTTCCGGTTTAAGGAACTTGGTGCTTTCGTAGTTGGCGTGCCGAGTGTAACTGCACAATTCGCCTCGCGTCGTGTACAAACGAGCGAGTGCCCAAAGTCTGCCCTGAGCGTTTCGCAACAAGGGAACTACGATGTTTGGGAAAAATGGCGGGGACAACGAGACTCGAACTCGCGACCTCTGCCGTGACAGTCCAGCATCCTACGGTAACTACTTGAAACTACGCGGCACGGATGGCTACCAAAACCGCGCTTTGGAACCCTCGGTAACAATTATTGGACCATGAATGGACCAAGAAATGGACTCTGCCGCAGAACGGCAGCGGCCTCAACCTAGGACGAGCTATGTGATTGAATCCACGCTTCCCATTCTTCGGGGTTGGGTTCGATTCCCATCGCCCGCTCCGTAAACCCTAATGACTCAGTTGACCGTACACGGCTAAGTTCCCTGAATTCGACCAAAAAACGGCTCGTTTTGGACGGTAGGGACGGTCCATTTGAACACCTCATCGATTGAATGATCGAGAAGACCGTCCACTGGTTCTGAGACACTGAGCTGAAGAGCTTAAAGAAAAACAGTCTTGGTTCAAGAGGTTCACGGGAGCGCCGCGCCTCGAATCCGCCACTTAGGACAACGGTCTTGGGAACCGTCGACCTTGAGCATCGATTTGCTGTGCGGCGGTTTGGAAAAATTGCGTCCGTCCGGCTGCCAGCTTTATAACGTCACGCCATCACGCAGTTTTTGAGCTTCACTTCTTATCGTTTTCTTTCTTATTCTGCTTGGGGTCTGCGCTGCGATATTCCTCGTCTGTCACCCTTTGAAGCCATTTCGTTTCGCCTTTTTGAGTGGGCGAAACCGCGACATACGCAAACGTACTGTCCTGTGTTGCACCGTGCCAATGCGCGATCCCAGGAGCGCATTTGATCACGTCGCCTTTATGAACGATTTGGACAGGCTTGTCTTTTTCCTGATAGTAGCCGGTACCTTCCGTAATCATCAGGATCTGACCGCCGGGATGGATATGCCAGTCGAGTTTCGCGCCCGGAGCAAACGTCGCATGCGCCACGTTGAAGTCAAACACATCGTCAGCTTTGCTTAGCTCGCTGAGCCAGACAGTACCCGTGTGGTTGTCAACCGTCGCCACTTTGCCTTTCGGGAATGGCGATTCCTGCGCCGACAGTTGAGCCGAGAATGCGAACGACAATAAGACCGTAAGAAACAATGCTTTTGTCACTTTTTCTCCTTTAATCCGCGCGCTTCCCCGATTCGGTGGCTAACTGCGTCACATCGAGCCGCGCTTTCCATGGGTCCGGACCAGCACCGGCCGTGCCATCGGAACGGAAATCGAAAATCGAATCTTTCTTGGGATCGTAACGCGGCCAGGGCGGAAGGCCCGCACCATTGGGATTTCCGCTCCTGGCGAAGTTAACCCAGTAGCTTTGCGCCATTCGGGAGACTTTGAGATCGTCGGGCGTGGGCGGGAGTGGCGGGCCGAAGCCTCCGGTGCCCAGGGTGCCGAAAACAAAGCTAATCTCTCCGCCGTGCGGGGTTCCGGCCCGCATCCGTTCCCGCATCGCCGTCTGAACATAAGAGAACCGGTAGAGGTACGCCGGCGAACCGTTTGCTGCGAAGGCGCTGGCTGCAAAGCGAGCTGGTTCAGCTTGCCCGAAGTCGTCGTTGGCCTCCGCTATCAGCGTGGCCACATCTGCCGATCCGTCGGGATCGTAGGCTGCCTTTGCCTGACCGCTCCACTGACCGAACCGGGCGAACAGCTGCTCCTTGGTTGTCGCTTTTATCCGGTTACCCGCGGTATCGGCGCTATTGCTTCCGAGCATGATGGGAACACGCGGCTGGCGGTGTGCCTTGTAGGCGGTCTCCGCCGTCTCCGTGACCAGCTTGCCGTCAAGGATCGGAGTCGTCTCGTAAGACGGAGTGCTGGACGCGCCGTGAAGCACCTCATCGGCGCTGAGAGCGCGCAGACGGGCAAGTGCGGCCTGATCGACGCCCCTCGATTCCCATTGATTTCGCGAAGTTCATTCCGATGGTCTCGGCCGACACGGGATAGTTAGGATCGATGCCGTCCTTACTCATCGGCCGCGCGGTGAGGCCGCGGATGGTAACAGCGGCAGCTTCTAAACTCATCCACGAAGGCGCGCCTTAGCGCGACGCCTCAACCAACGGGACAACCGCCTTTGAGGCGGCCCCACTCACCAAGCCACCCGCTCCGCGGGGGGTGTCTGACTCATCAGGGCGCTCGCGGCTCAACGATGGGAAAGCGAAGCACCCGAAGCGGCCCACGCGGTAATTGGCGGCGACCAACACAACACCGTTTTTAGCGAGCTGTGTCCCCGAGGTGTTGGGCAAGGCGCTTGAGCCGAAAACGAACCCGCCCCCGTAGATCCAGAACATCACGGGAACCTTCGCGCCTGGAGCGGCGCTCGCAGGGCTCCAGACGTTTACGAACAGACAGTCTTCCGAAGGCGCCCGCTCGGCAGATGCCGCGGGTGATGGGCGTGCACTAGGTGCTGGAGGCGTACCAGATGCCGGGGGCGGCGGGCCGAACCGTACCTGCATGCAGTCCGCCCCGAATTCCGCCGCCTGGCGCACTCCTGTCCACGCCGCTGCCGGTTGGGGCGGCCGCCATCGCAAGTCGCCCACGGGCGGCGCTGCGAAGGGAATTCCTTTGTAGGACACAACGCCATCATCGAGCACTCCTTGCAGCTCGCCGCTGTCCACTCGCACGACACGAGGCTGCTGCGCGGTGGTGCCAACACCCATCGCCGCGACTCCCGCAAGGAAATACAACAGGAGCTTAGTCACCCTCGAAGCCGTCCCGACGCTGTTCCCACTTTTTAGGCGCATACCATCACTTCTCCCGTTTTTCTGCCGACCAGCAAAGGCTCACTTCAGAATTCCTATTTTTCTCAGCCAGTTCTCAACTTCTTTTGTTGCTTCTTCTGCCCGCTCATCCTTGATGACCAGATATTGCCCATCTCTCTCCGAGCCGCCCCTGATGACGAAACCTTCCAGGATCGTGCTTTGCGGGCATAGCTCCCGAACGGTTTGAAAACTGCTGCCAGGGCCATATCCTCCGTTCGTGTTGAATGGGATAACTGTCTTCCCCTTAAGGTCATATTGGTGCAGGAAACTTTTAATAGGTGGTGGCAACTGCATACCCCAGGTCGGGAAACCAACAAACAGAACGTCGTACTGTTCCATGTGCTCAATCTTTGTTTTCAAAGGCGGCAAATAACCGGTTTCGTTCTCATGAACCACCTGTTGCACAGTCATGTTGTAGTCCGCGGGATACGGCGTTTCCAATTCAAGAGCGACCAGCTTGCCACCGACCCTCTGATGGATGATCTCCGCGATGGCCTTCGTGTTATTCGTTCGAGATAGATAAACGATCAGTACCTTTTTCTCCGCTGGGAGCCGCTGGTCCTTCGCCGGCTGTTGCTGCGCCCCGGAGGAACCGGACAAAAGACAAATAGTTACGAAGAAAATGAGCGACAAAACGGTGCGTTTCATCGTTCTTAAGATCTCGATCTTGCTATCTCTGCTGTATTCGCAGCGTATCGCTTCGTTTCCGGATCGCATCATCGCTCTGACATCTTCAGCACAGCCTCAGGCAGCCGCGCACCCTGCACTTCGATCTTCGCCGCCGCAGCGTCGATCTCGTGTAGGTCGTCGGCCGTGAGCTCTATGTTCACAGCGCCGAGGTTCTCTTCCAGGCGGTGGATTTTCGTCGTACCCGGAATCGGAACGATCCACGGCTTCTGTGCGAGCAGCCATGCAAGGGCGACCTGCGCCGGAGTCCCGCTCTTCTGGTCCGCGATTTTCCTCAGCAGATCAACGACGGCCTGGTTCGCCGCGCGCGCTTCAGGGGTGAAGCGCGGCGAGATGTTGCGGAAGTCAGTCGCATCGAAGGTAGTGGTTGTGTCGATTTTGCCTGTGAGGAAGCCTGCGCCGAGCGGACTAAACGGAACAAAGCCAATACCCAACTCCTCGCATGTCCGGAGCACTTCGTTCTGCTCGACATCTCTGGTCCACAGCGAATATTCGCTCTGAACGGCAGTCACGCGCTGCACACTATGGCCACGGCGTATGGTTTGCGCTCCTGCCTCGGAAAGCCCGAAATGTTTGACCTTGCCTGCGGCGATTAGTTCCTTCACTGTGCCCGCAACGTCCTCGGCCGGCACCGCAGGGTCAACTCGATGCTGGTACAGAAGGTCGATGCTGTCGATCTTCAGGCGCTTCAGCATCGCTTCAACGACTTCTCGAATGTGGTCTGGACGGCTATTCAGCCCACCTCTTCGCTGTCCGGTTTTCAAATCAATGTCGAAGCCGAATTTTGTCGCGATCACCACCTGATTACGGAATGGTGCGACCGCTTCGCCCACAAGTTCTTCGCTTGCGAACGGGCCATACACCTCGGCGGTGTCGAAGAGGGTCACGCCTAGCTCGAAGGCTGCGCGAATAATCTTGACGCCGTCTTGACGCGGCGCCGGCGGACCATAGGCCGACGACAATCCCATGCAACCGAATCCCAGAGACGAGACTTCTAGGCCGCTTTTCCCCAGCGTGCGTTTCTTCATGTACTTGTCCTGCCTTAAGGGTTATCTGCTCTGACGATAGGGGAACAAACGGGGAAGCGGTAGCCCGATTCTGCCTACTTATTGCCTATTTCTCTTGGAACGCGAGAAATCAGTGGCAAAGCCAGCGGCGAGAGGATTATTCTTTGAAGCGAACGCTAAATATCGCTGACATGAAAAAGATCATACAAACTCCCTCTCTCAGACCAAACCGGGCACACCAATTGCGGCCGGAACTGGCTGACAAGATTGCCTCGCTCATCGGCAATGAAGAGAATCGGATAACCGAGATTCCCGGCCTCAGCTTACACCGGCGGACCGCCCCTACACCTCCATGCCGCACAACGTATCATCCGGGCATCATCGTGGTCGCCCAGGGCAGCAAGCAAGTGAACCTCGGCAAGAGCAGCTTCATCTACGACGAAGCTCATTACCTTTTGACCACAGTCGATTTGCCGATTGTGAGCTGGGTGGCCGAAGCCACACAGAAAGTCCCCTGTCTCGTACTGTCGCTCAAACTGGATATGTCGATGGTTCGGGAACTGCTCAGCCGTGAGGAGATTCACATCGCGGACGCGCCGTCTGACAGTCCCGCCATGTCCATCGGCGAGACGACACCCGAATTCCTGAGCGCTTGTTGCCGCCTGCTGGATTTGCTGAGCAGCCCGCAGGACATTCCTTTTCTTCACGGCCTGATTCAGCGTGAAATTATCTATCGCGTTCTGCAGGGACAAGTGGGAGCTCGGCTACGCGCAATAGCGACACTCGGAGATCAAAGCCACCGCACTGCAAAAGCGATTGCGTGGATTGCCGCGAACTATACCAAGCCCCTGCGCGTAGAGGAACTGGCCCAATTGGCGAGCATGGGTGTATCCACGCTGCATCATCATTTCCGAATGTTAACCGCGATGAGCCCGCTTCAGTATCAGAAGCAGATCCGGCTTCAAACCGCACGAAACCTGATGCTGAACAATGGTCTTGACGCGTCCAGTGCGGCTTTTGAGGTGGGCTATGAAAGCGCCACCCAGTTCAATCGGGAATATAGCCGCTTCTTCGGCCAACCCCCGATCCGAGATGTCCGTGGCTTGCGCCATTCCGAGACAAAAGCTTCGGAGCCAATGACACAGATCGCGTGAGTCTTCAGGAAGGCCTGCAAGACCACTCGATGTTTAGGGGCGGACACATCAGCTTTGAAGCATTCGTCCCAGCGCCTTACGCGCCCGTGCGCGATGTCATCAATCTTTATCTACCAGCAGCGCGTCGATCTGGGCGAGAGACCCTGAAGCTCCTCGACAACTCCGAACTGTCTGCGCGGTTGGCCCGAGAGGATTAGGCAAGATTTAGGCAGGATCGTTCAATGCAGCCGAAATGCGAGACGCGTATAGTTCTGGTGAGCCCGATGGGCAGTTTGACAAATTCTCGAGTTAGCCATCAACTCGTGCCATTGCTTGCTGCGGGAGAGTGTAAGCGTGCAGAGCTATCCGCTAACAGCGAAACCTCATTCTTGCACTTGGCGGGTTGTGGCCTGGGACTCGGAGAAGTTTTCCACTCAGGAAGTCGTGTAAATTCTGACGGTGCCCTTGGAAGGAGTTATCTATGGTCACTATCACAGTGAATGGCGTCCGACACGAGATCCAAGCCAAAAACGATACGCCTTTGCTGTATGTCTTGCGCAACGATCTGCAACTTAGCGGGCCGCAGTTTGGTTGCGGACTCGCACAGTGCGGAGCCTGTTCCGTCCTCATCGACGGCAAAGAAGTTCGTTCCTGCGTCACGCCAATCTCCACATTGACCGCGAAGCAGGAAATCACCACGCTCGAAGGATTGCCCGCACGCTGGGCAAAACTGAAGGGTCTTTCTCGGGAACAGGCCAAGGACATACTTCACCCCGTTCAGCAAGCATGGATCGAAGAACAAACACCGCTTTGCGGCTTCTGCCAAAGTGGCATGATGATGGTCGCCACTGAACTCCTCGAAAAAACTTCCAATCCCACCGACGCACAAATCAAGGCAGCCTTCACCACCGAAGGCCCATCGCCTCACCTCTGTCGCTGCGGCAGCTACGTCGCCATCATGGACGCCGTAAAACACGCCGCCTCGCTAATGGGAAAGGGGAAGTAAGCCATGACAAACGCCGCAGAAAACACCGTCAAGGTATATGAAGCTACTCTCTCCCGCCGCCAATTCGTCAAAACTGGCGGCGCACTTTTTGTCGGGGTCGCATTCGTCGGTCCTTCCCTCCTCAAAGCTCAGGGTTTCCAGGCCCCGAAAGTCACCGGGGCTCCCTTCAAGAACTCTCTCGATCCGACTCAACTTAATTCCTGGATCGAAATTCATCCGGACAACACCGTCCTCATTCGCACCGGCAAGAGTGACTTCGGTCAGGGCACTACGTTCACCGCATATCGCCAAATCGTCGCAGATGAATTGAGTGTTTCTTTCGAATCCATCACCACCGTCATCGCGGGGCACACCGATCAAACGCCCGATGGTAGTGGCGCCTTCGATTTCCTCGGTCGCGGCACTCCCAACATCCGCAAAGCCGCTGCGTACACCTATCAAGCGCTTCTCGATCTCGCTTCAGAACGCTTCAACATCCCGAAAGACCAACTCATTGCCAAAGACGGTGTCTTTTCCGGCGGCGGCAAATCCATGTCTTACGGCGACCTGGTCAAAGATCAGCAACTCAAACTCACCATCCCCGTTACTGGCGATCTGACAGGCATTATGGGATTGAGGGTCGAGGGCAATCCGCCGATGAAGCCAGTCAGCGCTTACACCGTCATCGGTAAATCCCACCTCAACTCCATCATCACCTCCAAAGTCACTGCAAAAGAAACCTGGGCCACCGACATCCGCCTCCCCGGAATGTTGCATGGGCGCATGGTGCATCCGAAAACGCTTGGCTCCACGCTCGTCTCTGTCGGCCAGCTCGACAAATCCAAATTCCCCAATTCTCAAGTAGTTGTGAAAGGAAATCTCGTCGGAGTCGTCGCTCTTACCGAGTGGGAAGCTATTCAAGCGTCGCAGCAGGTAGCCAGCGCCACAAAATGGACAGACTGGAAAGGCCTCCCCGGAAACGAAAAACTTTACGATTCTCTCCGCAAGGAAGCCGATTGGACGACCGCGCAAGTTACAAAGAGCGGCGCCACAAAGGGCGATGTGCCGGCGGCACTCGCCAGCGCCAAGAAAAAACTCTCCGCGACGTATCACTTTCCCTTCATGAAGCATGCACCCATCGGCCCCACGATGGCCGTTGCCGACGTCAACCCCGACGGAACAGTGCATATCCATACACACAACCAGAATCCGCAGGCGCTTCGCGGCGAAATTGCCATGATGCTTGGCACCTCGCCCGATCACGTCATTGTTCACACGCATCCGGGAGCAGGGCACTACGGCCGCTCCAACGGCGGCAACTCTGGCGCGGAAGACGACGCGGTAATCTTGTCGCAGGCTGTTGGAAAGCCCGTTCGCGTTCAGTGGATGCGTGCCGAAGATTTGCAGTGGTCCACTCAATCCCCGGCAGCGTTCGCCGATGTCGAATTCGCGCTCGACGAAAAAGGCAGAATCGCCGGCTACCAGATAGATCACTTCATGCCGGCCTTTCAGGACGATCGCCCCATCGGCGCGATCCTCGCCGGACTGCCCACCATGCCCGCGCCGGGAGGCGGCTCAGGATTCTTCGGTTCTGTGGCCAACTTCTTGTCCGATCCTTGGTTTTACGATCTCATTCCCAATGTGGCCGAGCGCGGCCACGGCACATTTCAGGTCGGACAAAAAGCTTCGCCGCTCGCCGTCGGCCTTCGCGATCACAGCATGCGAACGCCCGGCCAATACCAGCAAAACTATCCGCGCGAACTGGCCTTCAGCGAAGCCGCTGCGCTCGCTGGAGCCGATCCGATTCAATTTCGCATTGATCACGCCAAGGAAGAACGCCTCATCAATGTTCTCAAGCAAGTTCGCAACACTTCGGGATGGGAAACGCGTCCCTCGCCTTGGCCTGGGGCAAAATCCACTGGCTCAACTCTCGTTCGCGGCCGCGGCGTCTCTGCAATGTTTCGCTCCGGCACATACTGGGCTTGCGTCTGCGAAATCGCCGTCACTCCCAGCACCGGTGCTATCGCCGTCGAAAAATACACAATCGCCGTCGACCCCGGTATCGTCGTCAATCCCGCGCAACTAAAGCGCCAAGTCGAAGGCGGCGCCATGATGGGCATCAGCCATGCGCTCTATGAAGAAGCCATGTTCGATGAAAGCGGAATCACTTCGCGCGACTGGAGCAGCTACCCTATCGCCAAAATGACGGACACACCCGAAATCAAAGTTGTCCTCATTCACGATCTCAAAGTCGGCGCATACGGCGGAGGTTCCGAAGCGGCCAACGCGTTGGCCGCTCCAGCGATCGCGGCGGCTCTGCACGATGCAACCGGGAAGGTCTGCCGACGGCTGCCGTTGAAACGCGCCTATGTGCAACAGCTTTTGAAGTCGTAGTCTGTGGTGGTTCTGCCTCGGCCGCGAACAACCGAAGGTTTACCCGAGCGAAGCGCGCCCAGAGCGATTCAACTCGCTTCGCTTCCTCTTCTGTCATCCGTGAGGCCGCTGTAGATATCTCTGGCAGCGGTCTATGTTGCATGCTTCTGGGAGCAAGAATTGCAATACGAAAATCGGAGTTTGCGGGCGTAACCGAAGAAGTTGGGGGAGAGTCCTTGCTGAAGATTTGATACGTTTCCGACATAACATCCTCCTTTTTCTGGCTCTCACCAAGCCACGGGGGATGTTATGCCCGAACGTAACGGTCAAACCTTTTCTGGTCTCACTGGTCGAACCAGTGGCTTACCTAAAATCTGAGTTAACCTTACACGGCTAAGTTACGCGATCAAGAAAATGGCATGTTTTGCCCGGTTGTTGGACGGTGTTCGACTCAAAGGGTCGAATGACAATACAAGCCCGGCGACCCGAGAACTATTCTCAGGATATCTGGCAACCGCGAGCATTGCCGCAGCAAAGCAATTCACTCGGCAGTTTTCACCCTCCCCGAAACACCGTTTGCCTCGATACCGGAAGATTCTTCTGCGTCGCAACGGCGGTGCAGGAGAGACACATGCAACATGGGTGTATGGAAAGACTCAATCGCAAACGAGGTCCGGAAGTCTGGCAGTTTCGCTGGTCCGAGATCGATCCTGGAGGCAAACGTCTTTACCACAAGAAGATTGTCGGCACCGTCGAGCATTACCCGGATGAGCCTGCTGCGCGGCGCGCAGTAGTCGGGCTGCTCTCGGAAATCAATGCCGATGGTCGACCAACAAATCCTCGGGCAATGACGATTGCTCAACTCTGTGATCATTTCGAGCAGCGCGAACTCTCAAAGGAAAACACTTGGCGCAGTCACGCTACGAAAAACATCTATAAAGCTTACTTAAACCGGTGGGTTCGCCCTCACTGGCACAACTTCGAGCTGGCTGAGATCAGAACAATACAAGTCGAGTCCTGGCTTCGAGGTCTGCCTCTCGCGAAGAGCAGTTGTGCCAAAATCCGAAATCTGATGTCCGTGCTTTTCAATCATGCCTGCCGATATGAGTTTTTCGACCGCAATCCAATCTATCTTGTTCGTCAGAGTGCAAAGCGCCGCGGAGCACCAACCATCCTGATGCCCTCTGAAATCAAGGCGTTAGTGGACAATTTAGGCATCCGAGAACGAACGTTGGTCCTTCTTGCAGTATCTACCGGTTTGCGGCAGAGCGAGCTGTTCGGGTTGAAATGGGGAGACATCGAGTTTGCCGAAGGATACATGCACGTCACCCGTTCCATCGTCTACGGGGTAGTGGGTCCCTGCAAGACAGAAGCATCGCAGAAGCCGGTGCCCATTCATCCGATTCTCTCGGAAGCTCTGTTGCAATGGAGGAATGGTGTCCGCTACACGAAGGCAGAGGACTGGGTTTTCGCAAGCAGGCGCTACCAGGGTCGAAGACCGTACTGGGGCCAGGCGATCCTACGCAAATATATTCGCCCTGTGGCTCAGAGTGTCGGAATCCAGAAGCGATTCGGATGGCACACGTTCCGGCACTATTCCGTGTCCCGGACTATTACCGAGTGACCGGAGGGACCTGTCGCGTTTCGGTCAAATGACAGCGCACAACCCAGATGGGACGCACCAATCGCTCGGCATAGTCTTGCTGACTCCACTGGCGGTTCAGAACGTGATGGGAGCTGATCCCTGGGGTCGATAGCGGCGGAATTGCCTTTCAGCAATGCCTTTTTCGTGAGCGTCAGCTCCTTCATGGCCAATGTGATTTCCAGATTGCGTTGGTGGTAGGACCTAAACTATTCCGATTCGAAGTGGGTTTTGAGCCCGAAAACAGGGCAAGAAAGAAATTACCTGGTAATAGTCCGGGACACGGAATAGTGACGGCTATTCCGCATGCGGAATAGGCGGCACACGTACTCGACTCTGCTGCGAACTGTTGGAACTGAATTCAAGGTAATGCAAGAACTGCTTCGACATTCGACCTTGCGATCAACGTTGGACGTCTATACTCAGGCGATTACTCCGGCGAAGCATGCAGCGCAAGCAGCCGTCGTGTCGCTGGTCTTTTCTTCCGGTGCGAATGGAGGACAGAAAACTGCTGCTGCTACCTAGCTACACAGAAAAAGGGCACAAAAAGGGCGCGCAACGCGTCCTTTTCGCGCCCTCGATGGTTTCCGCAAACTCCGCCTAACTCTTTTGAAATGAATGGCGGGGACGACGAGACTCGAACTCGCGACCTCTGCCGTGACAGTCGGTAACAATTATTGGACCATGAATGGACCAAGAAATGGACTCTGCCGCAGAACGGCAGAGTCCAACGACCAGCAGTGACTTCGGATCACAACCTTCTGACGCTCTGGGAAAACTTCAAATGGCTATTTTTATTGGTGGATCTGTTGACACGAGAAGGGATCCGATTTTTTCCTGGGATTCTATTGTCGTTAGCGCGGGCCGAGGTAGCTCAGTGGTAGAGCAGCCGATTCGTAATCGCTCCTAACCTTCTTGCAAACAAAGGACCTATAAGTGCTGCACTCTATTGATCTACTGAAAGTCGGCTAGTCGCCCGTTTTGTCGGAGACATTCTTCTTTGCAGGCTTCCCGCACATGGCGCGACCTTTTTCCAGCAGCTTCAAGGAGTCGATTCGCAGCGTCCTGGCCTGCTCGTTCAAGTCGCCTCTGATTTCCACGTAGTCTCCGACGTTGTCCATCGCTGCGTCCGGGTTAGCGATGGTCAGCACTCGCTTGTGATCTGAGTCGAGCAGGACCATTTTCTTGCCTTCGTGCACACACTCCTTTGCGCAAATAGGATTCGTGCCCGTGTAAATCCCACTACGCGCTCGCCCACCGCCGCAACCTTCGTCGGAGAGCCATCCGCGCACCTCTGTTTTCTCCGCATCCTGTTGGGCCTGCGTCTGGGAGAAGGAAGTGCAAACGAGTAAAGCAGCAAGTGAAACGAAGAGTCCAAGTCGTGTCATAGAAGCCTCCCGCGCGCCGGGCACGGGTTGTGCAACGCTTTCGTGATAACATAGCATTGTTATTGACGACGAGGAGGCCCCTTCGTCACGCGGAAGTGCTGGTGGCCATTGGTTCCAGTCGTTTCCGTCCACAGGTTTCGTAGTACTCTGCCGACATCGATCCGCTGACAGCCCCGCACCAAGAATAGGTTTCGACAATAAGTTTCGGCGTTGGTAATTCTACGTCAGTGAGCTGGACTCTTGGATGCGCACGGAACTAAACTCTGTGAGCCACCGTTGAGACTCAAACAGATGCTCCGACGTGCATGCGGCGGGCGGGTAACCACTAAAGCTTGTCGACGATTGACTTGTTGGCCGTCGTAAGAACGGTCCACACTTTCTCGATCTGTTGTCCACTCAGTCTCCCGGCACGAGCGTCAGGGGGCCCGAGCTGCAGAAATGGAGTGGACCTGTCCGCAACGAGAAGTCGTCCGAAGTTTCCAGCCAGGGGGTTGGAGGCGGTTGTTGAGAGCGCGGCGCAGGAGCGTCGCTAGCATATCAGCCAGCTGCAATCCCAGGGAGTTGGCCGAGTCCGCGAATTCTGTTTGCTCGCCCAGGAGCAAACCAGCGTTTAAGCCTGGGGGACGGTCACCGTCGCGAATGCCGTAGGCTTCTCGCGTCCATTCAATGTGGCGCTTCATCTCCTGGTCGCTCGGATCGATTCCGTACTGGGCATCGAAATGCGAATAGTCCGCTCCTTTCAGACTGACGAGCGGATTTCGAGCGAAATGGCCTTCACTCATTGGACCAAGTGTCTTCCATTTCGGTGATCGTTCGGTTTTTGCCGTCGATGATCCACTCGATGCTTCCCAACTCGTTGGGCAATCGTTGAACGTAGTAGAGGGTGCTCTCCTCGATGACCTTCAAGACCAACTCAATCCATAAGGAAAGCTTGTAAGAAGAGTTGGTTGGGCATCCGACGAATCGCGTCGGCGAGCCTCTGTAACTGGGCCACGATTGGGGGATGATGCTCCGGGTTAAATGCGCCGTGATGGCGTCCGCTTGCCGAGCCTTGAACGCACCAACAATGCCGTCGCCATGCGTTGCCATATCCACGGAAAAAAACTTCGCAAAGACATCGTAGCGGGAGACCAACTCAATCAACTGCGCAGCCTGGGATTCGTCCAGCTTGCTGCCTTTGATTTCGACCGCGTTGTTCGGCCAGCCATCGCGCAAGCGCAAGGATGCCTGGAAGAGGTCGTTCTCGATTGAAGTGGGGATGACGAGTGCCAGAACCAGAGAAAAAAGCGATTGCTCGTTCGCGGGCGGCATGAAGTTGCCCGCCTCATCGATAAAAATTCGCATTCGTCGCCCCCCCCCGACCAGTTTACCAGTTGATGGACGGCAGGGATGAGTGGCGAATGGCGAGTGGGACACCGGCGACCTAGACGATCAATTCTTGAAAAACAATGCGTAGCAGGCGATGACCAGCAACGCGACCCAAACAAATACCTCCGAATGCGAAAAATGCGCGCTGCCTTTCCAAAAGTCCCAGACGATCTTTACGAGGAAGAAGAAGAAACCCGTCGAGAAACTCTCGACCTTTTGGCGATTGCGCACCCACCACGTGTTCAGATTAATTCTTCCATCTAGCGATCGCCTAATCTGCTCGGCGTGGCGTTTGAAAGCTGCATCCTTCCGCTCTTTGTCTGTCGCGCCGATGTCATCTGCGGTGGGATCGGGCTTCTCAAGGAGTGGAAGCCCCTCTTTTTGCGCCCGCAGCGCGTCCTCAAGGAACGCTTTTCGGCTAAAGAAAACGCGTGGAATCCCAGGAAACCTCTTGTGCGCCTCTCCCGCAAGGTCGAACCCGCTCTGGGGCGATTGCCCCGCTTCAGTCAACAAAGCCCGCATTGTGGCCTCCAGACCAGATAGCTGACCGTCGAGCTCGGCGATTTGGGCGCGCTTCGCCTCATTGGTGTGGGGACCGTAGTAGAGGTCCAGCAAAAAAAGATCTGGTTTCTTTACACGCTGCTCTTCCAATTCAGCCAGCGCTTTGTCCAACGTCGGCCCGGCTCCCACGATGTAATGGTCCTTCATGAATTCGCTGAAGCGGTGAAGTTCGTCCGCATCATCATCGACAAAGCAAACCGCTTTCTTCATTCGCGCTCCAAGTGCATTGATTTGGCTTGAGGGTCCCAGCTAGAGCCTTGCCGTGGGGTATCTTCGGCGAACTATATCACTTGGAGAGTGGCATTAGGCCGTTTGAAGGCCAACGCCAGACCTGCACGAAGCGCATCTTTCCTATACTAGCTTGGAAAAACCGGGAATCCTGAGTTCGTATCCCGCCAGTTTCGCAGTCACTTTCCCCGATTTCCATTTGGTGGCTAAGGCCTTTCTGTCTGGCCGCTCCTTCGCAAGGGTCAAAAGCGCCTGCATTGTGGCCGCAGTCTTCAATTGTTTTACGAACCAGTCTTCCGTACGATGGGAACCTCCATGTCTTGAAGGAAGCCCGTCTGTTCGGAACCCTTGCTATCCCTTCCTATGTCCCGTTTGCTGATAAGAACGGACTGTGGACTCGGGCCTGGTCCTGACAGGACGTTAATTGTGCAGGATTGGACGCCTCACATGGACGGAACCGTGGGACTTCAGCAGTCGCTCGCGAAGCTGGTAGGCGACCTCGCCCAAGCGACGGCAAACCGATGATGCAGACGAACCACAATCGCATTTGACGCTCATCTACAGATGCTCCCAACGGAATAACCCCACAATGCCTTTCGACCCACAACCACGGACACCCGGAACACCTGCCCCGTCCCGGTGACAGTACATCCCCAAGCTTCTTTCTCCCACCCTCTCGGCCTTTAACCCAAAACTAAGCAGCAACACCCATGCGAACGAATGCGCAAACCGGCAGCCTCGCGCCCCGAAAAGCATCCCCACTTGCTTACCGAGGGCAACGGTGATAGCCTCGGTTACCGAGGACATAGAGATGAGCAAACCTTCGGATCTCGTGCAGGGCACGTTGGACATGTTGCTGCTGAAAATTTTGGCGCTTGAGCCGATGAACGGCTTCGCCGTCAGTCAGCGGTTAAAGCAGGTGTCTGGCGATGTGTTGCAGGTAAGCGACGGATCGTTGTACCCGGCTCTGCACAAGCTGGAACAAGAGGGCTGGATTACAGCCGAGTGGAAAACATCCGAGTATGGGCGGCGCGCGAAATACTATTCGATGACACGGCTCGGGCGTCGGCAACTCGAAAAAGAAGCGGATAACTGGGGCAGGCTTTCGAGCGCCATTTCGCGGGTTATTAAACTGAAAGAGGCGTGAGCGTCGCGCGGCGCGAAACGGAGGTTGGATATGCGACCGCAGCATTGGCTATTCACGATCCCACTACGGCTACGGTCTTTTTTTCGCTGGGCGCAGACGGACCAGGAATTGGACGAAGAATTGCGCGATCACCTCGACCGAAAAACCGAGGAATACGTCGCGCAAGGGACGACGCAAGAAGAGGCGCACCGCCGTGCGCGACTCGACTTGGGCGGTATCGAGCAAACCAAAGAGAAATGCCGCGACGCTCGACGTGTAAATTGGGTCCAGGATTTCATTCAGGATTTGCGATACGGGTTTCGGCTGCTGCTGAAGAACCGCAGCTTTACGGTAGTTGCGGTTTTCACGTTGGCGCTTGGTATCGCGGCTACTGCAGCGCTATTCAGTATTTTCGACGGCGCCTATATCCGCTTCGGAGAAACCGCGCAGGTCAATCGCGTGGTCCTTCTGAGCCAACACTCGAAAGATAGATCGCCTAGTTTCGATTTTTCGGCTCCCGAATACTTCGATATTGCTGGTCCGCATCATTATAAATCGTTTGATGGCTTCTTTGCAGTGCACGGCTTAAGCGCGACTCTCTCCGAAAATTTGGCACGAGAGGAAAACCCTGAGCGCGTTCGAGCAGTTCGTGTGACGGCCAATATGTTTCCCTTGTACGGAATATCGGCAATCCTTGGGCGCACGTTTACAACGGACGAGGACCGGTCGGGAGGACCGAACGTTGCAGTCCTGACGTATTGGCTGTGGAATGCCCGCTTTGGCCGGAACCCGAATGTGATTGGCAAGACCATCTACTTGGATGATGTCCCGTATACGGCGATAGGAGTCATGCCTCGGCGATCCAGACACTGGGGAGCAGATGTTTATGTCCCGCTGCAATTGGATGCGGCCTCAAACAACCGCTCGGAGCGCGACCTTTCAATAGCTGGTGTGGCCAAGGAGGGCTTTTCCGCAGAGCAGACCCAGCCAGAACTCGCGTACCTGGCGCATCGCGAAGAAGCGGAATACGGCGCGGCGCACCCGGAATACAAAGGACTCATCTATGAGCCCGTTGACGTTCGCAAGGGAGTTGTGGGAGACCTGAGAATTGCGCTCTACATCCTGATGGGCGCAGTTGGTCTGCTTGCGTTGATCACGGCGGCCAATATTGCCAGCTTGTCGGTGGCTCGGACCCTAGCTCGCGCTGGCGAAATCGGTACGCGGTTGGCCTTGGGAGCGATGCCAGCCCGCTTAGCGCGTCAGTTTTTGACCGAGAGTGCTTTGCTTGCCGTGCTAGCGGGTGCAGTTGGGCTTGCAGCAGGTGCGTCCGTACTGAAGCCAATCCTCGCGGTGGTTCCGGCACGCTACATTGGAGACGAAGCCGAAGTTCACACGAGCCCAGCAGCTCTTATCATCAGTATTTCCATTGCTTTGCTTTTGAGCGCGCTGGTCGGCTTAGCGCCGGCGATTTTCATTTCCGGTCGGGGCGTGACGATGAATCTGCAACTGAGCCGAACGAGGTCTGCCACTGACCGCGGCAGTAGACGGACGCGGACAGCTCTGGTTCTTGTGGAAATAGCTCTCGCTTTCATCGTGGTCATGGGAGCGGGGCTAATGGCGCGCACCTACCAGCGGGTGACTTCGACGGACCTCGGTTTCCGACCGGATCGCGTGCTGACGATGATGATGACATTGCCGGAGTCCAAATATCCGGGAGGCTTAGACTTAGCAAACTTTTCCCACGAATTGTTGAGGCGAGTGCACTCACTGCCCGGAGTCATAGAAGTCTGTGCATCATCAAATCGGCCGGCAGGATCAGGTTTAGCCTTCCACGATTTCTCGATCCCGGGTCGTTCTTTGAACACTGCCGATGGCATCGCCACAGCAGCGTATCGGACGGTCACTCCTGCGTATTTCGCGGTCGTTGGGACCTCCCTGAGGGAGGGGCGTTTCTTTGTCGAGCAGGATGGACCAGGGAAAGCCGACATCGCCGCGGTAAACGAGTGTTTCGCGCGAACGTACTTTCCAGGCGATGACGCGGTTGGCAAGCAGATCCGTCTTGAAAATCGGACCGGAACCACCACATCACAATCGGCTTCAAATAGCTTGCTGCAAATCGTTGGCGTTGTGAAAGACGCGCGGCAAATCGCGCATTGGCAAGAGGTGAGCGATCTTTATAAGCCGATTACGCCAGAGATTTACGTTCCCCTCTGGCAGCACCCCGAAGCTGCTCGAGAGTTGGGACTTCTGATTAAGGCTGCCGTCGATCCAGGCACGCTGACGGACGCGGTGCGAAGGGAAGTCCTTGGCATCGACTCTGAAAGACCCGTATACAGCGTCGAGACTCTGGAGGGATTGGCCGAAAACGCTTTGGGACCGACACGACTTTGCCTGGTGATTCTGGGCGCGTTTGGCGGTGTTGCTTTGTTGACGGCGTGTGTCGGCCTGTACGCGATCGTGTCTTATTCGGTGACGCAGCGCACACACGAAATTGGGATTCGCATGGCGCTGGGAGCAGAACGGCATGACGTGCTACGACTTGTCGCCAGCGAGGGCATTCCGGTTGTGGGGATTGGCTTGATGGTGGGCTTACTATCATCCCTGGGGGCGACTCGCCTCATGAGCAGCCTCGTGTACGGAGTTTCGGCGAACGATGGGGCGACGCTCTTGGCCGTTGCTGCAATTCTCACAGCTACCGCGATGCTTGCCGTTTACATCCCGGCGCGGCGGGCCATGCGCGTCGATCCGATGGAGGCGCTGAGGTACGAGTAAAGGAGAGTCGGAGAATGCGACCGGAGCATTGGCTGTACACGATTCCACTACGGTTGCGGTCGTTATTCCGCTGGGCACAGGCGGACCAGGAATTAGATGACGAGCTGCGCGACCACCTCGAACGAAAAACCCAGGAATATGTCACGCAAGGGATGACGCAAGAAGAGGCGCGGCGCCGCGCGCGAGTCGACCTGGGCGGTATCGAGCAGACCAAAGAGAAGTGTCGCGACGCACGACGCGTAAATTGGATTCAAGATTTCGCGCAGGATTTGCACTTCAGCCTGCGCGTGTTGCGTAAATCCCCCGGCTTTACCGCCGTTGTCATCCTAACTCTC
>WNFW01006150.1_pt1 | contig 18811 bp, 9 predicted proteins | sample 5400131 | NCBI WGS metagenome assembly WNFW01 (sample SAMN13153362, study PRJNA577476) | soil metagenome | isolation source: 20 cm soil or saprolite under grassland replicate 1 | place: USA:California | collected 2016-06-15 | reverse complement strand
TCAAACCCTGCGTTCCAGGCTTTGACGGACTCGTTGAAAACGAGCATCTGTGTCAGGACATTGCGGCGCGCCTTGGAATGCCGGCGGCCAACTCCTATGTGCTCGCGCTCGATCAGACGTACATCGTCGTGGAACGCTATGACCGACTGCCGCCGCCGGGCTCCTCTTTCGTGCAGCGCATTCATCAGGAGGACATGTGTCAAGCACTCGGCTTGATGCCCGGGAGGAAGTATCAGGAAGACGGTGGTCCCGGTATTGCACAGATCGTTACACTCATTCGTCGCGTGAGCTCAGACCCCGACGCCGACGTTGATCGATTCCTGCAGGCAAACATGTTCAACTGGCTGATCGGCGGCACGGATGGGCACTCAAAGAACTATTCCATTCTCATTAGTGCGGGTGACGAGATCCGCCTCGCGCCGCTCTACGATCTCTCAAGTCAGCTTCCCTACCCCGAACTGATTGCGCTGCGCGTGGCGATGAAGATTGGCGATCATTACGACATTTCGCGAGTCGGAATTCCCGACTGGCGCAAGCTTGCGCGTACCTGCACGGTCGAGGAGGAGCGCGTCCTCAGTATGCTCACGGATATGGGCAAAGCACTGCCCGATGCAATTTCCGCCGCACGCGAACAGGCGCTCATCGAAGGACTGTCCGAGAGCATCATTGCTCCGCTCGCGCAGCAGTTGATCGGCCACGTTGGAGAGCGGCTCGCGACCATCACCGCCGTTACGGCTTCAAGGAGTCCGCCCCAGAGCACGAGGTGATCACTGACCGTGCCGTTGTGCACCTCCAATAATGCTTACCGGAGACGCCGTCGCCATGGCGTTACGCATTCAAAATGATGATGAATAGGCGGCCTGCACCATCTGAGCCGTGCCCATGGGGCTTACTGGCCCTGATATTTCTGTCCTGGGCGGCTCACGTCTGCAGCGGTGCCGAGTCCGTCGTGCTTGTCAGTGGCAACGTGTATACGGCCGATGACCGTAACCCACGCGCTCAGGCCGTCGTCGCAGCGCACGGTCGCATTCTGTACGTCGGCGCCAACGCCGATGCGTTGCGACGAGCGCCACCAGGCGCGCGCCGTATGGATATGCACGGCCTCACGATCCTACCCGGGCTTACGGACTCACACGCCCACTTGGCCGGTATCGGGTTCCGGGAGTTGAGCTTCAATCTGGAAGGCACCGCGAGCGTTGCAGACCTGAAGGACCGGCTTCGCGAGCGCGCAAAGCAGGGGACGCCCGGCGAGTGGCTCACGGGGCGAGGATGGATCGAGTCGCGCTGGACGCCTCCAACCTTTCCGAGCCGCACCAACCTGGATGAGATCGCCAGCGATCGGCCAGTGTTTCTTGAGCGTGCGGACGGGCACGCCGCGGTGGTCAACGGCCTCGCGCTCAAGCTTGCGCGCATCGACCGCAACACCCCGGACCCGGCTGGGGGTCGCATTCTGAAAGATCCCACGACCGGCGAGCCCACGGGCATGCTGATCGACAATGCCATGGACTTGGTTCAGCACTTGGTTCCGCCGCCGACGGATGCGCAGACCGAGCGGGCACTGGAGCTGGGGGCCGAGCGCAGCGTGCGCCTCGGATGGACGCAGCTGCAGATTGCCGGGAATAGTTTCCATGAAGTCGATCTCCTGTGCCGGCTGTACGCCACGGGGCGGATCAAGCTGCGACTGTACGATGCGATCTACGGCCCGAGCGCCGACGTGCAACGGCTCCTCGCGGAGGGTCCGTCGATCAATCGCTGCGGCGACCGGTTGACGGTCCGCGGGATCAAGCTCTACATCGATGGCGCACTCGGCTCGCGCGGTGCAGCTCTGCTCGCGCCTTATAGCGATGCTCCCGATACCCGAGGGTTGACGGTTAACAGCGAGGCCACGCTGCTTCCGATCCTGACCCAAGCGCTCCGTCGGGGGCTGCAAGTCGAGACGCACGCCATAGGAGACAGGGGCAATCGCATCATGCTGGACCTCTACGAGAAGGCATTCGACAGCGTGCCCGTAAAGGGGCGGCCGATCGCTGCACCGCGTTGGCGCATCGAGCACGCGCAGATCCTGAGTCCCGGCGACATTCCGCGATTCGCGCAACTCGGAGTCATTGCCTCGATGCAGCCGTCGCACGCGATCAGCGATCTCTACTTTGCGCCAAGCCGCCTGGGGCCCGAGCGGCTAAAAGGGGCATACGCGTGGCGTTCCTTGCTGGACACGGGGGCCGTCGTTGTGGCAGGGAGCGATGCGCCTGTGGAGAAGGGCGATCCGCTCATCGAGTTCTACGCCGCCGTCGCCAGGCGCTCCATCGACGGCTATGCCGATGAGAATTGGCACTTGGAGCAGCGCGTGTCGAGGACCCGGGCACTGAAGATGCTCTCGAGCGGGCCGGCGTACGCGGCGTTTCAGGAGAACGAGCGCGGCAGCATCGAGGTCGGCAAAATCGCCGACTTCACCGTCCTTTCGGATGACATCATGTCCATTCCAGAAGCCGACATTCTTCGCGCACGCGTCGTGATGACGGTCATAAGCGGGGAGGTTGTCTACACCGAACCTCCAGCTAACCATTGATTTCCCGGTCAGTGAACTCGGGTCTGCGGAGCAATGAATACGCGGGGTACCAGCCGCGTGCTTTTTTCGGTTATCTGACGGCTGACTTCTGCAGGACTGCTCTTGCCCGGACTGGCAGCGGTGCCGCACCGAGGTGACGGGCTTCAGCCGCCGATCTTGACCTGATAGGTCACGGCCAGCGAGGCGCTGGCACCGAGCGCGCCGCCGAACGTCCACTGCACCTGCCCGCTCGCGCCCAGCGCCGGCTGCGCGCTCACGGTGCAGGACGTGACACCCGCCGGCAGGGTGGCGGGACAGGCCGCGGACACGAAGGTCGTGAAGGCGGGGGTGGCGTCGTTGATGACCAGTGCCGAGACCGGCTGGGCGCCGTTGTTGGTGACGGTGAGGGTGTATTGCAGCGTGTCGCCGGGGTTGGCGTTGTCCGCCGTGGCCGCGGAGCTGCCGGTGGTGAGATCACTGACCACCTTCGTCAAGGCCAGTGCCGCCGGCGAGGCTACGGTCGTCACATCGCTTGCCGTCAGCGTCGCGGCGAGCGTAGGACTTGCGTTGCTGTAGCTGAAGGCCGCGCTCACGGCGGCACTGCTCTGGGCCCCCGGGACGGCGCCCGCCGGTACGAGCACCTTCAGGATGAGACAGATCTTCTGCCCCGCGCTCATCGTGAGCGCCCCGCTCACCTGCGGCTCGCCGGTATCGAGCACGCCGTTGCAGTTGCTGTCCTGATACAGCACCTGATTCCAGGCCGGCGCCGACGGCGAGTCGCTCGAGCTCGCCGACAACGTGACGGTGCCGGCGCTACCGGCGACCACGGCATGCGCGTAGAACAGCGTGGTGCCGGCCTGCGCGGTCTGCGCTCCGCTGGGACCGAAAGTGTTGGCGGGCACCAGTCCGAAGTTCACGCCGCCGTAGGTCTGACCCGAGGACGGCGTGAAGGTCACGCTCGGGCGCGTGTAGCTGCCGCCGGTAGTGCCGGCGCCGCCGCCGGTCGGAAGATACCCGGAGGGCGCCGTCGGGACGATGGTGAACGCTCCGGAGGCGGTGGCCGGGATCCAGAGCGTGTAGGCGCCGTTCGACGAGGTCACCCCGCCCGCCGTGACCGCGCCGCCGCTCGCCTGCACGGCGACGCTGGCAATTCCGGGCTCGGCGCCGTCCTGGACACCATTGTTGGCTACGCCGGCGCCCGCGCCGGTGTCGGCGAACACGATGCCGCTCAGCTTGCTGCCGCTGAACAGGCCGAAGCTCTGCGGCGGCGGCGGGCCGCTCGCGATGACGGTGAGGTGAATGACCCCGGAGGCACTCTGCGTGCCGATCCACCCGGCCGGCAGCGCCGCGCTGACGTCAGTGAGGGTGTTGTTGCCGCTCAGGATGAGGCAGTAGGCGCCGGCCGGCACGCCGGGCAGCGCGTACGTGCCGCTGGCGGCGCCGACCGCGGCGGCGGCCGTGGCCGGGCTCTGGCAGGTGCCGCCGCTGTCGGAGGCGAGCTTGACGTACAGCCCGGAGATCCCGGTGCCCGACTCGCCGGCATCGAGCGCACCGTTGTGATTGGCGTCGTCGTAGACCGTGCCGGTGATCGTCTGCGGCGGCGGCGTGAGGGTGAGGGTGCAGGTGATGTTGTCGCCGGTCTGGGGGGTGAGCGTGAAGCTCGTGCCCGCGCCACCCGGCAAAACCGTGTTCGTTCCGCCCCAGGCCGAGGCGCCCGGGCCACTGTTGCTGCAGCTCACGCTGCCGGTGTACGTCGAGAGCGCGGAGAAGCTGCCGGCCGCCATGACGGCGCTCAGCGTGATGCTGTTGGTGCCGATCACCGCGGTGGCGCCGGTGGTCGCGCTCGTGGCGCCGCCGCTGGTGGTGACAGTCCTGATCGTGGCCGCCGGGCTCGTGTAGGCGATGGACGCAGTGAACTGATCGGAGCCGCTGACGCGGCCGGCGGGGATCGACACGTTGAACGTCACGGGCGGCAGTGCAAGTGCGAACAGCGTCGCCTCGTTACCGGAGTACGTGCTCGAGACCTGGGTCGAGTTGGCCGTGCCGAGCACGACCGAGGCGTTGTAGTTACGGTCGTTCAGGGGCGGCGCGGTCTCGAGCACCGAGGTCGTGCCGGTGCCGGTCAGCGTCAGCGTCCCGCCGTTGAAGGCGGCGTAGTAGTTCACCGTGTCGATCAGCGACCAGGTCGCCGTGCTGGCGTAGGTGATGTTCTCGGGAGCGTTGGTGTTCTCGCCGTCGGCGGCGTAGAAGACGAAGCTGCGCGCGTTGCCGGAGCCATCCTTCACGCTCATCGAGGAGAGCGTGACACTGCCCGTGCCCACCTGATTCAGCCAGTAGAAGATGGGTTTGCCGCTGATGCCGTTGTACGCCCCGTGCCCGAACGCGCCGCCCCCGGTCCACGACGGCTCCGCTACCAGCAGCATTCCGGTGGAAGAGACCGTGGCCCCGAGAGTCAGGCTGCCCGCGCCGCTCGGCAGAGTGAATGTAAGATTCTGCGTGGCGGTGGAGGCGGTGCTGAAGCCGGTGAAGTCGAGCCACCACAGGCTCTGCGCGAAGCTTCCCGTGCCGCTCGTGGCGTAGGAGCCGCCCGCGGCCAGCACGGGCGCGCTCGACAGGGCGAGCGTGCCCGCGAGCACCGCGGCGATTGTCAGATAGCGGAGCGCTCTCATGGCCGAGCCGCGAGGTTGCTGCGGGCAGAGGGCTGGCGGGCGGTGAGCGGACTGCCCGCGAACAGGCTCTCGTCGAACTTGAAGCTCAGGTGCAGATACACGCCGCGCTGGGTGTAAGCCTCGCCCGCGAGGTCGGGGGCGTCGAAGCCCTTGACATTGTAGCCGAGCGAGAGCCACAGGTTTTTCCACACCAGGTAGCCGACGTCGGCGCCGATGGCGTACTCGGTGGCGCCGTCGCCCCACATGCGGTAGCCCTGCACACCCACGTCCCAGCGCGAGGACAGATCGAGCGTCGAGCGCGCGCCCGCCAGCTGTGTCAGGGAGTGGCTGGCGAAACCGGCCGACCGGTCGAGCGCGCGCTTGGCGGCGTAGCGCGCGCTCGTCTGCCAGCCACGGGTGGGCTGGATGTTGAGGTTGCCGGCGACGATCCAGGCCTGCTCGTCGAGGCTCAGGCCCGGGCCGAGCGTGGTGTCGAAATCACGCTTGTATTCCACCTGGCCGAGCGCGTTCCACACGTCCGAGTCGACCGGCCGGAAGGCGAACCCGGACTGCACGCGCGCCAGCTCGCGTCCGCCGCCGCCGGCGAGCTCGGTCTGGCGGCTGAAGAGCGCGCGCTCGAGCAGCGTCCAGCTCGCGTCGAGCTTGTGCGCGAGTCCGGCGGTCAGCAGCCAGCTGTGCGAATTGCTCGAGGTTTGCCACTGCGCCTGCCCGGAGGCCTTCCAGTCGGCCTTCGGCGTATAGGAGGCGCCCAGCGTGATGGCATTCGCGGCGTCCGTGACCACACCCGACAGCGGGTTGATGCGCTGCAGGCTGGCCGACAGGCCGATGTCGTCGGGGAGCTTCCATTGCCGTCGCAGTCCGATCGCCGCCTCGCTGCTGCGTCCGTCCATGCTGTCGCCCACCCGGTACTCGTCAAACAGCTGGGTGGTATCGGGCAAGGTCGTGGCAATGCCGGCGACCGTCGAGTACTGCGAGACGGCGGGGTTGAGCGTGTAGGGGCCATTCAAGCTGTTGATGAAGTCGTGCTGTGCGTAGATGCGCGTCGTGGCATTCACCGCGTAGGTGCCGCCGATGGCGTCCTCGCGGCCGCCACGGCCGTCGATCGCCTGCTCGGCGAGAGCATAGGCTTCCGCTCCCTTCACCTCGGGAACCGGCACGGTGACCTTGGCGCGCACGCTCGTGTAGGCGGCGTCCGCGGAGGAGGCCGCGATCGGCGCCGCGGGCAGCGGCGCGGCCGGCGTGAGAGGCAGCGCAGCGCCCGGCAGCGTGGGGCCGGCGAGCGCCGCCTCGGCGTTGGCGCTGCTGTAGCGCAGTCCCGCTTCCAGCTTGGCGTTGTGGGGCAGGACCCGCTCGAGCTTCAACTCCACGCCGGTCTGCTCGGCGCCGGTGGTGCCGTTGGAAGTGCGCTGCGACTCGGCGACCAGGCGATCCCTCTCATCCAGCTTGTAGGCGGCCTTGACACCGTATTGCGAGGCTCCGGCCGACTGCAGGCTGTTCGGGTTGTAGAAGTCCGCGTCGGTGTGCACGCCCCACACGTGTGCCTGCAGCGCCGCGCCGGAGTGCTGCAGGTCGAGACGCTCGCCGAGCCCGCTGCCCTGCAGATCGGTGCTGCTGCGGGCGAGCTCGGCCGTACCGGTCGTGTGCGCGTCGAACTTCTCGGTCGCATTCACACCCTCGAGCGTCAGGTGATTGAGCGGATCGGCGTCGTGAATGGCGGTCGCGCCGAGCGCCAGGCGCGGCGTGACCTGCACGCGGGCGTCGGCCCCCTCGACCCAGTGCTTCGGTCCGCCGGCGTCGATGGAGTAGCTCACGTGGATGTAGACGGGGTTCAGGTTGGCGTCGACGCTCGGCGCCGGGTTCTTGAGCAGCAGCAGGCCCGAGTAGGGCTCGATGGCGTAATCGGCGAAGGCCGTCAGCGGCGTATCGTTCAGGATCACGCCCGGCTGGTTACGGTCGCGCGTAATGACATCCACCTGCTGGCTGTTGGTCACGCCGCGCAGGTCGAGCTGGAAGGGGCCTGAGGTGCCGTTGGCGCGGAACTCGATGACGCTCTGCGTCGAGGAGGTGTCGCTGGCGAAGCCGTCTACCGCGAGGCTGCCGAACTGCCAGTGGCCCTTGCCCCCGTTCAGCGCGCGCGCGTACTGGGTGAGCTGGCGCGCCGGGTTGTCGCTCTGGGTGCTGTAGTCGCCGTACAGAACGTAGTTGGTACCGTTCTGCACCATGACGTACAGCTTGCCGGTCGACTGCGCATCGAAGCCGCGCGCCGAGGAGTCGCCGTACACGGGGTAGAACTGATCCAGGAACAGCGCGGTGCGGGCGCCGACGTCGTCCTTGCCGCCGTCGAAGCTGCGCGACACGCTCCGGATCTCGCGCTCGAAGACGTCGCCGCTCTGCGCCGGCTGCAGCGCGGAGGGGGTCAGGTTACGCAGGTTGAGCGTGCCGGCGACGAGGCCGACGCCGATCAGCGGCCGCAGGTTCGGGGTGAATTCGACCGCGGCAGTGGCCTTCACCACGCCGCTCGTCGCGCCGAGCTCGGCCTTGCCCGGCTGCGCCGGCGGCAGCAGCAGCAGCCGCAGCGCGCCGCCGGTGACGAACACCTGATTGCCCGAGGGCCCGCTATCCACGCTGCCGGCCTCGGCCGCCCGCTGCCAGCGCCCGAGAGTGGTGCTGAGCGTGACCGGGGTGCGCGCGCTCACCGGCAGATCGTTGGCATCGCGCAGGCGGATCGTCACCGTGAGCGCGGTGGCCGCGTCCGCCACCGCCAGCAGCGGCGCCTCGATGAGAATGTGCGCCAGCTCGCCGGGGGCCAACACGGTGATCGCCGCGCTGCCGCGCTCGGTGCCGAACTCGTCCAGGGCGCGCACCGCGAGGCGGTTGCGGCCGGGCGCGAGATTGACGCCGATGTACTCCCAGGCGACGACCTGGGTCTTCTCCAGGCTGCTCATCTTGCCGACCTGGGCGCGCGGCACGGCCGTGCCGTCGACCGTGAGCTCGAAGTGCGTCCCAAGCGGACCTTTCACCTGCACCGGCGTCTGGGCGATCCCGAGTACCTCGCCGTCGCTCAGGTTGACGAAGGCGACGCTGGCATCGAGCGCCGGCAGCTTCTGCTCCAGGGCCTCGGTGCGCAGCTTCTGGCGCAGGGCGCGGAAGTCGGCGACGTCGGACTCATCGACGGCCGCCGCCCGGGTGGCGGGCACCGCCACGGTCGTGGGCAGCGCGGTGGAGTCCTCCTGCAGCGGCGCACGCGCCGGAACGTTCAGCGGCAGGGGCACGCCCTGCGCCTGCGGCGCATACGGCCCGCCCGGGTCTGCCACGGCCCCGAGGGGTGCGGGCGAGCCGGCGAAGGGCGTGATGCCCGCCATGCCGGAGGCCATGGCCAGCGGCGCGACCGGCGAGGTGTTGCCGGCCGGCCCCGGCGCGGCACCGGGCAGCTGGATGGTGCCGCTCGCCGGCGCCGCGCGTGCGTCGGTGGCCGTGAGATGCGTGTTGTTCTCGGAGAACAGCGTGCGTGAGAGCTGCAGGATCTCGCTCGGAGTCTTCAGCGCCTGGCGTCGTGCCTCGATCTGCTCACGCAGCCCGGCCGGACAGCCCGCGAGCCCAAAGTCGGTCTTGTGCAGTTCGCCGTTGGTGAGGTCGACGAACGCACTGTTGGCATCGAGGGCGTTGCGGTTGCCGAGCACCTCCAGGCGCGTGCCGGCAGGCAGCGTGGTGGCGTCGACCTTGGCGACGTGCAGGCGCGGGATCAGTCCGTAGAGACTGTACTTACCCTGCTCGTCGGTCACCGCGTACGTGCCGTCCTCGAGGTAGATGCGCACGCCCGGCACGCCGGGCTCTTCGGGATCCTGCACCCCGTTGCCGTTGCAGTCGGCGAACACCTTGCCGATCAGGTACGCCTTGGAGTCGAACACGCCGCCGACGACCTGCACGGCCGCGCTGGCGCGGTTGGAAGCCAGGCTGCCGCTCACCGCCTGCGCGCTGTTGACGCCGCTGCCGCCCTGCGCGCCGACGCCGAGGCGCACGCGGTAGCTGAGCGTGGCCTGTGCGCCCTGCGCCAGAATGCCCAGCGAGAACTGCAGCGCCGGGCCGGCGCCGCCTGCAGGATCGGGCAGCGCCGCGCCGTTCAGCCGCGCGCTGCCACGCACGTACGAGAAGCCCGCCGGCAGCAGGTCGTTCACCAGCGTGCCCGCCAGCGCGCCGGCAGAGGCGTTGTTGATCTGGACGGTGTAGTCGACGAAATCGCCCACCTCGGCAGTGATCCTGTCGGCGCTCTTGTGGATGAGCAGGCCGCCGGCGGAGGCCCTGTCGAGCGGCACGTCGAAGCGCACCGGCTCGCTCTGCGTACCGGAGATGATGAAGCTGTTGCCGTATGAGCCCTGCGGATCGATGACACGGCCAGCCGGCTGCTGCGCGGGCGGGACTCGCGAGGGGAACACTTCGCCGCCGGGAGGCGTCAGAACCAGCCTGTAGGTGCTCGGCGGAACGATCGGGAAGGCGTAGACGCCGTCCGCGCCCGTCACCACAGTGGCCGGTCCCGCGCCGCCGGCGGCACGCAGCACGCGCCCCGGTGCGCCGGGGTTGCCGCCGTTGCCGGCCCCGGTGACGTCGATGAGCTGCACCGTCACGCCGGCCACCGGCGCATTGCTGCGGCTGTCGAAGACCACGCCCGAGGGGTCGATCAGCAGGGTCGTGGTCACCGATACCGCGACGCTGCCGCAGTGCGTGACGTTCGCGGTCACGACGTCGTTGCGCAGCACCTCGAGGACGCCGTCCCCGGAGGCCACCGGGCGAGTCGTCGCGTCCGCCGTGGGCACGTCCGGCTGGATGCGGAACAGGCCCGTGTTAGGCGCGGTTTCGGTGGCCGCGAACGTCTCGGTGTCACCCGTCAGCTGACTCGTCACGCTCACGGGTACGGTGAGCACGCGGGTCGGGTCGACGTTGCAGGCCGCGGCGTCGAGCTGCACGAACAGCGGTGCGCCGGCACTGCCGACCGCGCTCGGCGCGCTGTAGCTTGCGCTGCTGAAATAGGCGATGGCGGCCGGGCGTACCGGCAGGCTGATGACGAGCGCGTTGCTCGGCGTGCTCAGCGGGGCGCCCGAGGGCGTGCTGGCCCAGCCCGCCGTCGCGAGCGCGCTGAACGAGCCGCTGGCATTGGTCGCGTAGCTGTTCGCGGCCGTTCCCGACAGGTGGTAGAGGGTCTGTGCGCCCGCGGTTGCTGTCTGCGCGCCCGCGAAGCTGGTGTTGGCGGGCACCGGGAAGCTCAGGAGGAGCAGGCTCGCGCCCGCGCCGTTGACTGTGACGCTCACCGGATAGGCGGCGGTGCCGCCACTGTTGGCAGCGATCGAGGTGAGATTGACCGTGGCGGCCGGGGTACTCGAGCCGCTCGCCGCGCTGACCGTGACCGCAATGGCCGCCGGGCCGCCGCCGGCGGTGACCGTGGCACTGACGGTGTTGGACGAGAGCGTGGCCGAGTACCCCGAGACCGAATCGGTGAAGGTGGCGGTGGCCGTGTTGCTGATGATCGTGCCGGGCGAGGGCGTCGCGCCCTGCGCCAGCGCCGCGAAGCCCAGCAGCATGCCCGCGATCCGCAACAGCTGCAGTGGGCGAATCATGACGGTGCCGGCCTACGAAACGGGAGCGGGGGAGGTGACACAAACACCTCCCCCGCACCGCTTATGGCCGTTGTTAAGGATTGATCTTCACGCCAAAGGTCACTATCGCGGATTGACCTGGAGTCAGCGTGCCCACGTTGGCGGTAACGGTCCCGGTGCCTCCGACCGCCGGACTGCCGGCCCCGATGCTGCCGACCGTGGTGGCAGCCGCGGAGCTCAGCGTGGTGTAGGTCGGGGTGGCGTCGGACACCACCACGGAGGTGGCGTTGCTCGAGCCGACGTTGCTCACCGTGATCTGGTACAGCACGCACTGGCCGGGCTTGGCGCTCACGCCGGTGAGAGCGTAGGTCGTGCCGCCGGTGGGACCGGTGCACGCAGCATCCAGCGCCTGCGCCTTGCTCAAGGTCAGATTGCCCGCGATCACGGTGGTGCTGTCGGTAGCCACAGCCGCCGCGGGCGCCGCGGTCACATAGCTGCCGTTGGTGGTCGTGACCGTGACGGTGGTCGTATCCACGGCACCGACCACTGCACCGCTCGGGGCGATCACCTTGACGAAGACGGTGATCGACTGTCCGGGCGCTAGGCCGCCGGCCAGCCCCGACACGGTGTTGAGATTGCCGGTGATCTGCGGGTCGGTCGCGTCGAGGGTGCCGTTATTGTTGCCGTCGTAGTAGAGCGTCGCGGTCCAGCCGGCCTGGTTGTTGGCGGCGTTGAACGCGATCGAGCTCACCGAGCCGTTGCCTTCCGGGACGTTGCCGGTGTTGATCAGCGTCTGGGTATAGACGTAGGAGCCACCCGGGTAGGTCTGGCCGGCCTGGTTGGGCGTGATGCTGATCGAGCGCACCGCGTTCACGGTGACCGCGTCGTGGATGGTGTCCGCCGCCCCGGAATTGGGCGACACGGCGCGGAAGTACAGGTCGTTGGTGCCCGCGGCGTAGCCGGCCGGCACGCTCACCACCGCGCATATCACGCTCGAGCCGAGCGAGGCGACGGTGCCGGTATTGGTTACGGTCGCACCGGTGCTCGAGCAGTTGCCCGCCCCGCCGTCGGCCTTGAAGGTCACCGTCCAGCCTGCCGGCAGCGTGATGCTGGCGAAGCTCGACACGGTGCTGGCCGCGAGGTTGTAGCTGTCGGGCGAGGGGCCGCGATTGTTCGCGACCAGTACGAACGTGGTGCTCGTGGCCGGGTTGGTGGCGTTCGTCACCACCGCCGTGGCCTCGGGGCCCGGACCCTGTCCCGGCGCCGGGGAGCCGGCGTTGTAGGGGCTGTTGTTGGTCACGTCGACCGCGTTGGCGGAGATGGCACTGAGGGTGTCCGCGGCGGTGGCCGACTTGGTGGCATCGAATACCGAAGTGGCCGTCTTCTGCAGGGTGAACGGGGCGCCGGCGTTGGTCGCATTCGGCGGCAGGGTCGCCTTGACGATCACGTTGTAGCTGGCGCCGGCCGCCAGCGGTCCGGTGTCGAGCGTGCCGTCGCCGTTGGTGTCGGTGAGCGGGGTGACGCCGTCACTCTTGAACAGCTGGAAGGTCGTGCCGGCCGGGAACGTGGAGCTACCGGTCGCGAGGGTGACGTTGAAGGTATCGGAACCGTTGCCGGTGTTGTTCACAGTGTTGGTGAAGCTCACCGTCGAGCCGGGCGCGGCGGGTCCGGGGAGCGTCTGGCCGCTCAGGGTCACGCTGGCGACCTGTTTCACCTGGAACGGCACTGTGTTGGAGCTGCCGGGCACCGTGGTGCCGGCGCCGTTGTTGTAGGAGTACGTCGCCGTGTTGTTCAGGGTGCCGGTCGCCGTGCCGGCCGCGACATTGACCTGGAAGGTCACCGTGCCGGACTGGCCGGGGGTGACCTGGGCCAGCGTCGCCACCAAGGTATTGGTGGCGGCGGTGTAGCTGGACGTGATGGTGTTGGGCGCCGTCCCGGTGGTCCCGCCGGTATCCGACAACGCGGTCGAGCCGGTCACGCTCCAGCGGCCCGAGCCCGCCACGTAGGTCATGCCGGTCGGAATCACGTCGGTCAGCGCTACGCTGGTGGCGGTACTGTTGCCGGTGTTGGTGTAAGTGAGCGTGTAAGTGTACGGACCCGAGCCGGGCGCCCCGCTCGCGGCGCTCACCGCCTTGGTGACCGAGACCACCGCGTTGTTGGTCACCGTGGTCGTGTCGGTGTTGCTCGCGGTCTTGGTGGCATCGAATGTGCTGGTCGCGGTCACGGTGATGGCATTGGTCTGCCCGGCCGTGGCAGTACCCGGCAGCGTCGCGGCGACGATGAATTTGAAGGTGGCGCCGGCGGCCAGCGCGCCGCTCGAGGTGATCGGGGAGCCGGTGGGCTGACCGCTGCCGTTGTCGGCATAGATCTGCACGGCGGTCATGGTGAAGCCGCCGGAGTTGCCGGTGGTCAGATTGAAGGTGTCGCTGCCGTTGCCCGTGTTGGTCAGGGTGTGCGGGTAGTACGCCACGCTGCCGGCGGTGGCGTTCTGCGCGCCGTTCTGCGTCAGGGTGAGGCTCGCCACCTGCTGCACCGTGGTCTGCACCACGTTGGACGTGACGGTGTGCGACACGCCCGAGGTGTCGGTGTAGGTCGCCGATGCCTGGTTGCCGATGGTGGTGCCGGCCGGCGGCGGTACCGCCTGCGCCCCGTTGAGGGCGGCCAGCAGCAGGCCGGCGGTGAGCCACGTGCGTCGCAGCCAGCCGCCCTGAGAGCGGCGTGCGGATGGCGACAGATGAATTATTGGATTCTTCATGATGAGCTCCGGAAAACGAATCTGTGTGGGTTACCCGCGGGGATGGGCCGGCGCCGTGCCGTTCCCGGCCGGCGCTACGTCGTTGACGCGCACCCGCGCCTGCACCTGGGCGCTGCCGCCCGGCGGCAGCGTGCCGAGACTCCAGCGCAGCGCCCGGTACTCCTCGATGGGTACCAGCACGCGCTGCTCGGAGCCGTCGGCGAGCCGCGTCGCGCGCGTCAGTGGCAAGGGTGCGAAGTGAGTGCTGTCGGTGCTCGCGAGCGCATCCGGCGGAATCTGCGAACGGTCCACCAGCGTGGTGCCGGCGGGAATCGGCAGGTTGGCAACGAGCCCGAGCACCGCCGCGGCGGAGTGATTGGTGTACCTCGCGCGATACTCGAGGATGTCGCCGGGCTTGCTGACCGGCGCGGGCCTGAGGACCGTCTTGCCGTCGACGGTCGTGACCTGCGCGACGGTGAGCTCCGAAACCACTTGGGGCGGCGCCGCCCAGGCGCTCCCGAGCGGCAGTGCCGCCGCCAGCAGGGCCAACCAACGCCGCTGAATTATCGTTCGCATGACATCTCTCGATCTTCCAAAACCAACATGCCCCCCATTGGACCTGAAGCTTGGCGTTGGCTTGCAACCGATTTCACAGATCGGCGCAGCGCAGCACGCAACCGGGCTGCGAGACGCCCGGACTGTGACGTGATTCACCGGACCGTACCGTGATTCCCCGGACTGAATACGATTGCAAACCGGTCACGGCAGCCGCAGTGAGACGCAGTCCGCAGCGTCTGCGGGCGCGCTGCGCGCGCTGCGGCGCCGGTTGGTATGCTTGACGCCGTGACAGGACGCCGCCGCACTGTACCCGCGACCATGGTCGACATCGCCAGACTTGCTGGCGTGTCGGCGACCACGGTGTCACGCGCGCTCGCCGGGAGCGAGCTCGTGCCGCGCCACAAGCGCGACAAGATCGCGAAGCTGGCGAGCGAGAGCGGCTACGTGGTGAATACCACCGCGCGCAATCTGCGCCTGAAGCGCACGCAGGCCCTGAGCGTGGTGGTCCCGCTGGAGGCGGGGCAGATGCTGCGCGACCCGTTGCACTTCGAGATGCTGGGGCACCTCGCCGACGAGATCACGCGGCGCGGCTATGGGATGTTGCTGCAGAGGGCCACGGCGCCGATCAAGGACCCGCTGGAGGAGCTGATCGGCTCGGGGCGCTCGGACGGGATCGTGGTCCTCGGGCAAAGCACCCAACACTTCGCCCTGATGAAGGTGGCCGCGCGTTATCGCCCGCTGGTCTGCTGGGGAGCACACGCCCGCAAGCAGTCGTACTGCACCGTGGGAACGGACAACGTGGCGGGCGCGCGGGCCGCGGTCGAGCATCTGCTGCAGACCGGGCGACGCAATATCGTGTTCATCGGCGATACCTACGTTCCCGAAGTGCGGCAGCGTTACGAGGGCTACCGCGACGCGCTCGCGGCGGCGCCGTCCGGTACTGGGGGAGCGCGCCTGCTCCCGGCCACGGCGCAGACGGTCTACGAGGCCATGCGGGTGTATGTGCGCGAGGAGCCCGAGTTCGACGCGGTATTCGCCGCCAACGATCTGAGCGCGATCAGCGCAGTGCGCGCGCTCAACGCCTCCGGCCGGGCCGTGCCGCAGGACGTGGCCGTGGTGGGCTTCGACGATATCCCCACGGCCGCGCACAGTAATCCGGCCCTGACCACGGTGCGCCAGGACCTGCGCCGCGGCGCCGAGCTGCTCGTCGGGCTGCTGCTGCGGCGTCTCGAGGGCGAAGAGACCGCCTCGCAGGTGCTGCCGGCCGAGCTCATCGTGCGGGAGTCGAGCGCCCCGCGCCATAATTAGCGCCGACCCAAGAGCGGTCGAGTCACGCTGAGATCTGCAGTGCAGCAGTCACCGCGGCCGGGCTATCGGACGCCGTGTGGGCGGCTTCGCCTGCGCCTCGAAAGCGAGTGGCATCCTCGCGGATGTCTCCAAAGCCCGGAAGTAGGGTGCAACTCCTTACTGGCCCGCCAATTATTCAGGCGTGGGTTGCTGGCATCCCGGCTGCGCTTTGAACGCAGCTATCGGCCCTGCCCTGGAGCGATTTCGGCAACGCGGCGCGCAGCCGCCCTGCCACCGCAATTGCGATGGCCTGGGTGGCGCGTGCATCGGGGTGCAGATCGCCCGGCAGATGCCAGCTCGGATCGAGTCGCACGTGCAGGTACGGTAATCCGGCCGCATCGAGGATGCGCCGCCGCAGCATCTCCTCTGTCGGGCTCTCTGGACCGAATTGCGGTACAACGATCAGCGGCTCCGCGCCGCGTGCCCGAGCGAGTTGGACCAGCGCCCGCAGGCTCTCGCGGGTTCGCAGGATCCCGCGCTCGATGGCAGCACTGCTGCGGTAGGGAAACAGCCAGGGCAGCAGCGCGGCAAGGCGCCAGTGATGCACGGGCGGCTGCCAGATCAGCCCTGCTGCCAGGCGCGGGCGATTGTCGAGGAGGTTGCGATCGAACAGGGAAGGCATGAACAGCGTCACCACAGCAAGCGGCTCGCGAAAGCGCGGCAGCTCAGTTGCCAGGCGCAGATAGGACTGGTCGCTGCTGTAGTCGGACACCGCCAAGTCGGCGCTCTGAATCCGCAGCAGCGCGCTCACGCGGGCGGGTATCGTCTCGTCCCACGCGAGCCCGAATCCGGCAATGATGGATTCGCCAGTGAAAAGAATTGTGGGCTTCTCGGGGTCCACAGCTGTCCCGGACCCTGACACCCGATAACCAGCGGCATCGAAGCTATAGTGCACACGGCGACCCGCCTCCTGCACTACGACGGATCGCGACGGCACGAACACCCAACCCAGCCGAGTGTCGGCACTGCGCCGCGGCTCCTGCTGCAGTGGATCGGCATCGTGAGGGTGCGGCGGTTGAGTGCGCAGGATCAGCTCGCCGGCACCGAGCGCCAACACTATCGCAACGATGATCCGCAGCGTGCCGCCGGTGGTCGCGCGGATCAGGGCGTTGGCGAGCGGGCGGCGAAGGACGAGCGAGAGCACGGCACCGGACAGACCAATGAGCCCGCGCGCCGTGTGCTCCGCCGCCACCATGGTCGCGCGATCCACGGCAAAGACCGGCAGGAAGTGCCTATCCCACCAGCCCTGGTCTGCAGCGAGCGCAACCAGCATTAAAGCAGTGCCCAGACCGACCAACGAGGCCTCGATGATGAGGCGCCGGCTCATGTTCTCTGTCGGCGGCCTACGGTGACGAACAGCCCGCCCTCATGCCCCAGGCTCCTCATCCAGGCGAGCTGTGCCAGCCAGGCTTCCGGACTCCAGGTGTCGGCGGCCGCTGTCAAGAGATCGGCCGGAGTCTCGCCGAGAAGTGCGCTCGGGTACGTCCGCACGTACTCGACGCCATTCTCGTTGAACCAGTTCTGCACTTCGCCGACAGTGTGCCGATGCTCTTCCGGATGCTGATATTGATCCCTCAACCAGGCCTCGCGGCGCGCCGGCTCGGCGTCCCGCTCGCGCAGCACCGGATCGAATGGCACCCATCGATAGCCGGACATCCGCGCGACGAAACGCCGCAGCCGCAGCGGGATGCGCGCGAATGCATTGTAAAGGCCGACGATGATGATCCCGCCCGGCCGGGCCAGCGAGGCGATGCGCGCAAAAGATTCCCGCGGGTTCGGCGTATGGTGCAGGACGCCCGACGCGTACACGACATCGAATGCGCCAGGCCGCAATCCCGGACGGTGCAAATCGGTTTCGACGAATTGCACGCGCGCAAGTCCGAAGCGCCGCGCCGCGTCTTGGGCGAGTTGAAGCGAAGCACGTGTCAGGTCCGCGCCAATGACTAGGCGGTCGGCGCGTGTCAGGTAAAGGCTCATCTGCCCGGTGCCGCATCCGATCTCCAGAATGCGGGCATCTCCGGGAATTGCCTCGTTCAGGAGTCGCGCAAACTTACTGCGTTCGGCCCGTGCGCAGAGTGATGACAGGCTGTCGCGCGGCGCGTAGCCGGGAAAGGGAGCACGCTCGTAAAAGCGGCGTACGGCGTCAGTGCGCGCGTCGCCGCCAAGGCGCAAATTCGGGATCCCATCGGGAGCCGTATAGCGGACGCCGCACCCCTCACACTGCCAGCTGATAGCGAGCGCGCGGCCGCAAATTGGGCAGGCAAGCAGGTCCCGTAACGCGTCCATCCCTCAAAAGATGGAGTACACAAACGGAGCCAGTGCCTCCACGCTTGCGGCAAGGACCAGCACGAGTCCTAGTACACAGAGAAAAACGGCCAGCGGCAGCAGCCAGCGTTTGGCAGGGCCGCTTCGCCACATGCCACGGGCGAGGTCCGCGATCGATCCGCCCGCATTGCCGAGTACGATCAGACTGCGTCTTATCCTGCCACGCTTCTTGAGCACGCGACTTGCTCCTGGTGTATTGCCGATGACGCCCGTTTCGCCACCCGCGTCCGGCCGGCGATCAACACGTCGATTCCACTGCGCCGGAAGGTGCAGTATCCCTCGACGGCGCGATTGACGATGGGTTCTCCGGCGAGGTTGAACGACGTGTTGAGCAGCACCGGTATACCGCTGCGCTGTCCGTAACACTTGAGCAAGGCGTGGAGCCGAGGCGCCATGCTCTGCTCGAGCGTTTGCACTCGAGCCGAGCCGTCGATGTGCGTGATCGCGGCGAGCCTTGTCCGCCACTCGGGCCGCACAGGGAAAACCCCCGACATGAATCGTGCTAGACGCGCCCCACCGGCCGGCAGCTCGAAGTATCGGTCAGCAGCCTCAATCGGCACAACGGGCGCGAACGGCCGGAATTCCTCGCGATACTTGACGTCGCGGTTGAGTCGATCGCGCATTTCCGCGGCGTGTGGCGCGGCCAGAATACTGCGGTGCCCGAGCGCACGCGGTCCAAATTCGAGCGCGCCGTCCATCCACCCAACGACTCGGCCTGCAAGGAGATCGTCCGCGGTCCGCTCGATCAATTCCGGATCGTCGAATTCATCACACGGCTGGCCATCTTCGCGCGCTAGTTGCGCAAGCGCCGCTCCGTCCACGGTCGGTCCCCAAAACGGATGGTCCGGGACCTCACGATCCGGATTGCCGAAGTGAATCCGGTCGGCATACAGAGCGGCGCCGAGTGCGCAACCGGCATCACCGGGCGCCGGCGGAACGAATAGCCGTTCGAAACCCGAGTCAGTGAGGATCCGTGCATTGGCGACTCCGTTCAAGGCCACGCCACCGCCCATGCACAAATCGGGCAACCCCGTTTCCTGCCGGA
>WNFW01004780.1_pt1 | contig 18813 bp, 21 predicted proteins | sample 5400131 | NCBI WGS metagenome assembly WNFW01 (sample SAMN13153362, study PRJNA577476) | soil metagenome | isolation source: 20 cm soil or saprolite under grassland replicate 1 | place: USA:California | collected 2016-06-15 | reverse complement strand
GTGGTCGTCACTGCCGGCATCGCCCGCAAGCCCGGCATGAGCCGGGACGACCTGGTCCGCACCAACGCCGACATCGTGAAGCAGGTCTCGCTCGAGATCAAGCGCCATTGCCCCGACGCGATCGTCCTGGTCGTCTCGAACCCGCTGGACGTGATGTGCTGGGTGACGAAGCAGGTCACGGGCTTCCCGCGCGAGCGCGTGCTCGGCATGGCCGGCGTGCTCGACACGGCGCGCTACCGCGCCTTCCTGGCCGAGGCGCTGGACGTCTCAGTCGAAGACATCCAGGCAATGGTGCTGGGCGGCCACGGCGACACGATGGTGCCGCTCGTCTCCTACACCACCGTCTCAGGAATCCCGGTCAGCCAGCTGCTCGACCAGGCGACGCTCACTAAGATCGTCGAGCGCACCCGCAACGGTGGCGCCGAGATCGTGAGCTTCCTGAAGACGGGGTCGGCGTACTACGCCCCGTCGGCCGCGGTCGTGCAGATGGTCGCGGCGATCGTGCGCGACAAGAAACGCGTGCTTCCGTGCGCCGCCTGGCTCGAGGGGGAATACGGGCTGTCGGGGATCTACTGTGGCGTGCCGTGCAAGTTGGGGAGGAAGGGCTTGGAGAAAATCATCGACGTGAAGCTGTCCCCGGAAGAGCAGGCAGGGTTGAAGAAGTCGGCGGATGCCGTGAAGGAGACGATGGCCGCGGTGAAACTATAGAAAAGCGCCCTTGATGTAGTCCCGATTCAACCTCGCAATGAAGTCGATCGAGATTTCCTTCGGGCACGCCGCCATGCACTCGCCGTGGTTGGTGCAGGCGCCGAACCCCTCCGCGTCCATTTGCGCAACCATGTTCACTACGCGCGTGTACCGCTCGGGCTGCCCCTGCGGCAACAGACCGAGGTGAGAGACCTTCGCCGCCACGAACAGCATGGCGGACGCGTTGGGGCACGCCGCCACGCACGCGCCGCACCCGATACACGCCGCGGCGTCCATCGCCAGCTCCGCGGCAGGCTTCGGCACCGGAATCGAGTTCGCCTCGGGCGCGCTGCCGGTGCGCGCCGTAATGAACCCCCCGGCCCCGACGATGCGGTCGAAGGCCGCGCGGTCCACCACGAGATCCTTGACGATCGGGAACGCGCGCGCCCGCCACGGCTCGATCCACAGCTCGGCGCCATCGGCGAAGTGCCGCAGGTGCAATTGGCACGCCGTGGTGGCGCGCTGGGGGCCGTGCGGCCGCCCATTGATCACTATGCCGCACGCACCGCAGATCCCTTCGCGACAGTCGTGATCGAACGCGATCGGCTCCTCCCGGCGCGCGATGAGCTGCTGGTTCAGCACGTCGAGCAGCTCGAGGAACGACATGTCGGGACTCGCGTCCGCCACGTCGTAGCGCACGAACTTGCCCAGCGCGATCGGGCCCGCCTGGCGCCACACGTGGAGCGCGAGCTTCACTTGTAGCTCCGCTGCGCGAGGTGCACCGCCTCGAACTCGAGCGGCTCGCGGTGCAGCACCGGGGCCTTCCCGACGCCCGTGAACTCCCACGCCGCCACGTGGCTGAAGCGCGCGTCGTCGCGCTTCGCCTCCCCCTCGGGCGTCTGGTACTCCTCGCGAAAATGGCAGCCGCATGACTCTTCCCGCTCGAGCGCGTCGTGGCACATCAGCTCGGCGAACTCGAAGAAGTCCGCGACGCGCCCGGCGTGCTCGAGCGATTGGTTCAGGTCCTCGCCCCGCCCGCCCACGTACACGTCTTCCCAGAATTCCTCGCGCAGCACGCAGATGCGCTGGATCGCGTCCTTCAATCCCGCGGCGTTGCGGGACATGCCGCAGCGGTCCCACGTGAGGCGGCCGAGCTCGCGGTGAAACGTGTCGACGCTGCGGTGGCCGTTCACCTGGAGCAGCCGGCGCGTGCGCTCGCCCACGTCGGTCTCGGTCTGCCGCGCGGCCGCGTGGCTCGCGTCGATCTTGGGAAGCTTCGCCTGAGCGAGGTAGTCGCCGATCGTATACGGCAGAATGAAGTAGCCGTCGGCGAGCCCCTGCATCAGCGCGCTCGCGCCGAGCCGGTTGGCGCCGTGGTCGGAGAAGTTGGCCTCGCCGATCGCGTACAGCCCCTCGACCGTGCTCATGAGATTGTAGTCCACCCACAGCCCACCCATCGTGTAGTGCGGAGCGGGGTAAATGCGCATCGGGACCAGGTAGGGGTCCTCGGCGGTGATGCGCTGGTACATCTCGAACAGGTTGCCGTAGCGCTCGGCGATCACCGGCCGGCCGAGCCGCTGGATCGCCTCCCGGAAGTCGAGATAGACGCCATGTCCGCCCGGGCCCACGCCGCGGCCCTCGTCGCACACTTCCTTGGCGCGCCGCGAGGCGATATCCCGCGGCGCCAGGTTGCCGAAGCTCGGGTACAGCCGCTCGAGGTAGTAGTCGCGCTCGCTCTCGGGAATCTGGTCGGGCGGGCGCCGTTCGCGGCGCTGCCGCGGCACCCAGATGCGACCGTCGTTGCGCAGCGACTCACTCATGAGGGTGAGCTTCGCCTGGTGGTCCCCGGTCACGGGGATGCAGGTCGGGTGGATTTGCGTAAAGCAGGGGTTGGCGAACGCCGCGCCGCGCTTGTGGGCCCGCCAGATCGCGGTGACGTTGCAGCCCTTCGCGTTGGTGGAGAGGTAGTAGACGTTCGCATAGCCGCCGGTCGCGAGCACGACGGCGTCGCCAGTGTGAGTCGCGAGCTTCCCGTTCACCAGGTTGCGCGTGACAATGCCGCGGGCCCGCCCGTCGATCACCACCACGTCGAGCAGCTCCGTGCGCGGATACATCCGCACCTTGCCGGCGGCGATCTGGCACGCCAGCGCCTGGTAGGCGCCGAGCAGCAGTTGCTGCCCCGTCTGGCCGCGTGCGTAGAAGGTGCGTGATACCTGGACGCCGCCGAACGAGCGGTTGGCGAGCAGGCCGCCGTACTCGCGCGCGAACGGTACGCCCTGGGCCGCGCACTGGTCGATGATGGCGGCGCTGATCTGGGCCAGCCGATAGACGTTCGCTTCACGCGAGCGGAAGTCGCCTCCCTTGACCGTGTCGTAGAACAGCCGGAACACGGAATCGCCGTCGTTCTGGTAGTTCTTCGCCGCGTTGATGCCGCCCTGCGCCGCGATCGAGTGCGCCCGCCGGGGCGAGTCCTGGAAGCAGAAGCACGAGACGGTATACCCGAGCTCGGCGAGCGACGCCGCCGCGGACGCCCCTGCGAGGCCGGAGCCGACGACGATGACGTGGTGCTTGAGCTTGTTCGCCGGGTTGACGAGCCGGATCTCGGCGCGGTGGCGCTCCCACTTGCCGGCGAGCGCGCCGGCGGGAACCTGGGCCCGCAGCTCCATGGTCACCGCAGCCAGCCGGCCAGCACAGCCAGCGGAATCGCGACGTAGCCCGCGACGATCGCCGCGGCCACCACGCCGGCCGCGCCGCGGCGCCAGCGGTCGGTGGGGGCGCGATGCAGGCCCAGGGTCTGCAGGGCGCTCCACACGCCGTGGTAGATGTGCAGGCCGACGACGACCAGCGCGACGACATAGAACGCCGAGACCGGCCACACGCCGAAGCTCGCCACGACGTTGTGGTAGACGTCGCCTGGGACGAAACTGGGATTCACCCGGCCGAACGTGAAATCAAGCAGATGATAGACCACGTACAGCAGGATGATTACGCCGCCCCAGCGCATCGTCCGGGCCGCGTAGGTCGTCTCGACGGGCTCGAGTTGGTGGTAGGCCACCGGCCGCGCTCGCCAGCTCGCACGCGTGACCCCGATGGCGGCCCAGATATGGGCGAACACCGCGGCCAGCAGCACGATCCGCGCGAGCCACAGGAGCTGCCCCCGGGCGAAGAACGGCGCCCCCACCGTTCGCAAGCCCTCGGCGTACGCGTTGAAGTGCTCCGGACCCTGGAATACCTTGAGGTTGCCGAGCAGGTGACCCACCACGAACAGAAACAGGATCACGCCGCTCGTGGCCATGATCACCTTCTGGCCGATCAAGGAGCGCGCAAGGCGCGGCGGCGCGGAGGGGTGGGCTGCGAGGGGCGGGGCCATGGAACGGTCGGATGATACCTGCACTCCGGCCGTGCAAGCAAGGCGGCCGACTCGTCGCCGCCACCACCTCTACGGGAGCGTCCGATGGCGATCCGATCTGCGATCCTCGTATCCACCACGTTCGACGTGCAGGGCCGCCGCATCCGCGAATACAAGGGCGTCGTGCGGGGCATTACCGTGCGCGCGCCCACCATCTCCCAAGGCATCCTCGGCGGTCTGAAGAGCATCATCGGCGGCCAGATCGGCGCCTACACCGAGATGTGCGACCAGGCGCGTCAGACGGCGTACGACCTGATGATCGAGCACGCCCAGGAGGTAGGCGCGAATGCGGTGATCGGGATGAGCTTCGACGCCTCGGAAGTGGCGGCGCGCGCCTCGGCGACCGAGGTGCTCTGCTACGGCACCGCCGTGGTGCTCGAGTAGCGCGGCCCACCGGGTGCGACCCACCGTCGTCATCGTCGGCGCGGGCTTCGGCGGCCTGCGGGCCGCCCGCGCGCTCCGCAAGGCCCCCGTCGACGTCGTGCTGCTCGACCGGCACAACTACCACCTCTTCCAGCCACTGCTCTACCAGGTGGCGACGGCGGGACTCGAGCCCGAACAGATCGCCAAGCCGGTGCGCGCGATCCTGCGCGGCCAGGCGAACTTCGAGTTCCGGATGGTGGAAGTCACGGGCGTCGACTTCGCGGCGCGCCGCGTGGCGACTGACCACGGCCCGGTGCCGTACGACTTCCTGATCCTCGCCCTGGGCGGCGAAACGAACTACTTCGGCATGGAGAGCATCCTGCGTCACGGGTTCGGCCTGAAGGGCGTGGTCGACGCGGTGGCGATCCGCAACCACGTGCTGCGGTGCTTCGAGCGCGCCATGCTCGAGCCCGACGCCGAGCGGCGGCGCGCGCTGCTCACGTTCGTAGTGGTGGGCGGCGGCCCGACGGGCGTGGAGATGGCGGGCGCGCTGTCCGAGCTGATCCGGCTGGTGCTCGTCAAGGACTACCCCCGGCTGAACATCAAGGATGTGCGGGTGCTGCTGCTCGAGGCCACCGACCGGCTGCTCGCGGCGATGCCCGAGCGCTTGCGCGAGGCCGCGGCCGAGACGCTGTGGCGCAAGAAACACGTGGAAGTCCGGTTCGGCGCCGCCGTGCAGGACTTCGACGGCGCGCGGATCACGTTGAAGAGCGGGGAAGTGATTCCCGCGCGCACGCTCATCTGGGCGGCGGGCGCCCAAGCGGTCGCGCTCACCGCGACCCTCGGGCTCACGACGGCACGGCAGGGGAGAGTGGCCGTGACGCCGGAGTTGCAAGCACCCGGCCACCCGGAGGTGTACGTCATCGGCGATGCGGCGTATCTCGAGCACGACGGGGCGCCGCTCCCAATGATGGCGCCGGTGGCGATGCAGATGGCCGACACGGCCACGGCGAACATCGCGCGCCGGCTGCGCGACGAACCGGCGCTCGCGTTCCGCTACAAGGACCCCGGCTCGCTCGCCACCATCGGCCGCAACGCCGCGGTCGCGTACATCGGCGGAGTCGCGTTCAAGGGGTTCGCCGCCTGGGTGGTCTGGCTGGTGGTGCACATCCTCCAGCTCATCGGGTTCCGCAACAAGCTGTTCGTGCTGATGAACTGGGCGTGGGACTACTTCTTCTACGAGCGGGCCGCGCGCCTGATCACGAAGTAGGGATTCGGGGCTAGGGACTCGGGGCTCGGAGTGGCTTCCGAGTCCCCAGCCCCGAGCCCCGAACCCCGGTCAGACGCACGCGGCGCACGATGCCGTCCCAGCCGCACTCCACGCACCAGCGGCGCTCCAGTGCGGAGAGGACCCGGTCGAAGAAGCGGTTGCGGATCGCCGTCATCTCCCCACCGCAATGCGGGCAGGACCTGCCTTGCGGCAACAGCAGGTACACGACCGCCGTGACGATCGCGATCCGCAGCGCCACGGTCGCGAGCAGGACGACGACGATCAGCATGCTCAATCTTAGCGCGCGGCTCGGCGGGCAGCTACACCTCCGGTCCCGCGCCCCGGACCCCCTCGTTCTCCCGCCCCCGGATGAACTCCAGGATGCGGCGCTCCAGCTCCGCCAGCTCGACCGGCTTCACGAGCACCCGCTCCCGCGACACCGGCGTGTTTCCCGGCTCGGCGAGCTGCGAGATGTCCCCCGACAGAAACAAGACCCGCGAGGCGAGCGCCGGCCGGGTGTCTTCCAGCCTGGCGAACAGCTCCACGCCGCCCATCCGCGGCATCCGGAGGTCGGCGATGATCACATCGGCCGCGCCCCCCGCACCGTCCAACCGCGCCAACGCCTCCGCCCCGTCCTGCGCCTCGTCCACTCGCGCGCCCCGGCGGATCAGGAACCTGACCATCGGACGGCGAACGGCTTCCTCGTCCTCTACGATGAGCACATGCAGGCCGGCCAGGGACGCTACGGGACGGGTCACGCCACCCGGTTGGGGCGCGGTGGTCGGAGCGGTGTGGGCGGGCGCCGGCGCCGGCGCCGGCTCCACCGGGGCGGCAGGAAGCGAGAGCACGAAGCGCGCCCCCTTGCCCGGACGGGAGGCGAGCACCAGGTCGCCGCCCGCCTCGCGGGCGATCTGTCGCGAAATGTAGAGTCCCAGGCCCGTGCCGCGGCGCGCCTTGGTCGTGGCGAACGGCCGGAACAACCGCGGCACCATGTCCGCGGCGACGCCGCGGGCGTTGTCCTCGACGGCCACCGACACCCGGTCCTCCTCGCACCAGGTATCCACCGTGAGCTCGCGGGGGGGCTTGATCGCCCGCAGGGCATCGATCGCGTTGGACAGGAGATTCACGATCACCTGCTCCAGCTTGATCGCGTCCCCGAGGGCAGCGACCAGCGCCGGATCCAGGCGCCCGCCCACCGCGATCTCGTCGAGTGCGAACCGGTAGGACACGAGGTCCATGGCCCCGCGCACCACATCGTTCAGGTTGACGCGCGTGACTTCCCGCTCCGTGACCCGGACGAACCGGAGCAAGCCGCGCAGCAGCTTCGCGGCGCGACGCGCCTGCCGCAGGATCTGGAGCATCTCGGCGCGTTGCGGCTCCGGCAGGGCGGAATCGGCGATGCTGTTCTCCGCATGCGCCGCGATGGCCATGAGCGGGTTGTTGACCTCGTGGGCCACGCCAGCGAGCAGCTCGCCGGCGGCGGCGAAGCGGCCCTGCTCCTCCGCGCGATCCCGCAGCACCCGCGTCATCTCGTTGAAGTGCTGCCCCAGCCTGCCCAGCTCGTCGCTGGCGCGCACGGGCACGCCCGTCGTGAGATCGCCTTCCGCCACGCGGGCGAGCCCGGCCTCGAGCTCCGCGAGCGGCCGCCACACGCGCCGGCGCACGAGGGAGACCGCGGGGACCACGCCGATGGCGCCGAGGGCGAGCCACAAGATCGCGTCGCGCAGCACCTCGCCCGCCGCCAGCTGGAGCGCCTGTTGGCGATCCAGTAGGTCGCGACGCGCCTGCAGGCCTGCCGCGAGCAGCTGCTGGTCGGCGATCTGAGTGAGGCGGTCGAGCGTGCGCAGCCGCCGCGCGGCCCCGGCCTGGTCAGCGCCGCGCTCCAGCCACGCGACTCCCTCGGCGAGCGCGCCGGCGACGCGGGACATCGCGTCTTCCGACTGCCCCAGTGGAGCGCGCAACCGCGCGGGCACGGTCGCATAGGACCGGCCGGCCGCCGGGGCGCTCGCGGCCGCGATGAGGAGGCGCAGGGTATCGAGCGCGCCCGGAGCCGCGCGGGTGCGCGACTCGACGATCTGTCGCATGAGCGCGGCCGCCTGGTGGAGCCCGGCGGTGCGGCGCGCCAGGTCGTCTTGCAGGGCGACGATGGCCTCCGTCCCCTTGCCGAGCGCCAGCGCCGCGCTGCGGGCTCGAACAAACAGGTACAGGGGCAGGACTCCGGCATACCCGCCGGCCGCCAGCATCAGCAGCAGCAGGGTCGTGCGCAGGCTCAGAGGCTCGCGGCGTACCACTATCGGTCTCCATCGCACGGGAGCGCCCGGCGAGAGTCAGGCGGTAAGATAACCCGGAGGCCCGAACCGGCCACACGTCACCCGGCGCCGCGCTGGCGCCGCCTCACGGCCAGGAGCAGATTGGGAGCACCCGGGAGGCTCGCGTATGGCAACCGACACCGGCGACCGCATGAAGGTCGTCATCTACTACGCCATCTGGGCGACCCTGTGCGCCGCCGCGGCCGGCCTCGTGATCGCCGGGCTGCACACCTGGTTGTTCAGCTACATTCCCACCCGTTCGGGCCTGATCTTCACGCTCGTCGGCGACGCCGTCACGGCGCTGGCGATCGCGGCGGGGCAGGGGGCGGTGGCGCTCGTGACCGGGAGCGTGCTGGCACAGTTCGGCCGCGCGCTGCAGCGGACGGTGCTGTTGGGCCTGCTCGTGGGAGTGTTCGACTTCGCGATGTACTTCCTTCAGATGGCCGTCCCCGCGACCGAGTTGGGGTGGAAGCCGGACATCGTCATTCTCGCCCTCGCGAGCGCGACGATCACGCTGCTGGGCGTCATCAGAGCTTCGGCAGCGTGATCCCCTGCTGCGCCTGGTACTTGCCCTTCTTGTCTTTATAGCTCACCTCGCACTCGTCCCCGTCGTCCGCCGTGAAGAACAGCACCTGCGCGATGCCCTCGTCGGCGTAGATCTTGGCGGGCAGGGGCGTCGTGTTCGAGATCTCGAGCGTCACGAACCCTTCCCACTCCGGCTCGAACGGGGTGACGTTGGTGATGATGCCGCAGCGCGCGTACGTGCTCTTCCCGACGCAGATCGTCAGCACGTTGCGGGGGATCCGGAAGTATTCCACCGAGCGTGCCAGCGCGAACGAATTGGGCGGAACGATGCACACGTTTCCGGTGAATTCGACGAACGATTTCGGGTCGAAGCTCTTGGGATCGACCACGGCGGAGAGGGCGTTGGTGAAGATCTTGAACTCGGGCGCGACCCGCATGTCGTAGCCGTACGACGACACGCCGTAGGAGATCACGCCGGCGCGGGCCTGGTTCTCCGCGAACGGATCGATCATCCCGTGCTCGCGCGCCATGCGCCGGATCCAGCGGTCGGACTTGATGGACATGGCGGGCCAATATATCGGCGCCGTCGACACTTACGCCACTCGATTCGGTTGACAACACCGCGGCGCGAGAATACGTTTCGCCCGATCAAGTGAATTTTTTCACGAACTCATGAGCCAGCCCTACCTCGCCTTCCTCCTCTTGCTCGCGTTCGTCGCTTTCAACGCGGTGCTGTTGATCGGGTTGTCCCATCTCGTTGCCCCGCGCAAACCCACCGCCGTCAAAGACGCCCCCTCAGCGCCCACGAACGCTTCTCGGTGAAGTTCTACCTCGTGGCGATGCTGTTCATCGTCTTCGACCTGGAGACGGTGTTCCTGATCCCCTGGGGGGCGATCTACTTCGGGGCGGGGGGGCCGGGGATGGGGTTTCTCCTGCTGGAAATGCTGGTGTTCATGCTCATCCTCGCGGTGGGCTACGTCTACGTTTGGAAGCGGGGGGCTCTACAGTGGGATTGACTCGTCACTTAAGGCGTCAAGCAGAGGCGTCTCGCACAACCGTAGCACACAAACGTCACGCGACGACGTCGCTTGACGCAGTCGCGCGACGCCTCCGCGTGACGTCTCTGCTGGACGGGGTAACGTAGTACATGAAGCGAGTCCTCGAGACGAAAGAGGTTTCCGGACAGAGTCCCAATTACCTCCTGGCGAAGTTCCAGAATCTCATCGACTGGGCGGTGAACTCGTCCCGGGCCAATTCGCTGTGGCCGATGCCGTTCGGCACGGCGTGCTGCGCCATCGAGTTCATGGCGACGGCCGCGTCGCGTTACGACTTCGCCCGCTTCGGCATGGAGCGTCAAGCCTTCAGCCCGCGCCAGGCCGACGTCCTCATCTGCGCGGGGCGGCTGCCGTTCAAGCTCGCGCCGGTGATCCGGCGGATCTTCGACCAGATGCCGCAGCCCAAGTGGGTGATCTCGATGGGCGCGTGCGCGTCGACCGGCGGGATCTTCGACAACTACGCGATGGTGCAGGGGATCGACACCATCGTGCCCGTGGACGTGTACGTGCCGGGGTGCCCGCCGCGTCCCGAGGGGCTGTTGTACGGCGTCCTCCTGTTGCACAAGAAGATCAAGGGAGAGTCGCTGTTCGACCATGCCCCGCGGCGCGACGAGCAGCCGCTCGACGAGCGCGGGCTGCGACTGCCGCCCGAGCAGATCGACGAGATCTCCGAGCCGTTCGGGAACTCCATCCACCAGTTTCGCTCGGGGTGAACTCCTCCGCAGAAGCCCTGCGCGCGACCTTCGGCGGCGCGATCGGCCGCGCGGTCGAGTCGTGCGGCGACACGATCGTGTACGTGGACCGCGCGGCGCTACTCGCCGTGATGGCCTGGCTGCGCGACACGCCCGGACAACAGTACGACTATCTGGTCGACGTCACCGCGGTCGAGTACCGCGACCGGGAGCGGCCCCTCGAGGTCGTCTACAATCTGCGCTCGCTCGAGCGGCGGGCGGACCTGCGCGTCAAGGTCGAGCTCGACCCGCAGGGCGAGCTGGCGATCGATTCGGTCGTGCCGCTGTGGCGGGGCGCCGACTGGCTGGAGCGCGAGGTGTACGACATGTTCGGCGTCACGTTCCGCGGCCACCCGGACCTGCGGCGCATCCTGATGTGGGAGACGTACGCCGAGGGCTACCCGCTGCGCAAGGACTTCCCGCTGCGCGGCCGCTTCAGCCGGGCGGAGCAGGTGCGCCAGGCGCTCAACGCCAACCCCGAGGCGCACTACTCGATGGAGGAGCTGTCGATCGCCGAGGCGTACGACGAGCTCCCGCCCGACATGCGGGAGCGACTGCGTCGCGGCGAGCGCGACAAAATCCCGAACTCCGAATGAGCAAGCGGACCATCTCCGTCGAGCTCGCGACCCCGGGGCTGGACCCGCAGGGCCGCCCGGCGCGCATCCCGCTCGCGGCGGGCGTGGGCCCGCTGGAGCGGTACGGGGAGGGGGAGCCCGACGCCGGCGAGCACATGCTGATCAACATCGGGCCGCAACACCCGGCGACGCACGGGGTGCTGCGCCTCGTGGTCGAGCTGGACGGCGAGACCGTGGTCCGGGTCATCCCCCATGTCGGCTATCTGCACTCCGGGTTCGAGAAGCTCGGCGAATACCGCCACTACAACCAGATCATTCCCCTCACCGACCGCACCGATTACCTCTCGCCCATGGCGAACAACGTCGGGTTCGCGCTCGCGACCGAGAAGCTCATGGGGATCGAGATCACGCCGCGCTGCACCGTGCTGCGCGTGATCGCCTGTGAGATGAGCCGCATCATCTCGCACATGGTGTGGCTCGGCACGACGTCGATCGACCTGGGCGCGTTCACGCCGTTCCTGTGGGCCTTCCAGGAGCGGGAGCGCATCTACAACCTGCAGGAGATGTGGACCGGGGCCCGGCTCACGACCAGCGTCACGCGGGTCGGGGGCATGATGGCCGACGTGACCGATGACTTCGTCGCGGGGTTGCGGCAGTTCGTCGACACGTACCCGAAGACGCTGCACGAGATCGACCGGGTGCTCACCCGCAACGCCGTCTGGGTCGGCCGCACCCAGGGCGTGGGTGTGATGACGGCGCAGGAAGCGATCAACTACTCCCTGTCCGGACCGATGCTGCGCGCCAGCGGCGTCCCCTACGACGTGCGCCGCGACAAGCCGTACCTCGACTACGACAGCTACGAGTTCGACGTGCCCGTGGGCGAACACGGCGACGTGTACGACCGCTACCTGGTGCGGCTGGAGGAGTGCCACCAGTCGAACCGAATATTGCGCCAGGCGCTGGAGCGGCTCCCCGACGGCGCGCTGAACATCGCGGACCCGCGCCTGATTCTGCCTCCCAAGTCGCGCGCCATGAGCGACATGGAAGCGATGATCTACCACTTCAAGCAGGTCATGGAGGGCGTGAAGGCCCCAGTGGGTGAGGCGTACGTCGGGATCGAGAACCCGAAAGGGGAGCTCGGCACCTATCTGGTCTCGGACGGCACGGCCAAGCCGGTGCGCTGGCGCATCCGGCCGCCCTCGTTCATCAACCTGGCGGCGCTGCCGAAGATGGCGGAAGGACACCTGCTCTCGGATCTGATCGCCATCAACGCCTCGGTGGACATCGTGATGGGCGAGGTGGACCGATGAGCGTGACCGCGCGGCCGAGCCACGAGGGCGAGACCGAGCCGTACCAGCCGGTCTTCGCGGGGAAGGTGCTCGAGGAGCTGCAGGCGCTGCTCGGCCGCTATCCCACCAAGCAGGGCGCGCTGTTGCCGGCCCTGTGGCTGGTGCAGCAGCAGCGCGGCTGGATCTCGGACCGCAACATGACCGAGGTGGCGGCCGTGCTCGGGCTCACGCCCGCCTACGTGAAGGGCGTGGTCACGTTCTACACCATGTACCACCAGCACCCGGTGGGCCAGAACTTCGTGCAGGTGTGCACGACCTCGCCCTGTAACATCTGCGGCGCCGAGGACGTGGTGCGTGCGCTGCGCCAAATCCGCAATCCGCAATCCGCAATCGGGGAATCGTGATGGGCTACCCCCACAAGCCGCACCCCAAAGAGAACACCGTGCTCTCCAAGTACTTCGGCGACCCCGAGGCGCGGACGTACAAGGGATGGGTCAAGCGCGGCGGCTACGAGGCGTGGCGGCAGGCGCAAACGCTGGCGCCCGCGGCGATCACCGACCTCGTGAAAGAGTCGGGATTGCGCGGGCGCGGTGGCGCGGGGTTCCCCACGGGCCTCAAGTGGTCCTTCATGCCCAAGGAGAAGAAGAAACCGCACTACCTGTGCGTCAACGCCGACGAGTCCGAGCCGGGGACGTTCAAGGACCGCGAGATCATGCGCTGGACGCCGCACGCGCTGCTCGAGGGCAGCGCGATCGCGATGCGGGCAATCCAGGCGGAGGTGGCCTACATCTACATCCGGGGCGAGTTCACCGAGCCGTTCGCCATCATGGCCCACGCGCTTACCGAAGCGACCGCGGCCGGGGCCTTCGGTGACCTGAAGATCTATCTGCAGCGCGGCGCCGGCGCCTACATCTGCGGCGAAGAGACGGCGCTGATGAACTCGATCGAGGGGAAGCGCGGCAACCCGCGTATCAAGCCCCCGTTTCCCGCGGCGTTCGGCGTGTTCGGGATGCCCACCACGATCAACAACGTCGAGACGCTCGCCGCGGTGCCGCCGATCCTCACGAACGGCCCGGCGTGGTACAAGAAGATGTCCCTCGCGAGCCCGAAGAGCACCGGCACGAAGCTGTTCTCGGTGTGCGGGCACGTCCAGAAGCCGGGCAACTACGAGCTGACGATGGGGTTCCCGCTCAAGGACCTGCTGTACGAGCTGTGCGGCGGGATGCGGCCCGGCCGCACCCTCAAGGCCTGCATCCCCGGTGGCTCGTCGGTGCCGATTCTGAATCGCGCAGAGACCGAGGCCTGCGTGCTCGACTACGAGGGCGCCGTGGCGCAGGGCACGATGCTCGGCTCGGGCGGCGTGATCGTGTTCGACGACTCCGCCGACATGGTCTACCAGATCATGCGGCTCGCCCGCTTCTACGCCCACGAGTCGTGCGCCCAGTGCACCCAGTGCCGCGAAGGCACCGCCTGGACCACCAAGATTCTCGAGCGGATCCTCGCGGGGCAGGGGAAGGCGGCGGACCTCGATCTCCTGCTCGATCTCGCGGAGAACATGACGGGGAAGACCATCTGCGTGCTCTCCGACTCCTGTGCGGCCCCCGTCGTCTCCGGCATCAAGAAGTTCCGCGGCGAATTCGAGGACTACATCGCGGGCAAGCGGAAGCCCATGTTGGTCGCGTGAGGACGGATCGCTGATGGCCGACGGCGTCGTCAATCTGACCATCGACGGCATGCCCGTCAGCGCGCCCCCCGGGACGCTGCTCATCGAGGCCGCGAAGCAGGCGGGCGTGCTGGTGCCGCACTATTGCTACCACCCGGGGCTTCCGGTGGCCGGCCTGTGCCGCATGTGTCTCGTGGAGGTGGAGAAAGCCCCGAAGCTGCAGATCGCCTGCGCCACCCCGGTCGCCGAGGGCATGGTCGTGCACACCCAGTCCGCGCAGGCGAAGAGCGCGCGGATGGGGGTGCTCGAGCTGCTGCTGATCAACCACCCGCTCGATTGCCCGATTTGCGATCAGGCCGGCGAATGCGAACTACAGGATTTCACGTTCCAGGAAGGCCGCCCGGCGACGCGCTACAGCCCCGACTACGCCAAGCGCTTCAACCCGGTCGAGGACTTCGGCCCCGACGTGCTGTACGTGCCGAACCGCTGCATCCTGTGCACCCGCTGCGTGCGCTTCATGGAAGACGTGACCAAGGAGCCCGTGCTCAACGTGTCCGAGCGCGGCGACCGCGCCTACATCGGGATCCACCCCGAGGCGCGGCTCGACCACCCCTGGGCCGGCAACGTCGTCGATCTGTGCCCGGTCGGCTCGCTCCTGTCCAAGGATTTCCTGCACAAGGCACGCGCCTGGGAGCTCGATAAGACCGCCTCCGTCTGCACCGGCTGCTCGCAGGGGTGCAACGTCACCCTGGACACGCGCGACAACGTGGTCGTCCGCGTGCGCCCGCGTCCCAACCTCCTCGTCAACCGCTACTTCATCTGCGACCACGGTCGCATGAACTACCGCTGGATGAACCGCGGCGACCGCATCGAGGCGCCGCTGGTGAAGCGCGGTGCCGGAGAGCTGCAGGCCGTGGACTGGGACGAAGCGCTGGAGCGGACGGCCGGCGTGCTGCGGGGCGCCGGGGGCAGGACGGTGACGCTCGCGTCCCCCAGGATGTCGACCGAGGCGCTGTTCCTCGCGCGCGAGTTGTGCGCGGGGCTGGACTGGACCGGCGCCGTCCAGATCGTGATGGGCGAGGAGGCGCCGCTCGCGGGCGTCCCGAACCTCGCGCTGCGGCCGGAGCGGGCCCCCAACGGTACGGGAGCGGAGCTGCTCGGCTATGGCCGCGACTACGCGGCGGCGCTCCAGGCGGCGGAGTCCGCGGCCGTCGTGGTGGTGCTCGACGAGCCAGAGGTCACGATCCGGACCTCGGGCGCCCTCATCTATCTGGGCACGGTCCTGCCGGAGGGGGCGCGTCACGCCGAGGTGGTGCTGCCCATCGCCAACGTGGCGGAGGAGGAAGGCACCTTCGTGAACCGGGATGGGCGGGTGCAGCGCTACTTCCAGGCGAAGCCCGCGCCCGGGATGGCGCGGCCGGCGTGGTGGGTGCTCGCCGAGCTGCTGCGGACCCTGGGGCGGGGCGAGTCGCTGGCGGAGGCGGGCGCCGCGTTCGACCGGCTGGCTCGCTCGGTGGAACCCTTCGCGGGGCTGAGCTATGCGAGCATCGGCGCGCTCGGGGCCAAGCCGTGACGTTCTTCCTCGTGTCCTCGGTCGTCAAGATCATCGTGGTGTTCACGGTGATCATGGTCGGCGTGGCCCTGCTGACGCTCGCGGAGCGGCGCATCTGCGCGTGGATGCAGGATCGCCTGGGACCGAATCGTGTCGGCCCCCAGGGGCTGCTGCAACCGGCCGCGGACGGGCTCAAGAATCTGCTCAAGGAAGAGACGCTGCCGGCGCAGGCCGACAAGTTGCTGTTCCTGCTGGCGCCCGCGATGTCCTTCGTGCCGGCGCTGCTCACCTTTGCCGTGATCCCGTTCGCGACGCCGCTGCCGACGCCGTGGGGCGACGTGGACATGGTAGTGGCGAACCTGCCGGTCGGCTTCCTCTACATCCTCGCGTTCGGCTCGCTCGGTGTGTACGGCATCGTGCTCGCCGGGTGGGCCTCGAACAACAAGTACTCGCTGCTCGGCGGCCTGCGCGCCTCGGCCCAGATGATCTCCTACGAGATCGCGATGGGGATGAGCACGGTGGCGGTGCTGCTGCTCGCGGGCAACGTCACGCTCTCCGAAGTGGTCGCACGCCAGGCGCAGTCCATCTGGTTCGTGTTCCCCCTGTCGCTCGCGTACTTCATCTTCATCGTCGCCGCGTTCGCCGAGACGAACCGGTTACCGTTCGACCTCCCCGAAGCGGAAGGCGAGCTGATCGCCGGCTATCACACGGAATACAGCGCGATGAAGTTCTCGATGTTCTACATCGCGGAGTACTCCAACATGGTGACCGCGTCGGCCCTCATGACGACGCTGTTCTTCGGCGGGTGGGACATCCCGTTCACCCAGTGGGACAACGCGCCGCCGTGGACCGTCGTGAAGACCATCGCCACGTTGGCGGTGTTTACCGTGAAGGTGGGCTGCTTCCTGTTTCTCTACATCTGGGTGCGCTGGACCTTGCCGCGCTTCCGCTACGACCAGCTGATGGCGCTGGGGTGGAAGGTGATGCTGCCGCTCGCGCTGGGCTACGTGACCGTCCTCGCCACCGCGATCTGGATCCTGCACGCGCTGCTCGGCTGGACCTACGACACCCGCTTCGGGCTCGTCCTGTTCGCCCTGAACGTCCTGCTCGCGATCCCGCTGCTCTTCGGGCTCGATCGCGGCCACCTGGTCGCCGGCTCGGTGGCCGAGGAGCGGGCCTGATGGCGATCGGCGTCAAAGTGATGAAGCGCCCGGGCAGCCAGGTCTCCTACCTGCGCGCCACGCTCAAAGGCATGGCGCTCACCTTCAGCCACCTGTGGCGACCGAAGGTGACGATGCAGTACCCGGAGGAGAAGAGCAGCAAGGACTGGACTCTCTCCCCGCGCTGGCGCGGGACGCACCGCATGCTCACCGACGAGCAGGGACGCGCCAAGTGCGTCGCCTGCGGCCTGTGTCCCCAGATCTGCCCGGCGAACTGCATCAAGCTCGTGCCGGGAGAGGACGAGCACGGCAACCGCTATCCGCTGATCTACGAGATCGACGAGTTCCGCTGCGTCTTCTGCGGCTACTGCCAGGAGGTGTGCCCCGAAGAGGCGATCCACGTCGGGGTGCATTACGAGAACGCGGAGTACTCGCGCGACCGGTTCGTGTACGATCTCGAGCGGCTGTGCGCTCAAACACATCCCGTGTCGACGCTGTGGGACCCCTCCGACCCCAAGGGTGAGTAGCGCATGTCCGGAGCGCTGGTCCTGTTCTGGGCATTCGCCGGACTCGCGCTGGCGAGCGCGCTCGCCTGCATCACCCGGCGCAGCCCGGTGGCGAGCGCCTTGTGGCTCGTCGTGACGCTGTTTTCGCTGGCCGCCCTGTTCGTGCTGCTCGACGCCCAGTTCATCGCCGTGCTGCAGCTCCTGGTCTACGCCGGCGCCATCATGGTGCTGTTCCTGTTCGTGATCATGCTCTTGAACCTGGGCCGTCCCGGCCCGATGGACGTGAAGGGCCCGGTCGGGGTCGGGATCGCGTTCCTGCTCGGCGGCGTGCTGCTGTTCCAGCTGTGGATCCTGCGCCGGGCCGCACTGCCGGCGTCGATCCAGCTCCCTCCCGGCAGCGTGGCGCGGCTCCAGCAGGAGCACGGCTTCGTGGCCGCCATCGCCCAGCCGCTGTTCGACACGTACCTGATCCCGTTCGAAATCACCAGCCTGCTGCTCCTCGCCGCCCTGGTCGGCGCGGTGGTGCTGGCCAAGCGGAGGCTCTGAATGCTGCTCGGACCGGCCCTCGGCGTGTCCGCTGCACTGTTCACGCTCGGCGTGTTCGGCGTGCTGCTGCGGCGCAATGCCATCGTGATTTTCATGTGCGTCGAGCTGATGCTCAACGCCGTGAATCTCACGTTCGTCGCTCTGGCGCAGCAGCTCGGCGTCGCCGGTCAGCTCTTCGTCCTCTTCGTGATGGCGGTCGCCGCCGCTGAGGCGGCGGTCGGTCTCGCCATCATCCTGGCGATCTTTCGGCACCGGGGAACGGTCGACCTCCAGAACATCAACCTGCTCAAGGGGTGACGACGATCTCCGCGCTGGGCGCGCTCTGGATGGTTCCCGCGCTGCCGCTCTTGGGCTTCCTCGTGAACGGCGCCCTGGCGCTGTGGCGCCCCACCGCCAAGACCGCCGTCTCCCTCGTCGGCGTGAGCGTGCTCGTGCTGGCGTGCGCCGCGGCGGTGGCCGCCGTGACCGGATTTGCCGGCCTGCATCCGGCGGCGCCGCTCGTGTTCCGGTACTGGGAGTGGATGCCGGTCGGCGACCTGCGGATCGACTTCGCCCTGCAGCTCGACCAGCTCTCGGCCGTGATGCTGCTGGTCGTGACCGGGGTCGGCGCGCTGATCCATCTCTTCAGCGTCGGGTACATGCGCGAGGACGCCGGATACGCGCGCTACTTCGCGTACCTCAATCTGTTCGTGTTCTTCATGCTAGTGCTCGTGCTGGGGGCGAGCTTCCCCGTGATGTTCGTGGGGTGGGAAGGAGTCGGCCTGTGCTCCTACCTGCTCATCGGATACTGGTTCAACGAGCAGATCAACGCCGATGCCGGCAAGAAAGCGTTCATCGTGAACCGCATCGGCGACGTCGGCTTCCTGATCGCGATGTTCCTGATCTTCCGCGCGACCGGCTCGCTCGATTTCGGACCGGTGTTCGCCCGGGCGGGCGCGGTGTTCCCGCCCGCCGGAGCCACGGTCACGGCCGTCACGCTGTTCTTGTTCCTCGGCTGCACCGGAAAGTCGGCGCAGATCCCCCTCTTCACCTGGCTGCCCGACGCAATGCAGGGCCCGACGCCGGTGTCGGCGCTGATCCACGCGGCGACGATGGTGACGGCGGGCGTCTATCTCGTGGCGCGCTGCAACGTGCTGTTCGCGCTGTCGCCGCTCGGCAGTGCGACCGTCGCCG
>WNFW01003264.1_pt1 | contig 18823 bp, 10 predicted proteins | sample 5400131 | NCBI WGS metagenome assembly WNFW01 (sample SAMN13153362, study PRJNA577476) | soil metagenome | isolation source: 20 cm soil or saprolite under grassland replicate 1 | place: USA:California | collected 2016-06-15 | reverse complement strand
GCACGATGTAGCCGCCCTTGGAGGCGAAGCGCTGTCCGGGGGCCAGTGTCAGGCGCGGGTAGTAGCCGGTGAGCGCGCGGTGATCGAGCGCCATTTCCACGCGCTCGATCAGATACTCCCGCACGAACGCATCCACCATGTGGTTCAGGGTCTCCGACACCAGCCCACAGGCGAGATACGTGTCCGCCTGCACCTGCTGGGCGAGGAGCGGGATCTTGCGGATGCGAAACCAGCTGAGCGCGTAATCGACACGCACCACGCGTCGCCCGGGAAGGTCCACCGGGTAGGCCATGCGCGCGGCGGCGCGCCAGCCGGCGGGCAGCGGCGCCTGCTCGAGCCCGCCCATTTCCCCGGAAATCCACACCCGCGACGTGGGTGGCGGTACTTTCTCCAGAGCGCTCAGATCCCCGGGCCGCAGCCACAGCACCAACGCATCTGCAGCACGGACCTCACGCAGCGCAGCACCCAGGTCCCTGGGCGTCGCCTGCGCCGGCAACACGCGATTGACGATTCGCTGCCCGGAAGGGGCGCGCGCTGCCTGCAAATCCCTGGCCGCCTGCACGCCCACATCGCCCGCTCTGAAGACCTGCACCACACGGTAATCAGGGTGGGCGGCATCCGCGAGCTCGCGCGCGATGAGTTGCGCTTCCAGCAGCACACCGCGGGAGAAATACACCGAGTAGAAGTCGGAATCATTGCCCGTGGGCGCTTCCACATTGGGGAACAGGCACGGCAGTGATTGCTCCTCGCAAAATCTCTGCACCGGCCCCCAGTTGCTGCCGCCCAGACCCGAGATCACCGCGAACACCGGCTCCACGGCCAGGTGGCGCCGCAATTGCGCCTCCCAGGTCGCGGGCGCACCGGTGAGCTCCCACACGTGCAGCTGCCAGCGCCGCTCGACGCGAAACATCGTCGTGTGGGAGGAATACAGGGTCGGCGCCTTGGTACGCGCCGCGGCGTTGTTCTTGTCCACGAAGTACTGGTTCATCACGGCGAGCATGCCGCGGCGTTTCACGGGGTCGGCATCCGGCGTGATGATGGTGGCGAAATGCAGCACCGAAGTGCTCACCCCCGGGCTTGGAGAGACCTTGATGCCCTTGAGGTAGTCGATGAGCTCGGCCATGGTCGCATCATCGATCTGATAGCGCGGCATCAGATAATTCAGCGTCTTCCCGTTAGCGCCGATACCCTCGCGAATCGCCCGCGCGAGGCTTTCATCGGTATAGGGGTCGTGATTGATGCGCGCGGTGTCGACAAAGGGAATGCCCCGCTGTGCCAGGCCCTCGCCGCGCGGAACAAACAGATACGGCCCGGCAATCGGCGGGATCGCGATATGACCCTCAATCGATCCCAGGCCGCTGCGGCGATGGCAGTTGACGCAGGCTGCATCCGCCCCCCGCAGGACCGCGCCGGCTTCACGGGTGGCCTGCACGGGCTGCGCCGAGGAAAGCAGGCCGCGCCGGTACAGGGTTTCTCCCGCCGAAGGAGTTGCGGGCGCCCCGCCCAGCGCGCACGCCCACATCAGCAGTGACAGCGCGAGCGCCGCCGCAGGTGCTGCGCCACGAGGCTCGTTTGGCATCGGCTGCCGGCCCTGGCGGGGGATCCTAACGGGAGGCAAGCAGGTTACGGTAGTCGTCCACCAGCTCATCAGGTGTGACGAAGCCCTCGATCCGCAGCCAGGGTTTGCCCGGGCCAGCACGCATCAAAGTCACCGGCGTATGGCTCATCTTCTCGCCCCGATAGACGTCGAAGGCTCGCTGCGCCACGATGCTGGCGGCGACCGTGCCAGTGTAATACTGCCACTCGGGGCCCGCGTGGAATTTGCGTGCGTACGCAGTGAGGCGTGCCGGCGTGTCCTGCTCGGGGTCGATCGAAATGGACATCAGGTGAACCCGGGCCGCCTCCGAGCCGAGCTTATGCTGGAACTCCTCCAGCGTTCGGCTCGTGAGCGGGCAGATCGATGAGCAGGTCGTGAAAATAAAATTCAGCAGCACCGGCCGGCCGTCGTCGAGCTCCTGCGGCAGCGACACGCTCTTGCCATCCGCGCGCACCAGCATCACGTCCGGAGTTTCATAACTCAATGTGGCGCGCGACACGGTGGCGGCGCTCGCCGCCGCGCCTGCTGTGAGCAACGCGCCGGCGCACACGAGCGCGGCGGTGACCTGGCTTGGCGTGCACAGCCCCATGTTGTGCTCGCTATTTCCTGGCAGGCGCCGGGGCCGGCTTGCCGGGCGCGGCGGGCCGCGATGATTCTGCGACCAGCACCTGCGGCTTCGCGAACCGGCCATCATCCAGTGGGCTGTTCACGGCGACCGCATCGATCAGCATGCGGTGGGTCTGCGGGCTGCCTTCGTTCGCCGTTTCAGACAGATACGGAACCATCACGCCCTTCACGGAGCGGAAGTCGCGCTGGTAGATCCACACGGCGCGCATCTTGCCGTCCAGGCGGCGTGGAGTTCCGTCCACCTTCACATCGAGAAAACTCTGAGCATCGATCCAGACGTGCTGCACGTCGCCGTTCTTGAGCGTCAGTTTGAGCCGGTAGGCGTTATGGCCCTCAATCGGTTCGATGCCTTCGAGCGCAACCTGGCTGCCCTTGGCGGCGTAATCCACGAGCGGCGGCTCGAGATCGGACTTGGACGCCTCGCCTTTCGCTTCGTCCGCGGTGAACGGCTCGACGTCGTCACGGTTGAGATACGGTCGGAGTTTCCAGCCATTCTGGCCGTCGTACACCTGCACGGCGGTCTTGCCGGCGAAGTCGACCTCGAGGCGCGACTTGCGCGGCCGCTTCATCTCGAGCCTGAAGGGCAGTTGCACCTGCTGCGCCTCTCCTGCTTTGGCCGCTTCCGCTGCCGCTGCCGCTGCCCTCTCCGCGCGCCTGGCGCTCGCGCCCGCACCTTGGCGGGCCAACTTTGCGCTGCGCGCCGCGGAGTCGCCCGTACCGGCATCGAGCTTGCCACTGATGGATAGCGTCTGCACCGCGTGCCAGGCCTGCAGACCGCCGCGCGCTGCCACGTGCTTGTCCACGATCTGGGTGACGCTCAGCCCGGCGGGTACCGGTTTACTCTCAGCCGCCGCGAGCGGGTGCCCAACACAGACGCTCAACAGCAGGCTCATCAACACGGGCGCATGGCTTCGCATAGGTCGATCCACTTGATTGTGCATAGTGAAACTCTGGCATTCTGACAGGATTTGTCGGTGATTGTGTGCGGCCGGTTCCGGGTCACGATCGCGGCGCTGCCTAGTCGACGACCAGCCCGTCGGCATGAAATGCCCCGATCACGACGCTCACGTGGTCGCCCCGCTTCACCAGGCGGCCCTTGTTGGAGAAGACCATCCAGTAGGACTTGCCGTTTTCAGGCAGCGCGCTCTGGCGCAGCTGTCCGACGTTCTCCATGGACGGAACCACCAGCTTGACCCCGGCCTGCGGGTCGATGAGTGAGGGCTCGAGCGTCTTGTCATTGAGCACCTTGGCCTTCTCCGCATCCAGCACCCGGTACGTGAAGCGAATCACCTCTCCCGACTCGCCCCACTTCACGGCGAGGGAATCCACGCCCCAGATGACCCGGTAGTAAGTCCCGGCGCGCCCTGCAAACCGATCCGGCCGATAGCGGCTCGCCTTCGCACTGTGTTTCGCCGGCGCGGACGTCGTTGCGCTCTGGGCCGCCCGCGCGGCCGGTGTCGGCGACGCTGCCGGGGTCGGCGCTGCGCTCGTCTGCGCCGACGCCCCTCCTGCGGCCAGCAGGCTCGCCAGCGATAGCGCTACCGCGCCTGCCGCTACGCCCCTAGCGCGCGACCGGCGTTTCGGCGCAGAACCGCTTGACGTTGTGCTCATCGATCTTGGCCACGAAATCGACCACCGAGTCATAGGCCTTCCGGTACTCATCGCTGTTGCGCACCTCGGCCAGCTGCTGCGCGCTGGCTCCTTGCACGAGCTGTTCGATCTTCTGCCGCAGCCTCGCGGCGGCGGCCGGGTCACGTACACCACAATAGCTCAGAGCGCCCTCGTTCACACCGAGTACTCGCGCGTTCGGCAGCGCCCCGTCTCCGTACGCGATCGGCCCCCACGCCCACCCGGCCCACACCAGCCAGATCCAGCATGCCTTGCGTCCGTACCGGGGCACGATGTCAACCGCCTTCGGCAGGCAATCCCAGCGTGCCGCTCGGACCTGACGGTGGAACTTGCGTCCTTTATTAATCACTTGTTCTCCGACCGGTTCTTGCCGGTTCTTATTATTTGGGTTCGACCCGCCCGCGCAAGTCCAGTTCCCCGAAACACGATGCTGCTCGCAGATATCTCTGCGAGCAGCATCGCTCCTTCACCCGTCGCGCCCTAGCAGGGGCTCACCGTGCCACCAGCGCCAATACCGAAGACCCCGCGACCGTTCCGGTGCCGTTGTTGCTGACCGCTGTCGCTCCAATGTCGGGCAAGACCGGCTGAGTGACCGGTGTCGCATAACGGAGGGTGATCGTGCACGTGCCTAGCGGTGCCAGCAGCGTCGTGAACGAGCAGGTCGTGCCGGTGATGCTGTAGAGGCCTCCAATGTTAATCGCCAGAGTCTCTGCGGTCATCGACAGCGACCCGGCTCCCGTGTTGGTCACTGTCACGACGCTGGTGACTGGAGCACGCGGCGCCGGGATTGTGAACGTCAGGGTACGGACACCGAGCACGGTCGTCAGCGTTCCATTGGTCGCACTGCTAAAGCTCAGTGTGCCGCCCGTTATCCCCGTGCCGGTCAGTGTGGCCGGCGAACCGGTCACCACGGCGCCGGTGTAGGTCACCGTCAGCGTCCGGCTGAACGCCGTTCCGTTAGTCGTCCCGGTCGCCGCCGTGAACACGACGTTGAAGGTGCACGACGCGCCTACGGCCAGCGTTGCGCCGCACGTCCCAGGGCCGCCCTGAAGCAGGGTCGCTCGCGAGAACGGCTGCGGCGTGCCGCCACCGAACGTGAAGGTCCCACCGACCAAGGCGGCGGTGCCGGTATTGGTTACCGTCAAACTCCGCGGCCCGCTCGCCGTACCGATCGCCTGATTGCCAAATGCAAACGACGTCGGCGCCACGCTGGCAGTCAGCGTTGCCCCGCCGCCGCCGCCGCCGGCTGCGAACTCGACCGCGCCCGAGTCGACCGCGTTATTGGTCTTGCGGGCATTGCCGAAGAAGTCGGCGTTCGGCGCCGGCGCGTAGGTCGGGGCCGTGGACGGGACGTGGTTGATCGCGGAGGAACCCGCCGCCGTGCCATAGTTACCCAGCGTGACGTTGGTGCTCGGATTCACCAGCGACAACGGACCCCAGGACATGTTGATCCAGTTGTTGCCCTCGTCCACCGTCGCCGCCGGCGTCAGGTTGAAGATCGGGTTCGGCACCGTGGCGTCCGCGATGCCCGGAGGCACCTGGTAGCCCAGGCCGCCGTTCTCCGGCGGGACGCGCGAGCCGTTGCAGTACTGGCTCACGAAGGCGGGGCTGCCGGCCGTGTTGGACGCGTCATACCCTGAAGTGCTCGTCAGCACCGAGTACAGCGGGTTCAGCGTGACGCCCGAGCCATGGTTGCCAGGCCCGGTGTCGCCGCGCACGCCGATGTCCCAGTAGTTGGTGCTGCTCACGCACTGGCCGGTGGCCGTCTGGTTCAGCGTCGGCACCAGCGTGACCGTGTTCTGCTGGTTGATCGTGCCCGTGCCGAGCGCGCCCACCGTGATGTTGAACACGCGGTTGTCCCAGATCACGTTGTTGTACAGCTCGGGGTACGAGACCCTGGCGCAGGTTCCGTTGGCAGCAGTCGTGCCCTGGTAGTGGCCTGCCGGGCAGGTGATGCCGGTCGCGGGCAGGTTCGCAAACAACTGCGAGCTGTTCTGGATCGCGACCACGCCGGCCGGCTGCGGCGTCGAGGTCGTCCACGGAGCCGGGCAGGTGCCGTCCGGCCTGCGGGCGACCGGGCAGGGCCCCTGGCTGCTCGCGATCGGTGCCCCCAGCGTATTGAACAGCACGCCGGAGGAGGCCGTGGTGTCGTTGGACGCGATCGTGTTATTGATGATGTTCACGCTCAGCGCGTCCACCAGCGAGATCCCGGCGCCGTCCCAACCGGCCACGTTGTTGGTGATGAGGTTGTTCGTCACCAGCACCGAATACCAGTAGGCCGGGGTCGTCGGGAACGCGATCACGTCCGAGCCGTTGACGCCCTGCAGCCGCAAGCCGCCGCCGCTGCCGGACTCCGCCCCATTGCCCATCATCAGGTTGGCATTGATCACCAGGCCCGGACCCGTGCCGGCGCTCGGCCCCGCGGGCGTCGGCGGCAGGCAGTCCTTGTCGGTCTGGCCACCGCACGCCGGATCGACGTCGGGCGCGCCCATCACTACCAGGCCGCCGCCGTTGGTCGGGATGGTCGGGTTCGTGCTCTGGTTGAACAGGAACGAGTTGTGCTCGATGTCGCCGTTGTAGCTGAACCCGCTATGGGCCATCCCGCCGCCGTCACCGGTGCTCAGGTTGCCGCACAGCCAGTTGTAGTTGAACTTGTAGTAGTCCGAGCCGTTGCAGAGGTTGACACCGCCCGCCCCGGCCGGCGTCGCCGAGAACAGCTCGTCGCCGGTCGAGGAGTTCCCCGTGATCGCGTTGTGGTGGATGTTCACGTTCATGTCGAAGCAGTACGGCAGCTGCGCGCCGGCCACGTTCACATAGGCGGTCGTCTGGCAGGAACCCGGAGCCGTAATGATGGCTGCGCCCTGCGTGTACTCAGGGGGGAACTCGCCTTGGCCGACGTTGATACCGCCGCCGAGCGTTCCGGCGTTGTTCGTCACGCGGTTGTTGGCGATCTGGATGTCATGCCCCCAGCCGTGCACGAAGATGGCGCCGCCGCCCTGCGAGCTGTCGGTGATCGTCAGGCCATCGATCGACGACGGGTTGCAATAGAAATTGCTCGGGTACGGATTGTGGGCCGTGCTGGTGTTCGGACCGCAGCCCTGCGGCGTCGAGAACAGAGCGCTCGGCGGCGTGCTGCCGGTGCTGTTGTTCAGCAGCAGCGAGCCGGTCGGGAACGAGCCCTCCTCGGCCGCGGTCAGCCCGAACGGTTCCGATCCGGTCGGAAACAGCACGCCCTTGGACAGCACCGTGACGCCGGCGCCTTCGAATGCGCCCATCAGCGAGGGCTCCTGCAGCAGCTCCGCCATGTTGCCGTTCTGCGTGGCGTCCCAGCCCACCACTGCTTCCAGCGGCAGCCGGTCGATCTGCGGACTGTCGGGCCGGCCCGAGAAGTAGCGCAGCGTCGAGTTGGTTCCGTTGAAATTCGCCGTCGCGGTGGTCAACGGGGTGGTCGACGAGTCGCTCGGGCAGCTGTAGATGCGGTTCGGATCGAACGGATTACTGGTGCTGGGTGGCTGCCCGTTGATCGCCAGCCCGATCAGGCAGTTGACCTGCCGGCGCCACGCATCCAGCTTGCCGGCCGGGTGCGGGTTGCCGTCGAGTATGCTGGCCGCCGCTCCCACGCCCTGCAGCCGGACCGGCTTCCACATCAGCAGGAGCTCCTGGTGACGGGCCGGCACGGCCGCCGCCGCGCTGGTCGCACGGGTCAGCGGGTCGATCATCAGCATGTCGCCCGGGCTGGCGCAGTCGATCGCCCGCTGGATGCTGGTGTAGGACGGACCTGCGCAGGTGCTGCTGTTGGCGCCGGTGACGGTCACGTGGGTCGGCGCCTTGCCGCCGATCGTCACGGTGACGGAGTCGATCGACTGCTTGCCGTTGCCGGACGTGATCACCAGCTGGCCGCACTTGGCCGGGGCGGTCGTGGCCGGGCCGCCGTACTGCAGCTGCTGCTGGATCGGGCAGTTCATCCCGGCCGAGTTCAGCGCCGCCGGGGTCACCTGGGCCGTGATGGTGGTGTCGGTCCACCCGGTCACGGGCAGCGTCTGAGCGACGCCGTCGGCACCGACCAGGACCACGGTCCCGCTGGTACCGAAGCCGTAATGCCGGGTCACGGTCTTGGCGTTGAACGGCGCCGTGTTGGCCGAAGGTCCCGAGTAGCCGTAGTTATTCACGGGCTGGTTGCCCAGCGCGTAGATGTGCAGCGTGTGCGCGACGCCCGCGTTGGTCGCCCAGGGTCCGATATTGCTGTCGACGTCCACCTCGCTGACGGCCGGGGTGGCATCCGGGTAGGCGCAGTCCGGGTTGTTGTAGCCCGCGCCCACGAAGGCCGAGGTCGGCACCACCGGCGTGTCCATGTACTGCGTCTGCGCCGGCATGAACGGGATCTCGTAGCAGAAATTGCTGTAGGTCGGGTTGTACAGCGGATCCGGCACCGTTCCGGTGCCCGGGTCGTTCATGCAGGTGACCATCATCGTGGGCGCATAGCCGGTCGGGTTGGGCGGGTTGACCTCCCAGGTCGAGTAGGTCAGGCCGTTGTAGTTGCCCCACTGATCCGAATACACGCGCGAGATCTCGGTTCCGCTCCAGTCCTTGATCGCCACCGGCAGGTTGGCCGGGGAGAACTTCTCGCCCCATGACGGCGAGAACGGATCGAACTCGGACGTGAAGTCGTCGGTGATGATGCCGGTGAAGTGGGCGGCGGCGTGCGCCGAGGTGAAGACGTAGAACTTCGCCAGCGCCGTGCTTTCGTTAGTGAGCGTCACTTCCTTGCGGTCGCACAGCCTGCGGGTCGCTCCCGCGAACGGCGATACCTCCGTCGACTGCGGGAACAGACTGATGTAGTCGGGCACGATGCGCGAGGCGCCCACGCACGGCCAGAAGGTTTCGACGCTGCCGGTGTCGCCTTCGTGGCGCGGCACTGCGCCGAAATCGGTGGTCGAATTCTGCGCGTTGTAGGGGTTATAGGTGGCGCTGATCGCCGCCTGGTCGGGCAGGATGTAGATGCTGCCCAGGCCCCCGAACTCCTGCGTCACCGGCGCGATGTAGTTGTCGCCGATGAGGATGTTCTTGTCTTCTTCCTTCACCAGCTCGTAGCCGGGCGGCACGACCACCTCGACCACGTACTTGCCGGCGGGCAGCATCGGCGCCCCGGAGTTCCAGTCGGTGGCCGGGTTCGGCACGCACCCCGTGCAGTTGCTGGTGGCCGGCTTGCCTGTCGTCAGGTTGATGCTGGTCACGCTCGGGAACTGGTACATGCCGTCGTACGGCGCAGGTTGCACCTGGTTCCAGTTGTGCATGCCGTCGTAGCACTTGAACTGCGAGTTGTTCGGAATCGTGTGCGCCGGCGTGCCGCCGTTGGCGTACAGGTCCAGCCACATCGGCTGGTTGTACAGCGTGAAGAAAAAGAAGTCGCCCGAGGCCGACGTGGTCGGAGCGCCCAGCTGGCCCGGGCAGCTCATGTTCGGATTGCCGTTGGACCGGAAGCCCTGGGCCCAGTCGTCCCAGCTGCTGGTCGTCGTGTGATCGACCAGCGTCAGGGTGGGGGTGACGCCGTCGGCGGCCGTCCCCTCCCGGTACAGGTTGATGGTGACGCCGGGCACCAGCGGCATCCAGCTGGTCTGCAGCAGCAGCTGCGGGTCGTCGAACGGCCGCGTCGAGGCATACACCACGTGGCCGCGGATGCCGCCGTTCTCGCCGGCCGCGAAGGGCTTCTTGCCGAACTCGATGAAGGAGTTCTGGCCGGAGTAGCCCTGCCAGCCCTCGCTCAGAACCGAGGGCGGATCGATCCGGCCGGTCGAAAGGAGCGGCGAGCAGGTCGTGGCTCCCGTCGTGGGGCTCGTCGTGCAACTGCTGGGCGGATCGCTGCTGGGTGTCAGGATCGACTTGCCGGGGCAGTCCGCGTTGGCGCAGTACACCGAGCCCGGCACGCGCAGGGCGACGGGCACCGACACCCGCTCGGCGGTGCTCGCCATCATGGCGGCGATGTTCGAGCTCTTGCACGGTAAGGTTCCACCGGCCCCGCACGCCGGGCTGCCGTCGGCCGGACCGCCGGCGTCGTACACCACGTGCGTGCCGGTGTTCTTGTAACGGGTTGAATCGGTCTCGATCACGTACCAGCTGAACAGCGGGAAGATCTCGTTGAAGCCGGCGTTGCCGGCCAGGTCCGTGTTGTTGAAGTTCGAGAAGCTGCCGTCGCGGAAGCGGATGTTGGTCGGCACCAGGGTCAGTCCCGTCTCGTTGGCGTCCCGCACCCCGTTGCCGTTGGCGTCGAAGAAGCTACTGGTGTAGATGTTCGCCTGCCACTGGTTGGTCGCGAGATCGCCCAGGTCCACGGTGGCTCCGCCGCTCAGCCGGACCGGCGTCGACAGGCCGTCCACCAGCATGTCGTTCCACTGGTCGAACACCGTCAGTCTCCAGTCCCCGTCGGGCAGGCCCGACAGCGTGAAGCTGCCGTCGGCGGCGCACTTGGTGAACGCGAAGTCCTCACCGTCCGGATCGCCGAAGCTCACGTAGCAATTGGTGAAGGCGAAGCTGCTGTTGTCGCCGCTGCTGTACAGCCGCTCATCGGGTGTACGGCTCATGCGCTCGGTAGTGACCACGCCCGTGAGCGTGTTGGTGCAGGTGACCCCGTTCGGATAGTTCGGCGCGAACGGGTCGCTGCCGCTGCACACGCTCGGCTTGCGGGCGTTGATGATCGCCGGGTTGGCGAAGCCGACCGCCACGTGGTAGCCGGCCGGCCCGTACTCCTGGAAGAAGCTCGGCTCGCCGATCCGCAGGAACGAGTCGTGGGCCTTCTGGCCGTCAAGCGTATTGGTCTGGAGCCACTCCTCGCCGCGGGCGATCCGGTCGGCCCCCGGCGTCGCCACCACGCCATAGCGTCCCGGCATCAGGTTGGCCACCACCGCCTGGCCGGCGAGCGGAGACAGTGTCACGTTGTCCGATTCGTATTTCGGACAGGTTACGATCGTGCCGGTGATCCCGGTTGAGGTCGCGTCGCTCGGGTTCTGCCGCGCGACCTTCGAAACCGGGCACGCATCCAGCCCCGTGGCCGGGTCGATCATTCCGGACAGGCTGTTCGCCAACGGCATGTTGAACATGTCGTAGGTCATCTGCCCCGTTGCATCACCCGTGCCGCCCGCATCGTCGAACAGTATGAGGTTGAAGCCTCCCAGGCCGGGCTCGTTGGGCGACAGCACGCTGAGGGCGCTCCTGGAACACGAACACCGACAGCTTGGCCGGCGGGAACGGAGTCTTCTGCGTCAGCACCGTGACCGCCGGGGCGGCGGTCGGGGTGCAAGTGGTCGCCGGCGGCACCGGGGTGCAGGCGGCCGCGATCGGCGCCCCGCCCATGCCATGGCCCGACTGTGCATTGCCGCTCTGGAACGGATTGGCTGCGTCGCCCGGCAGCACCGAGATGTAGTAGCGCTTGGTCGGATTCAGCACGACCTGCCCGGGATTTACCGGCGTCTGCTGGGTTCCAGGCTCGCACACGCCGTTGCCGATGTCGCACACCGCGTCGATATGGGCGCCGCTGCCCGCCGGATCCAACATCGACTGGCCGTTCTCGCACGATAGCGGCCCGGTGCATCCGGTCGCCACCAGCGGCATATAGCTGGTGTGGAAGTTGGTGCCGAAGGTCGGAACCACGCCCGTCGTGCCGAGACCGGGTGTGGTGGCGCCCGGGCAGCCGGCGGGCGGCGGGTTCGTGGTGCAGTTCGGGTTCACGTAGAAGGTGCGGTCTTCTTCGATGATCCACCGGTAGTCGGTAATCGGGGCTCCAGTGGCACCGTCCTTCACGGTCACCGCCAGGTTGGTGGCAGCCGGGAAGGTCAGCGACACGGTCGCGGCGGCGGTGCTGGCCGTGCCCTGCGAGTTCTTCGCGTGATACGTGAACGTGCAGGTCCCGAAGGCCGTGGCGGTCGCGACGAACGATCCGTCGGGCTGCACCACGACGGCGCAGCCGGCCGGGGCCGTGAGCGTCGTCGTGTCGACGGTCAACGGATAGCCGGCGGCGTCCCGGTCGTTGGCGAGCACGCCCGGCGGGCTGATCGCCAGTCGCGCGGGCGATGTCGTCCGCGGCCCGGTGGCGCTGGTATACGCATCGTTGGCGACGGTAATGCCCGAGGCCGCTTCAGGCGCCGCGGCGGCCAGCGTCACCGTGGCGGTGATGCCGGAGGAGCAAACCGCCGCCGTCACCGTGCCGTTGGCGCAGTAGGTAAAGCTGTCCGAGGTGGCCGTGGCCGCGGGAGCGTAGGTGAACGTGCCGTCCCTGTTCAGCGTGACCGTGCCGTTGGTCGGTGCAGCCAGCAGCGTGACGCCGTTGACGTTCGTGTCGTTGGCGATCAGGCCCTTGCCCGGGTCCGACACCACGATCGGATTGCCGGCGGGAACGAGCGAGTTGAAGGTGTCCGCACGGGCCACCGCGGCCGTGAATGCCGCAGCGCCGGGCAGCCCGGTGCCGTTGACGCTGATGTAGGCCAGCATGCCGGCGTCGCGCGCCGTCGCGTTGGCCGAGAGGCTCAGTTCGCGGTCGAAGATTCCCAGCGCCGTCGCGGCGGTCGGAACGTTCATCATCACGTCGTAGGTCTTGCCCGCGGGCATGAACACTTCGCTCTGCACGCGCGGCACGCCCGGCAGCACGTTGCCGTCTTCGGCGATCAGCGAGAAGCCGGCCGCCGCCGTGGGGGTGCCGGTTTGCGCTCCGACGATCGACGGCACGTGCATCCGCAGGCCGGCATTGACGAGGCGCACCAGCACCGTGCCGGCGACTCCGCTGGCGGGTGCCGCCAGGAATCGCGAGGCATCAGCGTGTGTCTTGTCGAACGCGGTGCCGTTGATCAGGTAATACAGCGGCGTGTAGTTGACCGCCGGCGGATAGCAGGTGTTGTAGTTCGGGTTCGGGGTTCCGTCCGCGTTCACTGGATTGCCGCAGCCACTCGGTGAGCCGGCCAGGCCGGACCACACGTTGGTCTCGGCGAAGCCGGCGGTGTTCACGGCGGCGCTGACCGCGGTGTTCTGGACCGGGTCGATTTCGCTCAGCAGCAACGGGATGTCGGCGTTGTACGCGACGGCCGGAGCGGTCCCGACCGCCGGGTAGGCAGTCCCCGCCGCGCCGCCGGCAGGGGCGGCGGTCACCACCACGATCCCGTACAGGCCCATCGGCCCCTGGATCGAGGGGTGCGTGCCGGATTCGAGCAGGTAGGTGCCCGGCCGCGGGGCGGTCCAGGTCAGTGATACCACTGTCGCGCCCGCCGGCACTTCGGTGGAGAAGGACTGCACGCGCGGTCCCTGGGCGGGCGGAGTCCCCGCCCCGCTCAGCCCGCCGCCGGGCGGATCGCCTGCGATCGGCCAGGTCAGCGGCTGGGCGTTCGTGTGGTCGGGGCTCGGGGTCGAGGTTGCGCCCGTTCCCAGCCCGCCGCCCAACTGGCCCACGATCACCAGCGAGGTGGGCACCGTGTTGCCGTTCAAGAACGACAGGCTGTTGGTCAGGTTGATCTGCAGCGTCTGTCCGGTGGGAACCGTGATCACGACCGGCGACCATACGCCCACCAATGGCGTGGTCGTCAACGCGGCGGCCGCTACCGCCTTGTTGAGTGCCGTGCAGGTCGCGGTGGAACCGCTGGCCAGCGTGCCGCAGCTGTACCCCCACATGGGCACCGCGGAGCCGTCGGGCATCGTCGCGGTGGCCGGCGCGGCGGTTAGATTGACCTGCTGCTGGGCGAAGGCCGCGCCGCTCGCCAGGAGCAGAACGGAGGCCGCGAGTCCCGCGTGCTTCAGGACCGACTTGTAGTTGTTGGAGCGCATTGAGATTGTCCTCGCTTAATTCGCTTCGTCGATCACGAACTCACGGGAATCGACCAGCATCATCATGAGCATGCCGCCGGGGAATATGTTGTTGGTGGTGATCTCGCGCTCGTTATGCGAGTGCCACATGAAGGCAAAGCCCGCTTCCCCCGTCGGGGAGTTCGCGATCGTGCCCGAGGGCGGCGTCGTGCCGGTCGGACCCGCGAAGCGCGTCGTCGCATCCGGGCCCAGGTAGGGACTGCCGCCGTACCAGGCGCCGTTGGCGAACAGGTTCGGATCGGGCAGGGTCACCGGGCCGCCGGCTCCCACATCGCCGAACGGAGCCGCCTGCATCGGCTTGTTGTGGTCCTGGCACCACTCGTAATAGTTGACGGCCGTCGCATTTCCGGTGTTGTAGCCGTTCGCGTCCGGGGTGCAGGAGAGCGTGGCCAGAAGATCCGAGGATCCCGCATGGTGGGCGTAGGCGTCCCAGTTCAAGCCCTTGCCGGTCCAGGAGAAGATCCCGTCCATCGCCTGGCCCGGCGTGGTGGTGGTGGTGAACAGCAGCGGACCTGCGAGCTGGGTCGCGCTGGTGCTGCTGACGATCAGGTTGCCGTCGCGGGCGAGGACCCGCACGTGGTTGCCGTGCTCGTGGAACGGGTGCTGCCAGCGCCCCTGGCCGACGATCCGCAGCAGGGTCAGGTCGCCCGGATGCATGTGCGGATTGCCGTTGTAGGGTTGGTGCCGGTACTGGGCGGCATAGTTGGTATCCATGTCGTCCGGCATCGAGCGGCCGTTGATCATGAAATAGGCCGGGCGATACGGCTCGGTGGCGACGTTCAGGCTGCACCCGACGGCGCCGGCCGTGCAGGCGCCCAGCGCCGTGACCTGCGCCAGCGCCTGGGTGTGAATGTTCGGATCGATCTCCGAGAACTGGAACAGGTACTCGCGGTCGTAGCAGCTCTGCGTCACGTGATAGGCCGCCGGGGCCAGGCGGTAGTCGGGCTCACCCGTGGCCACGAGTGCGTTGCCTGCCCCGTTGAGCCCCGCCGCACGGTTGTGCGGCGGACAGCTGGGTGCGGCACCGCTCGGCAGCACGATGATCGCTCCATACAGGCCCATCTCCACCTGCAGGTCGCCCTGCGTGCCGCTGTAGTAGGCGCGCGTGCCGGGCGAGGAAGGGGTGAAGGTGTAGCTGACCGTTCCGCCGGGTGCCGCCTCCTGCGTCAGCAGACCGGCCACGCCGCCCGTGGCCGTGACGTTGAAGCCCGGGAACAGGATCGAAGTGTTGCCGGCGGAAGTGGGCAGGTTGTTGGTCAGCTGCACCGTGACCGCCGTGCCTTCCGTGACCACGAGCGTCGGACCCGGCACCTGCATGGTGCTGCAGAACGGCGTGACCGGAAGGTTCCCCGGAACGGTGGCCGATAAGGATCCCGGAACGAAGTTCGAGGTCGAAGGAGCCGTGCGGCACCCATAGCCCCAGGAGTACACCGGCTGCCCGTCTGGCTGGCTGATGTAGGCCGGCTGCGCGGTCAGATTGAACGTGCCCGCCGTTCCGGTGCCGGTGATGCCGGGGGCCGCGGCGTGCGCGGCAGCCATCAGTAGCAGGGCCGCCGCGGTAGCCACAAAGGGAAGCAGTCGCTTCATGGAAGTCGCCTTTCTTGTAATCAGTGCGCTCATGGCCGCTCCCCTAGTGGACCCGGACTTCGGTCATCTGACCCCCGAAGTTCTCCGCGTCGTTCGATAGATGGTCGAGATTGGGCGTGTAGAGGTAGTAGGTGCCCGCCGGCACGGTCGTCGTGCAGGAGGACGACGGATCAGCAGGATTCGAGCGTGCGAGGCACGTATCCAGGATGACGTCCAGCGATTCCCCCCCGCCGAGGGTGATCGAGTTGGTCGTGTAGTACAGGTTGTTGCCGGCCTGGTCGCGCAGCAGCTTGGCGTTGTAGCCGATCACCTGCATCGGCACGCCGAGGGACGCGAGCGTGTGGTACTCCGACACATTGAGGTCCGAGATCCGCAGCAGCGCCCGCTTGCCGGCGGGAATGTCGACGATGGTCGGCAGGGGCTGCGAGAAGTGGTTGACGCCGTCGGCCGATTGCGTCTGCAGCGGTCCGGGGGTGACCGTGTCCGGGTAGCTGCGGCCGTTCAGCAGGAAGTACTTGTCCTTCATGTCGGCAAAGCCTTCGGGGTTGAAGGTCATGCCGACGAAGTGGAAGTTCGGATCGAAGCCGTGCATCTGGATCGGGTACTCGACGTCGTAGTAGGTCGAGCCATCGCCGTCGTTGTAGGCGTAGTTGCCGCTGGCCGCCCGATTGACGGCCGCGTTCACCGCCGGCAGCGGGTTGCTGCACAGGATGTCGGTGGCCGACACGCAGGCGGTGCGCAGATCACCGTTCTGCGCCGAGCGCGCCGTATACAGGCTGGCGCCGGCGGCAACGCGGTTCTGCCGCGGACGGACGTACAGCTGCCCGACCATGCCCATCTGCAGGTGCTCGGGCGGGGTGATGTGGCAGTGCCAGAAGTAGGTGCCCGCATCGGGCGCCAGGTAGTAGTAGGTGAAGCTGGCGGCGATGTTGATCGCGACGGATGCGTCCGGCACGCCGTCGTAGAACGCGGACGCGTTCGGGTAGCCGTGGAAGTGCACCGTGTGCTGCTCGAACAGGTCCGGCCGCATGATCATGCCGACGTTGGTGAGGGTCAGGAAGAACTCGTCATCCTCGTCGATCGCCATCAAGGGCGCCGGGAGGTTGCCGTTCATCACGCCCACATCCATGATCTGGCGCGGATCGACGTGACCGTCGATCGACCTGGGGAAAGATGCGGTCGCGGTCGGCGATTCGGTCACTTCGGCCAGGCCGCTGGTCCCGGCGGTGTACCGGAAAGCGAAGCTGGGCGGGAAGAAGGCATTGGGGACGTTGACGGCTGTCACCGTCGCGTTGCCCTTGTAGCCGGCCGGCAGGTCGGTCCCCCCGGCGATGACGACGGTGGCGCCCGTCTGCAGATTGAGGTCCAACGGCGAGTTGGTAACGACCGTTACGATGTTTCCAGTCTGGCTGATGTCGTAAATGCTGACCGTGTTGGCGACGTCGTAATCCAGGCCCACCGCGCCGTTATAGGTAACCCCCGTAGTGGCAGGATCGCCGGGCTGGAGCGGCGTTGCGCCTGCATACGCGGTGTTAAAGCCGCTCGGGAACCCGGTGCCGGGCCGCCCGTTCGCGATGTCCGTCAGCCCCGACAGCGGACCGAACGAGAACAGGTAGGTCTGCGTGCCGTCTCCCATGGTCGCGTAGCCGTCGCCACCGGAGATCTGCTGGCACTTGATGGCCCCGTTGGTCGGCCCGTTCTTACCGACCGTGTAGTCCGCACTGAGAGCGGTGTAAGTGGGCCCGGTGTACGTGGGCTCCGAATTGTTATTGGCGCCGGGGTGAGTGATGGTGCTGGTCGGGCACTGGACGCGAAACGACTGAGCCATCGCGGGTAGCGCGAACGCACTCAGCAATCCCAATGCAATCCAACCGCGTGTATTAAACATAACGCCTCCAACCTGTTCCGCCCAAGCGCGGAGCGCGGCGAACACCCGTGAGTGACTGTAAAGGGCGTGTGTCGCCCCGACCTGTATTCGATTCAGACACGATGCGGCTGCGTACTTCCGTTATTGCTTCTAAGACCGATCTGCTCTGGCGGCTGGGCTTGTGCGCACCGGCTTCCCTCGCGCTCCTCCGCCCCGCTCGATGAACCGTCCGCCCTGTCACATCTCTGTTCGGCCCAAATCGGCGCAGTAAAAATAGATCCGTGTGGGCCCGTACGTAATACCTCTCATTCCTAAAATGGGTAGATTTGAATACCCACTCTTCCTACCGTTAAACCCTATTCGGCCCCGCGAGCCGCAACCGGGCTGACATAATCAACAGCAGCGGCCCGAAAGTGGGCGTGTCAGGGGGTTGACGGCACGGGGTAAGCACGTCAGGGACGTGCGCGTGATTCGACAATGCCCCGAGCGGGGCTATTGCCGGTGCGGATAGCCAGGAACTGGAATTCCAGGAGCCGGACCGCCGGGAGTTGGATTGCCGGGTGCTGGATTGCCGGGTGCTGGATTGCCGGGTGCTGGGATTCCGGGAGCGCCCCAGCGGCGGCGCGCCTCGTACACGAACTGCCAGGCGCAATAACAATCGCTGTCGGCGAAGAAGGCGTCGACAGGCGCGAAGTTCGCGCGCTTGATCGGTGTGAGCGTTGAGCCGCTGTACACCCCCTTGATGCCGCCCTCGGGGGCGAGCACCAGCTGCCAGTCCGCGCTGTTGGTCATGGGATCGAGGTACAGACGCCGCAGGTAGCGCAGCGGGACCGGCGATCGATTGTCCTGCAACAGCTCCTGGAGGGTCTGGGGGTAGCGGTGGCCGTGCGCGTAGTACCCGGAAATCGCCATGCGAAAGGCATCGCCCACGAACAACAACTGAGTCTCGCGCTCGCGCTGCTCGGTGAGTGTCCAGACGCGCGCCGCCGCCGTGAGGAGCAGGCCCATGAGGATGACCGCGGCCAGGATGCCGAGGTACGTGAATCCCGCCTGGGAGGCACGCGCGCGCATCGGCCTACCAGGAGGCGAACGGGGTGCCGTTGGCCGCCGTTTCGGACGCGCCGCTGTGGACATCCTTGATGCCGGGATGATCCGGGTCGTCCGATTGCACCAGGGTCCAGCTGTCGGCGACCTTGGTATAGGGATCGACGGGCAAGGAGCGTACGTAACGCTTGTCCGCCAGCGCCGCGAGCGTGTCAGGATACTGGCCGAGATCGGCGTAGTACTTGTCGATGGCCTCGCGCAGGATCGCCAGATCCTGGCGCAGCACCGTCTCCCTGGCGTGCGCGAGGGTACGGAAGTAACGCGGCACGGCGATCGACAAGAGCGTGCCGATGATCATCATCACCACCAGCAGCTCGATCAGCGTGAAGCCGCGTTGCAGCGCGGTGCGCCGACTACCAGTCATGGTAATGCACCCCGTTCAGCCCCTCGCCCGTGGCGAGCGAGTAGACGTCGTAGACGTCCTCGCCGGGCTGCGGATCATCGGGCGGACTCGCAAAGCTGCGCAGTCCCCAGGTATCTTCCCCCGGCACGGCGCCATCCGGAAAGAACGGATCGCGCGGCACGCGGCGCAGGAAGTACATCATCACCTTTTTCTCGCTGGCCGCATCCTC
>WNFW01002464.1_pt1 | contig 18836 bp, 12 predicted proteins | sample 5400131 | NCBI WGS metagenome assembly WNFW01 (sample SAMN13153362, study PRJNA577476) | soil metagenome | isolation source: 20 cm soil or saprolite under grassland replicate 1 | place: USA:California | collected 2016-06-15 | reverse complement strand
GCATTCGCCGCAGTGCCGGTGAAAACAAAATAAACGTCGCAATCGGTCTCGAAGATTCCGCGGATCCGGTCGCACACGCGGGCCGTCCAGCGGTCCTCGCCATACGCTGCGGCGTAATCCGCATTGGCTTCCTGCAATGCGGCCGACGCCTCCGGGCAAATCGGCGCAGTGTTATCGCTCGCAAATTCGTGACGCTCTACGGTCATGACTGTTTGCTACGCGCTTTCTGCGCCCGATCAAATGAGTACAAAAAGAGATTGCCTGACAGATCCGAGCCCTGGGCCTCCGGAGTCTGCCAGGCAAACCTCCTCCACTTGCTCCTCAAAATTGCTTGAAGCAATTTCATCCTCATTTCGGAAGCCGATGGCAAACTGAGCGTGTCTGGATGTAATTTTTTTTTTGAGCCCCTAAAGACGTCTGGTTCCGTCTTTGCTTAACGCATGGGGGCGAACTAATTTCGTGGATGAGGTCGCTTCAAAGCGAAATCGAACAGCGCGGACAGCGCATCTTCGAGCTGGTCGATAAACACCCTGAACCCCTTTTCAGCAAAGCCGGATTTTATCAGCGACTCATGATGCTCTCGATGCGCGATGAGCAGCTCAAACAACAACTGTTTCGTTTTGTTGATGTTCTCCCTTCGCTGAGCACCTCAGGCGAAATTGTTCAGCATCTCCAGGAATACTTCGCTGAGGCACGTGATTCGCAAAAGGTCTCGGAATTTCTGGGGGCTGGCGTTCGTCTGGCGCGCGCGGTTCCGTGGATCAGCGGGCCTATCCTGCGCTGGAACGTTTCCGAAATGGCGCGCCAGTTTATTGCCGGACGAAATTCAGACGATGTCATGCGGACGTTGCGGAAGCGCCGCGCCCAAAAAATTGGATTTACTGTCGATCTCTTGGGAGAAGCTGTCGTCAATGAAACGGAGACCGACGAGTATGCGGCGCGTTACTTGGATTTGCTCGAGGGCCTCTCGCGCGAAACAAAAGACTGGACTGATCCCCTGGGCAAAAATTCGGCACTTTTCCCGGTCGTAAATCTTTCGGTCAAAATTTCTGCCCTCTATTCGCAAATAAATCCGGCCGACCCTGCGGACGCCATTGCCCACCTCGCGCCCAAGCTGCGGCCCCTGCTGCGTCGCGCGCGAAACGTGGGCGCTTTCATCAATTTCGACATGGAAAGCTATGCGCACAAAAATATAACCCTCGAATTGTTCAAAACCGTTTTCACCGAGGAAGAGTTTAAGAATTGGCCGCATGCCGGAATTGTCACTCAAGCCTATTTGCGGGATTCTGAAGCAGATTTGCGTGACCTGATCGAGTGGGGTCGCGCGCGCGGAACGCGGTTTGCGGTCCGTCTGGTGAAAGGCGCGTATTGGGATTACGAAACAGCGAAATCGCGCCAGAACGGCTGGGATTGTCCGGTTTATCTTCAGAAACCGGAGAGCGATACGAATTTCGAAACGCTCACGCGGTTGCTACTGGAGAATGAATCTGTAGTTACGTCCGCATTCGGGTCGCACAACGTTCGGAGCATCGCACACGCGCAGGCATTCGCGGATGAACTTGGCGTCGATCGCAGCCGCTTCGAATTTCAGTTGCTCTATGGGATGGCTGGACCAATTAAGCGTGCATTAGTGGATATGGGTTATCGCGTTCGGGAATATTGCCCAGTCGGTGAACTTCTTCCCGGGATGTCCTACCTGGTCCGACGTCTGCTCGAGAACACCTCGAATGAAGGATTTTTGCGCGCAAAATTTTCCGACAACGTCCCGGCAGCAGAACTGCTGCGCAATCCAAGAGAAATTTTGCACCGGAGCCGAAACGGCGTTCTACCGCCACTAAATTCCACCATAAATATGACAAAAAATACACCCAAAACACAACCGGGCGCTCCCTATGACAATGCGCCCCTAACGAACTTCGCTTTACCGGAGAACCAGGAAAAAATGCGGGCTGCGTTGCGCGAACAGCGCAAACAATTTGGACGCAAAGTTCCCCTCACGATCAATGGCGAGAAGATTTGGACCGACAAAATGTTTTCGTCGGTCAATCCGAGCCAGCCAGACCAAATCGTCGGCTACGCCGCGGAAGCCGATATTCCCGAAGCTGAACGCGCCGTCGCCGCGGCTCGCGCTGCGTTCGAAAAATGGCGTCGCACTTCGTTTGAACAGCGCTGTGAATTACTGGAGCGCGTCGCCGAAATTCTCGAACGACGCCGATTTGAGCTCTCCGCGCTCGAGGTCTTTGAGGTCGGTAAGCCGTGGAGCCAGGCGGACGGCGATATTGCCGAAGCCATCGACTTCTGCACCTTCTACGCCCGCCGGATGCGACTGTTAGGCCGGCCCCGGCTCACGCAAAATGTGCCTGGCGAAGAAAGCTACCAGCATTACTGGCCACGTGGCGTCGCGCTTGTGATCGCGCCGTGGAATTTTCCGATGGCGATCTTGTGCGGGATGGTCAGCGCCGCGCTCGTCACCGGCAACACGGTGATCATGAAACCCTCTGAGCAATCGGTCATCATCGGCGCCATGCTGATGGAAATTTACGAGGAGGCCGGCGTGCCTCCCGGCGTGTTGAATTTTCTCAACGGCAAAGGGTCGGTCATCGGTGCGCACATGGTCGATCACAAAGACGTCGATTTGATTGCCTTCACAGGATCGCGCGAGGTGGGGCTGTGGATTTGGGAAAGCGCCGGCAAAACTCGCGAAGGCCAGCGAGAGCTCAAACGCGTCATTTGCGAGATGGGCGGCAAAAATGCCATGATCGTCGATTCCGATGCCGATCTGGATGAAGCCATTGTCGATTCGATTTATTCGGCATTCGGTTTTCAAGGCCAGAAGTGTTCCGCGCTCTCGCGGCTGATTGTTCTCGAAGAAAACCACGACCGCGTCATGGAACGCTTGCTCGGTGCCGCTGCTAGCGTGCGCGTCGGCAATCCAGAAGAAGCGGGCGTTGTGGTCGGGCCGGTAATTGATGAGGCTGCCTACCGGCGCATTCTGGATTACATCGAGGTCGGTAAAAGCGAAGCGACACTCGCCTATCAGGCGAAGGACGTCCCGCCACACGGTTATTTCATTCCACCTACAATTTTTACTGGAGTGAAGTCAAACATGCGGATTGCCCGCGAAGAGATTTTCGGCCCAGTGCTAAGTGTGATCAAAGTGCGCGACCTCGATGAAGCCATCGAAGTCGCCAATGGCACCGATTATGCGTTGACCGGTGGCTTTTTCTCACGCAGTCCGGCCAACATCGAGCGCATCAAAGCGCAATTGGAAGCCGGCAACGTGTACATCAACCGCCCGTGCACCGGTGCGATAGTTGGCCGTCATCCGTTTGGCGGATTCAAGATGAGTGGCAGCGGCACCAAAGCCGGCGGAGAAGATTATTTGCTGAACTTCCTCATTCCGCGCGTCGTGACCGAAAACGTCACACGCCATGGGCTCGCTCCGGAAAAGACGCCCGAATACCGCGAGGAATTTCTCTGGCCAAAGAAGTAAGTACGGCTGGCGGGCGTTCGTGCCCGCCGGAGCCGTTAATTGAGAAAGATAGCCGTCGAACCAAATCGCGGAAGACTCCCTAGTGGTCCAACGGACGCCCTTTGCTGAGTAGTTTCACCACTGTGACGACCATGTAGAGCACCGGCCACGCTGAGGTCAGAACAATTAGTGCAAACACGGCCATTTCCTTGGCACGCTCTCGTGCAGCCTCGATGCGGAATTCGCGTGCTAAATTGTAAAAATTCCTGACTCCATGTCTGTCCTCTCCGTCGTAAGGCGAAAAATAGCCGCCGTGCCAGTGGCCGAAACCGGAATGAAAAAAATAGTCGGTGTGCGGAAATTGCCCATCACCGTCCGTGGAAGGACTCCTGGGTTTCATAACCAAAACCTCGTTTCGGAACCGCCAACTACAATACCACGTTACAAAAAGGAATCAGCCTAAAAAATCTGTTATCCGAAGGGTTCTTTCGGCCGGCAGACGCGCGCAAGGGATTCAAAGGTCCGAAGGACGCACAAATCACTCCCTCTGCTCCTGCGTGACCCGGCCTTTTTTCTACGACAAAGACGGATGGTCGAATCTCGAATTTTGGTCCGACTATCTACTTCTCACCGATCACAAACTTGTCATGACATAGCCTCAACAAGCCGGTCTGCAACGTTCATCGAGGTGGAGTCGGCCGTGGCGGCGGAGTCGGGCGAAGCCTGGGCGTGGGACTAGGCCTGGGCGTGCCTGTTGGAGTTTGCGTCGCCGTTGGTGAAGGCGTTGGGGTAGAAGATGGAGTAGCCGTAGGGGGCGGGCTAGTGGTAACGCTTGGCGTCGGCGTGGCTGTTGGTGTTGGGGTTGGGGTTGGGGTTGGGGTTGCCCCTGAAGGAGTATAGAGTTCAGCGCTTGCCAACGCAGTGACGCTGATATCAAGTCCCCCCGCGACGAGAAGCATGCCGTCGGGCAGCAACGTCGCTGTATGCTGATAGCGTCCGGTATTGAGATCACCGGTAGCCAGCCAACTCCCGCTCGCCGGATCGTATAGTTCCGCGCTGGCGTAACTGCCGCTAAAATTAATTCCTCCTGCGACAAGAACCATGCCGTTGGGCAACACCGTCGCCGTGTGCGCATAGCGTTCGGTGTTGAGATTGCCGGTGGCACTCCAAGTCCCGCTAGCGGGATCGTAAAATTCCGCGCTCGGTGAAATGCCGTTACTGTTAATTCCTCCTGCAACAAGAACGGTGCCGTTTGGCAGCAACGTTGCGGTATGTACAACGCGGGGGGTATTGAGATCGCCGGTGTTAGTCCAAGTCCCGCTCACCGGATCATACAACTCCGTGCTCGCCAAAGTGCCGCTACCACCAAATCCCCCGGTAACAAGCACCATGCCGTCAGGTAGTAACGTCGCCGTGTGAGTAAAGCGCGCGGTGTTAAGTTCGTTGACCAGAGTCCAGCTCCCCGTCGCCGGATCGTATAGTTCCACGCTCTCGAGAATCTTATTAATTCTGTTATATCCCCCCGCAACCAACACCTTGCCGTCGGGCAACAACGTCGCCGTGTGTAACTGCCGTTTGATGTTGAGACTGCCTGTGACAGCCCAAGTCCCGGTCGCCGGATCGTACAGTTCGGCGCTCGCCAGGTCGCCGTCGTTAGTGCTATCTCCCCCTGCAACGAGTATCCTGCCGTCAGGCAACAATGTCGCCGTGTGATAAAAGCGTTCGTGGTTGAGACTGCCGGTAACAGCCCAAGTCCCGCTTGCTGGATCGTACACCTCGGCGCTCGGAGAACTGACAGAACCGATATCAACTCCGCCCACAACAAGCACCATGCCGTTAGCCAATAATGTCGCGGTGTGCGCATCACGTGCGGTGTTGAGACTTCCAGTGAAAGTCCAAGTCTCACTGAAAGGAATGCCGATGCCGCCGCCAAGCAATACAGATGCCTTTGCCTCGGTGGGTTGGTTTGCGGATGTGTCAAACGCGAGTTGCAATGAATTTGCCGTGGCGAACAGCGCAAGAAAAAGACCGGCTAAGAAGACAAAAAGGCCAATTGAGGCGCGAAGATTAAAGAAGCCCCCTTCGTCAACGCTACTCCGAAAGCATTCACGAGCAGCCGGGCGGACAGCTGCAGACTGAGGAGCGAATTTCTTTTTCATAGACGAAACCGCAGATTACCCATCATCGCGTTTGAGCTATGAGGGGCAGACACCGGATCATTTATTCATTGAATTACTACGTCGAACTGATCGGACGGTTACGCGGAAAGTTTGGGTTTTTTGAAGGGCCGCAGATTTCACAGATGGATTTCTAGATTGCGTCTGACGCAGACTTCCTGCAATTGACGCCGCGATTAGACGCGGCTCCCCATCTGTATTATCAGTGTAATCCGTGGTTAGTTAGAGTTGGGTGCCAGGGAGGCGACGATTTTTTCGAAGCGCGGGTCGCCACGCAGCGGATCCCAAAACGGCAGTAACTTCAGCTGGCCATAGCTAAGGGTGCCCGGATAGCGGGTCGCGATAGCAAGCTGTTTGCAGGCAAGATCTCTATCGCCAGCCCAGGCAGCAATCATCGCCAAGTACTTCATTATTGCGGGACCGTTGAGCGCATCTTTTTCCATTGGAAGGAGCTCGACTGCGCGCCAGCCCTCATGCAATGCCTCTTCTTTGCGTCCAAGACCGGCGTCGATTAAACCAAGCACACACAACGGCGGAGCATAATTTGGTTGAGCTTGGATGGCTTTCTCCTGCTCAGAACGTGCCACGGCAAAAGCCACGCGCGCTTTGTCCTGGTCTTTCGCCATCCGAGCAATGATTGCCTCCAGGAACGTATGGGGGAATTGGACGACGTCGTCGGTGAAGCCAAAATTCTCCCCTGACGCGAGCAAGGCATTTCTTGCGCCTGCGGCATCACGCTCTGCCAGGGTACAATAGAGCCAGCTCTCCGACACGCTTTCAGTCGCGGCAGGACTCTCGACTAGTATGTCATTAATTAATTGATGCAATGGCTGCGTGTCCGCTTTCCAATCAAGTTCTACCAGGGCACGCGCTATTTTTGCATCGATGTCCGTCGACTGGATCGCCAGGGCACGATCCAAAACCGCTGCTTCATCCGCGTAACGTCTCAGCACGGCGTAACTGAGTGCTGTTTGCTGTAGCGTCAGAACGTTGCGAGGGTCGAGTTCAAGTGCGCGCTGCAGATTGCGCAGTGCCTCTTCCTGCCTGCCTTCCCGGCGAGCAATATAACCCCTTAGCTCGAATATTTGGGGTTCGTTAAGCAGGCTGCGGCTCGCCGCGGCGAGCTCTGCCAAAGCGCCGTGATAGTCGAGATATCCTCGATAAAGATGTTCCGCACGCGCGAGGTGTGCTTCGCCAGCATCGGGACGCAAACGAAACGCTTTGTCGACAGCCGCTTCTGCTAAGGCCAAGCGTGTGGGTGTATGGTCGAATCCAAGAGAGTGCAGGAGATCATTAGCGTAAGCGAGTTGGCAATATGCCTGAAAGAACGATGGATCATGCGTGACAGCCTGGTGCAACAGGTCAGCCGCTTGCAGCAAATTCGCTTTGGCACTGCTAAAACTCGTCATCGAAAGAAGATTTCTGGCCCGGTTGTAAAGATCGAAAGCAGTGAGATCGGTCGTCGGCGGTCGCTCAATCGCCAATTTCTCAGTCGGCGAAATTTTTGCGTGAAGCTGGTCAGCAACTTTCTGCGCGATCTCGCTTTGGATGAGAAATACGTCTTTAAGATCGCGATCATATTGTTCCGCCCAAACGTGCGAATCGGAACGGGCATCGATTAATTGCACATTGATATGAAGCCATGCGCCGGTCTTGCGCACGCTGCCCTCCAGCACGTGAGAGATGCGTAGCGCGTCTCCGATCTCACGCGCGTTGCGCTTGCCTCGATATTGCATCACGCTAGTCCGACTGATGACCTTGAGATCGGCAATTTTCGCCAGCTTGGTCAGGAGATCGTCCTGGACGCCATCAGCAAAAAATGCGTCCTCCCTGTCGTTGCTCAAACTTTCAAACGGAAGGACTGCAATGCCGGTTGTCCTCGAACCGGTGATTAGTTCGCTGTTCCAAACGTTCCAGCCAATCGCCGTTGCCAGGGCGAACAACGATGCTATCAACGCCGTAGCAAGCGGTTCTCGCTGCACCCATTTTTTCCAGCGCGTGAAAACTCCACTGGGTCGGGCGTGAATCGGTTCATGCCTGAGCCAGCGTTCAAGGTCTTCTGCAAGGTCGAGCGCGGAAGCATAGCGACGCTGCGGAACTTTCTCGATGGATTTCAAACAGATTGTGGACAGGTCGCGATCTACCTTCGGATTTAACAGGCGAGGTCGCCGCGGCTCAGTTTCCAAAGCCAGCCGAACAGTCTCGTAAATTGTTGCACTAACAAAGGGAGGCTGACCGGTCAGCAAGTGGTACAAGACTGAGCCGAGTCCATAAACATCGGTGGCACTGGTGAACTGCGCAGCGTCGCCAGTAGCCTGTTCGGGCGCCATGTAACTTGGCGTACCAAGCGCTTCTACCATTGCGCCGGTAATGGTACTTTCCCTCTCGACGAGCCTTGCCAGACCAAAATCGGTCAGATGCGGTTCGCCGTCCGCATCGATCAAGATGTTCCCCGGCTTAATATCTCGATGCAAGATCCCTCGCTTATGAGCATAATGAACTGTGTGCGCCAGCTTGATGATGAGTTCCGCTGCACATCGAGTCGACATTGGCTCATGCCTGATTGCTTCATCGAGTCGTCGGCCTTCGATGAGTTGCATACTAAAATAGCAGGAACCATCGCTTTCCCCGATCTCATGAATCGGAACGATGTACGGGTGGTCCAAGCTCGCTGCCGCTTCAGCCTCCAGACGAAACCGTTTGATGTGCGCTTTGGTGGCCCAACGTCCGAGCCCAATGACCTTTAGTGCCACGAGGCGGTTAAGGCTTTTCTGGCGCGCCCGATAGACTAAGCCCTGGCCGCCGCGACCGATTTCTTCAAGCAACTCATAGTCGCCCAATTCCTCCGCCATCTCCGGCGGGCGGCAGTCGTTGCCTGCTACAGCTGATTCGTGGATCGTTCCAAGGCTCGTCTCCAACAGGCAGGCCACGCAGAGTCCTTCCTGCTCGTCGGGGAAGATTTCTGCCCCGCAGTTTTCGCAAATTCTCAGTATGCGCGCCATTTACGAACGGCCTTTACGCTCGAAACACGGATATCAAATGCCGCAGTTCATCTTCGACATCCTTTGGCATTGCTACCGTTTGAGCAATCTCTTCTCGCAACAAGGATTGATAACGGCAACGAAATCGACGAAACGCCTGTTTGATCGCATTCTGGGTCATCCCTATTTTCGCTGCTACATCTGCCTGCGACGGCGCTTCCTGTCCGTCCGGTAGTAATTGTTTCAAATAATCAAACAACTCGGCATTGCCTGCCTTGCAGTAGTCATTTTTTAATTGTGCAAACACGCGGTCCAAAAGAGTCGAGGCCCAGCGACGCTCATAAATCCGCTCGGCAGTCGACGCATCCGATGGTTCAATATCGACCTCCGCATGGCGAAACTCCTCCAACGGAATGAGTGGTTGTCCTTTCCCTCGCTTGATTCTCAGCGCCCGACGATGCTGATCTGTCAGAAAATGTTTGAGCGACACCAGCAGAAAAGAACGCAACCGTCCCCTCTCCTTTCGGAGCGTGTCCAAGCCCCTCCTCTCCAGGAGAACCGCAAAGAAACCCTGGGTAAGATCTTCCGCTTCCTCATGCTTGTAGCCTTGGTGTCGCACGAAGGCGTAAAGCGGCCGCCAATACGTGCGGCAAAGTTTTTCAAGAGCCTCGCGTGCCGCTGGTAACTCACTTTGCGCGGTGAGTACTATGCTCCAATGGGTCGTCGCAAATGCGACTGCGCCGTTTTGCCCGGCGATTACCGGCTCAATCGTGCTCATTGAAACCCCATCATCCTCCGCAAGCACACTGCATTGAGAACAAAAAAAGTCTTGCGGAAATCAACCGCCAGCAAGGAATGACGGCTTCTCAGCGTTCATGTCGTCTCCAGGTCCAGGAAGCCGTAGCTCCTTCAAGATTCAATCGCTAAACCAGTTTGCTTCATTCGCGCGCTCGATGATCATTCCCACAACTCCGCCATTGTCTCAATGCGTTCGCAATTTCACATGTTCGCCTATCGCACAGCGAAGCTGTTGGTCAGGCTGCTGTTTGGCTGTATCACGCGTGTTCGGGTACTTCGGCGCGAGAGTGCAAATCGCAGCGATGGATTTCTAGTGGCAGCCAATCACATCAGCCATTTCGACCCGTTCATCATTTCATTGGTAATCGGACGAAAAATTGACTGGATGACGATGGCGGAATTTTCTCGGCGTCCAGTCGTGGGATTTCTGTTGTGGGCAATCGATGCGTTCCCAGTGGATCGAAACCGTGCAGATCGCAAAACTATCCGCACCGCAATCGAGCGCTTGAAAGAGGGAGACGTTGTTGGGCTTTTCCCGGAAGGCGGGATTCGCGACGGCGTCCGATCCCTGCTCGAGGGCGCGCCGCTGCGGCCGGGCGCTTCAACTCTCGCGCAAATTGCCAACGTTCCCATTTTGCCGTGCGTAATTCTTGGTAGCGATCGCCTTTATTCCACCAAGCGTTGGCTGCGGCTGCGACGCACGCCAGTCTGGATCGCGTTTGGAAATCCAATCTCGCACTTTCCAGAGCTCACTAAATCAGAGGCGCGCGCGCGCATCGAATGTGAATTGGCATCTTCATTCAAAAATCTATACGCGGAACTCCGCGAAAAATTTCACCTCACTACCGATGACCTTCCACATCCGCCTAGAGATCGGATGGGTAAATCAGCACGTCATCCCGAGCAAAGTCGAGGGATCCAGTTGCAAAACCATCGAGTATCCCTGCCGAATTCTTCGACTGCGCTTCGCGGAACCCGTCTTGGGCGAAGCCGAAAGGCCCAGAATGACAGGCTCCAGCGGATGAGTGCCGCAACAGTCGATTCGTTTCTATGCGCATCACTTAACTTACTTCATGCTCGCCACCGGTTAAATGGGTGCAGCCGGGACGAGATGGAGCGTCACGTGGGGGAATGCGAACAGCTCAACGCCGAGCAATATTATTCCTCGCTCCACGATAATAATCTTGTTGATGCACTGAAAAATGGTCACGCGACTGTCACATGGCGCAGCCCGATCGAAACCCAATTTGCAGCGAACAATACCGCGTACGCAGATTTCTTTCCGTCCAAACACTGCCGGAAAGCACCGACAGTTCTTATCTTGCACGCGCTGATGTCCACGAGCCCTGTTGGTTATCGACGTTGCGCGGAGCACTTCAACGGACTTGGCTGGAACGCGTGCTTCATTCACCTGCCATACCATTACTCGCGCGTTCCGCAGGGGTATTGGAACGGCGAACTTGCAATCACCTGCGATCTGATCCGCAACGCAGAAGGTTTGCGCCAGGGCGTAATGGAGCTCCGCCAATTGATGAGCGCATTGCGCGAACGCGGCTCCGGCGAATTCGGCGTGCTCGCCACCAGTTATGGTGGATGGATTGGGGCGCTGCTTGCGATGGTCGAACGCGATCTGCGTTTCGTCGCCTTGATGGCACCAATCGTAAACATCGACCACGCAATCTGGGAGAGCCCCGCGGCGCGATCGATCCGCCGCAAACTTCGTGGTGCGAATATCGAGCCTTCTCTCGTCGCACGCCATTTTCATCTGAGCTCACCGATCCACAACATGCCGGCATGTGACCCGACGCACGTATTGTTTGTGGCAGGCGAATTCGATTCGATCGCGCCACTCGAACAGCTCGAGGCGATCCAGCAAAAGTGGCGCGGCTCCGAATTGCTGCGCGTTCGCCAAGGCCATTTTGGTTATCGCATGTTGCGCGACACCATCAACCGATTGAAAGAGCGCGGCGATTTGTAATCGCAGAACTCGCGGGAACCTTGGATTTCATTAACACCCGGCTTCAACCCGTGTGCTCGGCGCTACGTCCCAATAAAGCCGTTTAACCGGCTTCAATGAATGAGGAGACGCCGCGCTAAAGCCCGGTGTTAATCAGAATCACTTAATCTCTAGAAACTCCAGACTTGGTCCGAGATCGCGAAACGCGGCTTCTGCAAGAATATTGTGGCCTTCGACCGAAGCATGCCAGCCATCGACCGGGTGAAGCAGTTCAACGCGACTCAGGTCAGCTGTTGCCAGGGCATCCGAATATTGTAATAGCACATTGGAGTTGTCAGCGAGTTCGCCATTCAAATCCACAACCATCGCGCGCAGCTCCTCGTTCGCCATCCCTGCGAGCCGAATCACATTGGCGCGGTATGCTGGACGGAAAGATCTCAAGTATTTGTAAGTGGTTTGCAGATGCGGATAGCGAGATCTGTCATCCGCTCGCAGACGCTCTGCGATTTCTCGCCCGCGAAAGTATGCCTCGAAATTGACGAGGCCATACACGAGAATCGCGACCCGGTGACGCCGCGTGCGAGCGTGATTAATCAATCGACGCATCTGTCGTGCGAAATTTTCTCGGAAACGCCGGCTGAGTTGTTGCAAACGGTCCTCTGGTTGCTCAAGCTCCGCCGCCGCGCACCACCACGCCCAATCAACGTTGTTGTGCCCGATCGAGATCAGCGTCAGATCGGGAAAACGTTTCATCACCAGCAGGTCGCCAATTTGCCCGGACAAATTGCGCGTCCGAAGGATTCTTCGGAACAAATTCTGCCGTTGACCTTCATGATCGACAAGCGCGCCGATGCCTGCGCATTCAATCGCAACAAACGGGGTGAACTCCTCTAGTCTCTTCGAAACGCTCTGAATGCCTGCTGGCACCGGGTTAGTGTCGAGAAACCAGTTATTGCCGCTGCAAGTGCGCGCGCGCCAAAACGTGCTCCAGATGGACGAGATGTAGACTCCTGTGCAAACACTGTCGCCGATCAGAGCAACGTGCCGCAAAAATTTGCGCTGACTACCCGGCCAGGCTTCCACATGGATTCTATTAATTGAAACGAAATTCGTCACTGTTAAGGTTTCAATTCAACGAATCCATCGCTTCCAGCAGGCGACGAAATTCGGCGTTGTCTGCGGAGAGTGCGGGTAACCATTCACCGACTGGTTCGCGTTTCCACCAAGCTTTCTCGCCGATCGGTGCAAACCGATAACGGTAAAGTCGCGCCCGAATGTAATGAGGTGGCACATCCGGGAACGGATTGTTCGCCAGAAGCGAGAGCGTGCCTGGATCGTTATGCAGAAGCTTCCAAACAAAACGCGATGTCCACGGATATTCGTCGGGTGACGCCATCGCCGCGAACCAGATTTGCCAGTCGATCCGCGGTTGATAAGGCGCGACGAATGGCGGCCGTCGATTTGGATCACCTGGCTTGGCTTTGAACTCGTATTCCTTCCACTTCGTGTCGCCGGTGATCACTGAATCGTCCGTGCCCTCAAAGATGATCTCGTCGCGTTCACGCCCGACGGTCCCGAACGCTCCATAGGTATTTACAAGATCGAGCGGATCGTAGGAATAATTCATCAACTGTCGTCCTGAAACGAGATTCAGCACCGGCGCGACGCTCAGATAGACAACCAGGATCGACAAGGCGAGCGCGACCGTATTGTTGATGCGCGACGGCTCCGATTCCTTTGCTGCGCGGTCGGCACGTTGAACCACTGCTCTTGGTAGAAAATGGCGCAGGAATGTATCATCAAAGCACGCGAGAAACGGAATGATTGTCAGGTAATTGAGGAACGAGAGGTTGCCACTGACGATGAGAAAGATTTGAAATGTGATGAGCAATGCACCTGCGATATGCCGCACGTGTCGTGGACCGAATGAGAACCATGGGACGACGAGTTCGACGAAGTGGTTCCATGCCGCCTCGAATTTGTGGAACCAGAGCGGCGCAAAGTGAAGATAGCGACTGATGGGACCCGGGATCGGCTGTGTCTCGTAGTGATAGTAAAGGCAGGTTAGATCGCGCCAGCACGGGTCGCCACGCAGCTTGATCAGACCCGCACCGATCATGATGCGAAACCCAAGCCAGCGAAGGAGCCAGATAACGAGAACTGGTGGGCGAGATTTGGGAAACGGCCGTCCATCGAGCAATGGACAAAGAAAGATCGACAAAAAGCCGGTCTCGAGCAGTTGAATCTCCCAGCCGTAACCGTACCAGATCTGCCCTATGTGGACAATTGACATGTACATCGCCCAAAGCACCGCGAGCAGGATCGCATTCGCGTAGCCGCCAAGAACAACCAGTGACAAACCGAAACCGATCCAGGAGAAAATCGACAATGCATTATCGGAAATTCCGAACCAAAAGAGCGTGGGCACCCGCAGCATCCCGGCATCGCGCGACCCCAGTTGTGTTCGAACGATCTCAAGAAAATGCTTAGCCGGTGTTAATCCATGCTCGCCAACAAGCGGCACCAGTTGTTGCGCTGCTACCAGGAAAGCGACTGCATAAACAAAACCGAGTAGTCTCAGAATGACGAAACGCGTAAGCCAATATGAATTTCCGCGCGCAAAAAGTTTTTGCAGGACGTTTTCACCATTCATCGCCGAGCCGAGCGGGAAACGTCCAACGTCCAACGCCAAATCACAAGGCTGTCATGTTGAGCGAAGCGAAACATCCCGGTTTGTTGGCTTCGTTCGCTCAAGTAGATATCAGAGATTCTTCGCTTCACTCAGGATGACAGCTCCGATATTGAGTCCGTGTCCGGTGCGCCAATCCGTAATCCGCATTGAAAATATGCCAGGGGGGAGATTCGAACTCCCGACCAAGGGCTTATGAGTCCCCTGCTCTACCACTGAGCTACCCTGGCGCTTATTTCGTGCGCAAAACTAGCGAATTTTTCTGGACGACCAACCCCGAATGCTTTCGGGGCTGCTCTAGCACTGAGCTGCCCTGGCGAAAGCGGCGGCGACAAAGGTCATTCGCATGACTTACGCTGTCAACGCGAGCGCAAATCACACCTTTCTTTTTCTGCTCGTGCTCTGATCCCTTACTCAACGATATTCGAGCAAGAGCATAAGCCGGAGTAGGAGTAAGGGTAAGAATAACCGCGGCAGGCGGGTCCTGTTACTGCTTTGGCCCGGAAAGATACGGTGCCAAGTCCTTTTCACGGCCCTGAAGCACAGCCATGAAGCAAACGCCGCTGTGTTCCGTGACTGCACCGACCCAGCCTTCCTGATGAACATAACGCCACCCCGGAAACGCCAACACGGCCCCGGTCTTGCTGTCTCTCTCTGCGGGGAAAAGAAAGAACTGCATGTGTTTTTCGGCCACCCAGATTTGAGCGATCCGCTGCGACTCGTCGTCGTCAAAAACGCGGCAGCCGATTGTCTGAAAATCGGCGAACTCGTCGGGAACGTCGTAATGCTCCAGCCCGTGCTTCATAAAGAACAAATCGCTTAACGTGCCCGCTTCGCCGCTCACCGGATCGAGCATGACCGACCGAGTGGAGCCGGCCACGTTCAATAATTTCCGCGCCGTCGCCGACCCCGGAAAATCATTTAGCCGACCAAGCACGTGAAACGTGAATACCCCGGCGATCACCACGAGCGCAATGCTGACCGCGAGAACGGCAGGATTGAGCACGATTCTTCGCCATGTCCATTTCGACCGGCGAACCACCTCCTTGTCGAGGAACCATTCAGCCGACTCGGGCGGTAGCGGGACGAGACGAACCAGCTCCGCCACGGCTCGATCAAAGTTCTGTTGCTGAAGAAATTCATCGGAACTGTCTTCACGTGAGACCGCGGCCCGCATGGAACGGTCAACCAAATGGTCTTGGCTGATGGGCGCGCAATTCAAAAGAGCCCGGCGCCGTCGTAATATCCCCGGGGTCTTCATACGTTCGGCGCTCGGTAGTTCTTGGCGTCCAGCCACGCCTGCAACTGTCGCCGCCCCTGCGACAAACATCGCGACAGCGTACTCAGCTTCAGCTCAGCGATGTCGAGAATCTCAAGGTAATCGAATTCGTCGAGGTAAAAGAGAGCCAGCGCGGTCCGCTGAGGATCGGGGGCGGCAGAAATCCAAATCGCCAATTGCGCTGGCTCGAGCTGCTTGATCTGTGACGCAGCTTGTGGAGCTATGTCGTGTTCCTCGATTTCGAGCGATTCCGGTTGGAGATCCGTCTTGCTTGCTTCCAAACAACGCCAGCGTGCCTCGCGAAAAAGCCAAAAGGGTTCCCTCGGCAATTCTCCCTGTGCGGCGCGCACAGCCGCTTCGCGCAACGTCGTGTTAAAGACTTCCTGCGCGTTGCGGGAGTCGCCCAGCATCAAGAAACAAAAGCGATACAGTTGCGGTAAATTTTGCTTTCGATCCGACACTCTCCCATCCTTCGTCTTTGCAAAATTTAGCGGCATTCTACGCAGCTACCCACCATCGACAAGAGGTGATTCGCTTATCTTGCACGAGCGCCGCCCTCGCCATCAGCAAAAGCGACTACACCTTCTGCAACCGGCGCGCTACTTCCTCTGCGTTCTCGCGGCTATTGAACGCTGAAATGCGAACATAACCTTCGCCTTGTGCGCCAAAACCGGCGCCGGGTGTGATGACGACGTTCAACTGCCGCAGCATCCGATCGAACATTTGCCAACTCGTTAGGCCATCGGGTGTTTTCACCCAGATGTACGGCGCGTTTACGCCGCCGAAAACCTCGAGATTGGCGTTTGTCGCGGCGGTGCGAAGAATCTTTGCGTTGCCCATATAATGCTCAATGAGTGCCCGAGATTGCTTGCGGCCTTCCGGCGAGTAAAGGGCCTCAGCACCGCGTTGCACTGGATAACTCACGCTATTCGATTTCGTGCTCCAACGCCGCTGCCAGAGCGAGTGCAGAGGAAGCCGGCGACCATTCTCCGTCCGCGCGAGCAGGGATTTCGGCATCACCGTAAATCCGCAGCGCACGCCGGTGAACCCGCCGTTCTTTGAAAAACTGCGCAATTCAATCGCGCGGTCGCGCGCGCCTGGAATTTCGAAAATGGAATGCGGAACATCTGGCTCAGAAATATAGGCTTCGTACGCAGCATCGAAGAGCAGCAACGCTTCATGTTTGTGCGCATAATCGACCCAGCGTGAGAGCTGTTCGCGCGATGCAACCGCGCCCGTTGGATTATTGGGAAAACAAAGATAAACAAGATCCGCGTGTTCTACGGGCGGGTCTGGAACAAAGCCGTTTTCAGCTGTGCACGGCAAATAAAGAATTCCCTCGTAGCCACCATCTTTTCTCACTGGACCGCTGTGACCCGCCATCACATTCGTATCGACATAGACCGGATACACCGGGTCGGGAACAGCGACTTTGTTTTGATCCCCGAGAATATCGAGGACATAACCGCAGTCGCATTTTGAGCCGTCAGAGACAAAAATTTCGTCGTCACCGATGTCGATATCGCGATCGCGGTAATCGTTCTGAGCAATTGTCGATCGCAAAAATTCATAGCCGTGTTCCGGACCATAGCCGCGAAACGTATCGCGATGGCCAAGTTCTTCGACAGCTCCCTTCATCGCTTCGATCGCCGCCCGTGGTAGCGGCTCGGTGACGTCCCCTATTCCGCATCGAATCAGCCGCTTGGCCGCGTCTGGATTCGCTTCGCAAAATTCGCGGACCCTCCGCGCGACTTCCGGAAAAAGATAGCCAGCCTGAAGTTTAAGATAGTTTTCGTTTAGATAAGCCATTCACTGTATCGGCGGTCTGTGTCCGCCGAACGCGAACAAGTTTAGCGGCGGTCACAGACCGCCGCTACAGGAGAACTCGTCGAACGCCGATCAGTAATTCTTCGCCACCGCGTCCCAGTTCACCACGTTCCACCAGGATTTGATGTAATCGGGCCGCCGGTTTTGATATTTGAGATAATAAGCGTGCTCCCAAACATCGACACCCAAGATCGGCGTATTGCCATCCATTAACGGGCTGTCCTGGTTTGGCGTTGAAATGACTTCAAGCTTTCCGTTCTTATTCTTGATCAGCCACGCCCAGCCGCTGCCAAAACGCCCTGCGCCAGCGGCAGCAAATTTTTCTTTGAAATCATTGAAGCTTCCGAACGTTGATTTGATATCGTCAGCGAGTTTGCCTTTCGGCTCGCCGCCAGCATTCGGTCCCATTATTTTCCAAAAGAAGGAATGATTGGCGTGCCCGCCGCCGTTGTTCCGCACAACTGTGCGAATGTCTTCGGGCACCGATTTGAGATCGCTGATCAAATCCTCGACCGATTTCTTTTCGAGATCAGCTTTGCCTTTAATCGCGTTGTTTAGGTTGTTAACGTAAGTCTGGTGATGCTTGGTGTAATGGATCTCCATCGTCTGCGCATCGATATGCGGTTCCAAAGCATCGTACGGATAAGGTAATTTTGGTAATTCGTAAGCCATAATCTTTACAGTTAGATCGAATTACGCCGCGCGACAGGTTTTATTTTTCCCGCGAAGGAAAACCAATCTTTCCTGCTATAAACGCTTCGCTGTGAGAAGCGACGCGCTGAAATGATAAACACGGCTTTCGCCGCGCCGCCCAGACGTGGCCGGCTACAGATCGCAGTGGTAAAAACTAGGACGATGCCCAAGGCCACTGCGATAGTTGACGTACGTCGCAAGGGCGAGCAGCGGGAAGTTTTGACGATACATGTCGTACCTTAAATAGAACACGCGCGGAAAACCGGTGCCCGTAATCTTTTCTTCATCCCATGATCCATCGGGCTTTTGCCAACTGAGCAGATAGCGCAAACCGCGCTGAATGCTCGGTCGATCAAGATCGCCGCACGCACAAATGCCCATGATCGCCCATGCCGTTTGCGACGCTGTGCTTTCGCCGATGCCCTTGGTCGATGGGTTTTCGTAGGTGCCGCAAGTCTCGCCCCAACCGCCGTCGTTATTTTGACAGCTTTCAAGCCAATCGCGGCCGCGCAATATCCAGTCCTGCGTCATGTCCTGGCCAATCGCACGCAAGCCGCGCAGAACCTGCCAAGTGCCGTAGATGTAATTGACGCCCCAGCGTCCATACCACGACCCGTCCTCGTCCTGAGTTTCGATCAAATACTGGATGGCGTCGCGGACGGACCGGGTCTTCGGATCGAACCCAATGTAACCGAGGAGCTCGAGTGTGCGTGCGGTAAGGTCGCTGCACGTTGGATCGAGAATCGCATTGTGATCGGCAAACGGCATGTCTTCCAGCCATGGCGTCGTAACGTTCTTGTCAAACGCTGCCCAGCCACCATCGCGACATTGAAAACTGAGCTGCCAACCAAGGGCGCGGCGAAAGATCTCATCGAGTGATTGTTGATCTTTCGGCCGTACCAGCCGCAGCGCCATCAGCACCATCCCCGTGTCGTCCGTGTCCGGATAGTAAACGTTGTTGTA
>WNFW01006377.1_pt1 | contig 18837 bp, 21 predicted proteins | sample 5400131 | NCBI WGS metagenome assembly WNFW01 (sample SAMN13153362, study PRJNA577476) | soil metagenome | isolation source: 20 cm soil or saprolite under grassland replicate 1 | place: USA:California | collected 2016-06-15 | reverse complement strand
CGTCACTCTCCGGCCGCCATCCCGACCAGAGCAGCAGCAGCATCGCCCCGCCCATGAGAATGAGATCGGGGCCAAGGGCACTGCTGAGCTGCGCCGGCATGCTCAGGTCGAATTGCATTAGCGAGTCGCGTCTCCGACGCGGGTCGAGGTGCTGCTCTCGACGCGATGCACCAGTAACTGCGCCGAGCCTTCCATCCTGCGCAGCACTGGCGCGGGATAGATGCCGAGCCAGATAATCGTGGCGATAAATGGAAGCAACAGCGCGAGCTCCCGTCGATTGAGGTCAGGGAGATGCACGTTGTCGCCCTTATCGAGCGGGTTGAACAGAATCCGCTGGATGGCCCAGAGCAGATACACCGCTGCGAAGATCACTCCGGTCGTCGCAATGATTGTCAGCACTGGATAGGTTCGGAACGATCCGATCAGGACCAGGAATTCTCCGACGAAGCCGTTGGTGCCCGGAAGTCCGATGCTGCTCAGGGACACGAAAGTAAGGATCGCGGCGAACATCGGCACGACTCGCGCAATTCCTCCGTACGATTCGATCAGGCGCGAATGCCTGCGCTCGTAGATGACTCCGACGAGGAGGAACAAAGCTCCCGTCGAGATGCCGTGATTGATCATCACCATCAAAGCGCCCTGGACGCTCTGCAGCGTAAGCGCGAAGATCCCGAGCATGACGAAGCCGAGGTGGCTCACCGAGGAATACGCCACCAGTTTCTTGAAGTCGGGCTGCACCATCGCGACGAGCGCGCCGTAGATGATTCCGATGACGGCCAGAACGAGGATGATCATTCTGACCGTCGGATTCATTGCCGCCCCCGGAAAGAGCGGCAACGCGAACCGCAAAAATCCGAACGTCCCCATCTTCAGCATGATTCCAGCAAGGATCACCGATCCCGCGGTCGGAGCTTCGACGTGCGCGTCCGGCAGCCAGGTGTGGAACGGAAACATCGGTACCTTCACCGCGAACGCGAGGAAGAACGCGGCAAATAACCAGAGGGCGGCTTGCTGCGGGATGGCGCCACCAATTCCCAGCAGATGGTCGTAACTGAAGTCGGGCGTGCCAGCTGCCGTTCGCGCGTGCAAGCCGAGGTAGATGATCGCGACCAGCATCAGCAGCGACGGCAGCATCGTGTAGATGAAGAACTTGATGCTCGCGTAAATGCGACGCTCCCCGCCCCAGATCCCGATGATGAAATACATCGGGACCAGCATGACTTCCCACATCACGTAGAAAAGAAACAAGTCCCGCGCGACGAAGACTCCCAGCATGCCCGTCGTGAGAATCAGGAGCAGCGCATAAAAGCTGCGGACCTTCGTCCGGATGCTCGTCCAGCTCCCGAGCACCGAAAGCGGCATGATGAAGATCGTCAGGAGAATCATCATCAGCGCGATCCCGTCGACGCCCAGCGTGAAGCGAGCGCCCCAGCTCGGAATCCACGCGGTGTCGACTGCCGCCTGCCAACCAGTGTCTGACGGATTGAACGACCACCACAGCCCGAGCGACACGACAAATTCCAGCACGAAGAACCAGAAGGCCACCTGCCGTGCCGCGGTGGTCTCGACCGCGGTGGTCGGATCGGCCGGAGCGCGAGCCGGCAGCAGCAGCACGATCACCGCGCCGACAACAGGAATCAGCAGCAACGCCGGAAGCACCCATTGGTTGTAACCGATCGAATCGAGGAAGCTCGCCATGATCAGTTCACCGTAGTGTGAGTGCGCCCAGCATTGCCAGCACACCGACGACTAGAACCCACGCATAAATCCCGACATTGCCGGTTTGCAGACGCGATCCCATCCAGCCAAAGCCGCGCGCCAGCGCGGCGCTCCCGTTGACGAGGAGGCCGTCAATCAATCCATTGTCGACAATGCGCCATAAAAAGTTGCGGGAGACGGCATATGTCGGCGTGACGATCGCGCGGTCCAGGCCCTCATCGACGTAATACTTGTGCGCAACGACTCCCTCGAATCCTGTCTCGGGGACCGCCTCACTCCTGCGCGGTACGCGCCGCGGCTTGAGACGGGCGACGGCAAACAGAATTCCGGCGACGGCAATTATCACCGCCACGCCGATCAGACCTTGTTCGGTCGCAGCAGGCACTCGAGTAGCGCCAGCAGTAATTCGCGCCGTCGCTCCGCCGACCACCGGATCCAGCCACTGGGCGAGGACCTCGCGCGGCCCCAATGGGAGGAGGTCTGTGACTACTTCAGGCAAGTTCAGCCAACCACCGGCCACCGTAAGAATCGCGAGAATGACGAGTGGCCCCGTCATCACCCATGGAACTTCGCCCAGGTACTTCTCTTCCTCTGTGCCGGTGCGAGTTGGCCCATGGAAAGTGTAGATCATCATCCGCGTCATATAGACCGCGGTAAGAAAGGCGGCGGCGAGACCGATGCCGTAGATGACGTAGAGAAGTGCGCCACCCGGAATGCCGAGCCAGCTGGCCGACGCGAGCGTCGATCCCTGCGCTCGCGCGAACACCGAGCCGAGGATTTCGTCTTTCGAAAAGAATCCGCTGAGCGGCGGGATTCCCGAGATCGCGAGAGTCGCAATCCACATCAGGACGCACGTCACCGGCAGAAAGCGCTTCAAGCCGCCCATGTTTCGCATGTCCTGCGCGTCCTCGGTGCTATGTGTCCGGTGGTAGGCGGCGTGCATCGCGTGAATCACCGACCCCGAGCCGAGGAACAGGAGCGCCTTGAAGAAGGCGTGCGTGACGAGGTGAAACATCCCCGACACATAGGCACCCACGCCAACGCCGATGAACATGTATCCGAGCTGCGAGATCGTCGAATACGCGAGAACTTTCTTGATGTCCCACTGCTTGAGTCCGATCGTCGCGGCAAAGATGGCCGTCACAGCCCCTACCACAGCGACAGTCAGCGAGGCGACCGGCGAAAGAGAAAAGAGCGCGGCACTTCGTGCGATGAGATAGACACCGGCCGTGACCATCGTCGCGGCATGGATCAGCGCGGAGACGGGTGTCGGGCCCGCCATTGCATCAGGAAGCCAGATGTAGAGCGGGATCTGCGCGCTCTTGCCCGTGCAGCCGAGGAACATGAAGAGACAAATCGTCGTGACGAGCGCGCTCCCGGCGCCAAGGTCGAGTGAGCGCGCGTTGACGCCGACGAAATCGAGCACGCCGATGTTCGCGAACAGGAGGAACATCGCCACCAGAAATCCAAAATCTCCGATGCGGTTGACGATGAACGCCTTCTTCCCCGCGTCGGCGTTTGCCTTGTCGTTGAACCAGAACCCGATCAGGAGATACGAACAGAGCCCGACTCCCTCCCATCCCACAAACAGCACCGGGTAATTCGCGCCCATCACCAACACGAGCATGAAGAACACGAACAGGTTGAGATACGAGAAGTAGCGCGGATAGCCGGGGTCGTCGCGCATGTAGCCGACGCTGAAGATGTGGATCAGCGCGCCTACGCCGGTCACGACGAGGATCATCACCATGGACAATTGATCGAGCTGGATCGCGGCATCGATCTGAAGATCTCCAGCGGGCATCCAGCTGAAGTAGCGCTGGATGAAGGGAGCAGCGGGATGCGCCGCGGCCATCGCCTGCCAGATTCCGAGCGCAAGGGCGAACGCGAGGATCAATACACCGGGGCCGACAACGCTCACGAGCCCGGCCCAGCGATGCCGCTTGAGCGCATGGTGGTCGTCGCCGACAGCTCCCGCTTGCTCGCCGCGAGAAACGGCCGGCGCTTCCGCAGCGCCCTCCGTGTGCGAATGGTGCTCGACCGCGTTCGGATCCGAAGGGCCGAAGTGAGCGCCGTTCAATGACAGCAACCCGTTGACCACGAATCCAGCCAGTGGCAACACTGGAAGCAGCCACGCCCACTCGGCGATCGTGCCGGAGAGCGCATGCACGGTCAACGTCGCGGGGGCGGCGATCTGAAGTAGCATCAGCCCCTGAGCAGGTTGATGTTCTGGAGGTTGATCGTCTGCCGATGGCGGAAGATCGCGATGATGATGGCGAGCCCGACCGCTGCTTCAGCGGCCGACACCGTCATCACGAACACGACGAACACCTGGCCCGCGGTTCCATAAAAACGTGAAAAGGCGACGAAAGTCAGGTTGACCGCCGTCAGCATCAGCTCTACGCACATGAAAATGATGATGGCGTTGCGGTGAATCAGCACGCCGATTATGCCGATGACGAATAGCGCCGCGGTCAGGACCAGCGACTCAGCGAGCACTCGGTGTCCTCCCCCGTCCAAGGACGACCGCGCCGGCGATGGCGACGAGCAGGAGCACACTCGTGAGCTCGAATGCCAGCAGATAGTCCTTGAACAGTGGCTCGGCGATCATGCCCACTGCGTTCAGCTTCTGCAGCTGCTGCTCGTTGAAGTCCCGCGGCACGACCAGCTGTTGTGGAAGCCTCGCCCGGGCGATAACCATCATTTCGCTCAGAAGTCCAAGCCCGACAAGCCCAGCCACGAGCTTCCACCCAGTGCGGCGTACACCAGCACTTGCATGACGCCGATGAACTGGGCATCGAGCATGACGTAAAGCGCGGCAAGGCTGAACATCGTGTTGACTAGCCAGAGCGCCGCCGCCACCGGGCTTTTTCTGGTCACGAACGTGATCGCCGACGCGAGGGCAATCACTCCGAAGAGGTAAAAGTGAAAAACGTAGAAGAGAGGATAGTGCGGATCCATTACTCGCCCTTCGGGTCTTCCGGATCCCACATTTCGCAAACCGGGTGGGTCTGATCCATCAGGCGCTGCAGATCGTAAACGAATCCGTCGCGGCTGTACTCGGAGTTCTCGTAGTGGCGACCGACGTGGATCGCCTCCTCGGGGCAAACTTCCTGGCAGTAGCCGCAGAAGATGCAGCGGAACTCGTCGATCTCGAAGACGAGCGGATAGCGGTTACCCTCCTCGTCCTCGCCAGGTACGAGCTTGATGCAGTTCGCCGGACAGACAGTCGGGCAAAGACCGCAAGCGACGCAGCGGGCTTTGCCCGTCTCCGTCGTAAGCATCCGGTGCGTTCCGCGCCACCGCGGAGAGATTGGTGATTTCTCCTCTGGATACTGTGTCGTGACGCGACCGTTGACGTCGAACAGATGCTTCACAGTGAGCGCCATGCCTTTGAGCGTCGCACGAATGTAACTGACGTCCTCGGTGGGACGATCCACAACCTTTACGGTGATTGCCATTATGTCGCCGCCTCCGGCGCGATGCGCGCTCGTCGGTCGAGTCGTCGCAGCTTCTCGATCTCCCGCGGATGCATTCTTCCATACGCGGGACTGATGATGCGGCCGCGGTCGAGTATCGCGAACAGCACGATGATCATGAGGATGTTGACGCTTCCAAGAATTGCCGCGTACATCATTCCCTGTCCGATACCGGCTGCGCTCAAGCCGAGCATCACGGCTCCGATCAGCACGATGTAGACGAGGGCGAGCGGCAGCATGAATTTCCAGCCCAGTGACATCAGCTGATCATAGCGGAACCGCGGCAAAGTCCAGCGGACCCACATGAATAGGAAAACGAAGAAGAGTATCTTGGCGAGAAAGATTCCGATCGAGAGCAGCGACAGCCATCCGCTGTAGGGGCCGATGTTGTCGCGCGCCGTGAAGGGAACGTCCCAGCCGCCGAAGAAGAGCGTAGCCATCAGCGCGCTCACCGTCACCATGCTCGCGTACTCGGCGATGAAGAAGAGCGAGAACTTCATCGCGCTGTACTCGGTGTGATATCCGGCGATGAGCTCGGACTCCGCCTCGGGCAGATCGAACGGCAAACGGTTCGTCTCGGCGAATGCCGCGACCATGAAGATGAAAAACGCCACCGTCAGATTCACAACGTTCCAGCCGCCCCACGCCTGCTGATTGATGATCGTGTTGAGGCTCACGTTTCCCGCCAGCAGCAGTACCGGAATGGTCGACATTCCCATCGAGATTTCGTACGAGATCATCTGCGCACTCGACCTGAGTCCCCCGAGCAACGCGTACTTGTTGTTGGATGACCACCCGGCGAGCACGATTCCGTATACGCCAAGGGAGCTGATCGCGAGAATGAACAGGAATCCTACCGGTAGGTCGGCGACAACCAGGTCGATTCTTCCCCACCGAGTTGGGACCGGCGCCCCGAACGGAATGACGCACCACGTAGTCAGCGCCGGGAGAAAGGACAGTATCGGTGCCAGGACGAAGAGCGGCTTGTTCACGCCGGCCGGCATCGTCTCTTCCTTCATGAAATTCTTGAGGCCGTCAGCAGCCGGCTGGAGCCATCCCTTGCCGACGCGGTTAGGCCCGTGCCGATCCTGGATCCACGCGGAAATCTTTCTTTCCGCGAGGGTAAGCATTGCCACACCGACCATGTAGATGGTGAAGATGACGATCAGCTTCAGTACTGTGAAAAGAAAAAACGCCATTCCGCTCACGGGTGGCAGATTTGGATCCACTGCCTGGAGTAGCGCTGAGAAGCCGACGAGGGTCATGTCGCTGCCACGGCGATTGGCGCTTTCGGAGCTGTCGGTGGCGCATCGACGAGCGGAAGCCCCTTGAATCCAAGCGAGTCGTACGACAGACCGGCGAATGACTTATGAGTGCTCGCGAGTCTGGCAAATACTTCAGACGGAAGGAAAAAGCTGGACTGTCTTCCGAGCGCCCCCAGTAAATCACCAAGCACCAACCAGCTTGGCCGGGTCTCACCCGGCGCCTGACGCGCCTGAGTAAAGCGCTGCACTCTTCCGCGCAGGTTGGTGACGGTGCCTTCTTCCTCTGAAAAATTGGCGATCGGAAGGACAACCGAAGCTTTGCTCGCGGCCTCGGGCAGAACGGAACCGATGACGATCACATCGCTCGCGCGCGCAACCGCGGCGGAGTCGATGCCGCCGAGGTCCTCGCCCGCGACGATGAGCACGTCACCCTGTCCCAGGCCCGCCAGCAGGTCCTTCGTTCTCTTGAAGCCAAGAGCCTCCGCGCCGTAGACGTTGGCGGCGCGGTCGCGCCTGAGAGCGAGATCCGCGACGCCAGCGAGAGGAGCTTCTTCGCCTTCGGTCACCCGGAACCCGCCGCTTCCGCCTTCCATCAGCTGCGTCAGAAGGAAGAGCGATTCGTTCGAAAGCATCGGCGACGCGGCGACGAAGACCTTCTTGCCATTGAGCGCCGCCGCCGCAGCAGCAGTCGCCGCATCCCAGGTGGTCGGAGCGAGTTCGTTCCCCCGGCGGATCATCGGTCGTTCGATGCGGTTTTTCTCGTTCATCCAGCGGTAATTGAGACGTCCCCAGTCGCACATGAAGAAAGCGTTGACGTCTTCATTTGGTCGCGGGCGCATTCGCACGAGCTGATTCTCGCGCGTTTCCATGGTGACGTTGCAGCCCTGAGTGCAGTTGGGGCAGATCGATGCGGTCCGATCGAGCTCCCACGCGCGCGCCTTGTTCAGAAAATCCTTCGAGAGCAAAGCGCCGACTGGGCACAGGTCCACGACATTGGCCGCCCACGGATGCGTGAGATCCTTACCCTCGAACTTGCCGATGAGCGCTCGATCGCCGCGCTCGCTAACGTTGATCGACGGATCGTGGGCGACGTCGTCCATGAACCGGACGCACCGCGTGCAAAGGATGCAGCGATTCGGCACGTAGATCACGTCGCCACCAAAGTCCTCAGCGGGATTGAAGCGCTTTGGCTCGCGGTAGCGGGAGTCCTCTCGTCCTTCCTGGTACGTGTAATCCTGCAGCTCGCATTCACCCGATTGGTCGCAGATCGGACAATCCAGTGGGTGATTGATGAGAAGCATCTCGAGAACGCCCTTGCGCGCGTCGAGCGATTTCTCCGAATAGACGTGAACGACCTGACCTTCCGCTACCGTAGTCGCGCAGGATGGTGCGAGCTTCGCGGCCTTCTCGACTTCGACCAGGCACATGCGGCAGAGGCCGGCGACGGGAAGACCGGGATGGTAGCAGTAGTGCGGAATGAGAATCCCCGCCGTCTTGGCCGCCTCGAGAATCGTGGTTCCTTCAGCGACGCTGACAGGTCGGCCCTCGATCGTCAGGCTCACCATCTTTTTTTCCGCCATTACGCGACAGCCGCCGTCACAGGGTGATAGCGCCTGCCCTGAATGAGCGCTTCGAACTCGCCGCGGAATTTCTTGATGCCGGAAACGACCGGGACCGCGCAAGAATCGCTGAGAACGCAGATCGTCTTGCCAGTCATCTGCTCCGCGATGTCGAGCAACGTGTCGAGATCCTCCATCGTTCCCTCACCATCGCGGATGCGCTCTAGGATCTTGGTTGTCCACGCCGTGCCTTCGCGGCATTGCGTGCATTGGGCGCAGCTCTCGTGGGCGAAGAAACGCGCAATCCGGGCGATAACGGTCACCATCGGCTGCGCATCGTCGATCACGATGACGCCGCCAGAGCCGAGCATGGAGCCTTGAGCGACGAATCCCTCGTAGTCCATGACGGTCGCGTCTGCTTCTTCCATGGTCTGGATCGGAACGGAGGCGCCGCCCGGAATTACGGCTTTGAACTTCCGGCCATGAAGAGGACCGCCACAAAGGTCGTAGAGAAATTCCTTGAACGGAAATCCCATCACGACCTCGTAGGTACCTGGACGCTGAACGTTACCGCAAACGGAATAAAGCTTGGTGCCAGTGCTCTTCGGGTTCGACAGGCACATCTTCTTGTACCAGTCCGCCCCGTTGAGGAGAATCGGCGCGACGGCGATGAGCGTCTCGACGTTGTTGATCGTCGTCGGCATCCCGAACACGCCTGAAACCGCGGGGAACGGAGGCTTGATGCGTGGATTTCCACGGCGCCCTTCGAGCGAATTCATGAGCGCCGTCTCTTCGCCGCAGATGTAGGCGCCAGCTCCCTTGTGCACGTATACGTCGATTCTCTTGCCGCTGCCCATCGCGTTCTTGCCGATGATCCCGGCGGCGTACGCTTCCTTCACTGCCTTTTCCATCCAGTACAACGGCTCGGTGAACTCGCCGCGGATGTAGACATACGCGGTCTCGGCGCCAATGGCATGCGCCCCGATCGCACAGCCTTCGACGAGAGCGTGGGGAGTCCAGCGCATCAGCTCGCGATCCTTGAACGTTCCTGGCTCGGATTCGTCAGCGTTGCAGCAGAGATAGTGCGGCTTCCCGTCTCCCGGTTTCATGAACGACCATTTCATTCCCGTCGGAAATCCCGCTCCCCCTCTGCCGCGCAGACCCGACTCCTTCACAACATTCACGATGTCGGCGGGTTGCATTCCGAGCGCCTTTTCGAGCGCTTTGTAGCCGCCGCGCTTTTTCCAGCCGGCGAGTGTGCGCGCGTCCACATCCCCGAAATACTGGGAGAGAACCGTCGTTTCTCGAGGAAGTGGATGGTGCGGGTAGCCCATTATCCGAGCCGCGCCAGAAGTTCGGGCACCTTGTCCGGGGTCACCGACTCGACGAATTCTTCGTTGATCATCACCGGCGTGGCGAACCCGCAGGCGCCAAGGCACTCGACCTCGATCACCGTAAAGCGGCCGTCTGGTGATGTGACTCCCAGCTCAGCGGCGTTGGTGTGCCGAAGAAATGCCTTCACCACGTCCTCCGCGCCGCAGATTCCGCATGGCGATGTCGTGCACACCTGAATGAAATATTTTCCGACCGGGTGCTGGTGGTACATGGTGTAGAACGTCACCACACCCTTGACGTATGCCGGCGTCAAGTCGAGTGCAGTGGCAACTTCCACCATCGCTTCCTCGCTGACCCATCCGCGCTCGCGCTGGACGATCCAGAGCGCGGGGAGCAGTGCAGCCATCTTCGTCGGGTAATGGGTAAGAAGCTCGTGGAGCTCGCGACCCGCGTCACCCGCGAACACCGGCGCGTATGGCTCGTGTGCGCCACGGTCGTGGGACGCGTAATCAGGAGATTCAAGACCGCCGACGAGTTCAGGAGTCAACGGTCGATTTCTCCCATGACGATGTCGATGCTGGCGTTGATCGCGATCACGTCGGAGAGCAGATGGCCTTCGACCATCTTTGGAATCGCCGCAAGGTTGACGAAGGACGGCGGACGGATCCGCCAGCGCACCGGCTTCGCGGTGCCGTCGGATACCATATAGTAGCCCTTCTCGCCCTTCGGGCTTTCGTTCGCGACGTACGACTCGCCGATGGGCGGACGCGGGCCCTCCATTACCACCTTGAAGTGGTGGATCATCGATTCCATCTCGCTTGTCGCTTTGGATTTCGGTGGCAGGATGATCCGCGGGTCGTCGATATTCACAGGCCCATCGGGGAGCCGGTCAGCCGCCTGCTGCAGGATGCGCACCGACTGGCGCATCTCCTCGAATCTCACCAGGTAGCGATCATAGACGTCGCCGTTCGTGCCGACCGGAACCTCGAAGTCGTACGTCTCGTAATCGAGGTACGGGAAGTCCTTGCGCACATCGTAATCGACGCCGGACGCCCTTAGCATCGGCCCGGACAATCCCCAGTTGATTGCTTCCTCGGGACTCATGACGCCGAGTCCGACGGTGCGACCTACCCAGATCGCGTTCTTTGTCAGGACGCGATCGATCTCAACCGCTCGGAATGTCGGCCGCCATTCCTCCGACACGCGTCGCGGTGGTAGTGAGTCGCGCGCCGATCCACTTCTCGACAAGACGATAAATCTCCTCGCGCCGCTGAAACGACCAGAGAAACGGCGTGTACGCACCGATGTCGATGCAGAAGGTTCCGAGCCAAACGAGGTGCGACATGATCCGCGACAGCTCCGACGCGATCACGCGCAAAACCTTGCACCGCTCCGTTATCTCAATTCCGAACAAGCGCTCAGCGCCCAGGGCGAACGCGACGTTGTTCCCAAGCGAGCTGAGATAATCCTCGCGGTCGGTCCAGCAGATTATCTGATTGTATTGACGGTACTCGCCGATTTTCTCGAAGCCGCAATGGAGATAGCCGATGTGCGGAATGCAGCGGACCACCGTTTCTCCATCCAGCTCGAGCACCAGACGTAGAACCCCGTGTGTCGCGGGGTGCTGAGGGCCAATGTTGATGAGCATGTGCTCACCTTCGAGCTCCGGCTCGACGCTGGGCGGGGGCTCGAGGGCGACTGCTGTCCCTCCGCCGTTGGTCACGAGCGGTACGCGCTGGGGCCTCCCCTGTGCATCAAGACCAGTGGTCGAAAGCTCTACCTCGACTGTGCGTCTGGCCATTACTCGCCGGTCCTCTCGCCTTTGCTCAACCTTTCTCGCATGTCGAGCGGAAGCTCCGCAAAGGCGTCGGCGATCGTGAGCTCTTCCATCGAGTAGCGCGCCTCGGGATTTTGCGCGAGTGCTTGCCGGAGCTGCTCGGAACGACTGAAGCGGCCGCGCAATGGGAAATCCTTGCGCAGCGGAAAGCCTTCCTTGTACGACTCCCACATCAAAATGCGCCGAAGATCGGGGTGACCGCGAAAGCGGATGCCGAACATGTCGTAGCACTCACGCTCGAGCCAATCGGCGGCGCGATACACGTCGTAGACGCTGTCGATCTCGAGCGGCTTTCCTTTGGGCAACTGCGCTTTGATGCGCAGAAAACGCCTGAACGGAAGCGAACGGAGATGCCACACCACTTCGATGGGCGCTTCCGGGTCCCGGTATTCGACGGCTGTGATGTCGCTGAGGAAATCGTAGCGCTGCGCATCGTCGTCGTGCAGCCACCGAATCACCTCATGCACTGACGGCGGATCCACGTAGACCACCGTCTCGCCCCAGATTACCTCGACACGCTTGATCGCCGCGGCGAATTTGCCCTGGAGCGCTTGACCCGCCGGATTCGCTGCCTCGCCGCGGTGCGACAGCTTCTTCTGGGTTACCGGCTCTCCGCCGGAGGCGCTCGCCCCGGTTCTGACGACCTCGAATCGGCTCACAGTCCGGACCTTGTCTGATTGACCGAATTTCCGAATGGCTCACCGAGCTCGTCGATCACCGACGGAGGGATGTAGAGCTGGCTGGTAGGATCCGGCTCCATCTCGTCGCGGGTCCCCGCGTCCGACGACCGCTCGTTCTTCACCTTCTCCTGCAGCATGCGAATCCCGTAAATCAGACCTTCCGGCCGCGGCGGACATCCGGGCACGTAAACATCGACGGGAATTATCGTATCGATACCCTGCACCACGGCATAGTTGTCGAACATGCCTCCCGTCGACGCGCAGGCTCCCATCGAGATGCACCATTTTGGCTGCGGCATCTGCTGCCAGATGCGACGGATGATCGGCGCGAGTTTGAACGGAACGCGCCCGGCGCATATGAGCACGTCCGCTTGTCGAGGCGAAAAGCTCATGCGTTCCATGCCGAAGCGCGCGAGGTCGAAATCACTCGCCGCGGTGGCCATGAACTCGATCGCGCAGCAGGCCGTCCCAAACGGCATCGGCCACAAGGAGTTCGCGCGCGCCCAGTTGACGAGAAAGTCCATCCGCGTCGCGACCCAACCCTCCTGAGATTCAGGGGCGTAAGTGACGGTGCGCTGCTCTGCGGGCGTGGTCAATCCCATTGCAGTGCCCCTTTCTTCCAGACGTAGACGAATCCGACGAGAAGGATCAGCATGAACACAAGCATCTCGCCAAGCCCGAAGAACGAGATGTGCCCGATCGGACACGACTCGTTGACGAGCGGCACGAAGCACGAGAGCTGCTTGTAGTAGACAGCCCACGGAATCATGAACACCGTCTCGATGTCGAAGATGATGAACAGGATCGCGACAAGATAAAAACGAACCGAGAAGCGCTCGCGCGCATCGCCGAGGGCGGGTACGCCTGATTCGTAGGCTTGTTGCTTGACGTCGGTGGGTCGCGCGCGGATTGTCAGCGCGGAGATGGCAATGATCGCCAGCCCATTAACCAGGACGAAACCGAAAAGCATCAGAACCGGGAAATAAGCGCGAAACATGGCGTCCGGGACTTCGTGAAAAATTTCACTAGGGCGATTTTTGGGAATTTACCGGACGCAATGTTGTAATTCAACGGCTCCGGCTCGGTGGCGATGTAAGTGCGAAAATCGTACATTCACGCCGAAAACCAGCGATCACAACGCAACCCACCGCTGCCGGAATGCCGGCCCCTCCACCGCAACCAAACCCCGCATCGATGTCAATTCAGTCGGATCGCTGGATCACCCGCATGGCCAGGGAGCACGGGATGATCGAGCCCTTCGAGAGCAGTCAGGTAAGGTCCGGCGTCATCTCATACGGAGTCAGCTCCTACGGCTACGACATGAGAGTCGCCCCCGAGTTCAGGATTTTCACGAATGTGCTGAACTCGATTGTCGATCCGAAAAACTTCGATCCGAAGTCGTTCGTGGAATTCGAGGGCGACGTGTGCATAGTCCCACCCAATTCGTTCGCGCTCGCCCGCTCGATCGAGTACTTCCGGATCCCGCGCAATGTCGTGACGATCACCGTTGGAAAATCTACTTATGCTCGCTGCGGAATCATCACGAACGTCACGCCTTTTGAGCCGGAGTGGGAAGGATTTGTCACGCTCGAGATCTCGAACACGACGCCCTTGCCGGCCAAGATCTACGCCAACGAAGGCATTGCTCAGGTTCTCTTTTTCAAGGGTGAGGAAGAGCCTGAAGTGTCATACAAGGACAAGAAGGGTAAGTACCAGGGGCAACAGGGAGTGACCCTGCCGCGACTGTAGTCTGGCCCCCGCCTTGCCGAAAGGTCTAAGAACGAACCGTTATCGGGAGGAAGCAAAGCTGATGCAGAATAGCGGCGGCGTACAGAAAGGACCCCAGGATCATGCAGAGGGGCAGCACGGATCGAAAACCCACAGCAAGTTCATCGAGCAACTCCAGTCAGGCAGCGGCACCCCGCCCGACCGATCTCAAAACGCAGCAGAACGACCCAAAAACCTCTCGCAGCACAATGCCGCGCACCGTCTGTTCGAAGAGAGGCAGCAACACGATGAGGCGGAGAAGAAGAGCGAGAAGACTCGCTTGCATCGCGAAGTTGAGCGAGGACACGTCGAGCCACTGCCAATTCCCAAAATCTAGTGGCTCATTGGTAACTGACCTCGGTTACTGAAGCATCCCCGCCGCATAGGCGAGTATGACCCCGAGTGCCACGACGATGGCCAGCCAAATCAGCTTGCTACCGGTGGCCGGGGCGGCGCTGGGAGAACCCACGTCCAACTGAGACCCGACCGCGGTGCCGTGTCGAGCGATGCCGGGCGTGTCGTTTACCGCATCGGCGCCGCCGCGCGCGGCTTCACTCGCCGGCTTGCTGACCTCGCTTTTCGTCCGCGAACGGCCTCGCAAAGGCTCTGACGAAGGGTTCACTTCCATGGGCTGCTCCGGCTGACTGCTTTTCGAGTCTGTGGGTGCACCAACCAGGCCAGCCCTAGGGTCTCGTCCCAATCAGGCGCGCTCGGATAAAATCGCGGTTCATCCGCGTGATCGTGTCGATGCTGATCTCCTTGGGACACGCATCCTGACATTCGCCGTGAAGAGTGCAACTGCCGAAGTCTTCGAGATCCATTTGCTCTACCATCGCGAGCGCGCGCCGGTAGCGCTCGGGCTGGCCCTGAGGAAGCAAGCCAAGGTGCGTGATTTTTGCCGCGGTGAAGAGCGATGCCGATGCGTTGGGACAGGCCGCAACGCAAGCGCCACATCCAATGCAAGCGGCCGCATCCATCGCGTTGTCGACACTCTCTTTCGGAACGAGGATCGAATTCGCGTCCTGCGCCCCGCCGGTTGGTGCGGTGATGTATCCGCCGGCTTGAATGATTTTGTCCAGCGCCGATCGATCAACGGTCAGATCCTTGATCACCGGAAAAGCCCGAGCGCGCCACGGCTCGATATAGATCGTGTCGCCGTCCTCGAAGCTGCGCATGTGCAGCTGGCAAGTCGCCGTTCCCTTCATCGGTCCGTGCGCGACTCCATTGATCATCAGACCGCACGTACCGCAAATACCTTCCCGGCAATCATGATCAAAGGCAATCGGAATCCCGCCGCTCCGCGTCAATCGCTCGTTCACGACGTCCAGCATCTCGAGAAACGACATGTCGGGACTGATATCGTGCGCAGCATACACGACCATTTTTCCGGGCGTCTCGGCGCTCGCCTGTCGCCATACGTGCAGAGTGAGGTTCACTACTTGTAGCTCCGCTGCGAAAGCTTGACGTTCTCGAACACGAGCGGCTCCTTGTTGAGGATCGAATCGCGTCCCTCCCCGGCGTACTCCCACGCCGCTACGTAAGCGAAGTTTCGATCGTCGCGCAGCGCCTCGCCGTCGGGCGTCTGACTCTCCTCCCGGAAATGTCCGCCGCACGACTCAGTCCGGTGTAGTGCGTCGACGCACATCAGCTCGGCGAGCTCCAGGAAATCGGCCACTCGCCCGGCCTTCTCGAGCGCCTGGTTCAGCTCGACGTCGCTTCCCGGCACGTTGACGTCGCGCCAGAATTCGGCGCGAAGCTCAGGGATTTTTTTCAGCGCGGTCTTGAGCCCGGTTTCGTTCCGCGACATACCGCAGTAATCCCACACGATTTTTCCGAGCTCGCGGTGGAACGACGCAACTGTCCGTTTCCCGCTTATCGACAGGAATTTTCGGGTTCTCTCGGCTACTTCGCTCTCCGCGGACTTGAACGCCGAGTGCGATGCCTCGACCTTCTCGAGCTTCTCGGTGGCCAGGTAGTCGCCGATCGTGTTTGGAATGATGAAGTAACCGTCGGCTAGACCCTGCATCAGCGCGCTGGCTCCGAGTCGGTTGGCTCCGTGATCAGAGAAATTCGCTTCGCCCGTTACGTGCAAGCCCGCGATGGTGGTCATGAGATTGTAATCGACCCACAGGCCCCCCATCGTATAGTGAACCGCGGGATAAATTCGCATCGGCACTTCATAGGGATTCTCGTCGGTAATGCGCTGGTACATCTCGAACAGGTTGCCGTAGCGCTCCCTGATTACTTCGCGCCCCAGCCTGTTGATCGCGTCCGCGAAATCGAGATAGACCCCCAGACCGGTTTCGCCGACTCCCCTTCCCTCGTCGCACACTTCCTTTGCTGCGCGTGATGCAATGTCACGGGGAGCGAGGTTCCCGAAGCTGGGATATTTCCTCTCGAGGAAATAGTCTCTCTCGTTCTCAGGAATCTGCCGGGGGTCACGCTTGTCGCCCGCTCTCTTCGAAACCCACACTCGTCCGTCATTTCTCAGCGATTCGCTCATCAGCGTGAGCTTCGACTGATGTTCTCCGGTGACGGGTATGCAGGTTGGGTGAATCTGAGTGAAGCAGGGATTCGCAAACGCGGCGCCACGCTTGTAGGCTCGCCAGATCGCCGTCGCATTCGATCCCTGCGCATTCGTCGAGAGGTAAAACACGTTCCCGTACCCGCCGGTGGCGAGCACGACAGCTTCCCCCGTGTGGGATTCGATCTTCCCCGTAACGAGATCCCTGGTGACGATTCCGCGCGCTTTGCCCTCGATGACGACGAGATCGAGCATCTCGGTGCGCGGGAACATCTTCACCGCGCCGCGGGCGATCTGGCGCTCAAGCGCCTGGTACGCGCCGAGCAAGAGCTGTTGGCCGGTCTGTCCGCGCGCGTAGAACGTTCTCGAGACCTGAGCGCCTCCGAACGATCGGTTTGAAAGAAGGCCGCCGTACTCACGCGCGAACGGGACGCCCTGCGCGACGCACTGGTCGATGATATTCACGCTCAGTTCAGCGAGCCGATACACATTGGCTTCCCGCGAACGGAAGTCGCCGCCCTTGATGGTGTCGTAGAACAGACGGTAGATGCTGTCGCCATCGTTCTGATAATTCTTGGCGGCGTTGATCCCACCCTGAGCCGCAATGCTGTGCGCGCGCCGCGGCGAGTCCTGGAAGCAGAAGCATTTCACGTCGTAGCCGAGCTCGCTCATTGTTGCCGCTGCCGCCGCCCCGGCCAATCCCGAACCAACTACGATGATCGTGTTTTTCCGTTTGTTCGCCGGGTTGACCAGTTTCATCTCGAAGCGGTGGCGGCCCCACTTCTGCGCCAGCGGTCCGCTCGGGATGCGAGCGTCAAGCTGCAGTGTCATCGCACAAACCCGGCAATAACAGCTACCGGGACAGCGGTGAATGCCGCCCAGACAAGAACCGCTATTAACAGCGAGACTCTGCGCTCAAGCGGACGCGGTGATGCTGGACTCACGCCAATGCTTCTCACTGAGCTCCATGCGCCGTGAAAGAGATGCAGCCCGAGCGCAATCATGGCGACCACGTAAAACAACGCGACCCACCAGACACGAAAGCTCGTCACGACGTTGGCATACACGTCCTGTTGACTGAAAGCGCCAGCGGGCTGAATTGTGCCGGTCGTGAAATGCAGAATGTGGAAGACGATGAACACCAGCAGCAGCGCCCCGCCCCACCTCATCGAACGCGACGCAATGGTCGCGACCTGGGTCTCGCGTTTCGTATAGTCGATTGGTCTGGCAGCGCGGCTTTGACGAGTCAGCTGCACCGCGGCGATTACATGCAGCACAACGGCGACGATGAGCACAACCCGCAACGCCCAGAGAAGCTCCCCCGTGCTCTTGAGAAAATGTGAATACGAGTTGATCGCCTCCGGTCCGCGGAAAACGAGCAGATTCCCCAGCGAGTGAAGTACGACGAATCCGATGCCGATGAGTCCGGTGACTCCCATGACGACTTTCTTGCCGACCATGGAGGCGTAAAAGCCGCGAAGCCCCGCCATCAACTTCTTACAGCTTCACCGCGGCCATCGGCTCGCGCACCGCATCGGCGCTCTTGGCCAGGGCTTCGCGCTCCTCTCGGGTGAGCTCGACTTCGATGATCTTCTCGAGTCCGCGCCGTCCCAGCTTGCAGGGGACGCCGAGGAAGAGCCCGGACATCCCGTACTCGCCCTCGAGCCAGGCAGCGCAGGGCAAAATTCGTTTCTGGTCGTGCACTATGGCTTCGCACATCTGGACAGCCGCTGACGATGGTGCGTAGTACGCGGACCCGGTCTTCAGGTGCTTAACGATCTCCGCACCGCCCGTTCGCGTACGCTCGACGATCGCATTGAGCTTCGCTTCGGGCATCAGATACTTGATCGGAATTCCGCTCACAGAGGTGTATGAAATGAGTGGAACCATCGTGTCCCCGTGTCCACCGAGAACCATCGCCTGGATGTCGCGTACGGAGACATCGAGCGCTTCAGCGAGAAAGGCGCGATAGCGCGCCGTATCCAGCACCCCCGCCATTCCCAGCACACGCTCGCGGGGAAAGCCCGTGACTTTCATGGCGACGTACGACATCACGTCGAGTGGATTCGAAACGACGATCAGGATCGCGTCAGGAGATGTCGTTCTGATCTGCTCGGAGACCTGCTTTACGATTCCGGCATTGGTGTTGAGCAAATCGTCACGCGACATGCCAGGCTTTCTGGCGATGCCGGCAGTGATGACGATGATGTCGGAATCTTCCGTCTCTTCGTAGCCGTTGGTGCCGACGACGCGGGTATCGAAGCCTTCAATCGGTGCTGATTGCCACTGATCGAGTGCTTTTCCCTGCGGGATTCCCTCCATCACGTCGACCATCACGACGGTTCGGGCCAGCTCCTTCTCGGCTATGCGCTGCGCGGTACTGGCGCCGACGTTGCCGGCGCCAACTACCGTAATCTTGTTGACCATTATGTCGTTAGAGGTAGGTGAGTCGTGCGCGAAAGTTACGCGCGCCGTTCACCTTCAGCAAACTCGGCGGACTGCCGCTCAGCCACCAACCTGCGACAACGCGCGTAAGCCTCCGACGCGCATTTGCAGCAGTTGATGCTCCTTCGGCTTCGAGTCGAGAGCGCCGCGGAAGAACGGCTCTAGTGGCAATCCTTCGCGGAGCGGCGTGCGGAGATCGACTTCATCGTCGCCAAAGAGACAAGTGC